>Ga0066710_100006356_pt1 | contig 11007 bp, 13 predicted proteins | sample GraSoiAngelo_159_FD_79666 | JGI IMG/M metagenome (GOLD analysis project Ga0066710, IMG submission 79666) | Grasslands soil microbial communities from the Angelo Coastal Reserve, California, USA - 14_1009_16_40cm | ecosystem: Environmental > Terrestrial > Soil > Grasslands | place: USA...
CTGGTGAACACCATCGTTCGCGGCCGAACGTTTTCGGCCGCCATTGACGATGCGGCGGACATCGTGCAGAAGCTGCGGGACGCGGCCAGGGGAGGAGATCTGCGCGTGCTGGGGCCGGCGCCGCCACCGATTGCCAGACTGCGCGGCGAGTACCGCGCGCAGCTGCTCATCAAAGGGGTCAACCGCAAACGGATTCGCGAAGCGCTTCAGACGGCGCTGAAGACGCGTCCGGATCTTCAGAAGCGCGTCATCGTCGACGTGGATCCGATTTCAGTTCTCTGAAATGTCAGCGTCTAATCAGTTCCGAGATCGGCGCCGGCGTGAAACAGAGGATGAACATCAGGAGCGCGAGTCCGGCGAGCACGAGGCGCGTGCGATCGAGCGGCACGTGTTCGTCGAACACCTGCGGGTGTCTCGGTCCGAACATGAACAGCATCGCGACCATCAGCCCGGTCCAGACGATCCAGCTCGCCGAAAAGTAACCGGCGAGGACGATCGCGACGCCAATCATCACGAACGTGAGGTACGTGGAGTACCGGCCGAGCACGGCATACGAAATGTGGCCGCCGTCGAGCTGACCGATCGGAAACAGATTGAGCGCCGTCGCGAGCAGACCGAACCACGCCGCGAACGCCATCGGATGCAGGTTCAACGAGTACGGATCGGCGATCGTTCCCCAGAGCATCTTCTCGGCGATCTTGAAGAGCAGCGGCTCGCCCAGCTCGAAGCCGGTGAAATCGGCCGGCACGCGCACGACGTGCGACATCGCCACGCCGACGAACAGCGCAGGAAGCGCGACGAGAAACCCGGCAATCGGTCCGGCGATGCCGATGTCGAACAGCATCCGTTTGGTTGGAATCGGCTCGCGAATCCGAATGAAGGCGCCAAGCGTACCTGTAATCGAGATCGGAAATGGCAGAAAGAACGGCAGAGACGCGTCGACGTCATAATACCGGCAGGCGAGGTAGTGTCCGAGCTCGTGACAGCCGAGTATGGCGAGAATGGTTCCGCTGTACCAGAATCCGCGCACGAGCAGCGCGCCGATTGGCAGCGGCAGCCGAGCCGGCGGCGTGAAGTCCGACAGGAACGCGACGTACTGATCGGCGCCGACCCACGTCGTCATGGCGACCGTCAGCAGAAACAGAACGACGTGAAGCCAGACGCGATCCCGGAATTTCTGTCGCGGCTGCCACACGACCTGTGGCGGCGTCAGCAGCCCGGAATCGTTGCGAAGAGGTTCCAACGAGATCGATTATCCGATGTTCTGAAGGTCTTTACCGGGCTTGAATCGAATAGTGCGGCCGGGCGGAATGCGCACTTCCTTCCCCGTGCGGGGATTGCGGCCGATGCCGCGCTTCCGCGGCTTCACCTGGAAGACCCCGAACCCGCGCAGCTCGATGCGCTCGCCGCGCTGCATGGAGATCCGCATCGCGTCGAATACCGCGTCCACCGCCACCTCGGCTTTAACCTTGGTGATGTCGGCGATTTTCGACACTTCGTTGACGATGTCGACCTTGATCATGCTTAGGGTCTCCTGAGGGCGTGTAAATACTATAAATTGTGAGACTTACGCTGTCAAGGCTGAGGCTAAGTTACTTGAAGCATGCCCCGTAGATCGCCCACTGTCGCGCTCGTCGGCCGTCCGAACGTCGGCAAATCGACCCTTTTCAACCGCATGACCGGCAGCCGCCGCGCGATCGTCGCGCCCGTGGCCGGGACGACGCGCGATGCGCTGGAGCGACCGGTCGCTTGGCAGGGCGCGACGTTCGAGCTGTTCGACACGGGCGGCCTTTACGGCGCGAGCGAGGATCCGCTCCACGAGCTCGTCGTCCGGCACGGGCAACATGCGATCGCCAACGCCGATCTGCTGGTGATGCTGGTCGACGGACGGGAAGGACTCGTGTCGGGCGACGAACAGATCGCGCAGGAATTGAGGCGAGCCGGAAAGCCCGTGCTGCTCGCGATCAACAAGACCGATGACAAGCGCGCCCGCGCTTCGGCGACCGACTTCTTCGTTCTCGGATTCGATCCGGTCGTCGAGATCTCAGCCGAACACGGCGACGGCGTTGCGGAGCTGCTCGATGAAATCGTGAGGGTGCTGGGGGCTCGGGGCAGGAGGCTGGACAAACACGGCCCCGATCGAGCCCCCAGCCCCCAGCCCCCAGCCCCTGAAGAAACGAAGATCGCCATCGTCGGCCGTCCGAACGTCGGCAAATCGTCTTTGGTCAACCGCCTCTTGAAAGAGGAGCGCGTGCTTGTCAGCGACATGCCGGGCACGACGCGCGATGCGATCGATTCGATCCTGACGTGGCACAAGCGCCGGTTCCGCATCGTCGACACCGCGGGGATGCGGCGGCCAGGGCGCGTCGAGCGTGGGGGAAAAGTCGAGCTCGTCAGCGTCGCGCTCGCCAAGGAATCGATTGCCGACGCGGACGTCGTCGCGCTGCTTGTGGACGCGAAGGGTGGTGTCACCGATCAGGACGCGGCCATCGGCGGCGAAGCCGACCGCGCCGGCCGCGGCATCGTCATCGTCGCGAACAAGTGGGATCTTGTCAAAGTCGCGGACGCGACCTTCGTCAAGAAATTCGACGAGGAGATCCGCCGCAGGATGAAGTTCCTCGACTACGCGCCGATTCTTCACATTTCCGCGCTGACGGGAGAGCGCGCGTCGAAGTTGATCGAGACGATCGAGCGCATTGCGGTGGCGCGGCGCGTGCGTGTCCCGACGCCGGCCCTCAACAGGTTCGTGGGGGCGGTGACGGCGGCAAATCCTCCAGTCAGCCCTGGACGGCGGCACGTGAGGATTCTTTACGCCGCGCAGATCGGCGTCGCGCCGCCGTCGTTCGTCTTCTTCACGAATGTCGCCACGACCTTTCACTTCTCGTATCAGCGTTTTCTCGTCAACAAGCTGCGAGAAGAGTTCGGGTTCGTGGGATCGCCGATCCGTGTGCAGGTTCGGCGGCGGAAGAAGTAACTCCCTCGTCAGATGGCCTTCCGCTTCCGACGTACATGACGGCCGGTGCTGCCGGCAAAGATCTGCATGCGGCCGTGCCCGACGATCTCGCCATCGAGCCGGGAACGATCGTTCTCGTGCCGATCACCGATCGGGCGCGCGGCGGCTTCGGCCATTCCGCTGTGTGAGAGCACCGCAGAGAAGCCAGAGATCGCGGCGGCAGCCACTGGCGATAACGACCGAGCGACGTGCAACGCGAGCGTCCAAGCCGAGCGACCTGATATACTTTGAGGCGTTTACCGCATGCCGGAGCCTGCCGCTCAGGTCGAGATTCCGAATCGGGCGCTGTTCAAGGCGGCCGAGGTGTGCGACATCGTGAAGGTGCAGCCGTACGTGCTGCGCTCGTGGGAGACGGAATTTCCCGACCTGGGGGTCGCGAAGAGCGCCGGCGGTCCACGCGTGTACCGGCGCGCGGACGTCGAACAGGTCGTGCGGATCAAGAATCTGTTGCTCGTCGAAGGGCTGACGCTCGCCGGCGCGCGCAAGAGATTGGTCGAGGAGATGGCGCCCGTCGGGGCCGACACGCCGGCGATCGACGAACTGATCGGCCGCAATACGCGCGAGCGGCTGACGGAAGTGAAGCGAGGGCTGCGATCGATTCTCGATCTGCTCGCTGCCGCGCCCGCGACATCGGATTTCCGATTGTCGTCGCCTCCCGCGACCGCGAGGGTCAGAGCGATCGGCGTCCCGCGCTCGAAAACTGCGCGCGGGAAGACGTCGTCCTCGTCGCGAAACGGATCGCGCGTCGCGCACGCGCGGCGTAAACGATCGGCGTAGTCGGAGAATCGATCAGTGGCGATCGTTTGTCGATGGTAGGGAGCGTCCGGCTTCAGCCGGACCTCAGAACTGAATTCGGGATGTAGCGCAGCCTGGTTAGCGCACCTGACTGGGGGTCAGGGGGTCGCCGGTTCGAATCCGGCCATCCCGATCAAACTTAGGCCCGTATTTACGGGCCTTTTTCATGTGTGGCGAGGAGCAGGGAACGATGAGACGGCCAGCGGGGAGCATTCGGGGAGCACGCGCGGGTTGTTTTTGACCGTGACGATTGGGGAATCACATGGACGACAGCTTCGACGACTTCAAGAATCTGCCGGCCGACATTCGCGATCGATTCCGGTCCTTTCTTCGCATCGACGATGAGGGCACCGCCCACGTCGCGGATCGTGACGGCTTCGTCGACTTCCTGTACGAGAACGCGCAGCAGTACCCGGCGCTGTCGGAATTCCTGAAACTCAACGAAGAGAAACTGACGCAACACTTTCACGAGACGGGCGAAGTGCGTCCAGGTGTGGAGCTGATCAAGACCGAACAGGCCGAAGGGCAGAATGTGACGAAGCTCCGGATCTTTCGTGGGCCGACGATCGTCCCGGAAGACGAACGGTAACGCGGCACGATTCTGCGTTCGAGTTCCCGTCGTCGCACGTTCCACGAACGTCGTCGCTGTTGCCGCACGTCTCGCTCCGTACCTTGCGGACGCGTTTACGTGTGACTCAACATCGGTTGGCGGAATAGCAGGATGCGGTTCTACGCAGCCACCTTCGCCACTGTCTTCATGGAGCTTGAAATGCTCCAACGTGATGCCCTCTGCGACCCCGACGAAACTCCGCCTGCATAAGGCGCATGGCGGACAACGGCCGCTCGACGTTTGATCATCATGGCCGACGAGTGCAATCGCGTTGGATTCGATCGACTTCGTGAACGGTGTAAGCGTTTGGCGCAAAACGTAAAACAGTCGACGTTCTCGTCGCGTGCCACATGCTGTCCGACTTGTTACCGGACATTCAGTCCGAGATGGCGCGGCACATGTACTTCTTCGTGCCGGAACATCGCAAGTGCTGGTATCACGACGACAACCAGCCACTCTTCGGCGCCGCCGTTGCGGACGCATTCCCGGACGCGTCGCCCGAAATAGGCGAAGCGGGACGCTGCTACGCAGTCGCCCCGGTGGACCGCCTGTGTATTCCATCTAATGCGCGCGCTCGAAATCGCGCTGCATATGTGGGCGAGAGAACTTGGCGTCGATCAGTTCTCAGCGATCGAACTTGAAAATTGGAAGAACATTTTGGACGCGGCTGCGAAGAAGGTGAAGGAACTTGAACAGCAGCCGAAAGGTTCGACCAAAGACACCGAGTTGCAGTACTACGGCGAGACAACTGCTCACTTCCGTTCGGTGAAGGAGGCGTGGCGGAATCACGTCTCTCACGCGCGGACAACGTACGACGAGCGAGAGGCGACATCGATCCTGAACCACGTTCGTGAATTCATGGATCTACTCGCAGGACGACCCCACAGTTAACGACCGTCGTTCGTTCGACGGCGGCGATCATCACGCCCGCGTCGGCAATCGCCAGGACCGCGGCCGAGATCGCGAGCGTTGTCGTCGCGATCGCGAGTGTGGGAGTGTCGGGCAGCCTCGGATCGGCATCGCGATCGAGACCATCATGTGAGCTGCCTCTTCCTTCGCGGTGTCGGTCGCACACAGAGCGATCCTCGTCACGCGAGGCGTAATCGCGAGGGTCGAAATCCATATTGCTGCCTCTGCGGATGAGCCGCGATACAATGGAAGCGATGGGCGATGTCCTCGATCTGCTCGCCGCTGGGGCGACGCGCGACGAGATCCTCGCGGACTACCGCTATCTGTAGGCCGACGACATCACCGCGGTCCTGGAGTTCGCAGCAAAGCAGAACGATCATCCTGTACTGCCGCGAAATGCGTGACGTGCTACTGTTCCTGTATGGATGCCAAGCAGCTCTTGGTTGAGGCGCTTCGACTTTCTGACGAAGAGCGGGCCGCACTCGCTGGCGAGCTGATTCAAAGCCTCGAAGGCGAAATCGACACCGACGCCGAAGCGGCATGGTCTGCCGAGATTCGCGCACGGCTCGATAGCGTTGACGCCGGCCGCGCCGCGACGATTCCATGGTCGGAGGCGCGTCGTCGCATCCACGCGGCAGCCGGCCGTGACCCGCGAGCTTGAATATCTCGAAGAAGCTCTCCAAGAAGCAGAAGCGGTCGCGCGCTGGTACGCAGAGCGCAGCGTAACCGCCGCTGCAGCCTTTGCGGGCGAAATCGACGCTGCCGAAGCGGCCATCGTTCGGCTTCCAGAGGCGTGGCCTTCGTTCGATCATGGAACTCGCCGCTACTTGCTTTTAACGGTTTCCGTTCAGCGTCGTGTATCGCATCGAAGCTCGCCGCATCTTGATCGTTGCCGTGGCGCATGCGCGTCGTCGACCCGGATACTGGAAATCGCGACGGTAGTCTGCCGAAGAGAACTTCTCGTTGTGAAGAACTTGGGTGACAAACGGGTGACAATCGGTAGCGGCTCGAAGTGGTCTCAGTTGGTTGGGGGCTTGAGAGAACCCAAATAAAATCAGGGGCAGCCGTGTTGGGCTGCCCCGAGTTGCCTCCTTTTACACGACGTTAAGCGCCGCTCCCGGCTGAGCGGCACGACGTCTAGGCAGTGCGGTGCGAATCATGAGAACGGGGCAGGGCTGTCCTCTGTTTGTCTGCCATGCGAACTGCTGCCGCTCTGTTATGGCCCGCTACCTCTATCGACATCTTTGTAACAAGGCGCCGGCGTTCTCGGCTGGGTTGGAGGCGGGAGAGCGTATCAATGATCGAGCGGAACGAATGCTCCGAGAATGGGGTATCGACGCGAGCGCACACCGGCCGTCGAAGATCTCCCGCGACTTGTGTACGGAGGCAAATGCGATCTTCGTGATGGGGCCGTCGTACTTGCACCGCCTGGTGTGGGAATACGGCGAAGACCTCGCGGACAGGGCGTACCTGTTCGCCGATCCGTTCACCAGACCGGTGTCTTTCGGCTATGGAGAGTACAAGGTTTCCGATCCCTCGTACGACAATCGACCGGCCACTGAACTAGTGAAGGAGTTCGGGTGGATGCGCGAGCGGGTGCTGCAAATCCGACTCGCTCTGCTCGGGGACGGCAGGCGGCTGGTCCCGCTGACAGAGTATTTCGAGCTGTGTAAAACCGTTGATCGCGGAAGTCATTGAGCCGGAAGGCCGGACACGCCGAGGAACCGGAGGGAGGCGTAACAGGTGCTGCACCCTCGGCGCCGCAGCAGGGCCGTGCGAGCTTGAACGGTTGTGGAGCGGCGCCGCGGGTGAGCGCCAATCCGTTAGACCGGCGCGAACCCGAATGAAGGTTGGACTCTTCGTGCGGCCTCGTATCCGGGCGTCCGGATCGTCTCCACGTGAGGTTGTGGCGGCACTCAAGGCGAAACCAGGTCGCGACATCTGGCTCTACGGCGGAGGTGACTTCTTTCGCTCACTCCTCAACGCGCGCCTCGTCGACACGGTGGAAGTTTCCTGTGCTTCTGGGAGCAGGGGTCCTGCTCCTGCCGCCAGGCACTGCGACGAAGCTGACGCTCGCGGACCACAAGACGCTTCCGGCCAGTGGCATCATGGCACTCTCGTACTCGATACCAGGTGGCGTCGGCCCGGCCCCCGCACTCGGTACATCAAGGCCGCGAAGACTCGCGCGAAGGGTAAGAAGATCGATCGACCAACCGATCAACGACAACAGTGAGCCATAGCGGAGGATGCGAAATGACGATTCATGCAGATGCCGGAGACGGATTCCGCATCGCGGTGATTGTCGCGGTGGTCATCCTTTCTGAGTCGCCAACATCGCTGTCTGCGCAATGGGTCAAGATCGCTCTGCCTGAAACACCGCGGACTGCGGATGGCCGCCCCAACTTGACCGCTCCGACACCCACGTCGGGCGACGGCAAGCCAGATCTCTCGGGAATCTGGCTTCGCGGACCGGGCGTCAGTGCGCCTCGTGACAACCGCGCCGGGTTGCCAGGGAGGATGGACCATTTCATGCCCCGAGGCAGCCAAATCCCGCTACGCCCTGAAGCGGCGGCGCTGTATCAGCGCCGATCCGAAAACTTCGGGAAGGGCCGGCCTTCGGAGCGATGCTTGCCGCACGGAATCCCCGATGCGATGTTGTACGGCGGTCCGATGAAGATCGTTCAGAACCGACGTCTGACGCTGATCTTGTTCGAAGAGTTCAATCACTTCCGACAGCTCTTCACCGATGGTCGTGCTTTTCCGCAGGATCCCCAGCCTACGTGGTTTGGGTACTCCATCGGTCGCTGGGATGGAGACGCATTGGTCGTCGACTCCATGGGGTTCAATGAGCAGACGTGGATGGACGACAGCGGTCTCCCTCACACTGACGCGTTGCGCACCACGGAACGTTTTCGACGACGCGACTTTGGTCACCTGGAACTGCAGATCACATTTGACGACGTCAAGACTTTCACCATGCCTTGGTCAGTGAACGTAACGTTTAACCTCCAGCCAGACACCGAATTGATTGAAAGCATCTGCGAAAACGAACTTGACGGGAAGCACATGGTAGGCAAGTAGGCTCACCACAATCAGAGCAGTTTAACGCGCGCTGGAACCGGCGGCGCCGGTGCGCCCCGGCCGGCGCCACGGCTCAGCGCTGATCGAGACAGCCAAGAAGACAGGTGTTATGGCGTTTCACATCCGCGATGCGAAAGAAGAGGACGTACCCTTGCGTCGGTTTCATCGTCAGGGTCTCGGCCGGCTTTTGTTGTGCCACGTCGCGCGTCGCTTCCTCGACCGGAACGTCACGTCCATGCTCCTCTTCGGCGAGGCGACGAATCCGTCGAATGGCTTCTATGAAGCTTTCGGCGCTGAGCGGCTCTATAGGTCCGCCGGCGAGTTCCACGGTGGGTACGGTTGGCGCGACCTGCAGTTGCTCGCTGTCAAGTGTGATGGCGCCTCAGTTCGAGCGACGTGACGCCTAACGACCGATTCCAGCGGACGGCGCTGGATCAAACGAAGGGCGAGCACGCGACGATCGCGAAGGCCATTTTCAAATAGTAGTCAACGAGGTCAGAGTTGACGGTAGCTGCATTGCTGTCGGAATACATCAGATTCTGGAACGCAAGAAAAGCGCTCCGCCGGTGGTGTTGCGCGTCTGCTTGTTCGAACAGTGAAAGCTCCGTAAGATGGGACCGCATCATGGATCACGGCGTTTCAACTCGTGGACGCTTATCTTCCCTCGGAGAGGAGATCGCGAACAGCGTGAGTCACGGAGTGGGATTTCTCTCCGCTCTTGTGGCAGCTCCATTCCTGGTGCTTGCCTCGGCTCGACGTGGTGGCCCGCTTGCGATAGCAGGCGCAAGCGTGTTCGCTGGAACCATGCTAATGCTGTACCTGGCCTCAACTCTCTACCACGCGTTGCCGAGGAGCAAAGCGAAACGAGTGTTTCGGATCATCGATCACAGTGCGATCTTTCTGCTCATCGCGGGGACCTACACGCCCTTCACGCTTGGCGTACTGCGCGGCGTCTGGGGCTGGACTCTATTCGGCGTCGTGTGGGGTCTGGCGGTTCTCGGAGTCACGTTGAAGGCCTTGCGTGGTATCCGGAACCCTCGGCTGTCGACCTCACTGTACGTTGGCATGGGATGGTGCGCGCTGATCGCGATTCGACACCTTTGGTTTCTCGTGCCGGTGGCGGGCTGGCTATGGCTCATCGCGGGGGGCCTGGCGTACACGGCCGGCATCGCGTTCTATGCGGCGGACCGTCTGCGCTACGGCCATTTCGTTTGGCACATGTTCGTCCTGGCGGGGACGGTGTGTCATTTCTTTGCGGTGCTGTGGTACGCCGTCTGACAGCGATTCGCGCCGCGGCGAACGGCGAACGCTGAAACCGGAGCGCCTCGATTCCTCCTGTTGCACATTGAGGCACAGCTGACGTCTCAACGCACGAGACGGAAGCGTGCGGCCACAGGCGATCGTTTACCATGGTTGCACCCCAGGGAGCTTCGCGATGTCTGACGAAGGGCCGCGCATCGCAGACGAACCGCTGCAATTCGATCGCGTCGTGACGGAACAGCACGCGGGCGACGCTTCCCGCGGCGTCGCCGTTGGGTGCGAGTCGTGCCGCGCAACGATCCAGACGCAGTACTACCAGGTCAACCGCGCTGTGGTGTGCGAGCGGTGCCGCCGCGCCCTCGAAGCGGCGGCCGAAACGCCGCCCGGCATCGCGCCGCTGATCACGGCCGCCTTCGGCGGTCTCGGCGCCGGCATCGTCGGCGCCGCAATCTATTTCGCGGTCATCGCAATCGCGCATCTCGAGATCGGGATTGTCGCCATTCTGATCGGCTACATGGTCGGATACACCGTTCGCAAAGGCGCAGGCGGACGCGGCGGACTTCGCTTTCAGCTGATCGCCGTCGCGCTGACGTATGCCTCGATCGCCATGGCGTACGCGCCGCTCGCAATCAAGGAGGCGATGACCGCGGATCGCGCTCCCCAGGCCACGTCTCGATCAACGGCAGCAAGCGGTGACGTACCAGCCGTGACGTCGGCGCGACAGGAGCCCGCCGCGCCGGAATCGCGTCGATTCCTCATCGGGTTGGCGGTGCTGTTCGCCTTCATCGCGGCGCTCCCCGTGCTCGTCGTGGTCGGATCGTTTCCTTCGGGCCTCATCAGCGCGCTCATCATGTTCATCGGCATGAGACAAGCGTGGAGGATGACCGGCGCACCCGTCCTGGAGATCTTCGGCCCCTATCAGGTGGGCGCCGAACCGGCGTCCGCAATCGTGTGACGCCGACTCACTGCGGACGCTGCGGCACTGAGCTGCCGGCCGACGTGCTGGCGTGTCCGGCATGCGGCGCGCTCGTTCACGCCGAGACGCTGAAACGCCTCGCGGCCGATGCCGAAGCCGCGTCGCGCGCCGGCGACTTCAGCGCGGCGCGCGATCATTGGTCGGCTGCGCTCCACCTGCTGCCGCCTCAATCACGGCAGCATGCCGCCGTGCGCGAACGAATCGCGGGTCTCACGCGGCGCACGGACACCGCGCAACCGAAACAGACGGCGGCGGCGACCGAGCAGCCCTGGTGGTCGCGCGGCGCGGCGGGGCTTGCCACGCTCGCGGTGCTGCTGATCGGCAAGCTCAAATTCCTGCTGCTCGGCCTCACGAAGGCGAGCA
>Ga0066710_100006357_pt1 | contig 11006 bp, 10 predicted proteins | sample GraSoiAngelo_159_FD_79666 | JGI IMG/M metagenome (GOLD analysis project Ga0066710, IMG submission 79666) | Grasslands soil microbial communities from the Angelo Coastal Reserve, California, USA - 14_1009_16_40cm | ecosystem: Environmental > Terrestrial > Soil > Grasslands | place: USA...
GCTAGAATCAATAGGAATCGGAAACAACAAGCAGCTAATTGTTCCATTCGCAGAGCTTCGCAACTACGTCATACAAGGATTCGAGTTCGTGGCCCAGCTGCCAAACAATGAAGCGATAATTAGGCTTCCAAATTCCAATTGAGTTGCAAGGCCTTAACAGAGTTGCAAGTCAAACCGTTAGTGCCAACACATTTCGAGCGGGAAACCGTTTGTCGACTGTCGTCTACAGTGTTGGCATGACTCGAAGCAGGAAGAAAACACACTCAACACCGATTGACCTGGTCGATGCCACCTACGACGACGTCATTGACGAGTTCTGCAAGAGGTTCGACCTACCACCCGTAGCTGTCGCAAGAGTACTCCTATCAATTGATGACCAAATGAGACGAACGGCGATTCCGGCCGTAACCGGGCCTTACGCTTTCCCCAGAATTCTACGCAAGATTTGGAGGAAACTGGGGCACAATAATTGGGTATTCTTACTCTTGGACTTCCGCTCTAAGCCGAAACTGTAAACTTTCGCCCATTCCCACTGAGCTCAAGATTCATACGTCCTCACAATGTTTCTTTGTCGGAATCAGGCCGTTGCGGAACTATCGGAACGCCACACACTCGTAAACTATTTCCTAGCTCTTGAACAAAAGTCTCGAATGGAGACAAGAATCGTCGTCAATGCCGAGCCTCTCAGTGCATCCTTCGTACCGGACACTCCTCTTCGTAGGGAGAAAGAACTCAACCTAATTTCCAGCCACGCGAAGAATGGCGTGAATACGTTCATCTATGGAGCACCAGGATCTGGGAAGACAACAATTCTGAGGAAGACCTGCATAGATTCCTCTTCACAAGCGAGAAGGGTCGTCTACATCGACTGTTCTCTTTATCAGACCGTCAATTCTGTCCTCAGAGAGATTCTCACCGACAGGCTCGTTTTCAGCCGAAGCAACTACGACCTCTTGAAGAAGCTGCAGGAAAAGACACGGCTTAACAAAGCAACGATCTGTCTGGACCACTTCGAACGAATAACCGAACCTGAAACTGTGACCAAGCTGCTCGGAATTGGCCTTTCAGTGATCATGGCCGGGAACAATGAAGACAATCTGGAAGAACTCGACCTTCGCACACGGTCCTTCATTTCCAGCGTCATTCCCATAAGCTCGTATTCTGAAGACGACGCCCTTTCAATTTTGAAGGCACGCTCCGAGCAAGCACTCGCCAAGTACACATTCAAAGAATCAACGCTGAAGAAAATCACGGAGAAAACGAGTGGCAACATTGCGCTCGCCCTCACCACGTTGAGAGCGTGCGCCGTGCTGGCTGAAAGTCAAGGAAAAAGGACAATTGAAGATATCAATGTCGACGAGATATTGCGCCAACATGATTGTCCCGTCAAGCTGAGCACTGACGAAAAAGTTCTGGTCAAGATTCTTGAGGAGTGGAAGAGCCTTCCGAGCAACAGGCTATTCCATTTCAATAGCACTGCCGCAAAATATCCGAAGCAGGAACGCTCGTTCCGGAAGTATATGGCGAAGCTAAGAGAGAAGGGTCTGGTAAAGGCAGTCGGGGACAGGACCGGAAGATACTACGAGATCGTTGCGGGTGAAAGAAGTGTTGGAAGCTAAGGTCGAGTCTAATCTCTCGGTCGAAACCCTTTGTGCTTATCTCGACGAGTTGTCTGCTCCCGGGTTCAAGGTCTGGCTCCACGACAAGAAGGCGTATGCAATTTTCAAGGTTAGCTCGTTGGAGAATCTGCGTAAGCTTGGCGAAAGAATAGAACAGATAGGCAGCAGGCTCAAGTTCCTAAGAATCGAGGAGGAACAGTATGGATAGAGAGCTTCTCGCAATCTTGGAAGAGGACATCGACGAAGAGGTCTTGAAGATACTGCCTGAGTGGCTTGTGAAGTTGCGAGAAGCGTTTCAAAGAAGAAAGAAGCTCAGGATGACCTGAGTTCATCTACCTTGTTCAACAACCTGTCAAGAACGTCTTCATTGCCAATCAGCACTGAAATCAGTTTGTCTGCCTTCTGTTTTAGCTCGTCAACCCTCGCGGCACTCGAGGCGTCCAATGGCAGTCCGCAATTGTTGCAGTACCTTGAGCCGGGCGAACTGGTCTTACTGCATCTGACACACGTCAGAATCTTGAATTCGTCTTCCCGTCCTTTTTGATCCACCACAACTCCCTGAAGCCTCAGCAGCTCTGCGTCAACCTCTCTTCCTGAGAGGTGCACGTACTTTGCTGCCATCTTGGTGCTCTGAGTCCATCCGAAATGCTGCTTCAGAAGGGCGTCATTCAAGTGCTTGGCAAGGAAAGTGGCACGAGAGTGTCGGAACAGATGGGGGTAAATTCTCTTTGTGAGTCCGGCACGTTTGACAAGGTTCCTGAGCGCGTACAGCGCCGCTGAATAAGTCAACATTTGACCCCTATCTCTCGTCCCCAGTGAGATCCACAGTGGAGCATCTGGATTCTGCCTGAAGGGGTGGTTGTCCATCCATATCGAAAGGGCTGGAACGGAAGCGATTATCCTGACCCTTCTGGCTCCCGTCTTGCCCCTCACTATCAACTGAGCCCCATGTTGGTCGAACGAGATGTTCTTGACCCTGAGCGAGAGAATCTCGCCAATTCTACATCCCGATTCAAACAGAACGAGAACGAGGGCTCGGTCCCTGGGGGTGTAAGCAACCTCAAGGAGCTTGTCAACGTCCTGCTTCGAGACGAGCTCCTCCGGAAGAATTCCATTCCCTCCTGACCTTACCCTTATCCAGGCCACTTCATCAGGGTAAACCCTGCTGTCCTTGAGCCATCTGTAAAATATTTTGAAGATGACCTTGTAGTCGTGCTTCGTCCAGTCGCTGTAATCGGAAATCTCAATCGATTTGACGAACTGAACTATTTCGTTTCGAGTCAGGCCGCGAAAATTTCCATTTATTCTCTTCCCTATCAAGAGGAGAGTTTCGAGATACTTGGTCTGGCGAGCCAGGCTCAGCCCATCGGCTATGAGATGGTCGTGGAACTCCAGGACGGCCTTCTTGTTCTCTTCACATAGCGATGAAGAGGCAATTCTCCCCAGAATATTCTTCAACATTCTTGGGTAGTTGTGTACTTCGTCTGATGGACGCATTCAAATCAATTCTCCTTCTCGGCATTATTGGTTAGGAACGTGCGAGTGTACCGTCGGGGCGTTTGAATTGCGCACTAACGCCGAGGCTGAGAGCCTGAGCACAATCGCAAATCCTCTCGGAACGCCGAGAGATTCCGAAAATTCCGTTACCTAATTGTTGGCCTTGCTAGGATAAATAGATGAAACCTCGCCAAGGATAACGGTGTATGCTGGGGTCCTAATTCATGGGGTTTTCCGAGCGCGGCTAACGACCTCGGAGAATTCAGAAGGCAAGGAACGAGTTAGGGGTTTTCGTTTCCTCAGCTCATCCTCAGCGTCAATCATTCCAGACATGAAGGGTCCACCTGTTTCTGAGAGAGACACCCTTACGCCATCTTCTTGTCTCACTTCCACTAATTCTTGTTCTCTTAGAGCCCGAAGTACTCTGTTCCAATATTTGTAGGATCCTTCTTTGCTGACGCCTCTCGTCCCCACTTCCCGCTGAATTCGTTCGATAATCCCGCCCATGGTTTCTCCTTGGTGCCGGTAAATACTTTTCATGGCAATTAGGGAATCTTCATCTGTTGAAACCGGGCGTACCTTGTAACGCAAATAGCCTCCTCCCTGATCCTCGACCTCATCTCTCATACTTTCTAGCATCTCCTCGACATCCTTGGATTTCGACCTAAGTTTCTTGTCGCTCGGAGGGACGTAGGAAATGTGAACGTCGAAGACCTGACTTGTTAAAGAAGCAGCTATCGCGCCCTCTTTGGTAGCCGATGTGATATCAAGGAGAATCTCCGATGAGTTATCGAGAAGCTTTTCCAGTTGAACGATCTTGGTAAAGACCTTGTAGACGTCTGCAAAATTGTGGAAATTGGCTGTCTCGTCACTGTCAATATCCACTGCCGAGAACTTTTCCCTGAGTTGGCCTGCTATGTGAGATGTAATATTCTGCTCTAGCCCTGGCCTACTTTCTCCGACAAGGTAGACCTTGTCGGCCTGGCTCTTCAAGATGGACCTCTCAAGACGCTTTCTGTACCACCCAACTGGCGCGACTAGAACAACATGGGGCAACTCCACTTCCACACCTCGGTCATCAACACAAAAATTCATGCACAAGCAGGCTTAAATGCTTGTCATTAGGACGATTCTTTGAACGCAAGACTTAATTTTGTCCTGTGGACACACGTGTGTAGGGTTATAAAGCGTGTCTCACCCTGAGAGTTTCGCTAAGCCCGACAAACGCTCGAAGCGGCCTGCCGCCAGGAAACAATTGAGAGCGAGCCGCTTTGACGCTCCATTGACCCTTCTTGAGCGCTTCGTTCAAGGCGGCGTGTTGCGAAGAAGAGAGCCAATCGACATACTCAGATTCTTCACATGGTTTCAGTCAAGACCAGCATCCCAAAGACTTCTGGACCAGTTTCCTGCAACGTTGGAGTCTGTTCTTTCTCAAACTCTTTTCATGATGTTGACAAATAGACTAGAGGACAAAGTGGTGGTAACCTTAGGCGACCACGACGGATTGTCTTTAGTTCTCGCGTATTTCGCCACTCCCAAGAAGATTATCGTTATCGATGTAGATGAGCACACTCTGAGTTGGTTGCAAGGCGTTGCGTTAAAAGAGGGTTTGCAGATAATCACCATTCGTCACGATCTGAGGACCGCTCTTTCGGAAGAAGTCATGGCAGAGAGCGCAGAAGCTTCAATCTGTCGTACGGACCCGCCTTACAATTGTGCGGGCATGGCCTGCTTTGCCAAAAGAGCCGCTCAGATACTTCCAGTCGACGGAAAACTCTTCATGTGCATCCCGACGCCGAGCAATCAATGGGCCCAGTACGTCGAAGATCATACACAACACTTCCTGAATTCGTTTGGGTTTGAGGGAAATCAGCATTCTTCATTTCTAAACCTCTACCCTCAACATGAAGGAGTCACTTCAAGAACTTGGATGTTCCAGAAAATCCATAATGTCGAGATTCTCAACGAAGACTTTCGATTCAACATTTACAACCACACGGTTGCCTTTTGCGATGAGGTGAAGTGCGATAGTTACCTCGCATGTCGACTTGACAAGGATCGATGGAAAAACATTCGGACTGCTGTATTGGCGCAAGTGAAGTCAACAATCAGCCTCTGACAAATCGTGCCATACCAGGACACATTACTTCCCTAAGTGCATACTAGTATAAACTCGCGAATCGACGATTAATCGGCACGACTAGCTTAAGCTTGTACCGCTATATCTGAAAGGTGAGAGAAGGCTCAATTCTAATCAACGAGCTTCCGCTGACTGAGGCTTTCATTCCGACAAGACTTCTCCACAGAGAAGGTCAGCTCAAAGAAATCGCGCGCTGTCTCAGCCCAGCCCTGCACAATCGAAAGATAAGCAACCTATTTTTGGTTGGCCCTACTGGGACTGGAAAGACATCAGTCGCCAAGTGGATACTTGAAACGCACTTTCAAGGTCAGTCCGCCTATGTGAATTGTTGGAAGTATCAAACCGCCCATGATGTCTTGTCGGAACTACTCCTCTCATTTCAGATTCCGGTTTTCGGAAGAGAATCGACATCAGATCTTGCGACGAAGTTCGAGAAGATAGCTCGTAAGAAACAGGTAATCGTGTTTCTTGACGAAGCGGACAGGATTCGAGACATCGAGGTCTTTTATCATCTGATAAAGAGTGGAGCCGGCATAGTTCTTGCATTCACTCGTCCTCATGCACTATTTCGTCTTCCCTCGAGGCTCAAAAGTTCCTTGCCACTGACCGAGGTCGAGTTTCCTAGGTATTCATCAGACGAATTGAACTCGATTCTGAAGGACCGAGTTGAATATTCATTGTGTCCGGGAGCTATCACTCCCCGGCTGCTCAAGCTCGTAGCTACATTGTCAAGCGGGGACGCGAGAGTTGCATTGGAGATTGCCAGAAGGTCAGCACTAAAGGCGGAGCAACGCAATTCACTGAAAATTGCATTGGGGGACGTGAAGGTAGCCAGCATAGAAGCCAACCGACTCAGGCTGGGGTACTTCCTTTCCAAGCTTAACGAGCACCAGCGAACCATCTACGGAATCTTAAGGGCCAAGGGCAAGCTTGATTCCGGATCGCTTTACCGAGCCTACCGAAGAGAGGTATGGGATCCGGTTGTCGACAGAGCGTATCGAAAGTACATGAGAAAAATGGTCGATTTAGGCCTAGTCAAAGAGGCGGGCAAGAGTCGCTGGAGAGAGTACGAAATATTAGCTGAGTGATAGTGAGGAACGGGTATGTCGTGGCTGAGGGAGGTAGAGGTTGTAGAAGCAGTTCATTGTTACCTCGAAGCAAAAGGCTTCAAAATCAACCGCGCTGTGAGAAACACCACTGATCGAGGTACAGACATTGTTGCTACTTCGCCCAGTCAGAAGGCAATAATCAAGATTGAGGCTAAGGGACAGACAAGTTCAGACAAAGGTTCGAAAAGGTTTGGGAAGGAGTTCGATAAGAATCAAAAAGAGGACCATCTAGGCAGAGCTTTGGTCAAGTGCCTGGGCTATCTTGACGAGGGCTTTAGTGCGGGGGTAGCGCTTCCCGGGGACGACTACAACAAACGCTTGGTCGATGGGATCAAGAAGTCACTCGGGACGCTCGGCCTACTTGTCTTCTTTGTGAGTAAGAACAGCGGAGTCTCTATGATTGGAGACCTACCCCTGTAGTTTCCCACCCATTTCTGAGCTCTCAAGAAGAAAAGGGGGAGCATTCCGATTTCCCAGCCCCAGAATTCACGACTAGCCGCTCAGCAAACATAGGCACTGCAAGCGAGCGCCTAAAGTCACCCGACCCCGGAACTAATTCCGAAGCCATCGTTCAACTTATTCTCCAGGAGCATCAGCGAATCTGGGAATGAGACATTCAGGCGATTAGGGATACGTAAGAGGCACCTGTAATCTTTTCCTCCAATCTTAACAAAAAGAATTCTGAGGTGACGTAGTTGCACCTAGAACTTGCAATTGTTATTCCAAGAACCTAGTGCTGTTATCGTTCTTTACGCACCGTGAAAATTCCTTCGGCTCCACCCTTCTCTCTCTGACCCACATCAATCTCGTAGTATTTAGTTATCCAATCGATGAACTGGGGGAAATTCATCTGGTAGCGTGGCATACTCGCTGAGGCGGGTGATAGCTCCTCAAAAACCAGAAATATTGCCCCATCAATCTCCCCAATACTCCAAACTTCCTGAAGGAATTTCAAGAGGGTCGCCTCCGACGGCTTGGCCCCCTCTCTCCAAGGGTTGAGCTGTTCCCTGAAAACTTCGTCAATGTCTGTAGTCAGCGGATTAGAGGTGATCGTGAACACCAAGGAATGGTTCAGTTCCCTTGCAAGTTTCTTGACAGCCTCTCCTTCTTTCTCGGACAGACGGCTGATAATCTGGGTTCCGAATAATACTCCTAAGCCATGACGGCTCGCGGCCTGAAAGATTCCCCTCAAGACGTCAGTTTCAGTCGCGCGAGGCAAGAGTGAAACGATTACATCGACTACATGTCCGGCCATTCCTACCGACCCGTTGTTTTAGCTGAGCATGAAGATCAAAAGCTTCTCCCAGTAGGTTGGTTGTCTGACCGCCTGTTCTGCATAAGTCCATCCCCCAGTTAGACCACGCACGGTTATTCCCCGTTGAGTCCACGAGTAGGGTCGCACGTTAGGGTTCAGTATCCCGCCATGTTCTTCACTACGAACCGCGAACACATCAATTCTGGCGCCAAGATTTCCGTTCTCATCATAGATTCCTATTTTTGTAAGGGCACCGGATTCGTCCACGCCGCGAATCATTCCACCTAGACCGTTTTGCATCGGCAGCCTGCCCGGTCCCATTGTCTCAGATGTCAGAAAACTACCTGCAAGCTTTCCGAGGCCATATCCTGCCACCGATGTAGCAGCTCCGAACAATGCACCCAAAACCACGGAGTTGCCGAATTCCTGGGCATTGAAATTGGTGATGCCTCCTGATGCGAGGTATTGAGCGCCACCAGCAACGGCCCCAGAAGCCGCACCAGCGAAAGCAAAAGCAGCTAGACCCGAAGCGCCGGAGAATACAAAGCTACCGGATGCTGTCGCAGTGCCAAGTCCTAGAGTGCCGCCAGCAAACGCTAGACTGGCTCCATAAGTTAGACCCGCAAGCGCCCCGACAACAGCTCCAGCTAATGCGGCCTCTCCACATGCCGACCCCCAGTCGCCAGTCGCCCAGACGCACCCGAAATAGCCGATTCCCGCTCCAATAACCGCTCCGACAAGCGCCTCTATCAAGAACTGACCTGTCGGGTCAACATAATTGGTCGGACTGTTCTCAACATAAACGTAGGGATTCATGCTCTGGGGGTCAGAGGCAGCTCCTAGCAAGGGATCCTGGCTGATGAACCGTCCAATTGAAGGGTCGTACCAGCGCTGGTAATAATAGTACAAACCTGTCGCCGTACTGTAGGGTTTGCCCGTGAACCTGTCTTTTTCAGAATTGGCCAGGTTGCCTGTTGGCGTTCCGTTGTCCTTGCCAAAGGGCTGGTAGTTGTCGATGAAGACATAGGTGGCGTCGTTGTAGGTTATCATCCTGGTGCTGCCAAGGGCGTCTGTGTGATAATAGTACATCGCGGTCCGGTCTACAACCCGGACGAGCTTGAGCCCGGATGCGAAGACATAGGCTTGGTTGTTCTGGTTCAGAAGATTCCTGTAAAGTATCTCCGTTCCCTTGTAGGCGAGGAACCATGTAGACGAGCCTTCGACCGACTCCACCATCCGTCCGATACCATCATAGGCGTAAAGCGCCTGACCTGTACCGTTTGTTGCTCTCAAGAGACGATTAGCTGCGTTCCAAGTGTATGTCCACCTGATTGTCCCGACAGTGGTCACGTTCTGAGTCTTCAGGTTCCCGTTCAGATCATAGCCATAGTTGATCTTTGTCTGCGGCGTCGTGTAGGCGGTAGAGTTTGTCAGCTGGTTGAGCGAGTTGTACGCGTAGGATGTGATGGTTGAGTTAAGCTTCTGCCGGACCCTGTTTCCAAGATTATCATACTCGTACCATCCGCTCGTAGCGGAACCGCTACTCGTGACGGTGTAGTTCGTGAGACGTTGAAGCACATCGTAACGGTACTGCTCATTCACCGTTGCCCCGTTTATCGAGCCAACAACGCTCTTCACAGTCCCAGTGTTGTTGTAACCGTACATTAGCGATATCATCGTTGTACCCCCGTTCTTCAGAGTCATGTTCAAGGGTCGAGACAGGTTATCGTAGGTGTAGTTTCCGACAAGTCCATTGCCGAACTGGAGACCTTTCACCTGGTCGTTCTTGTAATAAGTGAAGGACCGACCGTAGTAAGTAGAAGTGCCCAGCCTGGTGACATTAAGCACTCTTCCAAGACCATCATACGCGTACCTTATCGTGATATCCGGGTTCAACTGTGAAATGGTCGGATACATCAACGTGTCCAAGTATTCGCCCTTGTAGGTGAAGCCCACCGTGTAGGTTTTGGAGACGCCACCGTTACGGGTCAGAGTCCCCCCCGAGCCGAAACATCCAAGGTCCACGACCTGCCGGTTCGCGAGGTTGACGGCAGTCGTCTCGTTGAGAACCCTGTTCCTTGCATCGTAGATGTAGGTCGCAGTAGCGTTCTCGTTTTTCATCTGCAACGAGTTTCCATTCTTGTCATAAGTGTAGCTTGTGCCAGTAATAGCGGTAATGCCAGGGGTCCCGCAGTACGTTATCGTCTTGAGCCTGTTGAGAGAGTCGTAGCTGCGCATTGTCTTGACGCCCATGCGGTCGGTGCTATTGACCATGTTTCCGTTGTTGTCATATGTGTAGATCTCGTTGCGATTGTCGGGATAGACTGTCTTTGTCAGTCGTCCAAGGTTGTCGTAGTTATAAGTTGTCGACCTCGATAGGGAGTTTGTCACATTTACCAGGTTCCCGACTTCATTGTAGTAGTACTTTGTCACCGCTCCGGTCAGACAGTCTGCCGTAGCTTTCTCCACGAATGATATGGGTCGTCCGAGCCGGTCGTATATTGTGCACCTGTTGTTTCCGTCCTCGTCCATCGTACGGACCGATGAGGCAAGGTCGTTGTAGAACTGGGGGGTGCTCTTCCCGTTGGGCTTTGTCGCGTTGATAGTTCTGCCAAGCGCATCGTACGCGAAACGGTAGACACTCCCAAGCGGATCAGTCTTGGTTAGTATATTGTCCTGCCAGTTGAAAGAATAAGTCTCATTCGAGTACGAGACTCCGTTGAGAAAACGGTCGACAAATGTCTGTCTAGCGAGGCCGTCGTAGATTTGTCTAGTCTTTGACGCATTCTCGTTCGTAATCTCAACATAGTTTGCGGGATCGTTGTATGTATACTGGATGTACGCCCCGAGCGGATAGGTTTCCTTCTTGACCCGTCCGAGGTTGTCGTTCTGATAGCTAGTCGCGTTGCCTTTCGGGTCCGTAACTATCCGAGCGTTTCCGGTCGTGAAGTTGTAGGCGTAGAGTACAGTTACCTTTGTCGAACCGTCGAGTCGAGTCTGGTTGGTGAGGTACGCGTAAGTGTAGTTTGCCGAAAATGAATAATAGGTGGTGTTCCCTCGCGGGTCAGCAAATTTCTTCGGATTTCCATAGATGTCATAGATGTTTGAGGTCGTGAGCCATCGACTTGGGGGAGTTGGGGGGTCGTAGCGTTGCTTTGTCTGATTTAGGCCTCCCCAAAGGTAGTAGCTGTAGTAGGTTTCGATGGGTGTTGAACTCGCCCCGTTCTGAAGTTGGCCGGAGCCTGCCAGTGCCGATATCACGGGGCCTGCAGTAGCATCGCTCCGGATGATGACCTGTCCGGTGCCAGTGTTTTTCACGCTTAACAAGAGCCCTGCAGGACCGCCGGTATTCGTTGCGTTTATCGCGAGCACGTGATATCCTGGAC
>Ga0066710_100006358_pt1 | contig 11006 bp, 17 predicted proteins | sample GraSoiAngelo_159_FD_79666 | JGI IMG/M metagenome (GOLD analysis project Ga0066710, IMG submission 79666) | Grasslands soil microbial communities from the Angelo Coastal Reserve, California, USA - 14_1009_16_40cm | ecosystem: Environmental > Terrestrial > Soil > Grasslands | place: USA...
CGGACCAGTCGATTTTCCCCGAAGTCGAACTCGACAAAATCAAGCGCAACATCGGATTTGATGTTACAATTATCACCACGGCGCGAACGGACGAGGAAGCCAAATCGCTCCTGAGCGAAATGGGAATGCCGTTCAGCGACAGGGCAAGGAAGCCCACCGCGCAAGCCGCCTGATCGTTTTCATGAGCACTGTTACTGATCCCATAGCTGATTTTCTGGCGCGTGTCCGCAACGGCACGCGCGCGCAGCAGCTGGAGGTGCTAGTTCCGTACTCGAGAATCAAGGCCGAAATTGCGCGCATCTTGAAAGATGAAGGTTACATCACCGGCTACTCGATCGACACAAGCGGCGCGCATCCGAGCATCAAGATCCTTAATAAACTCGCGGACAGGTCGAGCGCCATTGCAGGATTGCGGCGGGTGAGCCGCCCGGGATTGCGCCGATACGTTGGCGCGGATGAAATCCCGCGAGTCCTCGGTGGAATGGGCCTGGCGATTCTCTCCACTTCGCGCGGTATTTTATCGGGGCGCGAAGCGAGAAAGCAGAAGGTCGGCGGCGAATTGTTGGCGTACGTCTGGTAAATTTTATGTCACGAATTGGAAATAAAGCGGTCGAGATTCCGGACAAAGTCAGAGTCAACATTGACGATGACGGAGCGGTTTCAGTAGAAGGGCCCAAAGGAAAGCTCCACTGGAAACTTCCGCGCCACATCAGGGCAAGCGTGAAAGACAACCGGGTATCGGTGGTGCGCGAAGCAGAAACACACAGCGTGAAAGCGTTACATGGGCTTTCGCGCAGCCTCGTGCACAACATGGTGCAGGGAGTGAGCGAAGGTTTCACCAAACAACTCGAGATCGAAGGGGTCGGTTTCAGAGCTGCCGTGCAAGGATCGAATCTCAACTTAAGCCTCGGCTTTTCGCACCCGATTCAATTTTCGATTCCGAAGGACATTAAGATTACAGTAGCGGACAACACGAAGATTACGGTCCAAGGCGTGGACAAAAAACTGGTTGGCCAGGTGGCGGCGGATATCCGTCGCTTTTACCCTCCTGAACCTTACAAGGGCAAAGGCGTTCGCTACGCGGGCGAGCAGATTCGTCGCAAAGTAGGCAAGACCGTTCAATAGAATATGGCGACGATTCGTAAGGCAGCGCGGCAGCGCGTTCATCAAAGGATCAGGAAAAAAGTCGCGGGCACGGCGCAACGACCGCGGCTGGCAGTTCATTTCTCTGGCAAACACGTTTACGCTCAACTGATCGATGACGATACTGGCCGGACGCTGGCCGCTGCATCGACTACGGAGCGTTCCTTACTGGGCAAAGATAAAGCCGCTGCAAACAGGACCGCGGCAGAGCAAATCGGCAAAACAATCGCGAAACGTTCGCTGGCGAAAAAACTCGAGCGCGTCGTTTTTGATCGCGGCGGATTTCTTTACCACGGAAAAGTAAAGGCATTAGCAGACGCAGCGCGTGCGACCGGCTTGAAATTTTAATTCATGGCTCAAACAACTTCTTCAGGCAGGCGACCAGACTCGCGCAGACCAGATAGGACTCCCGCGGCAAAGGGAGATACGACGGAAAAGGTCGTATTTATCAACCGCTGCGCGAAGGTCGTGAAGGGTGGCCGGCGTTTTAGCTTCAGCGCGTTGATTGTGGCTGGAGATCACGATGGGAAAGTGGGATGCGGATTTGGCAAGGCGAACGAAGTTTCAGAAGCTATTCGAAAGGCCTCCGAAGCAGCGCGCAAAACGATGGAAAAAGTTTCATTGAATGAAAATACGATACCGCACGAAGTGATCGGCGAATACGATGGAGCGCGGGTGCTATTGCGTCCCGCATCGCCGGGAACCGGCGTCATTGCCGGTGGAGGCGTGCGGGCGGTGGCTGAGGCGGCCGGTATCCGCGACGTGCTCGCCAAGTCGCTCGGATCCAGTAATCACGCCAACGTAGTGAAGGCGACGATCGCTGCGTTGCGATCACTTCGCCGGCGGGACCAAATTTTTAAAGCGCGCGGAATTCACTTTAGCGATGGAAAGGGTGACCAGCATGATGCGTCTGCATAATTTGCGGCCGCGACCGGGATCGCGGCATCGCGTCAAACGCCTGGGATGCGGTGAGAGCTCAGGGCACGGAAAGACCAGCGGCAAGGGTCATAAAGGGCAAAAGGCGCGCTCGGGTGGAAGCATTCGACTGGGGTTCGAAGGCGGGCAGATGCCGCTGATTCGACGATTGCCAAAGCGCGGATTCAACAATGCGGCCTTTCACAAAAGCTATGCGATTGTGAACCTCAGTGACCTGAATGCATTTGAAGCCGGAGCGGTGGTAAACGAACAGCTGCTGCGTGAGTCGAATTTGGTCCGCGGTCATTTCGTGGGAATAAAAATCCTTGGTGACGGGGAATTGAAGCATGACCTGAAGGTAGAAGCTGACAAAGTTAGTGCAGCAGCCCGGGAAAAAATCGAAAAGGCTGGGGGAACGATTACGCTGCGTGAGGGGCGAACACCGAAAGCAGGTCTAATCGATGCCGCCGGAGAGGCTGGAACCTCGGCGGGCGAAGGATCCGTTGAACCTGCTTTGCAGGCAGGAAGCAAGAAAAAATCGTCGAGCCGGATGCCGGCCAAGTCGCGAGCGAAGAAGAAAACATCTCGGGAGAACTAGCGTCTCGGCAGGCAATAATCCAGAGTTAGCGGATGGTTTCGGCGTTTTTAAACACAGTTAAGATACCGGAATTGCGCCGGCGCATTTTGTTTACGTTGGCCGTGGTAGTGATCGTGCGGCTGGGAGCTGCGATCACCACTCCGGGAGTGAACCAGGGCGTTTTGCAGGATTGGTTTCGCACGTCGCTGAGCCAACGGACCGGAGGCGGTCTGGCGGCGCTCTTTAACTTGTTCAGCGGCGGCGCGCTTGAAAATTGCGCGGTCTTTTCGTTAGGCATCATGCCGTACATCAGCGCATCGATCATGATGCAGTTGCTGACAGCAGTGATTCCGCAGCTTGGCAGGTTGGCGCGCGAAGATGGTGGGCGGCAAAAGATCATGCAGTTAACCCGCTACACGACATTGGTGCTGTGCATCTTCCAAGGGTATCTGCTGGCGCTGTCGTTTCAGCACCCCGAATCGTATCACACCATGCTGCCGGGAATCACTGACACCATCAGGAACCTCGGCGTCCCGTTAGTGGATGACCTTGGCTGGAGATTTCGAATCGTAACGGTGATTTCGCTGACCACCGGCACGATGTTGCTGATGTGGCTGGGCGATCAAATCACCGAGCGCGGGATTGGCAACGGGATATCGCTCATCATTACCATTGGTATTGTCGCGCGCTTGCCCGCCGCGCTCGCGCAGGCGTGGAAGACATTCGTGCCCTCGGCGCAGACCGGCTCGAGTCAGGTCAATCCGATGGTTCTTGTGTTGCTGGTATTGTTCTTGATCATTGTCATCGCCGCGGTGATCACAATCACGCAAGGAGTGCGGAAGATTACTGTGCAGTACGCCAAGCGCGTAGTGGGCCGCAAAATGTACGGGGGCCAGACACAATACATGCCCTTGAAAGTGAATTACGCCGGTGTGATGCCGATCATTTTCGCTTGGGCGTTGCTTCTTTTCCCGGCAACAATTGTGCAGTATGGCTTTAGAAACAGCCCTACCGCCGCGCGGATCGCCAGCGCGCTTTCCACCGGCTGGCCCCATTATGTCGCTCTTGCGGCGATGATCTTCTTTTTCAGTTATTTCTGGGTCGCTACCCAGTTTCAGCCGGCTCAAATCGCGGACGATCTTAAAAAATATGGCGGTTACATTCCGGGCGTGCGACCGGGAAAACCGACTGCCGACTTTCTGGATTTCACGATGACGCGGCTCACCTTTGCCGGCGCAATTTTTCTGACCTTGATAGCGGTGTTGCCAAGCCTTCTCAGCCAGGGATTGAACGTGCCCATGATCACGGCGCAATTTTTCGGCGGCACCAGTCTGCTAATTATTGTCGGCGTGATGCTCGATACCATGCGTCAGGTGGAAACCCACCTGATCCAGCGCCATTACGATGGCTTCTTGCGCAAGGGGCGGATTCGGGGACGATCATTTGATCGCGCTTCGTATGCTCGCGGCGAAGCAGCAGCCGGCGGCACGTTGATGTGGCTATACGTGGGGATCGCCGTGCTCGTGATCGCCGGTGTCGCCATTTTCCTTTACGGGCGATAGAACGGTAGTGAAAAGGCGGCTCGTTCTCCTTGGCCCGCCCGGTTCCGGAAAAGGGACCCAGGCGGAAATGATTACCCGACAGTTCGGCATTCCTGTCACTTCGACGGGCGCGATCTTGCGGCGTGAACGAGATCTCGGGACGCCCCTGGGGCAGGAGACTGCTGAAGTGCTCCGAAGCGGCGGGCTGGTTTCGGACAAAATCATCATTGAACTGATCGAGGACTGGTTGCGCTTGCATGGTGGTCACGGGTTCGTCTTCGATGGTTTCCCCCGGACACTGCCGCAGGCCGAGAGTTTGATGTCGATTTTGGCAAGGTTACGCTCCGCCCTGGATTTGGCGATCTGGTTCGAGGTGTCGGAGCAGACCGTGCGCGAGCGCATCGCCGGCCGGCTTCAGTGCGGCGAATGCGGTTTTACCACCAGCGCATCGAGCGCGCAGTTTGCCAATCGTCCCATATGTCCTTATTGCGACGGTCGATTAGAGCGGCGCAATGACGATAATCTGGGCGTGTTGGAAACCCGCCTGCAGGAATTTCGCACCAAGACAGAACCGCTCGCGTCCTTTTATGAAAAAATGTCCATCCTGCATCGGATCGATGGCAACCGCGATCGCGAGGCCGTCTTTGGCGATATCGCGCGGCTGATTGAGGATAAGAGCGCGAAATGATTCCGATCAAGAACGCGAAAGAGATCGAGAAAATGCGGCAGGCATGTCGCAGCGCGAGCGATATCCTTGACCGGGTCCGCGATTTAATTCGCCCTGGCATTACCACCAAAGAAGTGGACGAAGCGGCAGCGGACTTCATGAGCGAAGCCGGTGTGAAAAGTGCATTCCTCGGTTATCGGCTCGGTCACCGCGTTTTTCCCGGCAACATTTGCATCTCGCTCAATGACGAAGTGGTCCACGGCATCGGCAGCCAGCGACGGATTCAATATGGCGACATTGTGAAGCTGGACATCGGCATTATTCAGGACGGCTGGGTGGGCGATAACGCCACGACCGTTCCAGTAGGAATCGTTGATGAACGAACGGACCAACTGTTGCGTGTCACTGAAAATGCGCTGGCGCGCGCGATCCGCGTCGCCCGCGAAGGCCGGCGCGTGGGCGACATCTGCGCCGAAATTGAGGACGAAGCGCGGCGCTTTGGTTTTTCAGTCGTGCGCGAATTTGTCGGGCACGGCGTGGGACGAAAAATGCACGAGGAACCACAAATTCCCAATTACGGCAAACGCGGCAGCGGTCCGAAGTTAAAAGCAGGCATGACGCTGGCCATCGAGCCGATGATTAACATCGGCACGTCCGAAGTAAGATTGCTCGATGATGGTTGGACGGTGCGCACGGCGGACGGCCTGCCCTCGGCGCACTTCGAGCACACCGTCCTCATCACCAAGGATGAGCCGGAAATTCTGACATGGCGCGCAAAGACGCAATTGAAGTAGAAGGCACAGTCGTCGAGTTGCTGCCTAATACCATGTTTCGGGTCGAGTTGCCCAATGGCCATCGCGTGCTGGCGCATATCTCCGGGAAAATGCGGTTGCACTTCATTCGGATCTTGCCAGGCGACTAAGTTATGCTAGAGATTTCTCCGTACGATTTGTCGAAAGGGCGAATTATTTATCGCCAAAAATGATGACCCGGCGGGCGGCCGCGGTTTTGGATTTCGCGAATTATGAAAGTACGACCATCAGTAAAAAGACTTTGTGCCAGTTGCAGGATCGTGAAGCGCAAGAACGTCGTGCGCGTGATCTGCAAGAACCCGCGCCATAAACAAAGGCAAGGGTGATTGGTGAGAAGCGAGAAGTGATTGACCTTGTAACATTGTAACTCTTTTAACGAATAATATGCCAAGATTACTAGGAGTTGAAATTCCAGCGGAGAAACGGATCGAAGCGTCCCTGACTTACATCTATGGGATCGGTTTCAGCAGGGCGCGGCGCATTCTGGAGCAGACCAATATCGATCCGAACATTCGGGCGAAAGACCTGACGCCGCAGCAACTGAACGAAATCATTCACGCCATTACCAACAACAAAATTAAAATCGAAGGCGATCTGCGCCGGGAGGTGCAAGGTAATTTGAAACGTCTTCAGGCGATCAATTCTTATCGCGGCATCCGACACCGGAAAGGCTTGCCCGTGCGCGGACAGCGCACCTCGACCAATGCCCGGACACGCAAAGGCCCGCGCAAGACCGTGGGCGTGATCCGCAATCCCGAGGCGAAAACCGGCAAAGTTTAACAGACATGGCTGAACCAACGAACTCCACAAGCCCGGACGAACCGAAAGCGACAGGCGACGCCGCCCCAAAAGAACCGGCCGCTAAAGAAGCCGCTCCAAAAGCCGAAACAGCGCCGAAAGCTCCTGGACCAAAAAAACCAGCGAAGCAAAAGAAAGAACAGAAGGCGCCTGCTGCCGCAAGAGCTTCGGAAAGCCTTTCACTTTCAACTGAGGAGGTCGAGAAGTCGAAGGTTGTCAAAGCCAAGGGCAGCAAGAACGTTCATTCAGGCATTGCCCATGTGCTGGCGACCTTCAACAACACCATCGTGACGATCACCGACCTGAAAGGGAACGTGATCGGTTGGTCGAGCGCCGGCAAAGTTGGCTTCAAAGGTTCGCGCAAGAGCACCGCTTACGCAGCGCAGATGGTGGCGCAGGACGCTTCCCGCCAGGCGATGGGTCATGGGCTGAAGGAAGTGGAAGTGTTAGTCAGAGGCCCAGGCGCCGGACGCGAATCCGCGGTGCGCGCATTGCAGGCAATCGGGCTCGATCTAACCGTCATTCGTGACGTTACCCCGGTGCCGCACAACGGTTGTCGCCCGCCAAAACAGCGCCGCGTCTGATGCTATCAACTCTCAACTAACAACTATCTGAGATGGCCAGATACACCGGACCAAAAACCAAAGTCAGCCGCCGCTACGGCGTGCCGCTCTTCGGTTCTTCAAAGGCGTTGGAGCGGAAGAATTATCCGCCTGGCATGCATGGCCCGCGCGGTTTCCGGCGCAAACAATCCGATTACGCAATTGCGCTCGGTGAGAAACAGAAGCTGCGCTATCAGTATGGGCTTCTCGAGCGGCAATTCCGGAGGATTTTCGAGAAGGCGCTGCAGAAGCGCGGTGTGACAGGTGAAACACTTCTTCAACTATTGGAGACGCGTATCGATAATGTCGTTTACCGACTTGGCCTTGCCAATACCCGCAGCGCTGCGCGCCAGCTGGTGTCACACGGCCACGTGCTCGTGAACGGGCGCGGCGTGAATGTCGCTTCCTACAATGTGAAGGCAGGCGACGAGATTACGATCAAAGACAAACCGAAATCGCGCCAGTTGGTGCTCCGTAACCTTGATCTCACACAAATTGTTCCCGTGCCCGACTGGCTAACCGTCGATCGCGACGCGCTCAGCGGCAAGGTCGCGCGCATTCCGTCTCGCGAAGAGATGCAGCCGATCGTGAACGAACAGTTGATCGTCGAGCTGTATTCGCGGTAAGAGCGTCCGCGCTATGCATTCCTTTTATCTTGGGAGGCCGCCTGGGTAAGGCGGACCAGCGAAAAAACGTTGGCGAATCGAAGATCATCTGGTTGAAGGACTATTTGTGATCGAGGTTTGCTGCCTGGTGATTGCGGTTGCAAGCGTGGTTATCGCAATTCGGCTCAATCATGTCGCCAAGCTGCTGGAAGAAAATCGACAGCGCGAGGAGCAGGCAAAGCGCGTGCGGAATTTGGAGCCGATCAAATGACAGTGGAGAGCAAGCTGCGGCCGTGCTCTGATTGCGGAAATCTCGTCTCGGCGTCGGCGCATTTTTGCCCGAAATGCGGACGGAAATTTCGTGGTGAATCGACGCAGATACCGCCGCGAGCAGTTTATGCGATCATCGCTGCGGTCGTCGTGCCTTGTCGCTTTTAGCTATTGCAGGCTCGGGCTGTGAAGAGAGCGGCGCGACCATCGGCAAGCCGAAATAGACAAACTTTTTCGTCTAATTCTCGTTATGCCTCTGAGCCCTCTATGAATTCGATCAGCAAAATCAGTTACAACTTCGGTTGCGAGGAAGCTCAACAGCTTTTCGAGCAGATCTGCCAAGAATTTGAAGACCTGGGTGATTGCATTTGGAAGTTCAATGAACAGATCGATACTCTTTGGGCGATCGAAGCAGACAAGATCCTGAACACGGACAGCCGAATTATGGCGCGGAGTCGCTTCGTCATCGAAACTCGCAAATTAACTCGGACATTTCCTTTAGTTCTGAATTACTCCTTCGTTACAACCACGTTTTCACTATTCGAGCGTTACTTGCGTCGAATATGCGATCTTGTGCAGGCAGAGCGTGATATCCCCATTTCGTCGCGCCATATCGCAGGAGGTATCGTGAGCCGAGCGTTTCTTTATCTCGAGAAGTTCTGCGGCATCACTCGCACTCAATTACATGGCTTTCATGCGATAGATATGATGGCACTCATTCGCCACTGTATTGTTCACACAGCAGGTTATCTCGACGATTATGGCGATGCCCCGAGACTGGAGAAGGGCATCGCGCAAGGAGAGCATTTATTAGAGCAACACAAACATCTTTCCGATTACGTCCGAGTCCGTGCGTTGCCCGACGGACTGCGCCTTTGGTTTTCTCGTGACTATTCGCACTTGACGCCTTCTTACTGCCGCGAATTTCTAATTGGGCTTCTTATTTCAGTTAGTCTTGCCGAACGCTCCGAACATGAGGCTTAACCAACCGATGGAGCTAACAGGCTTCGGCTGTCACGGCCTGTGCTTCAGACCGCCGACGCTTTTCCGCCCACCGACACAGGGTGTGGCTGATCTTGTTCTAGCTAGACGTCATGCGTGAGGACCTGCGACACCTCAGTGCGGAGATTCGAACAGCGATTGTCGAACGGCTGTGCACGGAACTCGACCTCGACGAGGATGACTTGCGTGCCCTGCTGCGCCAGGAAGTTGAGGAATCCATGCTGGAGGATACCGATGACGTCGTCAAAGAGCAGCTAAAACAGGTAGTCAAAGACGAGATCTACGAAGAAGTCCACGACGAGATTTACAACGAATGTTACGACCGCCTGATGGCGCACTATCGCGCCGACCCTGACTTTATCAGTCAGGTTCACGCGGAAGTGCGTGCGGAGATCGAGGCAGATGTGGTCACGAAGCTCCGTTCGGAGCTTCGTGAGCGAGTGCTCACCGAGTTGAAAGCCGAGATACGGGCGACGCCAGCAGTCATGTCAGAGATACAGAGGCAACTCACCGAGGAAATTTATCAGGAGCTTCGGCATTCGATCGTAGATAGCCGACCGGAGGACGCGGTAGATGAGGTCTAACGAATCACTGGCCAACCCGCTGGCCGTTGTGATGTCCACGTTTGATTTTATGAAACAGTTCTCGATGTTTGCCACGATCGCCGCCGCCAGCGGTGGCTCATCTCCGTCTCGTTAGAGAAACAATCTCTCGCAGTGCGAACGCGCCACGCGATGGCTCCTGAAAGCATTGATCAGAAGCTCAGTTTCGCGCGATCGCGCCTCGCTAATCTTAAGGCGTTGATCGACGGCAATCGGCTCACTAAGGACCCAGATGCCCGCCAACACCTTACGCAGGAATTCTTCCTTCATCTCGTTGGCGCAACCGAGTACCTGGCGCAACTCGTAAATGAGCGTCGTTCTCTTCAGTTGGCGTCTGAGGAAGTGACCGTCTACAAAGTTGCTAGGGAACTCGAGAAAAGAGATCCGTCTGATCCCCTCCTGCCTTGGCTTAAGGGGCTTTCTGCTGATACCCGAAAGACTGCGCTTCCGGCCGACCCGTACTCAAGCGAAGGATTGGTGTATCGAACCATCAATTACAGAAACGAGGTTGCCCATCGCAACACGAACCCTTTTCATTTCGTAATGAGCGCAGGTCCGAAGGTCGCGTTCTTCTGGCTCGACCCCAGGGATCACGCCCGCGGGCATTCCGATCTTCCTGTGGATGTAGATCTTTCGAAGATGTTCTCGGTCGTCGACGAACGCTGCCGCACGGTCCTAGCGATCCTAGCCCTAGCCTGATCGGTATAAACGTTTCCCTTCCAGAAATTCGAGTGCTTTGTCGTAACTTCTGCGCTCGAGATAATGCTTCAGTCGCGGATCGAGTGGCTGCGGAAGCGCCTCTTGCAGTTGGTCGATCTTTTCTGACACTGCGCGCAATCGCGCGACGTGTTTCGCCTCGTCGCGACGGCTTTCTTCGTCCCGAATCACTGCGAGACGCTCTCGCAGAGCCTGCGCGAGATCAGCTAAAGAATCTTCCATCGCGTGCTACTCTGCTTCCGGAGTTCACTTGCGAGCTTCGGCCAGCAACTGTCGTTTAGCTTCAAGCCAATCGGATTCAGCGTCGCCCGGCAATGCAAACCTGCGCCGGCGTTCGGAAATGAAGTAGGCGCGGAGACGAATTACTTCCTCTGAAGGCTCACCAGAGGTGGACGGCTCCGCCGATGGTAACGCTGAAATCTGTGCAGTTCGATCAGCGAGATCTTTCGTGACGGTCACCCTTGGCTTTTTGGTTGCAGTTGCGCGTCGTCCGCTTCGGCGTTTGCCGGTTTTTTTTGTTATGCTTGGGCCGCCTGACTCTGCAGATGGCTGATTTTTGTCTTCGGCAGTTTTCGTTTTCTTCGGCACGGATTGATTGGTGTTGGTGGTTTCAATTCGTTTATCGTTCATCGGTCGTTTGGCAAGTGGTTTCTCGCCCCTTCTCAAGACATCGGCCAAACTAAGGGGAACATCGTTTGTCCCAGTGCGGGCTCGGCCACAACCGAAGTAATTTAGGCCTCCAGTCCGCCGCGGGA
>Ga0066710_100006359_pt1 | contig 11005 bp, 8 predicted proteins | sample GraSoiAngelo_159_FD_79666 | JGI IMG/M metagenome (GOLD analysis project Ga0066710, IMG submission 79666) | Grasslands soil microbial communities from the Angelo Coastal Reserve, California, USA - 14_1009_16_40cm | ecosystem: Environmental > Terrestrial > Soil > Grasslands | place: USA...
ACTATGCGAAATTGGCGAACGGGCCCTCGCAGCACACGGGGCCAGCCGGAGCGCAGGGCGGTGGTCCAGCTCGAGCTGAGAGCCATCGGCCCGAACGTGATGGTGTCGGGGCGCGGCCACACCGAAGCCAGGGCCCGAGCGAACTGAACGGCCACATCCCACTCGCGCCCCGGCAGCGCCAACGGCTCCATGCGCACGCCGAAGTCGCCGCCCATCAGGCGATAGTCCACGACTCCGTGGCGCTCGCTGGCGACGTAGAACGGGCCCACGCCGATCAGCCTCCCGCGATCTCGCACCGTGACCAGCCGCGGCTGGAGGTCCTGGCCGGCGACGTGGTGCCACCACGACAGCACCCACGCGGGCGTGGCCACGGGGTTGGACGCGGCCGGGGCGAGCGCATCCCACTCGGGGATCAGCGCCTCGAGATCTGCGATCTCGGTGATCAGCTCGGCCGCGCTGGCGCGATGCGAGCGAGGCGGCGCGCCCGAAGCGGGGGCTCCAGCGACATGCCAAGCGCGTCGGTCGTGGCTCCTGAGCGCTGTGGAGGGCTTGATGTCTCGGGACAGCCTGGTCAAGGACGGCGTAAAGCTATCGAGCGGCTGCCAGATGCGACGCCCGCCATCATGAGCGTGGAGCCGACGCGGTCCCGGTGGCGCGAGCGTTGGTCAAGCGCAGCACGAATGAGCGCAGAATCGCAAAATCGTCCGGGAAGGCGATCCGCTCAAACGCGATCAGGAGCACGCAATAGGCTGCCACGCCCAGCGCGATCGCGGCCGCCAGCTGGCCATGTAAGGCAGCCATGACAGCGGCCGCGGCCGCACTCGCCAGGAGCGGGCCGAGCAGCGTCCGTCCGAGATCCAGCGCGCCGTGAAGCGGCCGCGACAGAACGAGCAGGCTGCTTGCCACCAGGACCTCCGAGATGGTGGTTCCGGCGGCGGCCCCGTTGAACGAGAAGAGCGGGATCAGGACAAGATTGGCAACGACGTTCTCCGCAAGGACGGCCACGTATGTGATCGCCACCATGCGCTGGACCCCCTGCGAGTAGAAGAGCTCCGCCGTGATCGCGCTGACCGGGAACAGAACGATGGTCGGGGCGAGCAGCAGCAGCGCGGTCGCCGCAGGGTGATAGGCAGCGCCGTAGAGCAGCGATATGAGCGGTCCCGCGAGGATGGCCGCCCCAGCGGCCATCGGCAGCGTGATCGCGAGCACGAGCTTCAGCGCTCTGCCGTACACGGCCCCCACTGGCGTCGCAGTCGTGGGCGACAGCCGTGACAAGGTGGGCAACACGGCCGCGTTGACCGCCCAGGGGACAAATGCGGTCGTGTCCAGCAGCCGGTAGGCCGCACCATACTGACCAACTGCCTGCGAATGCTTGTAGGACTCGAGCATCGTCATGTCGATGCGCGAGAGCACGATCAAACTGATGCTCGCCAGCCCGATCGGCAGTCCGACGCGCGTGATTTCGATCGCGCCGGGAATGTCCAGGTGCAGCCGCGGGCGTGCGACCCGCCGGAACAGCAGCCATGCCGCAAACGCGGCAGCGGCGAGTGCACCCACGCAGTAGATTGCCGCCACCGCGACGATCCCGCCTCCGAGGTACAGCGCCGCAGCCGCTGCCAGCGTCGTCAGCCACCGCTGCGAGATGAGCACCACGGGAATGAAGCCGAGCCGCTCGTACGCCTGGAAGGCGCCGAAGGAGATCCGCAGCACCGCGTCGCCCACGAACCCGAGCCCGAGGAACGCAAGCACCAGCTCGGTGTGGCTCTTGGTGCCCACGAGGAGCGCCACCGCCAGCGCGATCACCAGCGGGGGAACGCTCAGCAGCACGCGAGACACGAGCGCGTTTGAGTAGTACTCGTCCAGCCGTCGATGATCGCGTGCCACCTCGCGCACGAGCACCGTGTCCTGGCCAAACTGGCCGAAGGTGATGACGATCCCCACGAGCGACAGCGCGAAGACGAAGACGCCGAACTGCGTCGCGCCCACCTTGCGCGCCAGCAGCACATACAGAGCCGCCGTGGCGAGCTTGGAGCCGATGTCCGCCACGCCGCGGAGAGTCGCGTTGGTGAGGATCAGCGAAGCGTGTGTGCCAGCTGTGTCGCGGCCGTCGCCCGCGTGATGCGAGCCGGCACGGGCGCCGGCGCCGTTCTGCTGCCGGATTTCCTGCTGCTCACCCACCTGACGATGGTAAAGCGCAGGGCCGGCGGCTTCGGCCTGTCGTCCAGCGGGGCTGGGGCTGGCGAGGCTCGCAGTCTCCCCGCACCCTCACCCCGAATGGGGCTGTCACTCAGGCGTGGCCGGAGACGCGGCGTGCCCGATCCAGGACGGAGCGCGTGGCGTGGTAGGCGTGCACCAGCGGCGGCCGCGCGCGTCTGAGCACGTAGCGACTCGCGGGCAGCGGTCGGGGGGCGTAGGACCGCACGCGGACGTGGCGGCGCGCATCGGTCGCAAACATCATCTTCCAGGCGCCGGCGTCGCCGAGCAGCTCGTGCGCCGCCAGTTGCAGCGCGAAGCAGCGTTCGATGACCGACAGCCGCAGCACCAGGCCAGGTCGCAGCTTGGCGCGCTCCTCGTCATAGCCGGTCTTGAGCAGATACAGCCGGCAATTCACGAGCAGCGTCAGATCGAAGGCGGCCATGCGCCCGTCCAGCGTGATTGCCGACAGCCGCGTCTCGCCGCTGCGGTCGAAGACCTCGGCGACCGTCCGCCAGAACAACTCGTCCTCCGGCGAGGAGAGGATCGCGCTGCCGGCCCTGCCCTTCCAGCCGCTGCGCTCGACTTCGAATCCCTGCTGGAGGGTCTGCTGGAAGCTATCGGGGCGCTCGACCAGCATGAAGCGCGCATCGTGCTCACGCCCCATCTTGCGACGCAGACGCTCCAGCGGATAGCCCCAGCGAGGCTTCGTGAGGCGCCGGAACTCCGCAAAGTCGCCCTCCGTGTCGACGATCGGCGACAGATGGACCTCCTCCGTAAACGTCGGCCGGCCGCGCGCGGCCCGGACCAGCTCACCCACGGCCGGATCGCCTTGCGCCAGCGACGGAACGATGAGTTCGTCCCCTGCGGCGTGCAGTGCAGCGCGGGCGAGCGTGCCGAGCGCCGCGTCATCGGCCGCCAGCAAGCGGAAGAGCGGGACGGCGATATGGGGTCCCTCGAGGCGCCCTCCGAGGCGGGTCAGCGGCAGGACGCCCACCAGCGCGCCGCCGCGCCACGCCGTGCAGACCGACAGCTCCCGCCCGGCGCCAAACGCTTTCCACCAGGAGCTGAACCAGCCGTGGCGGGTGAAGGGGGTTTGGTCGCGTTCGCGCGACAGCCGGTCCCAGGCCGGAGCGAGCGCGGCCAGTCGCCGCTCGTCGCCGACCCACTCGACGCGATCCGCATGGCTGCCGGAGATCACCGGCGGCCCGGGCTTGCGGGGGTCGCCGTGCGGAGTGGTTCGAGAGATCGGCAGGCCCACTGTCTCCTAGCGATGCTCGCGCAGGGTTTGCAGCACTCCGCGAACGTATTCGATCACCGGGCGGGGGGTGCGCTGGCGCAGTGACTCGAGGCCCGCGAGCGCGGTCTCGGCCAACAGCGAGAGTGCGAACGCTGCGCGGCTGGCGATCGAGCGCTCCAGGTGGCGCAGGCGGAAGTAGGTCTCGCGCCGACCCTGGTGGTGCCATCGCATCGGCGAGATCCGCTCTCGCGGGTCCCATGCGTGCAGATACTGCACCGACGGCAGCTGCAGGATCGGCGCCTCGGCAGAAACGCGACTTGACATCTCGAGGTCCTCGCCGGGGGCGTACCCGGCGAACTTCTCATCGAAACGGTGGCGGCGCAGCAGGTCGGTGCGGACCAGCGTGTAGCCGGCTCCGCACGCGGGCACCGTGACCTCCGCGGCGGGCACCGGCACGAGGCGCAGCTTGCGGGACCGTCGAAAGGACGTGGCCCCCCCTCCTGGCGCCTGGTAATGGAGCATCAGCGCGCGCCGCGCGGCGCGAGCGAGCGGCCCCTGCGCCGGCATGTGCTGTGGCGCCCCCACCATCGCGCCCCACGCATCCAGCCCGTCGCGCTGCCAGCGCTCAAGCAGCACCTCCACGTAATCGGGTTGCAGCGCGACGTCGTCGTCCAGCAGCAGCACCAGCGGCGTCTCGACATGCTCCACCCCGACGTTACGCTGCCGTGATGTGGACGCAGGGGCGTGCAGCACGGATAGCTCGATGCCGGCTCTGGCGACCTCCCGCCTCAGGTCCTCGGCCAGGGTGAGCGGCGGGCTGCTCGCGTCTACGACGATGATGCGGACCGGCCTGCGGCTCTGTGCGAGCATCTGCAGGATCGCCTCTCGCGCACGCGCGGCACGGTCCTTGGTGGCGATGACCGTGCTGTAGGTCAAGCTTGGGGGCGCTCCCTCGTCGCTGCTCACCTTTGCCGAATTGGACTTGGTAGCCGAGGACACGGCGCGAAGATTAGCGACCGGCCCCTGCTGGCCCGTCTGCGCGGGTGAGGCAGCGTTGGCGGGTAGGATCGGGCGCGTGAGGATGGTTCTCCGCCGATGAGCGCGCGCAGCGTGGTCCTCGCCTATCACGCGGTGGGGCCGATCCCCAGATCCCAGTTGAGGAACACGTTCGTGCCGCTCGACGTGTTCGAGCGCCAGATGGACTTCCTGGCCCGGCGCCGCAGCGTGGTCTCCCTGGATGAGCTGGTGCGGGCGCCAGCCGCGGGCGGCACGGTGAGGGTGGCGATCACGTTCGACGACGCCTACCGCAGCACCCTCACCCGGGCCCTGCCGGTGCTCGAACGCCACCGCTTCCCGGCAACCGTGTTCGCGCCCACCGCCTGGCTTGGAGACCGCAACCGCTGGGATGCCGCGCGCGAGGACCTGGAGCTCGAGCTGATGAGTGACTCCGAGATCGTCGAGTGCAGCCAGCGGGGCTTCGAGGTGGGAAGCCACGGGCACCGGCACGTCGATCTTTCGCGCGCCAGCGAGGAGGAGGTGCGCGAGGATCTTCGGGCCTCCGTCGAGCGGATCAGCGCATTGCTGGGCCGCTCGCCGCGCTACCTGGCCTACCCGTACGGGCGTGCCAGCGAGCTGGCTCGCAAGGCGGCGGCGGACGCCGGCTTCGAGGAGGCATTCGCGCTGGAGTGGCAGGATGAGCCGTTCGCCCGCTCGAGGGTCCCGATCTTCCCGCACGATCGCGGCTGGCGCTTTGCCTTCAAGGTCTCCGGGCGGTACGCGGGCTTGCGGCGCTCGCGCCCGGTGGCGGCGGGTTATGCCCGCCTGATCCGCCCGCTGCGGCGAGCGTTGTCGAGCGCCTAGTCGTCGTCACCTGCCGCGCCAGCTCGCTTGATCAGGCGGCGCACGCGGGGGCCCAGCCGGGAGCGTTGCGCCAGAGATCGCGCGCGCCGGCGCAGGCGCACCGCCTGCGCGATCGGCGAGTTGCCGGCCGACCCTTCTGCGAGCGCGACCTGCGAGTTTGCAAATTCGCGCTTGTGCCGCGCATCGCCCTTGCCGAAGTCGATCCAGCTGATCCCCATCGACTCCGCGCTCTGCGTCATCGCCAGGATCAGCAGCAGCCCCGGAGAGCAGCGCGACAGGCTCTCGTCGACGTCGTGCGCTGGCAGCCAGTAGTGCCAGACCTGGTCCGAGCGCAGACCCAGGTGCAATGCCACGGGGCGCGCTCCCGCGTACAAAGCCGACAGCACGCCGGAGAACCCGTCGCTGGAGGCCGAGGCGGCGCTCTCGATCACCTGCCTGAACCAGGGTCGCGCCAGCAGGTCCGCCATCCCGGTGCGCCGGTACTGGTCGGCCTTCCACTCCAGCAATCGGGCCAGGGTGGTGGGATCGTCTACGTGAGGCTCGAATCGCACCGCTCCGTGCTCGCTTTGCAGCCTGCGCCAGCGACTGCGCAGCCGGCTGAAGGTTCGTCCTCTGCCGGCCTGTTGCTGGGCGCGCTCGTACCGCTCAAACCCCTGCGAGAGGTCGATCAGCGGCGACACGCTCCTGGCTCGCTGGTAAGGCGAGAACGGCTCCTGCGCGACTGGCAGGTGGTCGAACTGGAAAGAGCGCAGCCCGCAGGCGCGCATCAGCTCCGGCACGCTCCAGCTGAGCCCGCTCTGCACGACGGCCCCCTGGTAGTCGCACATGCCCCATCCGGCGGGATATCCGATACCCAGCCAGTTGCGTTGAAAGGGGAAGAAGCCTGCGGCCCGGTCTCCGTCGTGCAGCACCGCCACGCGCACGTCCGAGCGTGCCTGCGCTACCAGCTGCGTGAAGCGCGGGTGAAAGAAGGGGCTTGCATAGCCGGGGTCGCTGCGCTGGATCGCGCTCCAGCGCTCCAGCAGCGTGGGCGTGAGCTCTCCCGCACGCAGCACCTCCACCTGGGTCACCTGCCGCTCCCCCTGCGTGTAGAGTTCGGCTCAGAACAGCAGCGCGAGCGCTGCAACTGTGTCACATCAAAGCCGTCCTCACCGCTCTGTCGCGGGCTGCTTGGCAAACGGTGCTTGGCGACCGCACGGCTCGGCCGCTCGCTCGGTGCGTACAAAATAATCCTTAGAAGGTGACCGCCAGCGACAACAGCGTGCTCGTCACCGAGGACGCTCCTGCGTACGGTGTGTTGGGCGGATTGCGAGCACTTCGCAGCGCAGGTTATGCCGCCTGGGTGGCGGTGACGGACCGAGGCGCCTATTCGCGCCGTTCGCGCGCCAGCGCGGGGTTGGTGTGGGTGCCCGATCCGGCTCACGATCGCAGCGCCTACGTCTCGGCCGTAGCGAATGCATGCTCTCGGCTCAAAGTCGGCGCGGTGTTGCCGGGCACGGATCTGGGGCTGGTCGCGCTGTCGATGGCCCGGGATGAGTTTCCGCCGGGGACCGCGCTCGGCACATGCGATCCCGAGACCGTGCGCCGCGCGACCGACAAGATCGAGCTGGAACGGTTGGCCGTCGACGCTGCCCTGACGACACCGCCTGGCAAACACATCACGCGCGCTGAGCTCGAGTCCGGCGCCGAGGTTCCCCTGCCCGCGATCGTGAAGGCCGCGCGCACCCGCACGCCCACCGTGGACGGCGGGTTCGCCAGCAGCGCCGTGCAGCGCGTGTCCAGCAGGGATGAGCTGCTGCAGGCCGCGCGCAATGTCCCGGGCGAGGCCGTGTTGATCCAGCCTGCGCTGGACGGCGAGCTGAGGGCGAGCTCCGGCGTGGCGTGGCGCGGTGAGGTGGTCGCGATCGTGCACCAGGCCGCTCGGCGCATCTACCCTCCCGGGCGCGGGATCACTGCCTTCGCGGAAACGGTGCCGCCCGACCCGCAGGTCGAGCCGGGCGTCCGGCGGCTGATCGCCGCGCTGGGGTGGAGCGGGATCTTCCAGGCCCAGTTCGTCCACTCTGCCGACGTCAGCTACTTGATCGACCTCAATCCCCGGATGTATGGCTCGCTGGCGCTTGCGGTGGCCGCCGGCGCCAATCTGCCCGCGATCTGGGCCGACCTGCTGCTCGGCCGCACCCCGCGCGGCGGAACATATCGGGTGGGCGCCCGCTTCCGTTCCGAGGAGCGCGACCTCGCCCTGCTCGGCATGTCGGCGCTCGCGGGCGACTGGCGCACGGTCATCGACGTGTTGCGCCCGCGGCGGCGCACCGCGCACGCGTTGGGCTCGCTGCGCGACCCCTGGCCACTGCTGATGAGCGGGCGGGTGGCGCGCATCAGCCGCCATCGCGCGCAGCTGGCGCGGTGAGCTGCTCTCAAGTCAGGCATTCCCACACCGCCCGCGCGATGTCAGCACAGATGCGCTGGGGCGGGTGCTCGCCATCGAGACGAACGCATTCCAGCTGCTCGTGAAGAGCGCTGTACAAGGCGGCGCGCTCACGCAGGTTCTGCAGCGGAAAGTCCTGCTTGCGGGCGTACGCGACCTCAGGCGCCACCTCCAGAAAGAAAGCCCGATGGGGCCTAGTGGTAAGCAGCCGAATCAGCGCGCCCTGCACACGCAGCTCGCGGCCCTGCCCCCAGCGGTGGCGCAGGTAGACGATCGAGTCGAGCGCGTAGCGGTCATAGATCAACACGTCCGTGCCGCGCCGCGCTCGCCGGGCGCCACGCCGAAACGCCCACGCCTGAGAGAGCGCCACGAGCACGGCCAGCAGATGCACGATCGGCCCATGCTGGCGCGGCAGCGGGCGAGGATAACTATCGGCCGAGTTCCCGGCTGTTGGTTTCGCCGCTTCCGGCTCGGCGCGGCGTCCCAGCGCTCCGAGCAGCGCGAACAGCCGCCGCTTCAGCGCCGGGTTGGCCTGGAACAGGACGTTGGCCGCCGGCGGCCAGATGACCTCGGCGGCGAAGCCCAGCTGCTCGAGCGCGAGTTGAAGGCGACTGGCCTGAAAGCTCTTTCCGGCGCCATCGAGCCCCGACAGCGCGACGATCACCGGCCTGCCGATCAGGCGGCGCACGGCGCGAGCGGCGGCACGGCGCCGGGGCGCACGCACGGCCCGCAAGCGAGCGGCTGTCGCACGCATGCGATCCGTCAGCCGAGGCCGTGCGCCTTCATGCATCGCTCGCAGCGCCACGAGCGAGCCGGTGGCCTCCCATGCGGCGGCGCGCAGCTCGGCCTCCCGCCATGCGGCTGGCGTCGCGCAGGCGGCCGCGACGCGCGCGCGCAGCCGATCGTCGTAGCGCCCCGCACGCGCCGCGCGGCGCGCGGCGATGATCAACGAGTGATGAGGAGCCGGCACCGCAAGATGGCTGAAGCCCCGCAGAGGCTCGGCTTCGGCGAACAGCGCATCGAGCTCCGAGCGGGGGAGCCGCCAGTCTGCCGCGGGCACGAGCTCGACCCCCGCCGCGGCGCAGTTGCGGAAGGCGACCCACTTGCCGCGCTTGCCCGGCATGCCCTGGCTTGACAGGCACGCTTCTACCGCGCGCTGCTGAGGCTCGCGGGCGAGCAAGTCGAGATCGCGCCCATCTGGCGGCGGCGAACCGAACACGACAACCCGCGCGCCCGCGGCTTGGTCGACCGCGTGGGCTAGATCCACCAGCAGCGCGCCGTGCGCCAGGTGCTCGGCGGCGTGTTCGGAGGGCGGCGACGGCGTCGACATGGTCGGCTGCTGCCCCGGGGATGGACCGGCTGCAGGCGCCGGCTACCGCGGGGCAATCGCAACGGCTCTGGTCAGGGTTCGGCTTTGATCGGCTGCATCCAGCGCTGGAAGGAAAGCGTTGCCCCGACGGCCCAGATTACGACAAGGGAAGGCTAGTCGCAAGCGGAGGCACCGACTTCTCGGACTGATGTGGTGCGACTCGCCGGCCGTTTGCTGGCCGGCCTCGCGCGGCGCCTCGCCGCTTCATCGGGCGGTCCGGCGGATGCGCTGGGATACTGGGAGCGGTGGAGTTGATGCAGTCGGCGCGCGCCCTCGGAGCGCAGCAGAGGAGGCTGCGCGAGGCCGTCCGCACCCGTCCGGCGCTGGCGGGCAGCGCGTTCTTCCTGGCGATCGCGATTGGCCTGCTGATCACCAACGGGCCCAACGTGTTCGGCCAGACAACGGTCTTCGGGATCGTGTCGGGCTCGTACTTTGCGCTTGGCGCCGTCGGGCTGACGCTGGTCTACGGGGTCCTGCGGCTGGTCAACTTCGCGCACGGCGACTTCCTCACGTTTGGCGCCTACATGGCCTTCGTGATCAACGTCACGCTCGGCCTGCCGCTGATCTTTGCGATCCCGTTTGCGATCGCGACGACGGCGGCGATCGGCGTCGGGCTCGAGCTGCTCATGTGGCGCCCGATGCGCGCCAAGGGCGCGGGCATGCTGCCGCTGCTGCTGATGTCGATCGGGCTCGCGTTCGTGATCCGTAACGGCATCCAGATGGTCGCCGGGACCGGCCAGCGCAACCTGCGCGTAAACCTGACCTCCACCATCGCCTTCGTCGGGCTGCGGATCGGCCGCACGGAGCTGATCGTCGTCGCCACCAGCGTGGTCGTGCTCACGCTGATCGGGTTGATGCTGCGCTACACGAGCCTGGGCAAGCAGATGCGGGCGCTGGCCGACAACTTCGACCTCGCCGAGGCGACCGGTATCGACACCAACCGGATCGTGCTCGCGACCTGGCTGCTCGCCGGCGGCCTGGCGGGCCTCGCGGGGGTCCTATATGCCTCCGCGGTCGGGACGTTCACCCCCGATCTCGGCTTCCTGCTGCTGCTCAGCCTGTTCGCGGCCGTGGTCCTCGGCGGCATCGGTGACGCCTACGGCGCGCTTGCCGGCGGCTTCCTGCTCGGGCTGATCCAGGAATGGTCGACGCTGGTGATCGACGCTCGCTGGAAGATCGCGGTTGGCTTTGCCGCCCTGATCCTCACGCTCGTGCTGCGCCCGCAAGGCATCTTCGGACGCGCGCGAACCATATGACCCTGTCCGCGATCAGCTTCAGCGCCTTCGGGCAGCCGGAATTCTGGATCGGAGTGGGGGTGCTCGCCGGCATCTATGGGATCTTCACGCTCGGGCTTCAGCTCAACGTAGGCTTCACGGGCATCATCAATTTCGGCCAGGTTGGGTTCATGTGCGTCGGTGCTTACGCGATGGCCATCCTCGTGCTGAAGGCGCACTGGTCCTTCTGGCTTGCGCTGCCGGCGGCGAGCGGCATCGCAGTTGGCGCCGGTCTGCTGATCGGCCTGTCCTCGCTTCGGCTGCGCGCCGATTACTTCGCGATCGCGACGATCGCGTTCGCGGAGATCATCCGTTATGTCGCCGAGAACGCCCGCGGCCTCACGAACGGCAACATCGGCTTGCTCGGCTTCGATTCCAGCTGGGTGAGCGTGTCGGGCTCGATCCAGAGCTGGCTGTCGACGTCTGAAATCCAGCTGCCGCTGCTGCTGGTGACGTGGGTCCTGCTCGCCGGACTGACGTTCGTGATGGTCCGCGTGCAGCGCTCGCCGTGGGGGCGCGTGCTGCGAGCCGTGCGCGAGGACGAGTACGCCGCCCGCGCGCGGGGCAAGAACGTCTTCTCGTACAAGCTCCAGTCGCTGGCGATCGCGGCGCTGCTGGGATCGGTGGCCGGCTACCTGCTCGCG
>Ga0066710_100006362_pt1 | contig 11004 bp, 8 predicted proteins | sample GraSoiAngelo_159_FD_79666 | JGI IMG/M metagenome (GOLD analysis project Ga0066710, IMG submission 79666) | Grasslands soil microbial communities from the Angelo Coastal Reserve, California, USA - 14_1009_16_40cm | ecosystem: Environmental > Terrestrial > Soil > Grasslands | place: USA...
ATCGCCTCGACGAGGCCCTTGAGCGTGTTGGCGAACGTCGGGTCGGCGCTGCCCAGTACCCCGGAGCTGTGCGCGGCGGCGGTGGCGGCCGGGACCTTCGTGGCGTCGTTGCCGAACTGCGCGCCGTGCCCCTGCTGGATGTACCCGAGCATGTCCGGCTCGACGACCCAGCCGACCGGCCCACCGGCCGACGCCGACGCGGCCGCCTGCGCGGCCGTGCGCAGCGCCTGGAAGTAGCTGGTCAGCCAGCTGGAGCTCTGCATGTTGTTGAACGACGCGTCCGGCCCGTCGATGTTGCCGTTCATGCCGTACTCGATCAGGACCGGGATCATGCCGAGGTTGCGGGAGCTGGTGGTCAGCTTCGAGGCGGTGCTGCCCCAGTTGGCGAAGTCGCTGCCGATCAGGTACTGGTACCCGTAGTTGGGGATCTTCCCGTGCGTCTTCATCGTCTGGAAGTACGCGTCGACCGAGCTGAACGGCGTGTAGACGGTACCGAGCGCGAGGTAGCCCGGGTGCCAGGTGCCGGGCGGCGGCGGGCTGCCCGACGGGGTGGGCGTCGGGCTGGGGCTCGGGCTGGGGCTCGGGCTGCGCGACGGGCTGGGGCTGTGACTCGCGCTCGGGCTCGGCGCCGGGCCGCCGGTGCACGGGCCGCCGTTGAGCTTGCAGTTGGCCGGGTCGGCCAGCCCGCCGCCCTCGGTCGACAGGAAGCCCATCGTCGCGCTGCCGCCGGCCGGGATCGAGCTGCCGGACAGCGGCGTCGCGGTGAACAGCGTGCCGCTCTGCGTGACGTTGGCGCCCCACCAGTTCTGCAGCGTGTCGCCGGCCGGCAGGGTGAACGCCAGCGTCCACGAGGTGACCGCCGAGGAGGTGCCGTTGGCGATGACGTACTGCCCCTGGAAGAACGACCCCGGCCACTCCTGCACGCGGCTGTAGGTCGCCGTCAGGGTGCCGGCCGCGTTCGAGGGCAGGGCCACCGCCGCCGCGGTACCCGCCGCGACCGCGACCACACCGGCGAAGCTGAGGATCCGAAGACGTCGGCGCACGGCGACCTCCACCAACCGTAAAGAAGGTTGTCGATAAGGTACCGTCATTCCGTCCGGAGCGCGATCACCGGATCCAACCTGCCGGCGCGCTGTGCGGGTACCACGCCGAAGATGATGCCCACCGCGGCCGACACACCGAAGGCGAGCGTGATCGCCCACCAGGTGATCGCCGCCGGTACCGGGGACAGCGCGGCGACGAGGTACGCCGCCCCGATGCCCAGCGCCAGGCCGGTGATCCCGCCGATCGTCGTCAGCAGCACGGCCTCGATGAGGAACTGCACGGTGACGTCGCGGGTACGCGCGCCGACCGCCTTGCGCAGCCCGATCTCCCGGGTCCGCTCGCGCACCGACACCAGCATGATGTTGGAGACGCCGACCCCGCCGACGAGCAGCGAGACGCCGGCGATGGCGGCCAGTACCCCGGTCAGCACGCCGAGCACCTTGCCCAGCACGCCGAGGATCTGGTCCTGGGTGACCGCGCTGAACTCGGTACCCGGGTGGCGGTGGGTCAGCTCGCCGGTCACCTGGGCGCTGAGCAGGTCGAGCCGGGTGGCGTCGGCCGCCTTGATCGCCAGGGCGTCGACCCGGGCGGTACCGAGCAGGCGCTGCGCCGCGGTGATCGGGATGTGCACCTCGTCGTCGCGGTCCACGCCCAGGCTCTGCCCGAGCTTCGCGAACACGCCCACCACCCGGAACCGCACGCCGGCCACGTCCATCTGCAGCCCGACCGGATCCCGGTCGCCGAACAGCTTCTGCGCCACGCCGTACCCGAGCACCGCGACCCGGCGGCCGGTGTCGACGTCCGAGCGGCTGACGTAGGTACCCTGCGCGAGCGCTCTGGTGAACACCGTCGGGGTGGTCTCCAGTACCCCGAGGACGCTGGTGAACTTGCTGTTCACCCCGGCGCGCACGGTCTCCCCGGAGGACAGCGTCGCGGTCAGCCGGTCCCGGCCGCCGGCGATCCGGGCCACCGTGTCGACGTCGGTCATCGTCATCGGCGACACGGTCGGCGCGTTGCCGAAGGAGACCTTTCCGGGTACCACGAGCAGCAGGTTCGAGCCGAGTCCCTGGACCTGTGACTCGACCTCCTGCTTGGCACCGGTACCGATGGCGACGAGTACCACGACGGCCGCGACCCCGATGACCACGCCGAGCATGGTCAACCCGCTGCGCAACCGGTTGGCGCGCAAGGCATCCAGCGCGACCCGCCAGGCTTCGGCGAACCTCATGACGCCTCCCGGTTCGCTCCGCGAGGCGCGCGCTGGCGCTGGCGCTGGCGCGCGGATCTTGGACGCGTGTCCCCGTTGGAAGGGGCACGAGCGTCCAAGATCCAGACGGCGGTCACGCGACCACCAGCCCGTCGCGCATCCGGATCTGCCGGGAGGCGCGGGCGGCGACGTCCCGGTCGTGGGTGACCACCACGACGGCGACGCCGGACTCCCGGTTGAGCTGCTCCAGCAGCCCCAGCACCTCGGCGCCGGTGGCCGAGTCGAGGTTGCCGGTCGGCTCGTCGGCCAGCAGCAGGCTCGGCCCGGTCACCAGCGCGCGGGCGATCGCCACCCGCTGCTGCTCGCCGCCGGACAGCTGGCCCGGCCGGTGCCGCAGCCGGTGCCCGAGCCCGACCCGGTCGAGCAACTCCTCGGCCCGGCGCCGCCGCTCCCCCGCGCGGACGCCGGCGTACACCCGCGGCAGCGCCACGTTGTCCACCGCGCTCGTCCGGGCCAGCAGGTGGAACGACTGGAAGACGAAGCCGATGGTGCGGTTGCGCAGGCCGGCCAGCTCGGTCGCGCTGAGTTCCCGCACGTCGCGGCCGGCGATGCGCAGGGTGCCGCTGGTCGGCCGGTCCAGGCCGCCGAGCAGGTGCATGAGCGTGGACTTGCCGGAGCCGGAGGGGCCGAGTACCGCCGCGTAGTCGCCGGGCCGGATCGTCACGCTGACGCCGCGCAGCGCCGGTACCGCGACGCCGCCGAGCTGGTACTCCCGGGTCACGTCCACCGCCTCGACGGCCGGCGCTTGGCTCATCAGAGCGACTGCCCGGTCTTCACCCGGTCGGCGCCCTTGATGACGACCCGGTCGCCGGGCGCCACCCCGGACACGACCTGTACCCGGTCCGGCCCCTGCACGCCGAGGCTCACCTGGACCCGTTGCGCCCTGCCGTCGCGGACCAGCCACACGTTGTCGTGGCCGTCGACCCGCACGATCGCCGCCGCGGGTACCGTCACCGCGTCGTGCGCCTCCCGTACCGCCAGGTGCGCCACCGCGCTCATCCCCGGCCGGGGTGTCGGGGCGGGGCGGCCGTCGTCGTACCGGCCGGCACCGAGGGTCAGCCGCACCCGGTACGCCACGCCGCCCTGCGAGGAGGTGGTCGGCAGCACGTCGACACTGCCGACCGTGGCGGCGTAGCTGCCCCCCGGAGCGGCGTCCAGCTCCACCTGCGCGCTCACTCCGGGCGAGACGAGCAGCACGTCGGTCTCGTCGACGTCGGCGAGCAGGCCGAGTGCGGAGGTGTCGACGATGGTGGCGATCGCGGTACCGGCGCCGACCGGGGTACCGACGAGTACCGCGGGGTCGACGCCGGGGCCGGCCGGCTGCGTCGGTCCAGCGGCGGGGGCGGGTACCGGTGCACCGCCGGCCGCGGCCGCGCCCAGCAGGCTGCCCAGCGACCCGCCCGGCGCCGAGGCCGCCCCGCCGAGCTGCACCACGCCGGCGATCGGCGCCTTCAGTGTCAGCGCGTCGACGGTGGACTTCGCCAGGTCGTAGGCGGACTGCGCCTGGGCCCGCTGGGCCGCGCTGAGCGCGCCGAGTGCGGCGGACAGGCTGGCCAGCCCCCGCTGTACCGACGTGATCACCGACCGGGCCGTCGCGGACAGCGTGGCGTACTGCGCCGCCGCGGCGTCGATCTGCGCGAGCAGCGCCGCCCGTACCGCCGGGTCGCCCACCGCGGCGGCGGCCTGCCGGGCGGAGGCGAACGCGCGCGCGGCCGCGTCGTCGATCTGCTTCTGCGCCGCGGTCAGGTCGGTGCCGCGGAACGTGCCGCCGGTGCCGCCGGCCGCGGCGAGCGCCGCCTGGGCCTCGCTCAGCTGCTGCTGGGCGGCCGGTGAGTTGATCAACGCGACCACCTGGCCGGCGGTCACGCTCTGGCCGGGGGTCACCAGCAAGGCGCCGAGGGTACCGGCAGAGGGCGCGGTCAGTGTCGCCGCCGCCCGGGCCGTCACGGTGGCCGACGCGTCCACCACCTCGGTCACGCTGCCCCGGTCGGCGGTGCCCAGACCGACCGGCTGCGAGTTGCCGGAACATGCCGAGGCACCCAGCATCAGCAGGGTGGCGACGGCGGTCAACGCGACGAGGGGGGCGCGACGCACGCCACCCATCGTGGCACGCGCGCGCTGAGAATCAGGCCCCGCCGTCAGCGTGATGCCGCAGCGGCGCGTGCGGATCCACGCCGTCCTCGGCGTGCGGGTCGGCGTGCACGAGCGCGCTGTCCAGCCGCGGCAGCGCATGGATCAGCCGGTGTTCGGCGTCCACCGCGATCGCGTGCGCGGCCGTGACGGTCAGGTCGGCGTCGACCACGATGGTGCACTCGGCGCGCAGCGTGTGACCGATCCAGCGCAGGTGCACCGCGCCGACGTCGAGTACCCCCGGCGTCTGCCGCAGCGTCTGCGCCACCGTCTCGACGAGGCCCGGGTCGACCGCGTCCATGAGGCGGCGGTACACCTCGCGGGCGGCGTCCTTGAGCACGACCAGGATCGCCACCGTGATCAGCAGGCCGATCACCGGATCGGCCCAGTGCCAGCCGACCGCCGAACCGGCCGCGCCGAGCAGTACCGCCAGCGACGTGAACCCGTCGGTGCGCGCGTGCAGTCCGTCGGCGACCAGCGCCGCCGAGCCGATCCGCCGGCCGACCACGATGCGGTACCGGGCGACGACCTCGTTGCCGAGGAAGCCCAGCACCGCGGCGAGCGCCACGGCACTGACGTGCGCGATCGGCACCGGGTGGGCCAGCCGCCGTACCGCGGCATACCCGGCCAGCGCCGACGACGCCGTGATCGCCAGCACGATGACGATCCCGGCCAGATCCTCGGCCCGCCCGTACCCGTAGGTGTAGCGCCGGTTCGGCGCCCGCCGGCCGAGCAGGAACGCGATGCCCAGCGGTACCGCGGTCAGCGCGTCGGCCACGTTGTGCAGCGTGTCGCCGAGCAGCGCGACCGAGCCCGACCACCAGGCGACCAGCGCCTGCAGCGCGGCCGTACCGCCGAGCACGGCCAGGGAGATCCACAGCGCCCGCATGCCCGCGCCGCTGGCCTCCATCGCGGAGTCGACCTTGTCCGTGGAGTCGTGCGAGTGCGGCGCCACCAGGTGCCCGAGCCGGTGCCGCCACCTGGCCGGCGCGCCGGCGTCGGCGTGGTCATGGTGATGGTGGTCGTCATGGTGATGGTGGTCATGCCCGTGGTCGTGCTGGTGGTGCTCGTCCGGCATGCCTGCCATCATGCCCGGCAGGATCCGGCCGGGCGCACGGGCGGCGGGTACCGGATCGTGGCGGTACCCGCCCGGGTCACCGGCGGCCGTGCGGCTCGCGGCCGGGCGGCTGGTGCGGCGTGGGCAGCTCCGGTACCGCACGCACCGGCATCGACACCGGCTGCCCCGGCTTGACGGTCAGCCGCTCGCCCTCGTGTACCAGGTCCACCGCCTCGCCGTCGAGCAGCTCGTAGGTCGCGGTCTCCGCGTTGACCTCGACCCGCAGCCGCCGGCCCCGCCAGGTCATCGCGAACCGCAGCCGGCGCAGCGGACCGGCCAGGTGCGGCGCGAAGTGCAGCACCTCGTTGTAGTCGCGCATGCCGCCCAGCCCGGCCACCACGGCGAGCCAGGCACCGGCGAGCGAGGCGATGTGCACGCCGTCGCGGGTGTTCTGCTCCAGGTCGCCGAGGTCCATCAGGGCCGCCTCGCCGAGGTATGCGTAGGCGAGGTCGAGGTGGTTGACCTCCGCGGCGACCACCGCCTGGGTGCATGCCGACAGGGACGAGTCGCGGACGGTCAGCCCCTCGTAGTAGTCGAAGTTGCGCAGCTTCTGCTCGGGGGTGAACGCGTCGCCGCGCAGGTGCATCGCCAGTACCAGGTCGGACTGCTTGACCACCTGCTTGCGGTACAGCTGGAAGTACGGGTAGTGCAGCAGCAACGGATACCCGTGGGGTGGGGTGTTCGCGAAGTCCCACGGCGCGTGCTTGGTGAAGTTCTCCGACTGCGGGTGTACCCCCAGCCGCTCGTCGTACACCACGACGACACCGTCGGCAGCCGCCCGCCACCGGGCGATCTCCTCCGGGCTGACGCCGAAATGGGCGGCCCGAGCCCGGTACCGCTCGGCCGCCGCCGCGGCGCCGCGCAGGTTCCGTTGCGCCATCAGGTTCGTGTACACGTTGTTGTCGGCCAGCGCGCTGTACTCGTCCGGCCCGGTCACCCCGTCGATGTGGAAACGCCCGTCGGCGTCGAGGCCGCCCAGCGACATCCACAGCCGGGCGGTCTCCACGAGCAGCTCGACCCCGGCCTCCATGGCGAACTCGTCGTCCTGCGTGGCCCACAGCTGCCGGATCACCGCGTCGGCGATGTCGGCGTTGATGTGGAACGCCGCGGTGCCCGCCGGCCAGTACGCCGAGCACTCCTGCCCGGTGATCGTGCGCCAGGGGAACGCGGTGCCCTTGAGGCCGAGCTGGCGGGCCCGTTCCTTCGCCGCCGGTATGATCATGTGGCGCCAGCGCAGCGCGTCGGCGGCCGCTGCCGGTGCGGTGTAGGTCAGCACCGGCAGCACGAACGTCTCGGTGTCCCAGAACGCGTGACCGTCATAGCCGGTACCGGTCAGTCCCTTGGCCGCGATCGGCCGCCGCTCCGCCCGGGCACTGGCCTGCAGCACGTGGAACAGCGCGAACCGCACCGCCTGCTGCACCTCGTCGTCGCCGTCGAGCTCGACGTCGGCCCGGCGCCAGAAGTCGTCGAGGTAGTCGCGCTGCGCGGCGACCAACCACTCCCAGCCGCTGGCCCGCGCGGCGGTCAGCGCCGCCTCCACCTGCGCCCGGATCGCCGGCAGCGAGCGCTGGCTGGACCAGCCGTAGGCGAGCAGCTTGACCAGCCGCAGCGTCTCCCCCGGCTGCAGCCGGGCGGTGACCATGTACCGGCCGACGTCCTCCGAGGCGTACACGTCGGCGGTCCAGGTCGAGTCGCAGTCCACGATGTGGGTCATGCCGGCGCCGGTGCGCCGGCCGCTGCGCCTGGTCTGGTGGATCAGCACCACGCCGGCGCCGTTGCGCTCGTGCAGCTCGGCCTGCAGCGGCGCCTCCAGTACCGCGGCCGCCCGCGGGTCGCCGGACATCGGCGGCAGCTGCTCGTTGGCGACCAGCTCGGACTGCAGCACCACCTGGATCGGGTCGCTGACCGCGCGGACCTGGTACTCGATGGCGGCGATCGACCGGTACACGAACGAGACCAGCCGGGTCGAGTTGACCTGCACGGTGACCCCGGCCGGGCTGGTCCACTCGCAGTCGCGGCGCAGCACCCCGGCGCGCAGGTCGAGGATCCGCTCGTGCCGGCGCAGCCGCCCGTACCGCACGTCGAACGGCTCGTCGTTGACCAGCAGCCGAATCAGCTTGCCGTTGGCCACGTTGATCACCGTCTGCCCGGACGGCGGGTACCCGTACCCCGCCTCCGCGTACGGCAGCGGCCGCTCCTCGTAGACGGAGTTGAGGTACGTGCCGGGCAGCGCGTGCGGCTCGCCCTCATCAAGGTTGGCCCGCAGCCCGATGTGCCCGTTGGACAGCGCGAACACCGACTCGCTCTGGGCCAGTACCCCGAGGTCGAGGGCGGTCTCGCGGACCTGCCACGGCTCGGCGGGGTAGGCCTTCTGCGCGATCATCACGACTCCAACAGCTCTGCGAGGTCATTGACGACGACCTTGGCACCGTGCTCGCGCAGCGCGTCGGCCTGCCCGGACCGGTTGACCCCGACCACGCAGCCGAAGTCGCCGGCCCGCCCGGCCTCGACCCCGGCCAGCGCGTCCTCGAAGACGGTCGCCTGCTCGCGCGGCACGCCGAGCAGCTCGGCGGCGCGCAGGAAGGTGTCCGGGGCCGGCTTGCCGCGCAGCTTCTCCCGCTCGCGGACATTGCCGTCCACGGTGATCTCGAGCAGGTCCTCGATCCCGGCCGCGCGGACGATCTCCTCGCAGTGCTTGCTGGACGAGACCACCGCGCGGCGCAGCCCGGCGTCCCGGCACGCCTGCAGGTACCGCACCGAGCCCGGGTACGGCTTGACGCCCTGCTCCTGCACCACCCGCTGGAAGATCGCGTCCTTGCGCTTGCTCATCCCCTCGACGGTGTGCGCCTCCGGCGGATCGTCCGGATCACCCTCGGGCAGCGTGATGCCGCGCGCGGCGAGGAACGTCCGGGTACCGTCGTCGCGCGGCCGCCCGTCGACGTACCTGTCGTAGTCGGTGACCTTGTCGAACGGCGTGAAGTCCGGTCCCTGGTACTCGGCGAGGAAGGCGTCGAACATCTCCTTCCAGGCCGCCGCGTGGACCAGGGCCGTCGGGGTCAGCACCCCGTCGAGATCGAACAGACACGCCCGAATGGCGTCCGGCAGTCCCAGCACAGGGACACCGTAGTGCAGTTTCCCGCGGTTGGCTGCGCTCTCCATCGCGACACGCGTCCGGCCCGGCGTGGCTGCCGGGCCGGGCGCGATCGGGGATCTCCCGCTCGGATCAGAGGAAGCCGTCCCAGGAGGCGGCTGCGGCGTCGAGCTCCGCCTGCTCCACCTCAAGGTGTTCGATGTCCACGAAACTGAACATCTCTGGGTCGACCGGGGGTGGCTGCTCCTTGCTCCGCGGCGGGGGTACGGCCGGCCGCACGTCCCCCGCTGCCTCAGTCGGTTGCAGCATGCATCAAGGGTACCCAGCGACGCCTGGTTCGCCTGTGGTGTGTGTTACCCACCCGGTGTGCGGGTACCGGAGTGCATGAACGTCGTCGAGCGGCTGCTGCGCGGGGCGGACCGGTCGCAGCGGCAGGTACCGTGGCTCGCCTTCCCGCTCGCCGTGCTCAAGAAGTACGGCGACGACCAGGCCGGCAACCTCGCCGCGCTGATGGCCTACTACGCGTTCCTGTCCATCTTCCCGATCCTGCTGGTCTTCGTCACCGTCATCGGTTTCCTGTTGCGTGACAACCAGGCGCTGTACCACCGGCTACTCAGCTCCACCCTGGTGGAGTTCCCGGTGATCGGCGACAGCCTGCGGTTCGAGGGGCTGCACGGCAACTGGTGGGCGCTGGTCATCGGTACCGTGCTGAGCCTCTGGGGCGCCCGGGGTGTCGCCAGCGCGGCGATGACCGCGTTCAACACGGTGTGGAACGTGCCCTACCACCTGCGGCCCGGGTTCGGGCCGGCGCTGCTGCGCAGCCTCGGCCTGCTGGTCACGCTGGGCGTCACGGTGGTCATCACCGGTACCCTGTCCGGCGTCGGCGGTGCCGGTAACCTCGGCATCGCGCTGCGCGTCGGCGCCATCCTGCTGTCCACGCTGGTCAACATCGGGCTGTTCCTGCTGGCCTTCCGGCTGGCCGTGGCGCGCGCCATCCCGACCCGCTGCATGCTGCTCAGCGCCGTGGTGTCGGCGGTGCTCTGGCAGATCCTGCTCGCCGTCGGCGCGCTGCTCGTGGCGCACCAGGTGCGGCATGCGCAGTCGCTGTACGGCACCTTCGGCGTGGTGCTCGGCCTGCTGTTCTGGCTGCAACTGCAGGCGCAGATCACGCTGTACGCGATGGAGGCCGACGTGGTGCGTACCCGCCGGCTGTGGCCGCGCAGCGTCTCACCGCCGCCGCTGACCGGGGCGGACCGCAAGGCGTACACCGAGTACGTGGAGGCCGAGCGCCGGCTGCCCCCGGAGGAGCAGGAGGTCGCCGTGCGCTTCCCGCAGGAGGCGCACGGCGACCGGGCGTAACTACTTCGCCGCGGTGGTGCTGGTGACCGTGTAGGTGGTACCCGCCGTGGTGGCGAAGCTGATCGTGCCGCCCGAGTTCGTGAACGGCACCGCGGTACCGCCGGCCGTGGTCACGCCGACCGTGCCGCTCTTCCACGGATTGAGGATCTTCACGGTACTGCCGGCTGTGCTGGTCAGCGTGAGCGGGCTCACCTTGCCGCCGGTCTGCGCGGCGCTGACCACGAACGCGCCCTTGGCCCGTAGCCGGGTGAACGCGGCGTCCCGACCCGCCGGCCAGTCCGCGTCCTGGAAGACCCGGATCGTGCCGGACACGCTGGACATCAGCATCGAGTCGACCGCCTCGATGCTGCCGCACGTCTCGATCCCGCCACCGCTCTGCGCCACGGTCAGGTTCGTCGACCGCCACTGCGCCCGGATGGCCGCGTCGAACTTGCTCATCAGGTCGGCCGCCGGCCAGCCGACCCGGGCGGCGATCGGGAACTCCTTGGGGAAGCCGTTGTTCTTGTTCTGCCCGGTCGTGACCCCCCACGAGTTCATCGCCTGCAGCGTGTTGAGCGCGACCTGCACCTGGGTCGGGTCGCCGCCCTTGAAGATGTTCTCGCCCGGGAACACCCCACCCTCCATGTTGATCGGCTGATCCCCCGGGTGGAACGTGTCCGCGGTACTGGTCGAGCCGTTGACGTTCTCCGCCATCGTGTAGACCGTCTTGCCGCCGACCGTGGCGGTCGGGAACGCGGCGAGCTTGGACAGCGTGCCCTGCCAGACCGGTACCAGGTTCTGGTCCACCCCGAGCCGCTGGCTGAGCGTGATCAGCGCGGTCTCCACCCGCCGGATGAAGCCGATGTCCAGGTTCGGGTTGAGGTCGTCGGAGCTCTCGTGTGCCGAGCTGTGCGCGACCACGAGCCGGCTGCCGCTGGTGGTCAGGTAGTCGCGGTAGAAGTCGTCGACCGCGCGCAGGTTCGGGTACAGCTGGGTCTTCAGGAAGTTCTGGTCCTG
>Ga0066710_100006363_pt1 | contig 11003 bp, 8 predicted proteins | sample GraSoiAngelo_159_FD_79666 | JGI IMG/M metagenome (GOLD analysis project Ga0066710, IMG submission 79666) | Grasslands soil microbial communities from the Angelo Coastal Reserve, California, USA - 14_1009_16_40cm | ecosystem: Environmental > Terrestrial > Soil > Grasslands | place: USA...
CTCTGGGGGCAGAGGGCAGAGCGTAGCGGCGACAGCCGCGAGCGTGGGGGTCCACGTCTAGCCGAAGAGGAACTTGCGTTGCAGGTCCCAGCTTTCCTGCGGCACACGCTTGAATCCGGTCTTCGCAAAAAGCTGCCACCGCCCGATGACATACGAGATCAGTACCGCGGCGTCCGCGTTGGCATCGCCGTGCCAGCCGTTCGCGGCCTGCGCGATTCGCAACGACTGGCGCAGCGCGGCCTCGAGCTTGTCCGTCAGCTGATTGATCCGCGCTTGCAGCCGTTCATCCTCGTGCACCAGTGCATCGCCGATCAGCACACGCGTCATTCCGGGATTCTTTTCGGCGAAGGACAGCAGCATCACCACCGTCTGCTCCGCTTGGGCGACGCCGTCCTGCGTGTCGGCGTTGATCTTGTTGACGAGCGAAAACAGCGTCGATTCGATGAACTCGATCAGACCTTCGAACATTTGCGCCTTGCTCGCGAAGTGGCGATAAAGCGCCGCTTCCGACACGTCAAGACGCGCCGCCAGTGCGGCCGTCGTCACTTTTTCGCAACGCGGGTGCTGGAGCATCGCCGCGAGCGTCTGCAGGATCTGGTCTCGCCGTTCGCCGGGTTTCATCGCCATGTTCGATCGCGCGAAAGGGTCGCGCCGGCAAGAATCGTGTCGAGCTTACGCGCCGATTCGCGGCGGCGCACCGTCGGCGCGGATCATCGTGCCAACGCCTTCGTTCGTCAGCACCTCGAGCAGAAGGGCGTGCTCGACGCGTCCATCGATTACATGCGAGCTTTTGACTCCGTTCTTGACGGCGTCGAGCGCGGAACCGATCTTGGGCAGCATACCGCCGTGAATCGTGCCGTCGGCGAACAAGCCTTCAATCTCGGTCGCAGTGAGGCCGGTCAGCAGCTTGCCATTGCGATCGAGCACGCCGCTCGTATTCGTCATCAGCACGAGCTTCTCCGCCTTGAGCGTTTCCGCGAGCTTGCCGGCCACGAGGTCGGCGTTGATGTTGTACGCCTCGCCTTCGCTGCCGACTCCGATCGGCGCAATGACGGGGATGAAGTCACGCGAATCGAGCAGGTTGATCAACTCCGGGTCGATCCGCTCGATATCGCCGACGAGGCCGATGTCCACCAGCGCTCCGTTGTCGTCCGTGCTCTTCAGCATCATCTTGCGCGCCCGAATGAACGCGCCGTCCTGACCGGTGAGACCGACCGCCTTGCCGCCTTGCTGATTGATGAGCCCGACGATTTCCTGGTTGAGCTCGCCCAGCACCATCTCGACGACGTTCATCACGCGCTCGTCGGTGACGCGCATCCCTTGGCGGAATTCGCTTTCGATGCCCATCTTCGCAAGCATCTCGCCGATTTGCGGTCCGCCACCGTGGACGATCACCGGATTCATCCCGACCAACTTCAGCATCACGACATCGCGTGCGAATCCAGCCTTGAGTTGCGTCTCGGTCATTGCGTTGCCACCGTACTTGATCACGATCGTTCGATCGTGGAAGCGCCGTATGTACGGCAGCGCCTCGGCGAGAATCTGTGCCTTCACGTTCGCGTTGACCGCATCGATCGGCATGGGCGGGAGTTTCACTTGAGTCAGTTGCCGCGAACTCGAAAGCGGCGATTGTACCCGAACCGGATGCGCCGCCTCGCGCTTGCGCCCGCTGCGCGAACACGTCGCTGCGCGAGACGAATTTCCGCGCGCCAAGATGGATTTTGGTATCGTCTTACGCCATGACGAGCCCTTTGCCGGATGCCGTACCGTTGAATGAAGTGCGGCGCGCGCTCGTCACTAAGTTGCGCCATTACGGCGATGTTCTGCTGACGTCACCGGTGTTCTCGACGCTGAAGCGCGCCGCGCCGCACATCGAAATCGACGCGCTCGTCTACAGCCACACGGCGCCGATGCTGACGAATCATCCGGCGATCGCGCGGCTTTACACGATCGATCGCGAGTGGAAACGACAAGACACACTGCGTCACGTCGCCAGCGAATGGGCGTTGTTCCGGGCGCTCCGCGCGCGCCACTACGAGCTTTTGATCCATCTGACCGAGCATCCGCGCGGACTCACGTTCGCACGCCTGCTTCGCCCGCGCTATGCGGTAACGCGCGAGCGCAACAGCGATGGTCTGCTGTGGCGACGTCGCTTCACGCATTTCTACAAGACGCCGGCGCGCACACCGCGCCACACCGTCGAAATGCACCTCGACGCGTTGCGCCGCATCGGCGTTTATCCGACGCCCGCCGACAAGCGTCTCGTGCTCGTGCCCGGCTCCGACGCGGAGGCGAAAATCGATGCGCTGCTCGCGCAGCATCGCCTCGTGCCGGGAACATTTGTGCAGGCGCATCCGGGCTCGCGTTGGCTGTTCAAGTGCGCACCGGTCGACCGAATGGCGGCGCTGCTGGACCGCATCGTCGCGAGTGGAATGCGCGTGGTCGTTACCGGCGCGCCCGATCCACGCGAGCGCGCGTTCGTCGCGCAAATACCGGCGGCGTGCGCGCCGCAAACGCGGTCGGGGTTGATCGATCTCACTGGCATGCTGTCGCTATCCGAGCTTGCCGCGTTGACTGCGCGTGCGCGGATCTTCGTCGGCGTCGATTCGGCGCCCATGCATATCGCTGCGGCGATGCAAACGCCGACGCTCGCGTTTTTCGGGCCGTCGAGCGAGCACATCTGGGGACCGTGGCAAGTCGCGCATCGCATCGTCGTCTCGGATGCGTATCCGTGCCGGCCTTGCGATCTCGACGGCTGCGGCGGCGGCAAAGTTTCCGAATGTCTGACCACGCTCTCCGTTGACCATGTGCACGCGATGTTCGTGTCGCTGCTGCACCATACGGCGGTGGCGACATCGTAATGCGGCTCGCGATCGTTCGCCAACGTTACACCCCGTACGGTGGCGCCGAGCGCTTCATCGAGAACGCGTTGGAGGCGTTGCTCGAGCGCAACGTTGCGATAACGCTGTATACGCGCGAGTGGCCCGAAACGAACCTGCAGTTGATGGAGCCGCAAATCGTCAATCCGTTTCACATCGGCAGACTGTGGCGCGATGTCGGCTTCGGTTATGCCGTCTGCCGGAGAATCCGACGCGCGCGGCCGGAGCTCGTCCAGTCGCACGAGCGGCTGACTTGCTGCGACGTGTTTCGCGCCGGTGACGGCGTACACGCAGTGTGGCTCGAGGAGCGCGCCAAAGGGCAAGGTTCGCTCGCGCGTCTCTTGGCGACGGCGAGCCCCTATCACCGGTATGTGTTGTGGAAGGAACGGGCTTTGTTCGAAAGCCCGACGCTTGCCACGGTCATCTGCAACTCCAACATGGTGCGCGATGAGATCAAGCTCAATTTCAGCGTTGACGATGCGAAGCTGCGCGTCATTTACAACGCCGTCGATGCGGAAGTTTTTTCGCCGGCGCTCTGCGCCCATCGTGCCGCGCTACGCGCGCATCACGGCATCCCCGACGAAGCGATCGTCTTTCTGCTCGTCGGCTCAGGTTACGAACGCAAGGGCGTCATCACGGCAATCGATGCGCTCGCTAGCTTATCGCCGCCTTCGCATCTCATCATCGTTGGACGCGAGACCCGGATGGCGCGCTATGCGCGGCACGCACGGGAGTGCGGCGTTGCCGGCCGCGTGACTTTCGCGGGGCCCCAGCAGGACCCCAAGCGCTATTTTGGCGCCGCCGACGTATTCGTGCTTCCGACGCTTTATGATCCGCTGCCGAACGCCGTTCTCGAAGCGATGGCATGCGCGCTGCCGGTCGTCACGAGTACGAAATCGGGTGCGGCAGAACTCGTCACCGGGGCGGATGCGGGCTTGATCTGCTCATCGCGCGATTCAGTGGCCCTTGCCGCACATATGCGTGCGTTGCACGACCGCGCATTGCGCGAGAGGATGGGCGCCAATGCACGCCGCGCCGTGCTTCCTTTTTCCCCTCCGGCGATGACTTTGCAGCTCGTGCTGCTCTACAAGGAACTGCTCGAAGCGAGCGTCGCGCGCCGGCGCGGCGCGAAGTCGGGGATGTCCGCGCCCCGACCAATTGCCGCCGTAAGTACGGAAATCAAATCGTCGCAGGATTCTGTAAAGTAGGGTCAGAGCCGACTTTCCTCGATCATAGGCACTCTTGTGGACCAAACGTGAAAGTCGTCTCTGACCCTACTTCGGTTTTTGACCTACCTGGCCGATGACGGGCTATCACCTCTACCTTCGCCTACTGCGCTACGTCCGCCCGTACTGGTGGGCTTTTGCGCTCGCGGTGGTCGGCATGGTCGTCGTCGCGGCCGGCGACCTCATCATGGCCATGCTCGTGATCCCGATCGTGCAGACGTTCCAATCCAACGATCCGGTGCGCGCGCAGTGGCTGCCCGTTGCCGTGATCGGCGTCTTTCTCTTTCGCGGCATCGGCTCGTTCATTTCCGAATATGGAATGGCGTATACCGGCCATCGCGTCGTGTTCGACCTGCGGCGCGAACTGACCGACAAATTGCTGAAGCTCCCCACGCCGTATTACGACGTCACGCCTTCCGGCGTCGTGCAATCGAAGCTCACGTTCGATGCGCATCAGCTCGCCCAGGCGGCTTCCGGCACGATCACGACGGCAATACGGAGCAGCTTGACGATCGCGGCGAGCTTCGGCTGGCTGATGTGGATCAATTGGCGGCTTACGCTGATGACCTTCTTCGTACTGCCGATCGTCGCCGTCGTGATCCGTTATTTCAGCCGGCGGCTGCGGCGGATCGCGCGCGACGTGCAATCGCGTACCGGCTCAATGACGCACGTCCTCGAGGAAATGATCGGCGGCCATCGGATCGTGCGCATATTCGGCGGCGAGCGCTACGAGCGCGAGCGCGCCGTCAAGGCGGCCAACTCGCTGCGCAATTCGATGACGAAACAATCGTCGGCCAGCGCGGCAAGCTCGCCGCTGACGCAGGTGCTCGCAGCGATCGCGGTAGGCGTCATCATCTGGGTCGCGCTCGCCCAAAACCAGACCGGCAAGCTCGATCTCGGCATGTTCGCGTCGTACCTCGTTGCGCTGCTGACGCTGCTCGAGCGGCTGAAATCGTTATCGGGCATCAACGCGGCCATTCAGCGCGGTCTCGCGGCGGCGGAGAGCATCTTCGGGTTGCTCGACCGCGACGAGGAGCCCGACACCGGAACGGTGACGCTGGAACGAGCCCGCGGCGACCTCCGCTTCGACCGCGTGGCGCTGCGTTATGCGAGCGCCGAGCGCGAAGCGCTCACCGATGTTTCGATGACGGTACGCCCCGGCGAAACGGTCGCGCTGGTCGGCAGCTCGGGTAGCGGCAAATCGTCGCTCGTCAACCTGATACCGCGGTTTTACGAGCCGACGGCGGGTCGGCTGTTCATCGACGGTCACGACGTGACGACACTCACGCTGAAATCGTTGCGGGCGCAGATCGCGCTCGTCTCGCAGGACGTGATGTTGTTCGACGACACGGTCGCCGCCAATATCGCGTACGGTGCGATGAGCGGAACGCCGAGCGCAGCGATTGAACGCGCTGCTGCTGCCGCGCATGCGCTCGAATTCATTCGCGCGATGCCGCAGGGCTTCGATACGCCGGTCGGTGAGCACGGTGTGCGACTGTCGGGCGGTCAGCGGCAGCGGATCGCGATCGCGCGCGCGATTCTCAAGGACGCGCCCATTCTGATTCTCGACGAAGCAACGTCCGCGCTCGACTCCGAGTCGGAGCGCCAAGTCCAGGAAGCGCTCGACGCGCTGATGCAGGGCCGCACGACGCTGGTCATCGCGCACCGTTTGTCGACGATCGAGCACGCTGTGCGTATCGTCGTGCTGGAGCGCGGACGCGTCGTCGAACAAGGCACGCATGCCGAGTTGATTGCGCGCGGCGGCGTTTATGCGCGTCTGCACCGGCTCCAGTTCAACGCCGCAACGGCCGTTGCGTAACGCTCGCGTGAGTCCGTCGCTATCGATTGCGCATACCGAAGCGTCCAACGGCTGGGGCGGACAGGAGATCCGCGTGCTGACGGAGGCGGCGGGTTTCATCGCGCGAGGCCATCGCGTCATTGTGTATGCGGCCGATGGCGCGCGTATTCTCGCCGAGGCCCCGCGCTTCGGCGTCCCCGCCGTAGCATTGCCGATAGGTCGCAAACGTCCGCGCGGCGCGCACGCGCTCGTCATGTCTCTCGCGCGGAAACGCGTCGATATCGTGAACGCGCACAGCTCGACCGACGCTTGGCTTTCGGCGCTGGCCTGCTGCTGGCTTGGATTGCGGCAACACGAGCGTCCGGTGCTCGTGCGGACGCGTCACGTATCGATTGCCGTGCCCAACGATCCTGCGACGCGGTGGTTGTATCGGCGCGCCACCGCGCGAATCGTGACGACCGGCGACGCGCTCCGCGAACAGCTCATTCGCGACAACGGCATCGACCCGCGCCGCATCGATTCAGTGCCGACCGGCATCGACACGGCGCAATTCGCGCCGCGCAGCCGCACCACAGCACGAAGCGAGCTCGATCTTCCTCGTGACGCGCCGTTGATCGGCATCGTCGCGACGCTGCGAAGCTGGAAGGGCCATCGCCATCTGCTCGATGCATTGCCGCTGATGATGCGCGCCGATGCGCGGCTCGTCATTGTCGGAGACGGTCCGCAACGTGCGGCGCTGGAAGCGCAACGACAGGCGCTCGGGCTTGGCGAGCGCGTGATCTTCGCGGGGCTGCAGCGGGACGTCGCGCCGTGGCTCGCCGCATTCGACGTTTTTGCGCTGCCATCGTATGCGAACGAAGGCGTGCCGCAAGCGCTGTTGCAGGCGATGGTCGCGCGGGTTCCCTGCGTGACGACGCCGATCGGAGGAATTCCGGAAATCGCGCGCGAGGGTGAAACTGCACGCGTCGTTCCCGCGAAGGATGCCAGAGCGCTTGCAGCAGCCATCGACGCGTTGCTCGCCAATCCGACGGAGGGACAGCGACTGGCCGCCAATGCGCAAGCGTTCGTTCTGCCCCGGTGCGGGCTGGAAACCATGCTCGATCGCATGGAGGTCGTGTATCGTCGCGCGCTCGCGGAGCGGCCCGACCACGAACGGGTGCACAGGCAAGAGGGTGCCGCTAGATGACAATCGTTTTCGCCGACGTGGCCAGCCAGGCGATTTGCGCGTTTCACGACCGGCACGTTGCGGACAAGGATTGGCCCCAGTGGGCCCAGGGGGCACAGGGGGCACAGGCTAGCGCATCGGCCGACGACGCTGTCTGGGCGTCGGTCGCGGCCAATCATCGCTGCAACATTCGGCTATGGGACGAAGAAGATCAGGCGCGGCGAACCGACGTCGGCACGAATGCCATCGCGGCGAACAAACGCGCGATCGATCGTTTTAATCAGAAACGCAACGATGCGATCGAGAAAATGGACGAGGCATTGCTGGCGCGGCTTGCGTCCGTTCCAATCATGCCCGACGCCTGGCACAACTCCGAGAGCGCAGGTGCGATCATCGATCGCCTGTCGATCCTTTCGCTCAAACGATTCCACATGGACGCGCAAACACGGCGCAGCGATGTGTCTGCCGAGCACGTCAGCGTTTGCAGGGAAAAGCTGCGCCAGATCGAGGTGCAGCGTTCCGATCTGGCAAGCTGCTTCGATCGATTGCTGTCGCTCGCCAGCGAAGGGCGCGCGTTCTGGCGCGTTTATCGGCAGTTCAAGATGTACAACTCGCCCGAAACCAATCCGTATCTGTACGGCGGAAAGCAATAACGGTGCTTTGGCGGCGCGAGTTCTGACCGCCACCGGCGGCGCTTATAATCCTGCCCGTCCCGACAGCCCGTCGGTGTCGCCGCTGCACGTCCCTTTCGATGCGCTTTCGTTCCTTTTCGCCATTCGCCTCTTCGTTCGACGGTCCTGCGCTTGAGGTCGCGCTGCTCCTGGGGCTCGCGCTAGCGCTGCCGATGTTCGAAGGCGTGAAGAACATTCTGTGGGGGCTCTATGCCGCGGCGTGGTATGCCAACCGGCTGCGCAACGGCTGGTCATGGCAGGCACTGGGCGGACGCTGGGACAGTTGGGACACCGTTCTGGCGATCTGGCTCGCAGGCACCGTGCTCGGTGCCGCATTCGCCGGCATGCACGCCGACGAATGGCGCGGCTGCCGCGACATGTTCCGGATGGCATCGATCTTATGGTTCATCAAGCGCAGCGGATACGGCGCTGCGCAATGGCTGCGATTGCACGTCGCGCTGCAGGTTGGAGTCGCCATTGCAACGATCTGGGCACTCGCTGCGCTGGCGTGGCCGCACAGCTACGAGGGCATTCAGTTGAATTCCGTCGGCCACGTCAACCAAAGCGTCATCTACATCGTCATCTGCTTCGGCACGTTGCTGGGCGCCGTGTCTGCGTATTGGCGCTCGATGCGACTTTGGTTACGTACGCTGTCCCTCATCGAAATGGCGATTCTCCTGGGCGCGCTGTTCGCCGCCGGCAGTCGCTCTGCCGCGGCGACGGCGATGATCGGTGCGCTGGCCTTCGGCCTGTTGTGGCTACGTCATTCGCCGCGCTTTTTCATCTGGGTCGTGATCGTGACGGCCGCCTTTGTGACGGTAGTCGCGCGGTTCGACACGGACATGCGCCGCAAACAGGAGTATGCAAAAGCGAGCGCGTCGCCGCTGTTGAACGAGCGCTCCCCAATCTGGCAGCAAGCGGTCATTGCGTGGCGTGCGTATCCGATATTCGGCATCGGCGGCGACAACTTCGCTCGCATCAACGCCGAGCAGATTCGGCGCTGGGAGAACGCGCGCGGCGATGATTACGACACAGCGACTTTCGTCGGCACGTCGCACGCGCACAGCCTGTATCTCAATACGCTCGCAGGCCGCGGTCTGCTGGGCGTTGCGCTCCTTGCTCTATTGTTGGTCGCGTGGGCAACGAGCCTGCTAGCCGCATTGCCGCGTGCACGTGATCCGCCGCTCTACTGGCTGAATTGGACCGGCGCTGCATCGGCGCTTGTGGCATCGATCTGCATCGGATTGTTCAATACGACCTTGCATGACGAGCATGGCTTGCTCGCGTTCATGCTCCTCGGCATCTGGCTTTCCTATCGGCAACAGCAACGCGCCCGGACGGTAGCGCTGCCGTCCGAACCCCGCATCGCTAACGCCGCCGCGGGGCACGCAGCGGCAACGGAACAGCCGCTTCGGTAGGCAATTCGATAGGAAACGGCTTCACCGGCGCGCCGGCGGGCGGCGCGTACTCGGGGATCCACGCTTTCAAGCGCGCGCGGACTTCGGCATCGTCGGCGGCGCGATCGCGTTCGCACCACGCGACCATTTGGCCGACGGCATCGCGATTCGCTTCGCGCGCCTGCGCGATGCGGAGTTTCGGGTGCGGCGTCGCTTTCGAAGCTTCCTCGGACGCGAGCGGCTCCTCATAAAGTTTTTCGCCCGGCCGCAATCCGGTGAACACGACGGCGACTCGATCGGGATCCGCGCCGTACAGACGAATCAAATCGCGCGCCAGGTCGACGATACGCACGGGCTCGCCCATGTCGAGCACGAGAATCTCGCCGCCCTTGCCTTGCAATCCCGCCTGCAGCAAAAGCTGCGTGGCCTCTGACAGCGACATGAAGAAGCGTGTGATATCGGGATGCGTGACCGTGACCGGACCACCTCGCGCGATCTGCTCCTGAAAACGCGGGATCACGCTACCCGCGCTGCCGAAGACATTGCCGAAGCGAACGAGAACGAATTGCGTGCCGTTGCCTTGCAGACTCTGGCAAACGATTTCGGCAAAGCGTTTCGTCGCACCCATGACCGACGTCGGATTGACCGCTTTGTCGGTTGACACGAGGACGAACTTCTCGACCTTCGCCGCCGCCGCTGAACGTGCGAGCACCCATGTCCCATAGGCGTTGTTCCGTACGGCTTGCCACGCGTTGGTCTCCTCCATCAAGGGGACGTGCTTGTACGCACCCGCGTGAAAGATCACGTCCGGCTTCTCGCGGGCGAGCACATCGTCGACCAACGCTTCGTGCTTGATGTCGCCGACGATCGGCGACATCGGCAGCTGCGGAAATGCGTCGGCGAGCGCCATCTGGATTTCGTAAAGCGCCGCTTCGGAAATGTCGAACAGAACGAGTCGCGCGGGACGGAAGCGCGCGATCTGTCGCGCGAGCTCGGCGCCGATCGAGCCGCCCGCGCCTGTCACCATGACGACACGATTGCCGAGCCATTCCGCCAGACCGGCGTTGTCGAGCTTCACCGGATCGCGTCCGAGCAAATCGTCGGCCTCGACGTTACGCAGCATCGTCAGCGGAAAGCGGCCGGAGATCAGCTCCTCGTACGAAGGAACCGTCAGCGCCTCGACGCCCGCCGCGGCGCAACGTTCGGCGACACGGCGGCGCACCGCATGATTCGTCGACGGCAACGCGATGATGACCTTGCGCACGCCGTAACGGCGCGTCCAGAACGGCAGATCGGCGATCGGACCCAGCACGCTCACATTGCGAAGCAATCGTCCATGCTTGGCCGCGTCGTCGTCCAATAGGCCGACGACACGCCATTGCCGGCTCCGCGCCATTTCCTCGGTCAGCCGCGCGCCCGCTTCCCCCGCGCCTACGATCAGAACGGGCTCACCCAACGCTGCCAGCGGGCTATACAGCCGATGCTCTTTCCAGACACGATAGGCAAAACGCGATCCCGCCATCAAGAAGATCAGCACGATCGGATAGAGCACGAGCACGCTTCTGGGGACGACCGTTTGCAGCTGCAACATCACGAGCACGAGCGGAATCAGAATCGCGCCCAACGCCGCCGCGAGCACGATGCGCTGCACATCGAGGATGCTCGCGAAGCGCCACAATCCCCGGTAAAGACCGAGTGCCAAGAATATCGTCGCCTGCAGCGGCAGAATCCAGACGAGCGTGCGCCAGGCGTCGCCGACGTACGGATCGTGTACATCGAGGTTGAAGCGCAACCAGAAGATCGCCATCCACGCGAGCGCCGCGGCGCAAACGTCGTGGATGAAGGCGAGCGACGCGCGCCAATTGAA
>Ga0066710_100006364_pt1 | contig 11003 bp, 7 predicted proteins | sample GraSoiAngelo_159_FD_79666 | JGI IMG/M metagenome (GOLD analysis project Ga0066710, IMG submission 79666) | Grasslands soil microbial communities from the Angelo Coastal Reserve, California, USA - 14_1009_16_40cm | ecosystem: Environmental > Terrestrial > Soil > Grasslands | place: USA...
CCAAATCGTTCCGCGGGCCGGGACTCGAAGCCGGGCTGGAAGTTCTGGCCAAAGTCCGCGCCAGGATCGGAGTGCCCGTGCTGACGGACGTACACGCGGAGGATCAGACTGCGTCGGCGGCGGCCGTGGCCGACATTTTGCAGATCCCGGCTTTCCTCTGCCGCCAGACTGACCTGATCGCCGCCGCCGTTCGCACGGGCCGGATCGTGAACCTGAAGAAAGGCCAGTTCCTATCGCCGCAGGAAATGGGACAAGTGGTCGAGAAGGCCAGGAGCGCCGGGGGCCGTAGACTTCTGGTGACCGAGCGCGGCACGACGTTCGGCTACAATAATCTGGTGTCGGACATGCGTTCCATTCCCATCATGCGCCGGTTCGGCTTTCCAGTGATCTTCGACGCCACTCACTCGGTCCAGCTTCCCGGCGGCGGCGGGGACAAATCGGCCGGCCAACGCGAATTTGCGCCGGTGCTGGCCCGCTGTGCGCTGGCCGCGGGGGCCAACGGCATCTTTATCGAGACCCATCCGGCGCCGGAGCGGGCTCTGAGCGATGGGCCGAACATGCTGCGGCTGGATCAAATGCCTAAACTCCTCGCCGACCTCCTGAAGGTTTGGGCAGCCACGCGCTAGAAACGAATGATCTCAAGAACGAGAGCCGAGGGTAGAGGATGGAGGAGGGCAATTTACGTCCTCGTTCTCGCCCTGGCTCAAGTGCCCGGCCTGGGGCACGCGCAAAAGCTCGTGGAGGCCAATGCCGTGAAATTCCCGGAATATTATGAGCCACCGCACCAGACCCAGCTCAAGTCGCTGCTGGAGGGCGCCAAGGTCCAACCGCAGCCGGACGGTCTTTATCTCGTCACGGAAGCGAAGTTGCAGACCTGGAGCACCAATGGCGAGCGGCAGATGGTGGTGGAAGCTCCGGAATGCGTGCACGATTCTGTCCGGCGATCGATCAACTCCCCTGGCAAGCTCCGCGCGCAAACCGCGGATGGGAAGTTCTCCATCGAAGGTGAAGGGTTCTCGTGGCGTCAGACCAATTGCAGCCTGTTCATCTCCAACCGCGTTCATACGGTTACCCACAGCGCTTTGCGCGCCACGCGGGCCGCCACCGAGCGCACGAATAAGTCGCCGCCGGCGACCAAGGGCCTGGAGATCTTTTCCGATCGGTTCGAGTTCCAGTACACTCCGGACCCTGGCTTGGGCACCAACTCCGGACTGGCCATCTACCGCGGCGACGTGGGTGTCGTGGGCACCAACCTGGCCCTGACCAGCGGCTTGCTCAAGGTCGAGGTGCCGACGAGCGGTCCCCAACGGCCTTCAGGCTTGCAAAGCATCACGGCTGAGCAAAATGTGATCATGGATTACGAGGATGTTCAGGCGACGGGTGAGCGGGCGACCTATTCTGCCGAGACGGGACGGGCCACCATCACCGGGCATCCGGCCTGGCGCGCCGAGCAGGCACAAGGCAGCGGCGACGAGCTGGTTATCGAACGGGCCGACAAAAGCTTCCGCGCCGATGGCCACGCTTATTTGAAGATGCCGGGCCAAACCTTGGGCGCCTCCGGGCTTCTGCCGCGCCAAGGCCGGGCCGCGACGAATTCCCTACCGGCAACCAATCAATGGGTCGAGGTCCGCTCGGACAGCTACCAGCGCTGGACAAACTCCGCCGTTTTCCGTGACGGCGTGGTTGTCACTGAGCGCGCGGGCGATGAACTCAAAGGAAAAATGAGCTGCAGCCGGATGATGCTTACGTTCGTGCGCACGAACGAACCGCAACAAATGGTGGCGGAGGACAAGGTAGTCATCGAGCAAGCCGAGCAGCGGCTTATGGGCGGGAAAGCCGTTTACACCGTCACAAATGGCGTCCTTGATTTGACGGGCAATCCGCAGTGGCGGGCCGGCTTGCGCGAGGGCAAGGGCGACTTGCTGCGCGTGAATGTGCAACAAGATGAAATGCTGGTGCGCGGCAATGCGACGATGCGATTGCCGGCAGACGAATTGGGCCAGGCGCCTGCTCGTGGCCCGGGTGCGGCCCCTCCGCCAGGTTCTGGTTTCGGAGGCGATGAGTTCGCTGAGATTTTCGCCGACGAGTATAGTCTGAAACCAGAGTCGGCGCTGTTTCGCGGCCAGGTGCGTGTTGACCATCCCCGGATGCGGTGCACTTGCGGCGAGATGACCGGCCAGTTTCCCACGGCAACCGGCAAAGCCCGGCACCTCCTGATGGAGCAGGCAGTGGTTTTTGACCTGACAGATGAAAGAGGCCAAAAAGTTCATGGCCTCTGCGAGAAAGCTCTTTATACTTACGCTGCGAGCGCTGCGACCACAAATAATATGGTCGAGTTGACCGGAAACCCGATCCTGGAGACGGCCGACGCCACATTCCAAAACCGTGTGATCGTTCTGGATCGCGCCAGGAACAAGCTGATGGCGCAGGGGAATTACAGGGTTTATGGCCGGGCTGCCGCCGGCACCAATGTGTTCTCCTTGCCCAAGAGATAGTTTCGGCAATGATCGAGCAGCAAACAACTCCGGTGACAGCGAACGTTGACTCCACCCTGCCGGCAACCGGCGCCCGCGATGATTATCTGCTGGCGACGGAAAACCTCGTGAAAGAATACCGCCAACGGCGCGTCGTCAACGGCGTCTCGATCACGGTGGTTCCGGGCGAAATCGTCGGTCTGCTCGGCCCAAATGGCGCGGGCAAGACCACTACCTTCAACATGGTGGTCGGCGTCCTCAAGCCCAACGCGGGCGCAGTCCGGTTCCAGGGACGCGAAATCAGCCGCCTGCCGATGCACAAGCGCGCGCGGTTGGGGATTGGTTACCTGACGCAAGAACCTTCCATTTTCCGCAAGCTCACAGTCGAGCAGAATATTCTGGCCATCCTGGAAACCTGCCGCATGAGGCGCCAGGAGCGCGCCGTGCGGCTCAAGTACCTCCTGGATGAGCTGGATTTGGGACGCCTGGCCCGCAACAAGGCCTACACCCTCAGCGGGGGTGAAAAACGGCGGCTGGAAATCACACGCGCGCTGGTCACCAGTCCAAAGCTGCTGCTGCTGGACGAACCGTTCAGCGGCATTGACCCGATTGCGGTCTATGAAGTGCAAAAGATCCTTCGCCGGCTCAAGGAACGGGGCTTGGGCATTCTGGTCACGGACCATAGCGTGCGAGAGATGTTGAGGTTGATTGATCGTGGTTACATCATCCACAAAGGCCAGGTGCTGGTCGAAGGCAGCGCCGAGTTCCTGGCCAATGACCCAAAAGCGCGCGAGATCTATCTCGGACCGGAATTCAACATGTGATACGGAACAATGGAATAATGGAATACTGGAATATTGGAACGATGGGGAACCCAGCACCAAGCCGGCGCCTCGCAGTCCCATTATTCCATTTTTCCATCATTCCATCATTCCATTTTTCCTCATGCAACGCGACGCCGTAACCGTAGAAGGCTTTTACACCGGCAACTCCAGCAGCTTGCAACTTCATCTGGTAGCAGGCGGCACGGGGCTGAAGCGCCTCATTCGCGAGCCCACCGTCAACCGCCCCGGCCTCGTGCTGTCCGGGTTCACCCGCTACTTCGCATTCAAGCGCGTGCAAGTCATCGGCAATGCCGAGGCTTTCTTCCTCAAGTCACTCGCCGCCCAGGAACGGGAGCGGCGTTATGAGACGTTCTTTTCCTACCGGCTGCCCTGCGTCGTGTTCTCCCGTAATTTGCACCCGGACAAATTATTTCTGAAAGCCGCTGAGCAGGCCCAGGTGCCCATCTTCCGCTGCCCGCTGGTCACTATGAAATTCATCAACCTGGCGACGCTGGCCCTGGAGATGATGTTCGCGCCGCGCGGCACCGAATTGGGCTCCATGGTGGATATTCTCGGCGTCGGCGTGTTGATCCGGGGCGAAAGCGGCATCGGCAAAAGCGAAAGCGTCCTGGCCCTCATCGAGCGCGGCTATAGCCTGGTGGCCGACGACGCCACGCGCGTGACGCTGGTGGATGGCCGGGAGGTTATGGGCACCAGCGCCGAAGTCACCCGCAACCACATGGAGGTTCGCGGCATCGGCATCATCAACGTGGCCGCTATGTTTGGCGTCAAGTCCATCCGCCAGGAAAAACGGGTGGACCTGGTCATTACCCTCAAGGCCTGGAATGAAGTGGAGGACATGGAACGGCTGGGGATGGAGGACGAATTCGTCAAGATTCTGGGCATTGACATTCCCCACATCACTATTCCGGTGCGGCCCGGGCGGGATTTGGCGCGCCTGATCGAAGTGGCCGCCTTCCATACCAAGCTCAAGTCCTCGGGTTACAATCCGGCCAAGGAACTCAATGACCGCTTGATTTCGCGGATGACAGCGACGGCCAAGCTGTAAAGGTAGAATTCAGTGGCAAGGGCGCTCCGGTTCGGCTATTATTCTCGAAAGACCGGATGAGCGCCAAAAGCATAGCCGATGCAGGCCTGATCATGACGAAAGACTTTTTGGTGATCAACAAGCTGGGTATCCATGCCCGGCCCGCCGCCCTGTTCGTCAAGACCGCCAATCGCTTCAATTGCGAGATCTTCGTGGAAAAGGACGGCGAGAAGGTCAATGGCAAGAGCATCATGGGCCTGATGATGCTGGCGGCCGGCCCTGGCAGCAAACTCACCGTCCACGCCCACGGCCACGACGCCCTGCAGGCCCTCGCCGAAATCGAGACACTCATTAAGCGCAAGTTCGATGAAGAGTGAGATAGACGTAAAGTATGTCGCCCATCTGGCGCGGCTGTCGCTGACGCCGGAGGAGGAGCAAAAGATCGGCGCCCAACTGGGAAGTGTCCTGGGCTATATAGCAAAACTCAAGGAGGTGGATGTGAGCGGCGTCGAGCCAACCGCTCATGCCTTTCCGCTGGTCAACGTGACGCGCCCGGATGAAGTGCGCCCCTCGATAAGTCATGAAGACGCCCTGCGCAACGCCCCGGCCCAGGCCAATGGCCTCTTTATCGTGCCCAAGATTGTCGAGTAGTCTTCTTCAGAACTCGGCATTTCCTGGCGTCCGCGCAAACGGAATCACGTCTCTAATGTTCGACACGCCGGTCAGAAACATTAGCAGCCGCTCGAAACCCAGCCCGAACCCCGCGTGGGGCACAGTCCCGTAGCGCCGCAAATCCACGTACCACCAGTAATCCTCCGGTCGCAGCTTGTGGAACTTCATATTCTCCAGGAGTTGCTCCAGACGCTCCTCGCGCTGCGCGCCGCCAATGACCTCGCCGATCCCCGGCACCAGCACGTCCATCGCTGTCACGGTTTTGCCGTCATCGTTGAGACGCATATAGAACGGTTTGATCTCACGCGGATAGTTGAAGACCGTCACCGGCGACTTGAAATGTTCTTCGGTCAGGAACCGCTCGTGTTCGGATTGCAGGTTTAACCCATACTGCACCGGGAACTCAAAAGTCTTGCCGGATTGCTTAAGGATTTCCACCGCCTCGCCGTAAGGCACGCGCACAAAAGGCCGCTCCAGCACGAAATGGAGCCGCTCGCGCACGGTTTTGTCCACAAACCGCGCGAACAGCGCCAGGTCCTCCCCGCACTGCTCCAGCGTGTATCGCGCGAGCGCTTTGATGAACTCCTCGGCGAGGTCCATATCGCCCTGCAAATCGCAGAACGCCATCTCCGGCTCGATCATCCAAAACTCGGCGGCATGGCGCGCCGTGTTCGAGTTCTCGGCGCGGAATGTTGGGCCAAACGTGTAGATGCGGGAGAGCGCGCAGGCCAGCGCTTCCCCTTCAAGCTGGCCGCTCACAGTCAGATAAGTCCGCCGCCCGAAGAAATCCGCCTCCGGCTTCTCATCAATATTCCCTTTAAGCGACGTGACGCGGAACATCTCCCCTGCCCCCTCGCAATCGCTGGCCGTGATGATCGGCGTGTGGGCATAGACAAAATCGCGCTCTTGAAAAAACTGGTGCACCGCAAAAGCCAGCCGGCTGCGCAAACGGAACACCGCGCCGAAAAGATTCGAGCGCGGCCGCAGATGCGCAATCGTGCGCAAAAACTCCGGCGTGTGCCCCTTCTTCTGCAAGGGATAGCCTTGATCGGCCAGCCCGATCAACTCCACCCGCGCGGCCCGCAATTCCCACTTCTGTCCCGCCGCCGGCGACGGCACCAGACTCCCCTCCACCAACGCCGAGGCGCCGGTGGTAAGTTGCGCCAGTTGTTCCGAGCCGGGCGTTCCCGCGTCCACGACGACCTGGAGGCTCGCCAGGCAGGAACCGTCGTTGAGTTCGAGAAACGAAAGACCCTTCGAGTCGCGACGGGTCCGCACCCAGCCTTTGACTGTAAGGGCTTCTTGGGGTTCAGTTGCTGCTAAAATGTGTTTGATCAGTTTGCGCATCGAAGGGACAGTCCGCGCACGACCGGGTTAGCGGGCGTAAAAACCATTCCTACCGCCCGCGAACGAGCAAGGGATAGTGGTCAACTTGTCGCACACGTGACAAGGCAGGACTCGCAGCAATTATACCGCGGCAGCAGGAGACCGCCTCCCTTGACGGTCCCACCTATGCGGGAGCACAGCGGCTTGTCCCAAAGCCCGCCGCCCTTTGTGGCGCCCCGTGAGGCCTGACCGGGCCGTTGAATGAGCACGGCCCTCTGGCCCGAATCTGCTTGAATGAACATTCAATTCAGGCTACAAACAACGAGTGATTTATGGTCGGAATCGAGCAAACCCAGGGGGCAACGCTCGAATCCCGAAAGTCAGCGCAATCCTCCTCTGCGCAACCTTCTGCGCCGCTCAAGCCTTCGCCACCGAGCCTGGAGCGGTGGTTTCGTGGGGTGGTGCGGCGACGCGGCAGGCACAGATGCTGAACCTGGGCGAAGCCATCGCTATCGCGGGCGGCTACCTGCATCAGGTTGCGTTGCGTGCTGACGGAACGGTCGTGGCCTGGGGGAGCAACCTCTACGGCCAGACCAACGTCCCCCACGGACTAACCGGCGCTACCGCTATAGCAGCAGGGGCTGGTCACACCCTGGCGCTTAGGACTGACGGCACGATCGTCGGTTGGGGACAGAACACCTTCGGTCAGGCAACCCCGCCAGCAGGGCTTGGCGGATGGATGGCGATCGCCGCAGGCAGTGAGTTCAGCATTGCGCTCTCAAGCGATGGGAGAGCCGTCGCCTGGGGGCGCAATGACTTCGGCCAGGCTAACGTACCGGCCGGTGCCGCGGGTGCTGTCGCTGTAGCCGCGGGAGAGGCTCACTGCCTTGTGCTTCGCGTCGACGGGACGGTCGTTGGTTGGGGCCGAAATGATTCCGGTCAGGCCGCCGTGCCTTCTGGATTGTCCGATGTGGTCGCCATCGCCGCCGGCTCTGCACATAGCCTGGCCCTCCGCGCCGATGGAACAGTCACAGGCTGGGGCGCAAATGAATATGGCGGCCAGAACGTCGGCCAGGCTACTCCACCGTTAGGCCTGTCGAACGTGGTTGCGATTGCGGCGGCCGCCGGACACAGCCTCGCCTTAAAAGGCGACGGAACCGTCGTCGGCTGGGGCTACAACGGAACCGGACAGGCCTCGGTGCCCAAGTGGCTTAACCACGCTTTTGCCATCGCGGCCAGCGCAGTCCGAGGATTTGCTCTTACTCATGGGCCGGCCATTACGGACCCGCCCCGCCGGCAGGTTGCGATAAGGGAATCGAGCGTCCGTTTCAATGTGACGGCCAGCGGCACCGCGCCTCTGTTCTACCAGTGGTGGTTCAACGGCAGCCCCATCAGCGCAGCGACACGTGACAGCCTGGTCGTCAACGCGGTTCCCATGTCTGCTTCCGGAATCTATTCCGTCTCTGTAAGCAACGCATTCGGAACAACCATTAGTTCGCCCGCTCCCCTTGCCGTTTACCGGCCGGGCGGAACCGTCGTGGGGTGGGGTGACAATGGCGACGGCCAGGCCACACCGCCGCCAGGACTCACAGATGTTGTCTCCGTGGCTGCCGGTTTGAGAATCAGTCTCGCCTTGAAGGGGGACGGCACCGTCGTCGGCTGGGGCGACGCTTGGCCCGGCGTGAACGACATACCTCCAGGCCTCTCCAACGTGGTCGAGATCGCCGTCGGCCAATGGCACGCTGTGGCCCTCAAAGGCGATGGCACCGTCACTGCGTGGGGACGGCCCTGGGAAGGCCAACTCGAGGTGCCGCCGGGCCTGAGCGACGTGGTGGCCATCGCCGCCGGCCTGTTCCACAGCCTCGCCCTGAGGAGTGATGGTACGGTCGTTGGCTGGGGCGCCAGGAGCTGGAATCAATTCCAGTATGATTTTGGCCAGTTGCAGCCGCCACCCGGTGTAAGCAACCTGGTTGCGGTTTCGACCGACTATGACCACAGCCTCGGGCTTCGCGACGATGGCTCGGTCATCGCTTGGGGAAACCCGTTCCTGACGAACGTGCCGCCCGGAATCACAAACATCCAGGCTGTTGCTGCCAGCAACAACGGCATGGCCCTCCGGCGCGATGGAGCAGTGCTCTCCTGGGTCCCCTTTTCCTCAAGCGGCCAATTCGGGGTGGCGCTGAACGACTGCATTGCAATCGCAGCTCGGTACGACTCGGCTGCGGCGATCCAACGCGATGGTTCTGTGGTGGTTGCCTTTGGATCCGGATCTTCCACCGTCGTTTTTCCCCAACTGCCCAACACCTGGTCCGTCGCCCTCGGGAACGATCACGGGTTGGCGGTGTTTGCTCCCGACCCGCCGGACGTTACAACACTGCAGGTTTCCGGCAGCAATGGCGTCGCTTTGTTGAATGGAGACGTGAATCCGGGCGGGGCCTCTACCGTGGCTTGGTTTGAGTGGGGCACCAACACCAGCTACGGCAATGCAACACCCTCGATCGCGGTGGGCAGCGGCCTGGAAAACGTGTCGGTGAGTGCCCCGTTGACCGGCTTGAGTCCGCGCGTGGCCTATCACTACAGGATTGTGGCCACAAACAGCGCGGGGCGTGCCTTCGGTGAGGATTCCTTTTTCCACAAGCGCCTGATCACCCTGCGAGGCGCCAGCGTGATAACCAACGAATGCCACCGCCCCTTCGTGGATCCCGACGCCAGCATACTGGGTGAACCCTTCGCTCTCGCTGCATACCAGTTCTCCAGCCTTGCGCTCAGGACTGATGGTTCACTCGTGGGCTGGGGAGACAATCAATATGGACAACTCAATGTTCCCAATACCGCGGCTAACGCAGTGGCCATTGCAGCGGGGGCCTTTCACTTCCTGGCCTTGAAGGCCGACGGCTCGGTGGTTGGGTGGGGCCGCAACTCCGAGGGGCAAGCCCGCCCGCCCGCTGATCTGCGCAATGCTGTGGCCATCGCTGCGAGCGGCTTTCATAGTTTCGCGCTCAAGTCCGACGGCTCGGTCGTAGGGTGGGGACCCGCCTCCACGCTGCCTCCAGACGCCACGAACATTATCGCCATCGCTGCGGGCGGCTCGCTCACCCTCGTGGTAAAGGCTGACGGCACGGTCATCGGCTACGGAGACAACACGTTCGGCCAGATCACTATTCCCGCCAGCGCGACCAATGTCGTTGCCGTCGCCGCGGGGGATTTCTACGGCTTGGCCTTGCGGAGCGACGGAGTGGTCATAGGCTGGCCTTCCGACGATCCCATCCCCCCGATTGCGACCAACGTAATCGCCATCAGCGCGGGCCGATTCCACTGGCTGGCGCTCAAGGCCGATGGCTCTGTGGTCGGTTCGGTGGACATTCCCGATAGCGCGACTAATGTGGTGGCCATTGCTACCGGTTTTGGCTACAGCCTGGCGGCCAGGGCCGACGGTTCCGTGATCGGATGGGGATACAATGGGTATTACGGCGAACTCAATATTCCCCAAAACGCGACCAACCTGACTGTGGTCCCTCCAAACGGGGAAGTTGACCAGGACACTCCAGGTGTTTACACATTGACTTACGGGGGAGCCAATTTCCCCGGAATAGCAGATGCCGTTACTCGGACGGTCATCGTGGCTGACACCACGCCGCCGGCGATTGTCTGTCCCACCAATCCGGTTGTAGAGCCCACTGGCGAAGCGGGCACAGCAGTTTCCTTCGCCGTGGAGGCGACCGATCTCTGCTCAGGTCCCGTGGCAGTCAACTGCGTCCCACCGCCTGGCGCTACATTTCCGATCGGCACCACCGAGGTACGCTGCACCGCAACCGATAATTCAGGAAACTTGGCATCCTGCGGGTTCCAGGTCACTGTGCTGGGTGCGCGAGGCGTCAAATCGAGCGTGCTCGATGAGATGGTTGCGCTACGCCCGAACGCGAGCCGTCCGAAAGATCGCGAGGGTCTGGACCAAGCAATTGACCACTTGAAGAAATCGCTCGAGGCGGCGCTCTGGATTGATCAGACGCACCTTGACCCGAAGCGCGGCGCCCAGGATTTTCAGGAGGAGGGGGCGGCGGTGCAGCAGCTTTCAAGGTTGGCGGGCAACCAGCTATCCACAGTCCCTGGTCCTGTATGGCAGGCGTTCATTGGCCGATTAGTGGGCGCGGACCGGCTTCTGGCCGTGGTCGCCATCCAGGACGCGGCGAAGGCTGGCGCGGTTCCCCATGGACTTTCGGCCGCCTGGCGAGAGTTGGCTAATGGCGATAGGGAGGAGGCCGAGGCGAATTACAAAGTGGGCATCGAGCATTATCGTAATGCCTGGAATCACGCGTTGAACGCGGCGGTTGAGTGAGTTGGCCGCGTTCTTAGTTTGTGCATTTCGCGGAGCGTTTGGAGTGCCCCGAAAGCTTTCGGGGCTCTGCCCGGGCCATCCCCGCCGGTTAAAAGGCGCTCGACCCGAGTTGTTTCCAAATTCTATAGCTCATTTTCCCGGCAAATAGACCCCCTTTGTCAACGTCTTCCGTCGAAACACCTTGTCGCTCGCGCAGGCGTAGAGCCACGACGTGTCCGGTCCGGCAAAGGTGACGCTCACGCACGCCTTGTCACTCGGCTTTGCGGTCGAAGATTCACTTGGCCCTTTTCGGTTCCCAGGCCTACTATCGCCTTCGTGAGAGC
>Ga0066710_100006366_pt1 | contig 11002 bp, 8 predicted proteins | sample GraSoiAngelo_159_FD_79666 | JGI IMG/M metagenome (GOLD analysis project Ga0066710, IMG submission 79666) | Grasslands soil microbial communities from the Angelo Coastal Reserve, California, USA - 14_1009_16_40cm | ecosystem: Environmental > Terrestrial > Soil > Grasslands | place: USA...
GCGCGGCCACCGACGCCGTAGGCGCGCGCAGGATATTCGTCTTTAAGGATCCATGAGCAGAGGTCGAGCATGTGGATGTGCTGCTCGACGTTGAAATCGCCGGAGAGCCAGGTGAAGTAATACCAGTTGCGGAGGTGATATTCCATGTCGGTCCATCCGGGCTGGCGGGGCTTGACCCAGATGGGGCCGCGAAAGTCGTTGGCCTGCAAGGTGCGGAGGCTGCCGAGTGCGCCTTCGTGGATCCGCTTCACGATTTCGCGATGAGCGTTGGAGTAGCGGAGGGCGAGACCTGAAACTACGGCGAGATTCTTTTTGCGCGCGGCCTCGCAAGTGGCGAGCACCTTGCGGACGCCGGGCGCATCGACCGCGACGGGCTTTTCGGCGAAGACGTGTTTGCCGGCATCGATGCCGGCTTGAAGATGGATCGGCCGGAAATGCGGCGGCGTCGCGAGGAGCACGACGTCGGATTCGGCGATGACTTTGTGGTAGGCGTCGAAGCCGACGAAGCGATGCTTTTCTGGGACATCGATTTTCTTATTAATGTCCTGCTTGGAAAGCGTTTCGAGGCTGCCCTGGAGGCGGTCGGCGAAGATGTCACCCATGGCGACAAGCTTGACGTTCGTATCGGCGTGCAGTGCGTCCGCGGCTGCGCCGGTGCCGCGTCCGCCACAACCGACGAGACCGATGCGGAGCGTTTCGCCGGGCGAGACTTGCGCGCGGGAGAGGGCGACGGTGGCGCCGAGGGCGAGGGTGGAGGTTTTGACGAATTCGCGACGAGAGAGGATGGAATTCATAAGGAGATTTTTAACGCAAAGACGCAGAGAAGCAGAGACGCAAAGATGGATCGCTGCTGATCACAGTTTAGCAAGATATTCGGCGAGAAGTTGAAGTTCGAGGGCTTGAATTGCCCTGAGCCGGGGTTCATCAGCCGCACGCCTATGTTCGCAAAGATCGACGAAGAGGAATGGATCCCAGCCTTTGGCGAATTCGGGTTCGTGGACGCGGCGGGAGAGTTCGGCGAAGCAGGGATGATTACCGACGCGATGAAACCAATAGTTCGAGTTGGAATAGTCGGGTTCGCGGCGATGGATGATGGCGTGGATGTAACTACCGTCGGGCGTCTCGATGTCCTGCACGATTCTGTGCGCAGAATCCAGGTGGTCGTGCCAGACAAGCACGGCAGCGCGGAGGAGGTCGGATGCACTGATAGCTTTGAATTGGTCGTTTAAGGATTTTTCCGAGGCGACTTGCTTGCGCGGGCCTGGGCCGAGTTCGGGCGGTTCGGGGGTGTCGAGCAGCTTTTTGATATCCTGGGTCACGGGACCTTTCCGATGAGTTCGTCGAGTGCGTCGCGATAGGAGCGGCTGAGGGTGAGTGTGGTGCCGTTGCGGAGAATGACCGCGTATTCGCCGTGGAAGAGCGGCTGGAGTTCTTTGATGCGATCGACATTTACGATCGTGGAGCGGCTGATGCGCATGAATTTTTTCGGCGGCAAGCGCTCGGCCAGGGCGGTAAGGGTTTCGCGATGGAGATGCGATTCGTTGCCGACGTGGAGATTGACGTAATTGTCGGCGGCCTCGATCCAATCGATGTCGCTGGTCTTGACGAAAATGACACGACCGCTGGTCTTGACGGCCATGCGTTCGAGGGCTTTGGCTTCGGGTTTGATCTCGGCGATCAGGGCGGCGATGCGCTGATCGAGTTCTCCGGGGCGCTTTTGGCGGATGCGGTCTTTGGCGCGCTTGAGGGCGGTTTGAAAACGATCGCGATCAAATGGCTTGAGAAGAAAATCCAGGGCGTGCACTTCGAAGGCTTTGAGGGCGAACTTATCATGCGCGGTCACGAAGATGACCAAGGGTATCTGGTCCGGTTCAAGCGCGGCGATGACGCCGAAACCGTCGAGCTCCGGCATTTGGACATCGAGGAAGACCAAGTCCGGCTTTTCGGTGCGGATCGTTTTCACCGCCTCCTTGCCATTGCTGCATTGGCCGAGGACGGTGACGTCGGGGTCTGCGTCGAGCAGCTTTTGCAAGCGGTCGCGCGCAAGCGGTTCATCGTCCACGATGAGTGCCTGGATTTTCATGAATTGACATCAGGCACGGCGAGGCGTCCCCACCGAGCCGCAGTAAGGTGCGAAAACGGCTCGGCAGGGACGCCTCGCCCTACCACGCTTGGCCTTACCTGGACGGCTCGCGAGTACGCTCGCCCCGCCACCTGGGCCTTTGCGCGATCGATCATTGGTCCACCTTAGCAAGCCGCCACGGAATGGAAAGCCGAACCAGCAGGCCGCCGCGTGCGCCATCGAGCATTTCGAGGCAGTGGTCGCTGCCATAGAGTTGCTCAAGGCGTGCGCGCGTATTCGAAAGTCCAACGCCGAAGCCGGATGGGGTGGTCGATTGCAGACCCGCGCCATTGTCCTCGACTTCGAGCCGCAAGGTGCTGTTCTGCTTTTGCGCGCGCAACTCGACGATACCCGGACGCGCATGCGGCTCGATCCCATGCTTAATGGCGTTTTCGACCAAGGGCTGGAGGATCAGGTTCGGAACGTTTGCGTCCATGGCGGCGGGCTCGATTTGCAGGCGGACCTGGAGGCGCTCGCCAAACCGGGCTTGCTCGATTTCGAGATAGCGGGTGAGGAAGTCGAGTTCCTTGCGCAAGGGGACTTCCTGGGAGTCGGTGCTCTCCAGGGCGTAACGCAGCAGGTCGCTGAGACGGGCGAGCATGCGATCGGCGGCTTCGACGTTCTGGTGCATCAAGGCTGAGATGGCGTGCAGGGTGTTGAAGAGGAAATGAGGGTTAAGCTGCATTTGCAACGCTTGCAACTTCGCTTCGGTGAGGCGCTTCTCCAGCTCGGCGGCGCGGATGGTGCGCTCCTGGTATTTCAGGTAATAGCCGAGGGCATGAGCGATGCTGACGAGGGCCCAATAAATCAGAGTATTAAATACAAAGGTGGCGACGAGCGCGTGACTGAACGCCGTCTCGAAAGACACGGGTTGGGGATCACCGCGGCTTTGGAAATGTTCGAGCGCGGCGCGAAAAAGCATCCAGCAGATGGAGAAGCACGCCGCGCCCGCGAGATGAATCACAAGAGTGCGATGCCAGCGGGCGCGCTCGATCGGAAAATGGCGCGCGAGCCACCACACGGGAATGGAAAGGATGGCGAAGACGTACCAGTCGGCGAGGTTGCGGCCGATGGCGAATTGCCAGCTCACGGGATCGCCCAACTTGGCGCGAACGAGATAGAGCTGGCCGGCGAAGGCGAGGCCGATCAGCGTCCAGACGGTAAACGCCAGGAGCCAACGGACCCAGCGAAGCGTTAATAGCCGGACAGCCATTGTTCCCGTCATCTTAACCACGACGAACACGGAGAACACGGAGAAAAAAACAAACTCCGTGCTCTCCGTGTTCGTCGTGGTTAAGAATTGCCTGTGGAACAGCTTCGGGAAGAGGTAGTAGCGCCCAGATCCCGCATTCCGCGGTCACTTTGCGCGGCGATGCTGCTGCAATTTGCCGTCGGCGGATCGGTGGTGCCGTTTGTGACATTACTGTTGCGGGACCGCGGGCTGGGGATGGGTCAGATCGGTGTGATCTTCGCTGGCGCGGCGGCGATGCTGCTGGTGGTGCCGTTCATTTGGGGAATGCTGGCGGACCGCTACGTGCCGTTGGATCGGCTGTTCGTGCTGCTGAACCTGATCGCGGCCGCGGCGCTGTCAGTGTTCGCGTTTCAGACGAAGCAGCTTGGGTTGACGCTTAGTTACATCGTTTTCATTGCCTGCTTCACGCCCACGCTGTCGCTGATCAATGCGTTGAGCTTTCATCATCTGGCGGACCCGCCGAAGCAGTTCGGGATGGTGCGATCGTGGGGATCGGTGGGATGGATTCTGCCGTTCGTGCCGATGTCGCTGTGGCTGGTGCGGCCGGGGCATTCGGACCTAACGTTCACGGTCTGGACAGGAGCAGTGCTGTGCGTCGCGATGGCGGCGCTGGCATTTTTTCTGCCGCACACGCCACCCGGCGCGGCGGGAACTGATCCGCGGCGGCTGGCTTATGGACCGGCAGTGAAATTACTGGTGCACGACGCGAATTTTCTGGTGCTGCTGGCGGGCATGTTTCTGGTGTCCGGGTCGTACTCGGTGCTGAGCTATTACTCGCCGGCGTTCCTGGAGGACGTCGGGCTGCGGCGGCATTGGATCGCGCCGGCGCAGGCGATCGGTGTCGTGTTTGAAATCTTCTTGTTTCAAATGCAGCCACGGCTGCTGCGGCGGTGGAATTACGCGGTGATCCTGTTAATGGGTTGCGGCGCGCTGGTGCTGCGGCATGTGCTGTACGCGGTGGTGCGCGAACCGTGGACGTTGTCGATCAGCTATGTGCTGGCGGGAGCCGTGATCGTCTTTTTCTCGATGGGCGCGAGCTTGCTGGTGAATACGATGGCGCGGATCGAGACGCGCGCGACGGCGCAGACGCTGCTGGCACTGTTCGGCCAAGGCCTCGGACCCATGTGCGCGAATTATGCAGCGGGAATGATCGCGCACCGCTCGGGCGATCGACTGGAGCCGGTGTTCTGGTTGGCGGCCGCTTGGGGAGCGGTGGCTGCCGCGTTGGTGATTTGGCGGGCAGGCAAACTGAACAACATTCAGCGCATCGACAACGCAGCTTAAATCAATATGCCCGGTTCGCCTTTGGTGGCGGTATTGATTTTATCGTAGGTCGGCGCGAGGACAGTGCCACCGTTGCGCAGGTGCTGGTTGGCTTCGTCGAGATAGCCGGGAATGATGCGCCCCAATTGGGCGTCGCTTGCGCCGAGATGTTTGCGGATGATTTCGCCGAGCACAGACCGGAAGTCGTGGATGCGCTTGAGATAGCGACTATCAATTCCAAACATGGAGCCGCTGGTTCCGGTGACCCATGGGATGCTGTCGCTCGGGCTGCAGCCATATACGCCGCTGCGTCCGGGCGTTTTGTTATAACCCTGGATGCCGCCGCCGGCGACGAACATGACGCTGGCTTCCGCGTGATCTGTGCCGACGTCCGCATTCTGGATGGTGGTGCGGGCGAATTCGGAAAGCGTCACGACGACCTCATTGTTCCAGTCCACTTTATTGTGGTAGAGAGTGAAATACTTGCGCAGGGCATGCATGGCCCAGCCGATGCCGCGGTTGAGGCCTGGGTGAGTGCCATTGATGATGTCGGCCTGCTGATTCACGTGCGTATCGAAGCCGCCGAATTCAGTACCGGCGATGATCGCATCGGTGTTGTTCAGAACCAATGCCGCCGCTTTCAAATTGGCAAAGAAACCGTGCAGGCTGGTGGGGACGGCGTACTTAGCGAAGACGGTGGTGTTGTCCGGACGGCGCCAGCCGCCGTTCTTCTCCGAGTTGGTCGGGAATAAGTAATAGCCACGGCCGTTGTGACCTGGGGCATTCGCCCAGTCGGTATCGCCATCGGTAATTCCATCGTCTCCAAGGGCATTACTGGTGAATCCATCCTGGTAAGTATTCCCGGCTTCGGTGAAATCAATGTTGGCAAACTGCGTCAAGGTGGTACGCAAATTCTCATACTGAAGCTGCAATAGACCACGGTTCCTTTTGTCAGGCACGATATAACCGTTTGCCGCGTTTAGATAATTTGTGGCCTTTAAATTGCCATTGGCGTCGTTCGGCACTCCGAGCAGGTCATAGCGCAAGGGATCGGTCAGGTTGGTCATGGGCGCAGCCGAGCCGCGGAGGATCAATGGCAGCGAGCCCTGGATGGAGACGCCGGTCAGGGCGGACGATGGCGCGCCTTGCGCCGCTCGATCATTCAGATACTCGAGCATCGTGCGATAGAAGATGCCGTCCTTGACGAGGTTGTTGTTCGGGTTCCCGTTTTCCCAATAGTTCTGGGAATCGAAATGGGAGCGCGATTGCCGGGGATAAGCGACTCGATGGATCAATGCGAGGTCGCCGGCATTATAAACAGGCGCCAAAAATTTGAGCGCCGGGTGCAGGGCGGCGAAACCGTTTCCCAGCTTGATCGCCATCTTGTACGCATACAAATCTGTGGCTGAACCGAAGGCGTAGTCCGCCGGGCCGGGAGTGCCATATGTCGCAGCGGGATCGGTGGTCACGCGCAAAGCAGGCCGTGACGTGGCGTATGACGGGTCGAGAATCGGAATGACGGAGTTCAAACCGTCATTGGCCCCACGGAGCCAGATAAAAAGCAGCTTCTTGCCGTTCAGCCCAATGTTGCCTTCGGCAAGGGCGCGCTTCATGACCATCGGGATGTCCACTAGGGTGGACAAAGCGACGGCCAAGCCCGTTTTCATCGATTTGTCCAGGAAGGACCGGCGCGAGAGGATATTGAAGTGATAGTGTTCCATATGGTCTAAAATTTTATTGTTCCTGGAAACGCTGCAGCGTCATAAGGTATGAAACCATGCCCCTCACGCGGATGTCGTATGCCGAACTAGCGGCGTTGCTGACCGAGAGTTGACTGAACGGCGTGCTGTTGGGAGAAGGATCAGCACTTCCGTCATTCAGGTACCCGATTGCGGCATTTCGATACTGATCGAGATTCGCTCTTCCTTCTCCCGGAAAGATGATGCCCAAGACATAATCGACTATTGCGGAGGCGTTCAGCAATTGATTCGCTGCGAGCTTCTTTTGCAACAACGCCACCGGGTTGGCGAAGTTGTTGCCCGCATCGCCGGGACGGGCCGGTGAAGCATTCGCGGCGGTGAGCAGGGATTGGATGTACCGCACCCGTTCGGCGAGGGTGCCGGCGCTGATCCAGGCGGAGGCGTACTCAGGATACCCGTTGGGCTCAGCCCGGTTGAACAAGCTCATCGAACCCATTCGGTTCAACGGGCTCGTGAAGGAGTAGCCGTCCGTTGTCGCGGTGGCCGAACCGTCGGCATTCACCGAGCGGAGTGCGCGAACGGAGCTGGCGACAAACTCGATTGGCGTTTTTACTTTTTGCAAAGGGTTGCCGTATTCGCGGAACAGATCGGAATTCAGAATCGTCCGGAGGACTCGTCGAATGTTGCCGCGGCCCGCAACGGTCCCCGGCCCAGGTGTATCCCACGCGAGAATGCATTGACGGATCAGTTCCGCCTCACGCGAACGATTCGGGTCCGTGTAGTCATAGACACCGTGGACAAAGTCTTCGTGCACGAAAACCTGGCAGAGCTTGACGCTGATGAATTCCGCCGTGTGCAGGTTGGTCGAGAGATGCCGGATGACATCGTAACCATCCAGGATTCCGGTCTGAGGCGTGGTGCGGCCAGCGGGAATAACGAGTTGATACGAAGTCCCCGCCCACGGTGGACCAAATCGTGCGGCATACTTTTTCTTGCCCGCCTCACCGGCCAGCGGTTTCGGGTCCGTGGCCGGAAAGTTCGTGTCCCAAACCGAAAGGATGGGCGCGCGGTTCGTGCCGTGCCAGGTGTTGTTGAAGACAAAGGTCCAGACGCCGATAATGTTCGAGACGGCGTTGAAGCCCACGCCCGGATAACGGCCGTACTCGCGCGAACGCAGCGCGAAAGGATTATCGATGTCCGCGCGATCCACAATGTCCACGGTCCAACCCGTCCAGGAGAGGGACATGGCGACGATGTCGTATTGGTCGTATCCGTTATCGACGCCCATGGTGAACAACTCCAGGAGTTCGCGCCCATAGTTTTCATTGGCCACGTTATTACCGTCGCCTCGGCTCACGACTGTATCCAAATAAATGATTTCCGCAGGGCTTTCGACATGAACTTTCAAGAGATCATAGAAGGTGCAGTTGGGATTCATCAGCGCCGCGCGCCAGCGCGAGACCTCCCGGAATTCGAGGTCGGTTGCGACATTGTTTTGCAGGCCGTCGTAATATTGGTCGAAATAGTCGGCGGTTTTTGAGTACTGCGTGACGAAATGGTTTTCAAAAAACTGGGTGAGTATCTCAAGCAATTGCCGCGGGGAGGCAACGGCGTTGTTGCAGTGCCATGCTCGGAGATCTTCTATCGCCGCACTGAAATCCGCTCTGTCGAGGCGGCGCCTGATGCCCGAGGGTTGGTTATCTGGCACGCTGTTCAAGAAACTGCCAGAGAGGCGGACGGTGAGTGCCCGCCCGCGCGTGGCAGGCCGGTACCAATAGCTGACCGTGTACGGCTGAGTATTAGCAATGGGGAGATTCGTCTGAAAGATGGCGTTACCGCTGCCGCTGCCAGCATCCTCAGCGATGATATGCAAACTACCGGACCCGCTATGAGATACCGTGTTGTCCACGTAAGAGGTGTCGAAATTCGCAGTGGCGGACCAGCCAGTGCCAAAAGGCTGCTCGAAGTTGCCGTTCATCAGAAGATTCGGTCCCGCTTCGGGCACTGTTCCGGCGACCAGCTTTAAGTCATCGATATAACCTTCGCCTGCACCATTGAGATAAATGTATAGCGTAGGCGTAGCAGTAGCCGGGCCTGTGGCAGTGGCGTAGACCCACTCGGGATCGGTAGGTTGATCGTTCCCGGAACCAACGGTGCCATCGCCAGAAAGCCTGACCGTGAGCATGTGCGAAGTTGGGGTGGGCAAATAAGCGAACTTTATCACCGAGCGAAGACCGGAAATGGCGTTGGTCCAAATCTGGCCGCTCGTGTTGGTGCCGCGGGCGGTTACGGGCGCATTCGTAACTACCTGCTGGATGGCGTTGCCATTGCCAGTGCCGGCGGCGGTGGCGACCACGCGCAAACTGGCCGAGCCGGAGCAGGCCACGCTGGTGTCCCTGAAAGAACCGGTTTGCGTCGTGCCGGCGATTGTCCAAGGAGTGGTGAATGGCAACTCAAAGTCGCCGTTTGTGAGGACGTTGGCGGTGTAATTCGTATATACGTTTGTGGTGAGCACGCCGCCGGTATTGGTGATGGCGGTCAGCACGTAAGACCAGTGCAGCTCCATGGCATCGACGTTCACTTGTCCGGCTGAACGGAGATAAATGTAAAAGGTGGCACTGCTAACGTTGCCGGTGACGGTTACCAGGGTCCAGTTCGTGTTCGGAGGGAGACTGACGCCGTTGGTTTTCACGGACGAATAGCTATCAACGGAGGAAGGAACCGTTTCCGGCGCCAATTGCTCATTGATGTAGGCATCGGGACCGATCACCGCCAGCCGCTCGAGCTCGTCGGGCGTGGGGCCGTAGGCGATACGGTTCAGCAAATTCGCGGTTATGAGCGAATTGCTGGACATTTGTTGGAGTTGCAAAGAATAAAACTGCGCGGGCAACTGATTGCTGGTCGTATAGACATAACCGCCCGGCGTTTTCCGGACTAGAATCGAATTGACTGGACCCAGCGAATTGAGATTGGTGCCAGTCTTGATTTGCAGGCTGTCCAAACCTGGCGTCAGCGGGAAGCGCAGGCTTTTGGTTCCATCATTGCTGACCGTCAGGCTCAACGGCGCTTTTTGCGCCAGCGCGCTGAAGGTGAAGATCCCGAAGAGGGCCGCGACCGCGGCGGCCACCACCATAATGCGTCTGTGCATAAAAAGGCGAATTTGTTGCGATTTAGGATTTCGAGTATTTAAGCTTGTGCCATCATTGACAAGGTCAAATTTGTAAAAAACGAATAACGCTTAAAGCATGAGACTGGCCACACGATCAAAAAGTTACAGCCGCGCAATCGGGGCCGATTCTAGTGCGCGCACATCGCGCGTCCATAGGGTCCAGTGCCTAGAAGTCGGGCACCGGGTTGTCGAAAGTGACCACAACCGCGGATTTAGCGAACGAAAAAACCGCGACAGGCGTTTAGTGTAAAGGAACCATGAACCAAATTGCTTATGCCTACGGCCTGCTGTCGTGCCTGGCCTTCGCATGCCCGGGTGCTGACGCCGTGCCGCAGGTCGGCGACATCGCGCCAGAATTGGGCCTGTAGCGATTGCTGCAAGCGCCAGCAGACGCGGCGGCCAATTGGGAAAAGCTGCGCGGCAAAGTCGTCGTGCTGGAATTTTGGGCCACATGGTGCGCGCCCTGCATCGCGGCCATTCCGCACCTCAACGAACTCGCCGACCACTTTAAGGGCAAGCCAGTGCAATTCATCGCGATCACCGACGAACAAAGCAACGTGATCGAATTGTTTCTCAAGAAGCGCGCGATCCGGGCTTGGATCGGGTTGGACACAGATAAGTCGATGTTCAAGTCCTATCATGTCGGCGGCATCCCGCACACCATTGTCGTAAACACCAACGGCGTGATCGAAGGAATTACCTATCCACTGTCCCTCAAGCCGGAGCACATCGAAAACCTATTAGCCGGCAAACCGGCGGGCTTCGCGCACCCATCTCCAAATGACAGGCAAGTGCCGGCAGACGCGCCGCCCATAGAAGGCAAACCTCCCCTCTTCCAGGTCATCATCCGCCCGAGCGAGGAGACCTCGAGCAGCATGAGCGCAGGCCCCGCCGGCAAGACCGAGTTTGGTCCCGTGTTTGAATACAAAATGTACGGGACGACCTTGGCCGGGGCCTTGCCTGGAATCTTCGGAATCAGTTCGGCACGACTGATCGTCAACGCCACAATTCCGACCGGCCATCTCGATTTCATCGTTCGCGTTCCACAGAAGGAATCCGACCGCGTCAAACCGCTCCTCCAGGACGCTTTGCGCGCGAGCTTCGGCCTGGTGAACCGGCGCGAACAGCGCGACAGCGATGTTTTTCTCCTCAGGATAAAGGAGGCCGGGCACAAGGGCTTGGAGGAGACCGCCTCGACCGGCGGCAAGTCAGCCTCGTCCGGACCCGGCCGAATCAGCGCCATCAATGGTGAAATGTCCGGTCTGACGCACTCCCTTGAATCGTTGCTCAAGGTGCCCGTCCAAAACGAAACAGGACTCAAGAACGGCTACGACTATGAGGTAACCTGGAAACAGAAAAACGGCGAGGACGCCGACCGCGACCTTCTCACCTCAGCACTTCGCGACCAATTGGGCCTCGACTTGGAACACGCCAGACAACCAGTTGAATTTATTATCCTCGAAGCCGAACAGACCGTCGCAGACAAGAAATAGTCC
>Ga0066710_100006367_pt1 | contig 11002 bp, 11 predicted proteins | sample GraSoiAngelo_159_FD_79666 | JGI IMG/M metagenome (GOLD analysis project Ga0066710, IMG submission 79666) | Grasslands soil microbial communities from the Angelo Coastal Reserve, California, USA - 14_1009_16_40cm | ecosystem: Environmental > Terrestrial > Soil > Grasslands | place: USA...
CCGAAGACCCCGCCCAGGTCCTGGAAGGGCCCCGCCTGCCGGAAGCTCATCAGCAGGCCTTCCGCGGTGGCCATGAACAGGCTCAGGGCCATCACGGGCAGCACGGCCAGGCCCGTCACCAGCCCGCCGCCCATGGCTACCAGGTTGTGCTTGGCCCAGTTGCGGCCGGGGACGCCGAAGATCGTCTCCAGCGCGGAGAAGAGCGAGGCGAAGATCCGCCGCGAGGTCCAGACCAGGAGGAAGAGGCCGGGGATGCGGAAGCGCAGCGCGTGCTCCACGAAGCCCCGCAGCTCGTCCAGGGACTTCTTGTCCATGTGGATGACGACACCGCGGATGAGGTACAGCGTCCCCTGGTAGGCCACGTCGAAGGACCCCACCACGGCCACCCCGATCGATATCAAGAAGATGAGGAGCGGCATCAGGGAGAGCAGGGTGTAGTAGGCCACGGCGGCGGCGCGGTCCGGGCCGTGGTGGTCCTGGAACCGCATGAAGGCCCGCCACAGGATGTGCCCCGACTGCCGGAGGATGCGGATCACGCCCGCTTCTGGGGCCGCAGCGGGCGCATCTCGACCCGGCTCAGGTGCGCCTCGTCGCGGGTGCGCAGCAGGTCCAGGACCGCGCCGGCCACGTCCTCGGGACGGAGCATCCAGGAGTCGCGCCCGCGCGCGCCCTCCTCGCGGCCGCCGAAGGCGGTGTCCACCGAGCCGGGGGCCAGGGTCGTGACCTTGATCCCCTGCTGGCGCACCTCCAGCATCAGGCACTGCGCGAAGTGGTCGAGCGCGGCCTTGCTCGCGCAGTACGCGGCCATGCCCGCGATGGCGTTGGAGCCGGCCAGCGACGAGACCATGAAGACGTGGCCGCCCCGGCGACCGAGGTGGGGCAGGGCGGCGCGGGTCAGCCGGAAGACCGCGGTGAGGTTGGTGCCGAGGATCTCGTCCCACGACTCGTCGCTGGTCTCCGCCACGGGCGCGTGGCCGCCCACGCCGGCGTTGTTGACCAGGACCTGCAGGCCGCCGTGGGCCTCGACGGCCCGGGCCACCGCGGCCTCGCAGACCCGGCGCTGCCGCAGGTCGCCCGCGTGGTAGACGGCGTGGCCGCCCGCGGCCTCGATCTCGCGGACGAGCGACTGGAGCTGTGACGCGGTCCGGGCCACCACGGTGACGGGCAGGCCCTCACGGGCCAGGGCCAGGGCGATGGCGCGGCCGATCCCCCGTCCCGCGCCGGTGACGAGCGCCGAGGCCCCGCGCAGCTCCATCACGCCGAGTATATGCCCGCGCGTCGCCGGTGGCGCGCGCTTGACAGCGGCGGCGGTGCTGCGACAGCCTACGCACTCGCGAAAGGAGGACGCCGATGGGCCGCGTAGGGGCGTGCTGTCTCGTCGCGCTGGCGCTCATGCTCGCCGCTCCCGCCGGGGCCGCGCCGCAGAAAGTAGCCGTGAACCTCTTCGAGGACGCCTCGGACCTCACCGCCCAGCTCAAGAAGGCGATCGCGGGGCGGGTCATGATCGACGAGCTCACCCTCTACCAGGACTCCGCCACGCTCGACATCCAGGACCCGCGCCGCAAGGAGAACGTCGACCGCTACAGCTACCGCGACGGCAAGCTCAAGGCGCCCGAGCCCGTGAAGCTCTCGGGCGACTACACCCAGGCCGACCTCGACGCCGGCGTCTTCCCGCTGGACTCGGTCGACTTCAAGCTGATCCCCACCATGATCGGAGACGCCAGGACGCGGTTGAAGATGCCCGACGGCAAGGTCACGGTCCTGACCCTGAAGAGGGGCTTCCCGTTCAACGACGAGGTGCGCTGGAGCGTGGGCGTCAGCGACGCCCGCCACACCGGCTCCGTGGAGTACGACCTCAAGGGCCGCAAGAAGAGCGTCTCCAAGGACTGAGGGAGGAGAGTCATGGGCCGAGCCGTGACGTCCTCTTCATTCGCGATGGCGCTGGCGGTGTCCGTCGGCGCGAGCGCCGCGGCCGTGAACCTTCTCGCGGACGCGACCGGCATCCCGGTTGCGCTCCAGAAGGCGATCCCCGGCAAGGTCATGGTCTACACGCTCACGCTCTACGACGACAACGCGAGCGTGGACGTCCAGGAAGCCGGCCATAAGGAGAACATCGACCGCTACCACTACCGCAACGGCGCCTTCGGCAAGGCGGTACCGGTGACGATGCACGGCCGCTACACCCAGAAGGACCTGGATGCGGCCGTGTTTCCCCTGGAGTCGATCGACTTCAGCCTGGTCCCGAAGATGATCGTGGACGCGAAGCAGCAGCTCGCGATGCCCGACGGCAAGGCCGGGGGCCTGACCCTGAAGAGCGGCCGGCCCCATCACCAGCCGTACTGGCACATCGGCCTCAGCAACGACCGCCACATCGGCGCCGTCGAGTACGACCTGAAGGGCCGGAAGCTCACCACGTTCAAGAAATGACAGGAGGATCGATGCGTAACGAGGTCATGGGCTCGTTCCTGGCCGTCGCCCTGGCGGGCGCCGGCGCGCAGGCCTCCGCCGCCCCGCCCGACAAGGGCAAGGCCGGCCCCGACTTCCTCGAGGACGCCACCCGGGTCGTGACCGCCTTCAAGGCCAAGATCAAGGCGCCGTTCCTGATCACGGAGCTGAGCATCAGCGAGAAGAGCGCGTCGATCGAGGTCCAGGACCCGCGCCAGAAGGACACCTACGACAAATACAATTACCTCAAGGGCGGCGCGGTCAGCGACGCGGAGCCGGTCCAGGTCTTCACCGTGACCTGCAAGAAGGGCTTCAGCATCGACGAGGCCGATTTCACCGCGGTGCCGACCATGATCAAGGACGCGGCTGCGCGCCTGAACCTGGAGGACGCCGAGGTCAAGAACCTGAATCTGAGCCGCGGCGTCTTCTGCAAGGAGCCGCGCTGGGTGGTCTTCGTGGACGGCAAGCGGAAGGACGGCATGGTCGAGTACGATCCGAAAGGCAAGTTCCGGAACTCCAAGATCATGTGATCCCGGGGCCGGTGCCGCCGCGCGCGGCGGTCGGGTGATGGTGGAATACAAGGACTACTACAAGATCCTCGGGGTACCGAAGACGGCCACGGCCAAGGAGATCAAGGCCGCCTACCGGAAGCTGGCCCGCAAATACCACCCGGACGTGAACAAGGGCGACGCGAAGTCCGAGGCGCGTTTCAAGGAGATCAACGAGGCCAACGAGGTCCTCTCGGACCCCGCCAAGCGGCAGCGCTACGACACGCTGGGATCCGACTGGGCGAGCTTCCGGCCGCCGCCGGGCAGACGGCCGGGCCCGGGTGGCGGCCGCGTCGTGGATTTCGACGACGAGGAGCTGGGCGGCTTCTCCGAGTTCTTCCGCACCATCTTCGGCGGCGGGGGCGGCGGGTTCGCAGGCCCACGCGCGGGCGGCGGGACCGCGGGCGGCGGCGGCTTCGAGGAGATCTTCGGCCGCGCCCGTCCCGCCCGCGGCGCCGACGTCGAGGGCACGGTGGACCTCGCGCTCGAGGAGGTCCTGCGCGGCACCACGCGCACGGTCAACCTGGAGGGCGAGGGCGGCACCACCGCGCGCAAGATCGAGGTCCGCATCCCGCCCGGCGTGGCGGACGGCACGCGCGTCCGCGCCGCGGGCGAGGGCGCCGGGTCCACCGGCGCGCGCGGCGACCTCTACCTGCGCGTCCGCGTCCTGCCCCACCCCAAGTTCGAGCGATCGGGCCCCGACCTGAAGACGACCGTCACCGTTCCCCTCACGAGCGCGGTCCTCGGAGGGGAAACGATGGTGCCGACCCTCGACGGTCCCATCGGCATCAAGGTCCCGGCGGGATCGCGTCCCGGCCGTGTCTTCCGCCTGCGCGGGCACGGCCTGCCCCGCCTGGAGGGCGGCGGCCGCGGCGACCTCATGGCCACGCTCAACGTCGACCTGCCCGAGAAGCTCACCGCGCGCGAGCGGGAGATCTTCGAAGAGCTGAAGCGGCTGGGCCACTGAGGGACAGTTACAGGGTGGACGCGATCAGGAAGGTGTGACCACTGCCCAGGCGGACGTGGCCGGATTGGTGGGATTGGGAGCTCGAGCTCAGCCCGCACCTCTACAAGAGGATGGACGACCGTAGCTTCACTGAGCTCGACCTACGCGCTATGCTTGAGGCTGCTAGCGGGTATAGGAAAGACATCGCGCCGGGCCGATGGGTGATTGTTGCGAAGCGCGGCCGGCAACGATGGGAAGTCATTGTCGAGCCTGACGAGTCCGTGAAGTTGCTTGTGGTCATCACCGCCTACGCGGTGTGAAGATGAGCCAATCCTATCTAGAGGTCACCTATCGTCGTGGCCGGCCGCTCGCCGCGTACTACTACCTTCCGCGCCGTGCTGGGGACCGCGCCTACCGCACGACCCGTCGTCCCTCGGGCTTGCTCATCGACTACACGCGGGGCGGCCGGGCCATCGGCATCGAAATCACTGCGCCATCCGTTCTGTCGCTGTCGGCGATGAACCGCGTTCTCCGAGAACTCGGCCACAAGCCAGTCAGCCGAGCCGAGCTTTCGCCGCTACTCGCGGCGTGAGAGGTCGCCACGAGCCGACGATCGAAATCCTGGCTCGCGGAAGAGGCTACCCCAGCCTCGCCGGGTCGCGCTGGCAAAGGTGAAGGATGACCTCTCGCGATACCTCAAGCTTGCTGCGCAGCGGGAGATCCTGATCACTCGCCACGGAAGGCCGGCGGGCGTCTTGATCGGGTTCCAGACCGAGGATGACTGGTTCGAGTACAGGCTGGAGAACCATCCCGAGTTCCTCCGCCGAGTCGCGGAGGCACGGGCAGCAATCCGAGCTGGGCTCGGGACGCGGCTCGAGGACCTTCCCGGGTGACATGCGGCGGCGTCAGCCGTCCATCCATTTGACCCTCGCCGTTCCCCCGCGTATACTCGCCTGCTTGTACCTGAGGAGGGTGGAGATGAGAGGGAGACTGTTGGGCACGCTGGCCGTGGGCGTCGCGGCGCTCGGGCTGGCGGGGTCGGCGTGGGCGCAGACGAAATCCGAGAAGATCCCGGTCGCGGTCAAGGACTTCGATTACGGCACCGTGGGCTACCACTGGTGGGGCGACTACGACATCGGCAAGGGCATGGCCGATCAGGTGGTCGAGGAGCTGGTCAACTCTGGCGTCTTCAAGGTGTCCGAGCGCAAGAACCTGGACACCATCCTGGCCGAGCAGGACTTCTCGGCCAGCAACCGCGCCGATCCGAGCGCGGCCAAGAAGTCGAAGATCGGGAAGGTGAAGGGCGTCCGCTACATCATCGCCGGCTCCATCACCAAGTTCGGCGGTGAGGAGAAGAACTACGGCGGCGGCGGCCTCATGAAGGGCAAGCTCGGCGGCCTCGGCCTGAAGAAGGCCAAGACCGAGGTCAACCTCAGCGCTCGGCTCATCGACACCAGCACGGGCGACGTCGTGGTCTCGGCCACGGGCGAGGGCGTCTCCAAGAAGGGCGGAGGCCTCTCGGTCGGTGGTCTGGGCGGCGGCGGTGGTGCGGGCTTCAGCATGAGCTCCAGCGACTACAAGTCCAGCGCCATCGGCGAGGCCCAGGCCGCGGCGTGCAAGGACCTGGTCGCCAAGCTGATCGCCAAGAAGGAGAACCTCGAGCCGTAGTCCTCGTTCCCGGCTTCGGCCGAGGACCGAAGGGCCGCCGCCTCGCGCGGCGGCCCTTTTTTCGTGCGACACTCGCCGTGATCCCGCCCCTCGATGGCCACCCCCATCTTCACCATCGCCAACCAGCTCACCATCCTGCGCATGGCGCTGGCGCCGCTGCTCGTCATCCTGGTGCTGGCGCGGCAGCTCCAATGGGCGCTGGTCGTCTTCGTGGTGGCGGGGATGACGGACCTGCTCGACGGGCTCGTCGCCCGCGTCGGCCGCCAGCAGACGACGCTCGGCGCGATGCTGGACCCCGTGGCGGACAAGGTGCTGCTGAGCGCGTCGTTCGTGGCCCTCACCTGGGCCCCCGGCCTGCGCCTGCCGATCCCGCTGTGGCTGACGGTGGTGACGCTGTCCCGCGATGCGATCATCCTGGTGAGCGTGACCATCGTGAACCTGACCCTGGGGCGGCGCGTGTTCTACCCGTCCCTCCTGGGCAAGCTCTGCACGGGCAGCCAGCTCCTGACCGTGGGCGTCGTCCTGCTGCTCAACGCCCTGGCCGTCACGTTCCCGGCGGTGCGGTACCTCTTCGTGCTCACGCTGCTCCTGACCGTGGTCTCGGCCTTCCACTACGTGTACGTGGCGTCGGTGCGGGGCCCGGGGACGGAGCCGTGACCGACCCGACCATGGTCGAGGACGTGATCGTGGACTGCCCGTCGTGCGGCGAGGCGGTGGCCATCGGCGTGGACACCACGGCGGCCGCGGAGCAGAGCTACTACGAGGACTGCCCCGTGTGCTGCCGGCCCATGGAGGTCTACGTGCAGTGCCAGCCGGGCCGCATCCTCGGCATCAGCGTGACGGCGGACTAGCTGGTACAATCCGCGCACATGAAACGCAGAGAGTTCCTGGGCCGCGCCGCGGCCACGCTGCCCCTGCTGCCCCTCGTCGGCTGCGGGGGGGGAGGCGGCGGGACGCCGTCCCCCAACCCCTCGGGCGGCGGCGCGCTGCCCACCGGCCTCGACCTGCCCGACCTGCCGCGCCTGGCCAACGAGGGCGGCCCGGGCACGTTCCAGTCCCAGATCACGGCGGCGCGCGCGAACGTCCAATTCGCCAGCGGCGTCAACACCGAGGCCTGGGCCTACAACGGCGTGGTGCCCGGTCCGCTCATCGAGCTCAACGAAGGGGACCAGTTCCGCGTGGTGCTGACCAACGGCCTCGCCCAGGAGACCAACATCCACTGGCACGGGCTGCCGGTGCCGACCGAGATGGACGGCAACCCGATGGACACGGTGCCGCCGGGCGGCAGCTTCACCTACGCGTTCACCGTCCTGCCCGGCACCGCCGGGACCTACTGGTACCACCCGCACCCGCACCACATCTCCCACGAGCAGGTCTTCCGCGGCCTGACCGGGATGATCATCGTGCGGTCGGGTGCGGACCCGGTCCCCGGCGACATCGAGGAGAAGCACCTCTTCATCACCGACCTGCGCCTGGACGACCGCGCGATCATCCCCGACGACACGGACGGCGACCTGCTCAACGGCCGCGAGGGCAACCACGTGCTCGTGAACGGCCGCGAGCGGCCCGTGATCCGCATCCGCCCGGGCTCGAGCCAGCGGTGGCGTATCGTGAACGGCACGAGCGCGCGGCCGCTGAAGCTGGCCCTGCAGAACCACACCTTCGTCGTGATCGGCACCGACGGAGGCCTGCTCGCCTCGCCGGTGGAGATGGGCGAGGTCTTCCTGGCCCCGGCGGAGCGGATCGAGGGGGTGGTCACGGCCAGCCAGGCGGCGGGGACGAGCGTGCCGCTCCTGGCCCTTCCCTATGACCGGCAGAAGATCGTGAACCCCTCGGTCTCGCCCCAGATCACGCTGGCCACCCTGGCCTACACCAACGAGTCACCGCTGGCCAGCAGCCCCCTGCCCGGCGCGCTGCGGCCCATCGCCCCCCTCGGCGACCCGCGCGCCATCCAGCAGGCGACCTTCACCCGGACCGCGCCCCAGGGCGCGACCACGTTCGGGATCACCGGCCAGCTCTTCGACCCGAGCCGCGTGGACCTCATGGCCCGCGCGGGACAGGTCGAGGAGTGGGAGGTCACGAACCTGGCGGGCATGGACCATCCCTTCCACCTGCACGGCGGCCAGTTCCAGGTCCTGAGCCGCACCCGCGGCGGGGCCACCACCCCCGAGCCGTTCCTGGCCTGGAAGGACACCTTCAACACGGTGGGCGGCGAGACCGTGCGCTTCCGAGTCGTCCAGTCCTTCCGCGGGATCCGCGTGTTCCACTGCCACATCATGGAGCACGAGTCCCACGGGATGATGGGGGTCCTTCAGGTCATCTGAGGGCGGCTAGAGCCCCAGCTTCTTCCTGAAGTACTCGAGGGTCCGGGCCAGGCCCTCCTCGAGGGACACGCGCGGCTCCCAGCCCAGCAGCGTGCGCGCCCGGGTGATGTCGGGCTGGCGCACGCGCGGGTCGTCCACGGGCAGCGGGCGGTGCACGATCCGGCTGCGCGACCCGCTGAGCGCGATGACCCGCTCGGCGAGGGCGCCGATCGTGATCTCGTGCGGGTTGCCGAGGTTCACGGGATCGGCCTCGTTCGAGGCCATGAGCCGGAAGACCCCGTCCACGAGGTCGCTGACGTAGCACAGGCTGCGCGTCTGTCTCCCGTCGCCGAACACGGTCACGTCCTCGCCGCGCAGGGCCTGGCTCATGAAGGCGGGGATGGCGCGCCCGTCCTCGGTGCGCATCCGGGTGCCGAAGGTGTTGAAGATCCGGGCGATCCGCGTCGCAACACCGTGCACCCGGTGGTAGGCCATCACCATGGCCTCCGCGAAGCGCTTGGCCTCGTCGTACACCCCGCGCGGTCCCACGGGGTTGACGTTGCCCCAGTAGTCCTCGCGCTGCGGGTGGACCTTGGGATCGCCGTAGACCTCGGAGGTGGAGGCCAGCAGGAAGCGGGCGCGCTTGGCCTTGGCCAGGCCCAGGCCGTTGTGCGTGCCCAGGCTGCCCACCTTCAAGGTCTGGATGGGGACGCGGAGGTAGTCGATGGGCGAGGCGGGGCTGGCGAAGTGGAAGACCAGGTCGAGGGGCCCCTCGAGGTTGATGGTGCTCGTGACGTCGTGCTTCACGAACACGAAGTCGCGGCCCGCGAGGTGCTCGATGTTGGTGACGTCGCCGGTCAGCAGGTTGTCCATCCCCACCACCGAGAAGCCGCGGTCGAGGAGCAGCTCGCAGAGATGGGAGCCGATGAAACCGGCGGCGCCGGTGACGAGGGCCCGGGGCCTGCGCTGGTCGTCCGTCACGGGCGTTTCCTGGCCGCAAACGACAGGCAGCCGTCGTCGACGGCCAGGTTCCCGATGGGGATGAGGCCGGGTATCAGCTGCGTGACGTGGTACCCCTCCATCCCGTTGCCCCCGAGCGCGCAGTTGGAGACGAACCCGTCCGCTTCCCGGCCGGCGATCCCCTCGGCGTCGATGTGAAGCCCGAACCGCCGGTTCCCGGTGGCCTTGACGCCGGTGATGAACAGGCCGCGCGTGTCCTGCCGCGACGTCGCGTTGCCCTGGCCCACCCACAGGATCCCGTCGGAGTGCGGGCTGGCCCGGTTGTCCGAGTAATCTCCGCCCAGCACGCTCAGGTTGGCGACCGTCTTGATGAGGAGGCCGATGTCCAGGTGGTGAGCCTCGCAGCGATCGAGGGTCACGGGCCCCTCCTGCCGCCAGTCGTCCCCGGGCTGCTTGGTGGCGTTGCTGGACGAGATGGAGAAGCCGATGGCCCCGCTCTTCGAGCCGTCCTCGACCTTGACCGCCTTCAGCGTCACGTCCCGGACGCGCACGCCCTTGGTGCTGACACCCGTGCCAGGGTAGGCGAGGGTGATGGCGCCGTTCCTGACCTCCACCTGCTCCGAGTACGTGTGCAGGGAGGTGTTCTCGGCGATCTCGATGCCCTCGTGGCCGCCTTCGATCACGAAGCCGTCGACGGTCCCGCGGCGCGCGCCGTAGAGGTCGATCCCCGATCCGCCCAGGGCCCCGCGGACGGTGGCGTTGGCGATCAGGAAGTCGGTCACGTTCCAGAGCTCGAGGCCGTCGCCGGGGTGCGGGTCCACATTGCGGTTCTCGTAGGTGACGTCGCGCATCGTCACCCGGTCGGCGTTCATGACCAGGGGGCCCTCGCCGGTGTCGCGGGCGCGCACCCCCACGATCTCCACGCCGCGGTCGCGGCTGTCGGGATGGCCGCTCAGGTAGATCGCGTTCGAGAAGTGGTCGAGGAGCGTGACGTCCTCGATGGTGACGCGCTCGTTGCCCGCCTGGGCGCTGCCGTAGCCCGCGAGCAGGCTCCCGTTCGTGACCTGGGCATGGCCGCCCGTCCACCCGCGCTGGCCCGCGGTGTTGCCGGCCACGGTCCCGCCGCCCGTGATGCGCAGGTCCTTGCGCGACTGCCACACCACCACGTCCACCGGGCCCCCGGCGTCAGACTGCTGGCTGTCGGCCAGCCGCAGCGTCACCCCGGGGGCGATGCGCAGGGTCAGGCCGTCGTGGCGCACCTGCAGGCAGTAGCGATGTCGCGCGTAATACGGGTTGTCCCCCTGCGCCGCCAGGTCGTAGACCCCGGGCCGGGTGATGGCCGCGGTCCCGCCCCCCGCCGATCCCGCCGCGTCGAGGGCCGCCTGGATGGCGCGGGTGTTGGTGGCGCCGTCGGCCCCCGGCCGGGCCCCGAAGCGCGCGGCGTCGAAGGCGGACGCCGCCGCCGGAGCGAGGACGAGCGCGGCCCAGACCGCCGGGATCAATAGGCGTGTTTCTGGCCGAAGCCGCGGAAGAGGGTCAGGAGCAGGATCTTGACGTCCAGGAGGAGCGACCAGTTCTCGATGTAGTAGAGGTCGTACTCGATGCGCTTCTCGATCGAGGTGTTGCCCCGCCAGCCGTTGACCTGGGCCCAGCCCGTGATCCCGCTCTTCACGCGGTGGCGCAGCATGTACTGCGGGATCCTCTCCTTGAACTGGCGCACGAAGGGCGGCCGCTCCGGCCGCGGGCCGACCAGGGACATGTCCCCCAGCACCACGTTGATGAGCTGCGGGAACTCGTCGAGGTTGAACCTCCGGAGCCAGATGCCGAGCCGGGTGCGGCGCGGGTCCTCGGGACTCGCCCACACCGGCCCCGTCTCCTTCTCCGCCTCGTCCACCATGGTGCGGAACTTGAAGATCCGGAACGTCTTCCCGTCGAGGGTCATCCGCTCCTGGCGCAGGAAGACCGGGCCCTTGCCCCCCTTGAGCTTGATGGCCGCGACGACGGCGGGGAACACGGGGAGGACGAAGGTGAAGAAGAGGAGGGCGCCCGAGCCCAGCACCACGTCCATGACCCGCTTGAGCATGCTGTTCCAGCCGCGCAGCGGGACCTCGTTCAGGCTGATGATCGGGATC
>Ga0066710_100006371_pt1 | contig 11000 bp, 10 predicted proteins | sample GraSoiAngelo_159_FD_79666 | JGI IMG/M metagenome (GOLD analysis project Ga0066710, IMG submission 79666) | Grasslands soil microbial communities from the Angelo Coastal Reserve, California, USA - 14_1009_16_40cm | ecosystem: Environmental > Terrestrial > Soil > Grasslands | place: USA...
AGGGAAGTGGGCGGCTGGCCGGCCTATGCCTCCGGTGAACCGCCGGCGGACACCGCGGGGGACGGCATTCCGGACGAATGGAAGAAGGCGCACGGTTTGCAGTTGAACGATCCAAACGTAGCCAACGCCGTCAACGCCGACGGATATACGAATTTGGAGGTGTACTTGAACTCCCTGGTGGTTCCCTGAAGGTTCTCTGGTATGAGGCGACGGAGATTGGTGGAAGAAACATAACCGACTAACTGAAAGGAGAGAAAACAATGATGACTAAGCATAAGACCGGAACACGTGAAGAGTGGCTTGCGAACCGGCTGGAGCTGCTCAAAGCCGAAAAGGAACTGACGCGGCGTAGCGACGAGCTGGCGCGGCGACGACAGGAACTGCCCTGGCTTCGAATCGAGAAGGATTACCGTTTCGAGACCGACGAAGGAAAAGCGTCCCTTGCTGATCTCTTCAGAGGACGCTCGCAACTCCTCGTTTACCACTTCATGTTCGGGCCCGATTACACGGCGGGGTGCCCGCACTGCTCGGCGATCGCGGACGGCTTCAACGGCTGCGCCGTCCACCTTGCCAACCACGACGTCATGCTTTGGGCGGTGTCGCGCGCGCCGCTCGCGAAACTGCAGGCGTTCAAGCGGAGGATGGGCTGGAGTTTCCCGTGGGCGTCTTCGCGGGGCAGCGACTTCGGCTTCGACTTCAACGTCGCGTTCACCGAGGAGCAACAGCGCGAGGGAGGCGTCGAATACAATTACGAGCGCGGCGGCCACGCGATGGACGTGACGCCAGTCCCGGAGCCTGTCGCCGAGCTTGCGGCCACGACCGGAACCGACGCGGCCACGTACTCGCGCGATAGGCCGGGCATGAGCGCGTTCGCGCTCGAGGACGGCGTCGTCTACCACACATATTCCGCCTATGCGCGCGGACTGGACGGGCTCTGGGGCGTGTACCAGTGGCTCGACCGCGCACCCAAGGGGCGCAACGAGACGGGCGTCTGGATGCGACGGCACGACGAGTACGATCGCGAGTCCCAATCCAAAGGCGGATCAAAAGACTGCTGCGCGTGAAGGCCGTAATGGAGACTGTGGGCATAAGGTGGAAACAGTCGCGCTGCGACTGTTCCGCCCGCGCAGAGCGGGGGGTTCTCGCGGCGGATTCCGTTGCCACCACCAACGATTGCAGCCGAGCTTGAACACCCCGCAGGTATATGGCGAACCAACTGCAACTTGAAAATTCAGCGGCTCGGCAGGGACGCCTCGCCCTACCCCGTCATGGAAGGGCGAGTGTCCTCGCGAGCGTGTTCGTCTTGAAAGGTAGGGCGAGGCGTCCCTGCCGAGCCGCATCGTTACGGGCTGGATTTATCGCCGTCTGTGTCCTCGCATTCGTCGCCAGCGCGTCAGCCACAGTTTATTTCTGTCGCTCGATGTGCTGCGAAATGGAAATGCCCGGCGGCTGGACGATGTCGATGATGTGGACGCGCATGCCCGGCCAGACCTGGCTCACGTCGGCCATAAGCTTCCTGGTCATGTGGCTGGCCATGATGGTGGCGATGATGCTGCCGTCCGCGCTGCCGACGTTTCTAAAAACGCGGCGTCCGTGGGCGTCCCTATGCTACATCGCGTCTGGATACTTTGCCATTTGGCTGGCCGCCGGGGTCGGAATTTATGCGTTCGGAGTGGCGTTTGCGACGGTCGCGATGCGGTCCGAGTTGTTTAGTCGCACCGTGCCCTGGCTCTTGGGCGCATCATTGATCGCCGCCGGAGCCATTCAATTCACGCGCTGGAAAATGAAGCATCTGTTGCGCTGCCGCTCACCCTTTGGATGCGCCAGTTCATGCCCCGAACGGTTTGGAGTTCCGCCTTTAGGCCGTCCGGTTCATGAAACAAGTTTTCGTCTGGGCTGCAAACAAGGCGCGGCGTGTTGTGCCTGCTGCGCCGCACCCATGACGATTCAACTCGTGCTTGGAACCATGAATCCGCTCGCGATGACAGTCGTCGCGATGGTCATTGCCGCGGAGAAACTTCTCCCCCGACCTGCAATCGTGACGCGGCTCGTTGGTATTTCGGCAATTATCGCGGGCGTCGCGTCCTTACTTTTCTTGCGGCCGGGCTAGTACGGTTAATCTCGTCATCGCGATAACAGCTCCGATCATCTGGATCGGCTGCTGGCCATCGTCTGCCTGATGCCATGGCATTTTAAATAAAACCATGGCCGCAGGCGGACATCGCGCGGCGATGTCCGTGCTCGAATGGCCATAGATTTATGGAAAATGCTTCAGGGCGTGATTGTTTTGACTCCGCCAGCCTTATCCGTCAGCTTTATGGAAATCTCCTTCTCACCGGCCAGGATTTGAATGCCGCTCCATTCTCGTCGTTCGGAGTCGCCCGCGAAGCTCACGCCTGTTCCATTCACCGACGCGCCGATCTTCACTCCGGGCCTTCCATTCTGATCAATCAGCCGGAACAGAACCGTCTCCTGATGTGTCTCGCCGTCTTTGTTTGTGTAGGCGGGAAAAACGGCGATCTGAGCGCGATTTTTTCCGTGTTCATCCACGATCAGAAGCTCCCGGCAACGAAGCACCCCCGCAACGTCGCTCTTCGTCTGTTCGATCTTGGCGGGAGAGTGAGCGCATCCGGTAAGGGCGACTGCCACGGCCACGTATCCAACGGTCTTAATGATGTAACTTTTCATATGCGGCTTTGACGGAGTTGGGAGCAATGATCCGTCAAAAATTCTTTGACCCTATTGATTTTTTCGAGACTTGGCCCTGTGCGTAGTTGTGCGTTAAGTTGGCAGTTCACCGTTATGCAAATGCCGCGCCAGACAAATCGAGAATGACTAGATGCGGACCTGCTGACGTTGCGCAGCAACGGGATTGTTGGAACGAGCCATGGCGGTTTTTCCGGCAGGGAAGCCGCCCCGCGACCGGTTCAAGCGACAGGAAGCGATGCGGCAGATTGAGGCGCAGTCCAAGCCAGTATGGGACAAATGCGACAGTGAGTTTTACAAATTGACAGAGCGTATCAGCGATCTGTCGCTTGCCTACGCCAAGAAGAAGAGAGCAGAGATTCTCTTGCCATGACGCTTGAGGATGCTTTCTTAACTTGCTAAACTCCAAGTATGACTTTGAAGGCCATTATCCATAAGGCCAAAGAGGGCGGGTTTTGGGGCGAAGTACCCGCGTTGTCCGGATGCGTCACTCAAGGTGAAACGTTGGAAGAACTCACTCGCAACCTCCGGGAAGCCGTCGAAGGATGGTTGTCGGTCGAGACGCCTGAGGGCCATCTCGAATCCGGTGATAGCATCATCGAACTCGCCTTGTGAAGCAGGTGTCGGGCAAGGATCTGGCCCGAGGTCTCCTTCGCTCGCTAATGAAGATCGCTGATTTGGAAGAGATCGATTTGTGAGATCACGCCGCCTGACTGCCGCTGCGACGGAGCGCAATGGATCAGGACTCCGCGAACATCGCACCACATGAACACTTGTCCGCATTGCAAAGCCGCGGCGAACCCGCTGCGCCTGCTCTCCATGACCCGCCGCTCGCCGTATCGCTGCAGCCGATGTGGCGGGCGCTCGCTCCTGCTGCCGACGCACAATACAATTGCGGCGCTTCTTACGATGGCGATCGTTATTTTGTGTGCAGTCGCGCTACCACGGCTCGGCATTCCGAAAACCATTGGGTGCTTTTTGGGGCTTTACGTCTGCGTCGTCGGAGGCGTCATGTGGTTTTTCATGCAATTACGGCCGGTCGAGCCATGAAAAAGCAGCGAGGCCACGGTCACGTCATCCCAGGTACTTCGTTTCTCCATTCATTTGCGGTATCGCAGGTTTGCAACCCGCAGCGGGTTAGACATTCATTGAACGCCTTACCAGAAGCGCGCACACTGCCCACCAACATGAACTTCCTCCCCCTCCTCGAAGCCAAGCGGGACGGGAAGACATTCAGCACTGCGCAGATAAACGATATCATTCGCGAATTCACTGCGGAAAAAATCCCTGATTACCAAATGGCGGCGCTGCTGATGGCCATTTATTTCCGCGGCCTGGACGCGCGCGAGACGCGTGACTGGACGCTCGCCATGCGGGACTCAGGCCAAATCCTCTCCTTTCCAAGCGACCCCCGTCCTCTTGTTGACAAGCATTCCACCGGCGGCGTCGGCGATAAAGTCTCCCTCCCGCTCGCGCCACTGCTCGCCGCGCTCGGGTTTCGCGTTCCGATGATCTCCGGTCGCGGTCTCGGCATCACCGGCGGCACACTCGACAAACTCGAATCCATTCCCGGCTTCACGACCGCACTCTCGGCCAAACAAATCGTCGATCAGGTGCAATCCATCGGCTGCGTCATCTGCGGCCAGACCGACAAGATGGCGCCCGCCGACAAGCGTCTCTACGCCCTCCGCGATGTGACCGGCACTGTCCCTTCAATCCCGCTAATCACCGCCTCGATCCTCTCCAAGAAACTCTCCGAAAGCATTGAAGCCCTCGTCCTCGACGTGAAATTCGGTCGCGCCGCCTTTATGCAAACGCGCGAACAAGCTCACGAACTCGCCGACTCGATGGTCCGCCTCGGCACCGAATGCGGCGTCCGCCTCCACGGGCTGTTAAACTCAATGGACATCCCCCTTGGCCGCGCCGCCGGCAACTGGGTCGAAGTGAAAGAATCGGTCGAGTGCCTCCAGAGACGCGGTCCGGACGACCTGCGCGAGCTCGTGATCGAATGCGCCGCGCACCTCCTCGTCCTCACTAAGAAATCTCCAAACATTGAATCCGCTCGCGCCGAAGCCGCCAAATGCCTCGCCTCAGGCACCCCCTACACACGTTGGCGTCAAATGCTCGATGCCCAAGGCGCGGACCTCTCCGCCTTTGACAAGAAACTCACACGCGCCGAGAAGCCCATCGAACTTAAGTCCGAACGTTCTGGTCGTATCATCGATTGCAACGCCCGCATCATCGGCGAAGTCATCCGCGATCTCGGCGGCGGCCGCATCAACAAAGATTCAGTGATCAACCACGATATCGGGCTGGACCAAATTGCCAAGCCCGGCGACCGCGTCGAGCGCGGCTCCATCCTCTGCCACGTCCACGGCGTCCGCGAACCCTCCGCCTCACTGCGATCAACCCTGCTCACTGCGTTTAACATTTCTAATGAAGCGACGGGTCTTTAGTGCTATTCACGTGGAAACGGTCATGCCATACATCACCGCGCCATTATTATGAAAATGATTAATATCAGCAAAAACTTGCAACTGCTTGGCGCGCTCGCCATTGCCGTCGCGCCGCTCACTCCAAATCCGTCCCGCGCGGACGAAACGTGCTCCTCGCCTTATCTTCCCCGCATCGAGGGGCAGGAGGCGTTCATTTACGTCTGGACTCTCGGCGTCGAAGGCGTCGGGGATGGCTCCGACAAACTCGTCGTCGTGGATGTGAAGCCCGGCTCAAGCAATTACGGGAAGGTGATCTACAGCCACTCCGTCGGCGGCCGGCACGAAGCGCATCACGGCGGGTTCACCGACGATCGTCGCCAACTCTGGCTCGCCGGCCTCGAAACCAGCAAGATTTTTATCTACGACGTCCATTCCGCGCCCGCCCGCCCGCGCTACCTGAAAACGATCGAGAATTTCGAGAAGGTCACGAGCGGAGCCATCGGCCCTCACGGGGTCTATCCATTGCCCGGACGCGTGCTGGTCCCTTGCCTCTCGAACGGCAAAGACAAAAGCGGCCGCACCGCGCTCGTCGAGTTCAGCAATGAAGGCGACTACATCGCCACGCACTGGCTTCCGACCAAGGACACCGCCAAGGTCGCGGGCGCGGAATTCGCTGATGGCTATGGTTACGACGCCCGCGTTCTCCCGCGCAAGAACGTGCTGCTGACCACCGCCTTCACCGGCTGGAAGAATTACACGCGCGAATTTGGCGAGCTGGCCAAGGATTCCGACGCCATGAAAGAGTTCGGCAATTCCATGGTCCTCTGGAACTTCCACACGCGTCAGCCGACGAAAGTATTTCAGGTGCCCGGCGCGCCGTTGGAAATCCGTTGGGCCTGGGGCGAAAAACACAACTACGCCTTCACCGCGACGGCGCTCGGTTCCAAACTCTGGCTGTGCCATGAGGACGAGGCCGGCGAATGGCAAGCCAAGCCAGTCGCGACCATCGGCGGCGAAGGTGGCGTGCTCCCCGTGGACATCAGCATCAGCGCGGATGACCAGCGGTTGTTCGTGAGTTGCTTTGGCGACGGCAAGTGCCGCGTGTTCGACGTGTCCAATCCACACCAGCCGCGAGTGATGCACGAGAAACAGATCGGCCGCCAGGTCAACATGGTCTCGCAAAGCTGGGACGGGAAGCGCCTCTACTTCACGAGTTCATTGCTCGCGCATTGGGACAAGAAAGGCGAAGACAACGAGCAGTTCCTGCGCGCCTATTCCTGGAGCGGCAAGGAGCTGAAGCCGACCTTCCAGATCGACTTTACCGAACTCAAACTCGGCCGCCCGCACCACATGCTCTTTGGCTCCAGCAAAATCGGCAAGTAAGCGCCAAAAGCAAAGAACGCCATGAACTTCACACAAGCTATCTTGCTGGCCGCCCTGCTGCTCCCGGCAGCAGCGCGACCTTCCGATCTGACGCGCACGGCCGACCACGACTACGATCCGCCCACTCCCGGCAGTTACACGCTGCCTGCCATCAAAACCGCTGCCGGCGGCCATGTGCTGGACGCTGAGGGCAAATCTTGGCGGCTCGCCGATCTCACGCGCGGCCGCGTCACGGTGTTGAGCTTCATTTACACACGTTGCGCCTCAGCCAAAGCCTGCCCGTACGCGACCGGCGTTTTGCGCGACCTGCACGAACTCAGCATGGACGACCCGGCACTGCGTTCTAACTTGCGATTGGTGAGCATGTCCTTCGATCCCGTGCACGACACGCCGTCGCAAATGGCGGCCTACGCCGCGCTCGCACAGACCAGCAAGCCCGCCGCGGAGTGGCACTTCCTCACCACCGCCTCGCGTGAAAAGCTCAACCCCATCCTTGACGCCTACGGGCAAGCTGTCGACCGCAAGCAAAACCCATCCGATCCCACGGGTCCTCTCAACCACACCTTGCGAGTCTTCCTGATCGACCGGCAGGGACGCATCCGAAATATTTACAATTCCAGCACGCTCGATGTCCGATTCGTGCTGAGTGACATTCGAACTCTCGTTTTGCAAAGTGAAACTCAGGGAACCGCGGGAGTGGTCAACCGATAAAACCGTTTCAGCACCGACGCCGGATCAGTAACGGTCGCGGAGTAATTCGTCTGTCGCGCGACGACATGTTCCAAGTGCCGCCACGCGGGGGGATTCAGGGAATCGGTATATTGGACCGTGTAGCTCCGATTTGAGATCGCCTGGAAACGAATCGTCGCCACGTTTGCCGCCTGTAGTTCAACCCTCAGATAGCTGTTCGGGTCCTGCGGATCGGTCCCGGCGATGTACTCGTCGCGGTTGGACATGCCGTCGCCATCGGGATCAGCTTCGGCGTCGGCCGGGTTGTTCTCATTCATGCCGTGCGCCCTTTCGTAAACATCAGGAATATGATCGCCATCGCTGTCCGCGAGCACGGTCACAATCGCATTCGTCACCGCAAAGCCGAGCGTACCGGCAATGGAATTCGTCAAGCTCACACGTACACGTCCGATCGTGTCGTTCGGGACCACAAACGAAAATGGCGCCACGCGCTCAGTGATGATCTGGTCCGCAATGGTGAACGTTGTGCCATCCCCGTGTGTCCAGCGCCAGCGCGCCGCGATCGGCAATGTGCCGCTCACACGCGCGCTCACCGTCAGCCGATCCCCGGCCACAGCAGTCAGGTTCACCGGCGGCACTGGCGCCGCCATCTCGGGCGGAGCCAAAACCGTCAGCCGCGCGGGCGTGCTGATCACAGTGCCAACGCTGTCGGTCATCACGACATCATAAAGGCCTTCGTTGTCTTCGCCGGGATTTGGCAGGAACAATTCGGGGCCGTTCGCCTGCGGAACGGGATTGCCATTGAAGCGCCATTGATACGCGATCGTCGACGGACTGTTAGCCAGTACCGTAAATCGCACGCTCGCCGGAGTTCGCACCGCAATGTCGTGGGGTTGTTGCACAATAGTAATTCCGATCAGCACGGTAAGCGTGGCATTGCTGCTCACGGTAAAGGCGGAATCATTCGAGACAATCACGTCGAAATTGGCGGCGTCCGAAGTGCTCGTTGCCGGCACGGTTACCGACACATTCGTCGCGCCAGCAATCGTTTGCGTGTTCTTGCGCCACTGATAGCGAACGTTCGCGTCCGCAACCGAAACGGAGAAGGTCGCCGTAGCCGTCGCCGACGCGACTACCGGTCTGCTTTGCGGCTGACCGGTGATGAAGGGCGCAGCGCCCGAACCTGGCGCCCGGCCCGGTGAAGGCGATGCGGCCCGCCAATTCGCGGGGTCGTTCGCATACTCATTCAAGAGCACCCGCTGCAAAGACAAGCCGGCGCCGTCCGGCAGGGAGGTCCACGGAGCATTGCGGTCATAATCGACGCGTTCGAGCAATGCGTCGAAATCGCCCGTGTTGTAGTGCACCGCGACGGAAAGGTCCAATGCGCCGCCGTTATTGGCGAGGCTGCCGGAATACGGGCCTACGATCTGCACGGAAGGTGACACGCTGTACTTCGCGCGGAAGGCCGCGAGCTGTTGCGCATTGGCAGGGTCGAAGCTCACGACCAGCAAGTAAGACACCGCCGGCATGACAATGGAACCGAACTGATAATTGATTCCTGCTCCTTTCAGCGATTGGCCTGCAAGATTCACCGGCGCGCCACTGCGGTTGTATAACTCGACAAACTCCTCTTCGGTGTTGTCCCAATATGCACCGTTCGCCGGCACATCCGACGGGCGGTATATGATCTCGCTGATGACCACGTTCGGTATCACCGGTCCCGCGTTCTGCGCGCCGAAGGTCTGGGAGCGCTGAGGAACGAACTGTTCCTGACCCACACTATTGATATAACGGCCAGAACTGGTTCCAGGACGTTGATAACCAATGCGGGCGTCGTGCAGATACCCGCTCAGAGTCCCATCCGGATTCGCGGACAGGAGAAACAGTTCATTCCCAGTAAAGTAGTCGAGGTCGGTCCGCGCCAGATAACCTCCCGCGGGTATTACGGTGTTGCCGACAATCCGATGATTGAGGCTACTTAGATCATCGGTCACGTACCATCCAGTAATATCCGCGGGTTCCGAACCGGAATTATGGAACTCAATGAAGGTAATCACGCCCGAGATCGGAGATCTTACCACCTCGTTAATAACCACATGCGGGATCGTCGGATCCGCATTGGGGTGCCAACTCGCGGGATCGTCCCAAGTCGTAGTCGGCGCTTCGGCATCATTGATCACCAGCGAAAATCCCAAGCCGTCGGTGATCGGATACCATGCGTCATCGTATGTGAAGTCGAGGATTGGCTCGCGCAACGGGCCGGTTAAGACGAGCCGCTCGCCAGCATTATCCAGCTTGCCCGAGTATTCGCCGAGCACGAGGTTCCCAGGGCGCTGCGCCGCGAACGCGGCAGCGTTGTCGACGACGAAAGCGCGTTGGCCCGCTTGCAGGATCACGTTCGGGAATGTGAAATCGACGCCGACACTCAATTGGAACCCTGCGACATTCAGCGGGTGCGTACCGGTATTTTCGACCGCGAGATATTCCAGGCCATCTTGCGCCGGATGGTACATGATTTCAGCGATCCTCAACGACGGTGTGTGCCGGATGAGCGTTGCCGCGGTGGGCGGGCTCCAGGAATATTGATTGGTACCGACGCGGGCGCGGGCGAAAAGGCGCGCGTTATCGTCGATGGCGATCGCGCTCGCATACACTTGCGCGGCCGGGGCTACGGTGCCGTTCGGCGCGCGCGGGTCCGTGCCGTCGATCGTGTAATAAATCGTCGCGCCCGCGGGACCGGCGATCGTCACCGGCAGTGGGCCGGAGATGTATCCGCCCCCCTGATTTAAAAGCGGCGCCCGAACGAACTGCGCATCGAGCCAATTAAACCGGCCGGTGATCCACTTTTTCATTTCGCCGATTATCGCCGCATAAGTCGGCTGGCTCGCGAAATTCACGTTCCATGGGGGATTGCCGTCCGGATTGGGCCATTGCCGCTGCATTAGAATGGGTCATTTCTGATAGTTCCGATCAGCCGCCTCGTTAAGGAACGCCACCAGTTCATCGACCCGCGCCAGGACGCGCGGCGTCGCAAAGATATTCGTGCGCAACTCGCCCCAGCGATCGATCATTTTTTGGATGAACACCGGATCCCCTGAGTGCATCACCGCTGTTGGCATCGCGTTGGCGCCGCCGACCCCGCCCTGGATGTTGTTTGTCCCGTAAAGCAACCGCCGGAGCCAGACGTGCTCGGCGCTGGTCATTCCTTCCTGTTGAATATTCCAGTACCAGCCGTTGGTCCTGCCACATTCTAAATAATCTGCATTTCCAAAAACCAGGTCAAAATCCCAAAGTGGAAAATCTTTGATTTTCCCGCCCCGATCCTTGCTCCAGAAGTGGCTCAAACGATAGCCATCGATGTTTTTCGTGTATTCCACGATCCAGTGCTGATCCACAAAGCTGTCCACATCGATGTAATTGGAGTAATGATTCGTGCCGGTCCGCTCCAGCCAGTCCGAGCCGTACAAACTCCTGCTAAATGCGGTCAGATAGTTGATCAGATAGTCGAGCTGCGGCTGCGTGATGAATCGCGGTTTAGGTTCATGTATTTTGAGCCCTTGTGCGGAATGGCCCATCCCGCCGGGGGCCGTGAAGTTCAAGTCTCCCGTGCTGTCTTTGTCTTTCTTGAATATATAGCCGCCAGTGACCTCAGGCTCCGTAATGTTCTGGGGTGTCAACTCGGCGATGTTCACGCGAAACTTATCGCGCTCGATCACTTCGGTGAGCATGTAAACGCCAGCATAATCCTGTGGGTACGTTATCTTGCCGCCGCCAGCGTCGAGGAAC
>Ga0066710_100006372_pt1 | contig 10999 bp, 10 predicted proteins | sample GraSoiAngelo_159_FD_79666 | JGI IMG/M metagenome (GOLD analysis project Ga0066710, IMG submission 79666) | Grasslands soil microbial communities from the Angelo Coastal Reserve, California, USA - 14_1009_16_40cm | ecosystem: Environmental > Terrestrial > Soil > Grasslands | place: USA...
AATGTCATTTGAGAATTTTTCATTTTCTTTATTTCGAATTTTTATAACTCTTTCTATTTCTTTTATTAAATTTTTTTGTGTCATTGACAATCCGATCTTGCTTCTAAGAGTAACAATCGGAACAGTAAAAAGAGAATCAATTTGAAGAATTTTGATTATTTTAGGAACTTGATGCTCTATCCACTCAGTTTTGTGATTTTTTTCAATAGCTTCATTGATCAACTCTCTAGCAAAGGTAACTGCATCGCGAATTCGATCTGATTCTGAACCAAATAATTCTCCCTTCACATAACCAGTAATAAGGTATTGTGAGAAGGCTTCTACAATCTTGTGCTTTCCATATAGTGAATTCAACAAAGGCCGTGATAACCATGATATTCCTTCATTAAATATTACTTCATTTTCCATACCTCTCCATTCTCTTAATCCTAAAATCTCAATCCTCTTCAATTCTATGGAATTCAAAATATATCCGAATGCATGATCACTGCTCAGTGCTTTTGTTGAAAATGCTAGTTTCATCGATTCATACCATAAAGAGACACGCCATTGCCGGTATTTTTGAAATTCTGTTCCGCTATAATATCTTAATGAAGGTATAGAAATAGTACTTTTTTCCAAATTTGTAGATGGTGGTTTATCTTCTATCAACAATATGATTGCCTTGTTATTTCCGGACCATCTTCTTGAAAGAAACGTTCCTAAATTTATTAGTATATCATTTCGAATTGTAAAATTTTGGAAAGAAAAGGACATCTTATTATCCGAAAATGGAAGTAATCATATCCATTACCTTTCTATATTCCACCTCTCCCCACTGATCGTAAACATTGGCGTAGACCACTTCGGCAGCTTTCTTAGGCGATACTGAATTTCTTAGCAATTTTGCGAATGCTATTGATTCTCTTATGCTGGGACTATAGTAAAGCTCTTCTAAAGACGCAGCTTCCCTTAAACTATTTGCTAACTTTAGTGCGTTTTGCATCTCGGTTTCATTTGAAGCATCAATATTTACATGGCGCTTTATTATCTGCATTTCAATTTCTTTTGGCGGATACTCAAGCCTTATTCTTACTGGAAATCTACTCAATAATTGTGGAGGTAATTCTTTGGTTCCTTCATGAGAAAGTGGGTTGATTGTAGCAAATACAAACCAGTTACCTGAGGCTTTTATTACTTGACCCTCGGCTTCCTTCAGTACAATCTGCCGTCTATCATCAAGTGCTTCATCTAGACGTAAAAGTACATCGGCTTCTGCTGCATTAAGCTCATCCAAATAAAGAATCCCGCCATCTCTCATAGATTTAATCAAAATACCCTCCACAAATGTAACTTCTCCTTGATTCAAGGTTTTTGTTCCAACTAAATGCGATTCACGTGTTCTTAAACTGAAGTTAATCGAATAAAGCATTTTTCCCATTTCGGAAGCAAATTTCCTAACTAGGCTAGTTTTACCCGTCCCTTTTGGTCCTATTATAAGTACAAAAAGTGAAGAATCATATGCTTTTTTTATTACGTTAAATGAATTATTCCAATCAAAATAATTTGAGTCGGAAATTTCTGTCGTCATTCATTATCTATTTTTAGAACATGTAAATAAAAACTAATGGTTGAAATTCATCTAGATCTTAATGTCAATTTTTTGTCATTTAAATAATCGGTGATGAGAATCTTGTCTATTTCGGCGGGATTGATGTAATAAGATCTACCCTTGACAAATTTTTCCAATTCATTTACATAACTCAACAGTGAGTCTTCTTCGCTAACCATAATTGTATCAATTTCTATCCCAGATTTATGACATTTTTTTGCTTCTAATATCGTTTTTTCACCGATATATTGATCAACCTGTCTATACCTATAACAAAGATAAACGATTTTCCCTGATTTAGTATCAAGCGATAATTCCTGTTTTTCCTTTATTGAATCCAGCGCCTGTTTTTCTGGAACATAAAATTGGGAATAAGGTCTTTCACCTAAAATTTTATTTCGTTCTTCTTCTGTGTCAATGAAACAGGCACTTGGATGACCATCTGTTACTAGAACAATTTTTTTATTGGCGGTAGTTTCATTTTTAAGAATTTTTTTTGCTAATCTAAAAGCCGCTTGGTAATTTGTGTAGTGCAGAAAACCTACGCCAGATTCAAATGTTTTCAAATATGGGATATCATAGGGTGACACCTTCGAAGCTAATGCTCCAAAACCTACTATGTAAATTGAGTCTGAAGGAAAAAATTTTTGATTCAACAAAAACAAACTCCATAATGCCTTTTTTGCTGCTTCAATTCTACTCATATCTCCAAACATAGTGGAATATTTCATCGTAGAACTCAAATCTATGCAATAAACAACAGCAACACTTACGTCTTTCTTCGTTTCATATACTTCCAAATCATCCGGTTGTAAGTCAATTGGTAATTGAAGTGATGATTTGGAACCGGATCTTCTCTCAATGGCATTTAATAATGATCTTGGAACATTAATTAATCTTAAATCATCTCCTGGTTCGTATTTTTTTGAAGTGTCTAAATTTAAAGACCCAGTCCCACTAAATGTTGTCTCATGCAATCCAATAGGCCCCTTGTTTAGTGCTCTAATTACATCCTGTAATAACTTGCTGCCTACTGCAAAAAAGCCCTTTTTGCTTAACCATTTTCTTGAATCCTTAATGTATCCTGATTCCTGTAATTGAACGATTATTGAAGAGGCACCACTGAAGGGCTTGGATTCATCTGACTGCCCTTGATCATTTTCTTTTTCTTTTTTTAAATTCTGTAATTCTTGTTCAATTTCTTCAAGTTTAGGTTGATCTTCCTTTAGAATTTCACGACCTAAGATATTAAGAAAATCCTGGAGTAAATTTTTCGGGATTCCTTTTGTTGGTGACCTATCTTCTTTTTTTTCGGTAAAATCTACAATACCATGATACGTAAATTTCTTAATATTGTTACTGTGTGTAGACATAGTTTCCGTCCTTTCTACCTAGTATAGGCGGATCAGTAAATCTGAGACCTTCTAGAACTAATTCAGTTACTGACGCAAGGACCTCAGGATCATCCATTTCGTTAGAATAAACATTATCTAGTCCAATCTCTTTTAATCTTTCTTCAAAATGGTTTTGATCTTTTATAATGTTATTTATAACAATGTCCATGATTTCCTTTAATGAATTGAATTTATTAATTTGTGACTGATAACTTTTAGAATTGTTCTTAGTACCTGTCATGTCTTGGGAAACAAAGAAAGTTTTATTTATTTTAAATTCGTTTTTTAAATTTATTAATTTATCCAGGGGAACATCGATAATATATACAGCGCAGGTTTTCTTAATTGCATCAGATATAATAGTATCAAGAATATTCATTCTATTTTCATAGCTATCATCTATTTCTGACAATTCAAATTTTGCAGTTTGGTGAATACAATAAATGTCACTAAAGCGCGGAACAGCTTTTATATCATTAATGATGCTTCTTACCCTTTCTGCTTCTGAGATCAATAGTTCTAATGAATGTATTGACATTCTTACACTCACCCCCTTTTCGTGGTTTACTTCAGGGTGGTCACGTGCAATTCTTGTAATTTCGGCTATAGCTCTTAGAACAAAAATTGGCAATTGCACGTTTTCAGGAGTAGAAATATTTGCCTCTTGGATCATTATCATCATTTCGTCATAAACGTTTTTTGGATACCTGGTGATAACATGGCTCTTTAACCTATCGTAGAGTGGTTCTATTATCTTACCTGAGTGTGTATAGTCTATTGGGTTTGCCGTCGATATTATCCTTGTATCTGGCTTGAATATTACCGGATATGAACCAGTGGTGTAAATTCCCTCTTGCAAGACACTTAATAGCGCTACTTGTTTTCTTGGATCAAGTACAGGCAATTCGTCAATACAAAATACGCCATGTCTCGCCAAGAGAAGCTGACCTGGCGAATATGATTCCATATTGTATATCTCAACTCCTCTCTTTGCTATTTTTATGGCATCTATCTGCCCGACCAGATCTTTTACTGATATATCCGGGGTCGCAAGTAAGTACCTGAAACGGCTATATCCATCAAGCCAAACAATCTTAGTATCAAGTCTGTTATTTCTTATCTTGTCCTCAGTCTCTGTAGAGACAAAAAATTCTGGCTTGGAGCGAATTATTTCCTTATCAGTTAACAACGAAACTAATTGCTTTTCTGGAATTGAAGTTGGAATATCATTTGTAATAGTTCCTTCAACTACTGGTATAGGAGAAAGTAAATTCTTAGCTATTGTTTCTGCGATCTTTGTTTTTGCCTGTCCGATTTGACCTATAAGTAATATATCATGGGAAGATAATATTGCTCTATTAAGTGATGGTACTATATCATCATCATAACCAATGATACCTGAATACGGAAACTCTTGCTTTTTCAATTTCATAATTAAATTTCCACGAAGTTGATCATTAACAGATACATGTTTGTAATTGATTGATAGCAATTTTTCAAGTGTCTTTATATCAGCATAATTTTCGGGTAAGCCTGGGATTGTTTCCAAATAATTGGCCTTTGAACTGTAACTCTTATGAACAAAATCCTTAAAATTTTCAGAAATCAATTATTCATTCATCTCGTCCAATCAACAAATTTAAAGGTTTCAAGCATATTTTTGATTTCAGCGTAATAGTTTGATTCATTTTTTTTATTATGGTTGTTCTCTGTCAGCATGGTTTTTATTTCGGAAAATGATGGACGAATATGTTGTCGATATCCGAGTATAGGCATATCTTAAGAATTGCAGGCAAAGATATAGAGGGCAGTAAAAAAATCATAATCGCCCTAAGTCAGATTAAGGGTTTGGGATATAATTTGTCTCAAGTAATTTTACAATCATTGAATATCAATTCAGACATGAGAATAGGCCTTTTGACCGAAAAAGAGGTGAGCGATATTGAATCTGCAGTAAAAAATCCCTCTTTGATTGGAATTCCAAATTGGTATCTTAATAGGCGAAAAGACAATGATACAGGTACAGATAAACATCTGTTAACATCTGATCTTGATTTTACAATTTCAAATGACATAGAAAGAGAAAAAACTGTCTATAGTTGGAGAGGCTATAGACACATGTTTGGCCTTAGAGTTAGAGGTCAATGCACAAGAACTACTGGAAGAAAAGGTGGTGCAGTTGGAGTCAAAAAGACTGCAATCAGACCAGCAGCTGGTGGAGGCGAAGCAAAAGAAGCCGGTACAACTGCATCCGCAACCGAATCTGCCGCCCCTGATACTTCTGCCGCAAAAACAGCCGCACCTAAACCTTCAGAAACTAAAGAATAGTGAGGATAGAATGGGCGATCCGAGAAAATCAAGAAAAAGTTTCAGAAGACCAAGAAGAATATGGAATTCCGACCAACTAAGTTCAGAACTATATATAATTGGCTCTTATGGACTTAGAAATAAAAGAGAATTATGGAAGGCTCAAACAAAAGTAGCAAATTTTAGAAATCAAGCAAGAACATTGCTTGCACTGACATTGGAAGACAGACAAGAAAAGGAAACGCTTCTTTTGTCGTTCTTGAATAGACTGGGCTTAACCACGACTTCCTCTTTAGATGATATTTTGAATTTGAAGATTGAGGACATACTTGAAAGAAGACTGCAAACAATAGTGATGAGAAAAATGGGTATTAAATCCCCGTCACAGGCAAGGCAGGTAGTGGTTCATGGTCATGTATCAATTGGAAATAGAAAAGTGAATTTGCCGGGGTACTTGGTTAAAAAAGAGGATGAAAATAAGATTTTAGTACATATACAAGTTCCTGCTAAAACTACTGAAGTACCAGCGAGTTAATAAGACATAAATCTAATTCAAGAATTACCAATAGATATCTCATCTACAATATCTATGGTATCTATTTTTCCGTCCGAATCCATATCAAAACCCTGGACAACAAGAGCCCACTCGTTGTTTTGACTGAATTTTTTTAATATTTCATTTCCGTGGTTTGTTAAAGCAATTATAGCTGATTTAGTACCTGCTGATCGCACTCCTGCAATTATTATAATATTTACCTTTTCAGAGAATGGATTCTTAATTTTTGCGATTAGTCCGTGGTTGTCAAGAGTGTGAGTTTTTCCATGGGGAGCTATTAATCCAGACCAGAAATTGGTCTCATCAAATCTTATTGGTAAATATCTGTTGAATTCTGATGTAATGATGTTTGTTCCTGGACCGCCAATTGTTATGATGTTCTCTGTACGTGATATTTTTTCTGATTTCGCATCCACATCTAATTTTACAATAAAATTTTGAGGAAGACTGCAAAAGCTCCCTAAAAAAAAAGCGAGCTGAACTGCATAATGTCCGTCCCTGGCAGAGGATCTATATGGGCCATGTGGGTCTGGAGCACCTACAACAATTGTACCATTGAATAACCCATCATCGATAAACTCTCCAAAAAAAGTTTGAACACGGTTGTTAATTTTTCCATTGTTTTGATTTTCAGATTTCCTTTCACCCCAATTCATTTCTATGCCAAACGCAGCAAATGCAGTTTTGTAGAGCTTTGCTGTACCCCCTCGGACAAATGCTGTTTCAACTTGACTGATTGCTTTTATCGCGAGTAATTTCTTTATGTAATAATAAGCGCTCTGTTCATATATCTTGAGTTCTTTCGCAATTTGTGCCGGATACATTGGTCTACCAGATAGTAAATTTACGATTTTCCAGGCAATTGGATTTGACAATATACGCATTTCGCTTGTTTTTTCTAAGATTGAAATTTCCTTTGCAAAAGTATTTTCATTTGAAGTATAAACTAAATTTTTCTTGCGCATAAAATAATATAACAAATAACTATTATATATTAAGATTGTCCGGTGCGTAAAATCGCATACTATACTATCTATTTTTTGAATTTAAACTGATAAAGAGCGTTATAATTTTTTTTATAGTGGTAATTTACGATATTAAAAATTAATTTAAACGAAGTCAAATTGTAGAATAGTGTAATGTGTTCAATCATAGGGTATAAGGGCAATGAACACGCATCTTCTATTCTAATTGAAGGTCTTAAAAAGATGGAATACAGGGGATACGACAGTGTAGGAATTGCAACTATAAAATCAGGAAAACTTTTGACGCGGAAAGGAGTAGGCAAAGTTGCAGAAGTTAACAAATCCCTAGGTCTCGATGAGCTACCTGGTAATTTAGGCATTGGGCATACGAGATGGGCAACGCATGGAGGAATTGTTGATTCTAATGCACATCCGCATCTTGCATGTGACTCTACAATTGCCGTAGTGCACAATGGAATAGTAGAAAATTATGATGAACTTAAGGATGAACTAACCAGGTCCGGTCATGTATTCAAGAGTGAGACTGACAGTGAAGTTATCGCTCACCTCTTGGAAGAATATTTCGAGATTACCCAAGATATTAGATTATCAATGATCTTTACATGTAAGCGATTAACCGGTTCTTTCGCGTTTGTAGCGATATTTAACTCCTCTACTATGTGTGGCGCCAGATACGACGAACCGCTAATAGTGGGTGTTGGTAACGATGATTATTTTTTATCTAGTGATATTCTAGGATTCTTAAACTATACAGATCGAGCAATTTTTCTGGATAATCGAGATATAGTTATAATAGATAATAGTGACATCTCTTTTTTTGATTTTAACGGAGATAGAATCTCAAGACGGATAACACAAGTTGCTTGGGAATTGGGTGACGCAGATAAAGGGAAATACGCACACCATACATTAAAGGAAATTCACGAACAGCAAAATACTATTGTGAAGAGTATGAAACAAAATAAGAAAAACTTAGAAAGATTTTGTGATATCATGACACGTGCCAAAAATATTTACATCACCGGGAGTGGAACAAGCTATCATTCAGCATTACTTGCAAAACAAATTTTTTCAAAATCAAAGATTCATGTGGAGACCATAATGTCAAGTGAATTTCAATATTCATCTGATTTATTGGATGAAAATTCAATTTTGCTAGCAATATCTCAAAGCGGTGAAACTGCCGATGTAATACAATCTGTAAAATCTGCAAAGGCCATGGGCGCTAAAATTCTTTCAATAGTTAATATTCCAACTTCATCCATTGCAAGATTAAGCGATTCTTATCTTGAAGTAAACTGTGGACCTGAAATAGGTGTTGCTGCAACCAAGAGTTTTACGAGCCAACTTGCTTTACTGTATTACGTAACAGATATTATTGGTAGGAAGTCAAATGGAATTTCAACTAGTAAAGATATGCTGGTTAGGGCCATAAGCGAAGTATTAGAGTTAGATTCAAAAATTGAAAGAATTGCAAATCAAATAAAAGGTTCAAGAGATGTGTATATACTTGGTCGTTCTCTCCATTTTCCAGTATGTCTTGAAGGAGCATTAAAAATCAAGGAATTGTCATATATACATGCTGAAGGAATGGCCGCAGGAGAATTAAAACATGGCCCCCTAGCACTAATAGACAATGGCAGCATAGTAATAGTCATACATCCAAATGATTCTACATATGTCGATACTTTATCAAACATTCATACCATAAAATCAAGGGGCGCAAAAATAGTTGGTATATCAAATAAGAAAAATAGTATTTATGATTACCAAATAACTATTCCCACAATTAGTGAATTTCTTTACCCATTAATTGAAATAATACCATTACAACTTTTAGCTTACTATCTTGCAATAGGTAACAACGCAAATCCTGATTACCCGCGTAATCTTGCGAAGTCTGTCACGGTAAAATAATTTCGACCCTCTTAACTATACATTATTTTGCGATAGACATCAGCCCATAACTTTTTCAATATTCCGCTCATATTCCTTTTCGATCTTTTTCAAGAAAGCGTTCTTATTAAGGGACCCATTTAATTTCAACAGTAAAGCAATTAAGGCACCACCGGCGCCAACTCCTTCTTTTACCACGCCCTTATCATACATTGTTAATCCACTTTTCGTTGACCTACCTAAACCAAGATTTACTGAGAGTATGGGAACCTTGGGAGAAATTGTTCTTACAAGAAATTCTATATCCGAATTTTCATCATCTGTGACATATGACGTTGTACCTAAACATACGTTACTCAATGATATCCTCAGGGAAGACATGAACGCAAGAACTGCTGCCATCTGTGTTCCTCCAGCGAGAATCACTCTTGAACCGGATAAAATAACGCCTGTAGCAATTCCAGCAACTGCAGGTATCATTGGATCGCCTAACGATGATATAATTTTGAAAGGATCTTTCAAATTCGTAATATTTTGATTTTTCATGGCTTCCTTTATAACGCGGATCTTTAATTCATGTGGATTTTTTGGCATGCTACTGCTCACTTTATATTTTGCATCAATTCCCAGACCCATTAATACACCCAGTGCGGTAGTTGTTCCTCCAGGAATGCTTTCGCCCAGGACAATTAGATCGTTTGACATAGATAATTGCTTTCCAAGTAATTTGCCAAATCTGAAGGCCTTCTGTGTTTCAAAAAGCTTCAATGCTGCTTCCTGTTTGATATTTCTACCATAACTAATTCCAAAGGAAACAAATGGAATTTTCGGATCAATTTTTGAACCAGAATTTACCACCAAACATGGTATTTTTCCCATTGATAATGCAGTTCTCGTTAATAGTGCTGGGGTCGGTATTCCATCAGGTGTGGCAGGCACCCCAGAAATTGAAAAGCATTTTCCGTAATACAGGAACTCGGCATCTGCTGCAGGTGTGTATGCAATTAGATCTGGATTTGCACCCGCAAAAGTGAGTCCTGGTATTTGACTAGTTTCTGTATATGAAATTACACATACAAAAATCGGATTTTTGGTCAGAAACGTTTCTATTACATTACTATTATGAGAGCATTTTATATCATATACTTCAGACATAAGTTAATCATCATTAAAGGCTTTAATTTAGTTTAGTTAATCATCCAAAATAGAAATGTTTGGATTATCAGTAGCGATACTAAGATAGGAAAGATTTAAAATCATAAGAGCTTAAAATCTAAACTCAATGTAATTTACTGTCTTTATAAAGTCTATAGACAGTAATCTAATAAGTTGGATTTAATATTAAAGGAGGTGAAATTTTCTTAAATTAACAGAGCCTATGCACCAGAGGAGTCTTTAAATATTTGCTTGAGATAATTCATACTAGAATGAGAAGTGACAGCGTAACAGCACTAATAATCATAGCAACGGCAACTTTAACGTTAGGATTGGCAGCAATAACTAGTTCATATGATATAGTGGGGTCGGTACATGCCGCTAAGCCTCAGTTCTGTTTTCATGCTGCCCTCGACCAAACAAAGGAGCCTACACACTGTTTTGATAACAGAAAAGACTGTAACGATGCTCAAGCAATCTACCCACTCGCAGATACTCGTTGTGTTCCAGTGAGAACATAATATCAAACGTTGTAGAAGCAGAGTTTAAGATTAACTCATTTTCCCATTTTTGTTTTATTTGGTATCCTTTTAAAGAATATGACGGCATCTAGCAAGTCGTCATAACTTGTTTGTTCTTTATCTAAAGAACGTTCATTTACTTGTGCGGTCCTCTTAGACATTATTAACTTATATGTTTTTCTGGAATGACAAAATATCGCTTGTTTAGCGTTAACTCTATTCTAGGATTTATTCTACAAAATCATTACAACGCTGTTCAATATCTTTGTAAACATTCAATTCTATAAAGTCAAAAAATCTTTTGATTCTTCTTTCATAATATTTTCTCGTAAGTTCATTTCTGATTGAGTATTTGAATACGTCGTATGGCTTGGAAAAGTGTAGGGGTTCTGCTTCTTGTTTGCTTAGCATATTCTACTTGTATATTGGAGATGGGACTAAATAAACGGACAAGTTTGATTTGGGGCCAGTGGTTTGTGAATCAAATTTGACACAATTCTTGGCACTAAAAATATGGAACCAATATTTCCATATCAAGGTTTGAATGATAAACTTAATTACAGACTAATTAAATTGTCGATAAATTTGAAATT
>Ga0066710_100006373_pt1 | contig 10998 bp, 11 predicted proteins | sample GraSoiAngelo_159_FD_79666 | JGI IMG/M metagenome (GOLD analysis project Ga0066710, IMG submission 79666) | Grasslands soil microbial communities from the Angelo Coastal Reserve, California, USA - 14_1009_16_40cm | ecosystem: Environmental > Terrestrial > Soil > Grasslands | place: USA...
AGGCACCACGCGGCCAAGATCGAGCCGCCGCGCGACACGATGCCGGTGACACGGCTGGCGGTGAGCGGGACGTAGCGCAGCAGCACGCCGGCGTGCACGGTGAAGTAGTCGACGCCCTGCTCCGCCTGCTCGATGACGGTATCGCGGTACACCTCCCAGGAGAGCTCCTCGGGCTTGCCGCCCACCTTTTCGAGCGCCTGGTAGATGGGCACCGTGCCGACGGGCACAGGGGAGTTGCGGATGATCCATTCGCGCGTGGCGTGGATGTCCGTGCCGGTGGACAGGTCCATGATCGTGTCGGCGCCCCAGCGCGTGGCCCAGCGCATCTTCTCCACCTCCGCATCGATGGAGGAGACCACCGCGGAGTTGCCGATGTTGGCGTTGACCTTGACCAGGAAGCGCGAGCCGATGATCATCGGCTCGGCCTCGGGGTGGTTGATGTTGGCGGGGATGATGGCGCGACCGCGGGCCACCTCATCGCGCACCAGTTCGGCTGCGAGCCCTTCGCGGATGGCGATGTACTCCATCTCCGGCGTCACCTCGCCACGCCGCGCGTACCGCAGCTGCGTGACCGCGGCGCCGGCATGGGCGCGGCGCACGCCGTCACGAGCGCCTGCCACCGCAACCGTGTCGCCACGCTCGATGATCCAGGCGCTGCGCAGCTTCCCCAGCCCGAGGTGCGGATCGACGCTGATTGCAGCGTCGGTGTGCGGTCCGCCGGTGTCGTACAGCCGCACCGGCGCCGCGGGCGACGTCAGTGAGACCTCGCGAAACGGCACCCGGATGTCCGGCCGTGAACCCTCGACGTACACCTTGCGACTGCCGGGGAACGCCCCACCTTCCGGCTCGACAGCCAACTTCCGGTCGATCACCTCGGTCATCTCCGCCTCCATGCGGTGGTGGCGCCCGGAGCCGTCCCCGCTGCGGGATGGCGCGCTCCCTGCGCCGGCATTACCCGGATCAGGTTCCGCGGTCGGCGGCCTCGAGCCGCCCTCTCAGCCCGGTCCTACCGAGCTCCCGCCCCGCGATGGTACGCCTCGGGGTCCGGATCACCGGGCGCGTGGCCTGGCACGACGCCCGTTGCGCAGATCGACGCGTACAGGGTTGCGCTGGGCTTCGGCGTGCGCGCCTGGGTCACCGGGTCGACGGCGAATAGACCGAACCGCTGCGTGTAGCCCTCGGCCCACTCGAAGTTGTCCCACGCCGTCCAGTGCAGGTAGCCACGCAGGTCGACGCCGTCGTCGACGGCATCCAGCGCGGCGTTGAGGTGGTCGACGATGAACCGCGGACGCAGCTCGTCGGCGACGTCGGCCACGCCGTTCTCGGTGATCAGCAGCGGCAGGCGGAACTCCTGCCACAGGCTGCGCAGCGCGCGGCGCAGGCCGGTGGCGTCGATCGCCCAGCCGAAGCTGCTGTGCGGCAGCGACGGGTCCGCTTCCTGCCGGGCGAAGAGCGTGCCCGGCGACGCGGCATCGAAGCTGACCGCGTCGTCGCAGTAGTAGTTCACGCCGAGGTAGTCGAGTGATTCGCGCAACCCTGCGATGCGGCGGCCGTCGCCGAGGGGCGGGAGCAGCCGGCCGGCGGCGCACGCGCGCAGGAACCAGCGATTGAAGATGTGGTTGGGAACGAGCGCTGCGGCGCGATCGAGCGGTGACGCGCGGCGTCGCGGCCGCAGCGGCCGCTCGTGGTGGGCCACCGAGACGTGCGCGGGACGGCCGCGCCGCGCGGCCACGGTGTGGAGGGCCTGGGCGCCAGCGGCGTGCATCAGCAGCAGCCCGCGCAGCACGCGCAGCGTCCGCCACAGCGATCGTTCTCCCGGCGGCCAGCGGCCCTGCAGGTGGCCGATGACGGCGAGCACCGCCGGCTCGTTGATGGTGAGCCACCACGTGACATCATCACCGAACGACTCGGCGCACGCGCTCGCGTAGCGCGCGAACAGCCGCGGCGCGTCGCGGCGCAGCACCCCGCCGCCGCGCGCAAACCAGCGCGGCATCGTGAAGTGGTGCAGCGTCACCACCGGCTCCATGCCCGCCGCGCGACACGCGCGCACCACGTCCGCATAGTGGTCGAGCGCGGCGCGGTCGAACCAGCCCGGTTCGGGCTCGACGCGCGCCCATTCCACCGAGAAGCGATGCGCGTTGTGGTGCATCGCCCCCAGCTCGGCGAGGTCCTCGCGGTAGCGCGCGTAATGGTCGCAGGCAACCGACGCGTTGCTGCGATCGGCGATGCGCGACGGGTCCTCCGCCGACCACTGCTGCCAGTCGTTGTCGATGCGGCCTTCCACCTGGTGCGCAGCGGTGGCGCACCCGATCAGGAAGCCGGGCGGCAGGCGACGCCCGCCCTCGCCCGCCTGCAGAATCACGCTTGCCCGTGCACCGCCTCGAGCACCAACCGGGTCGCGCCATCCGGACCGGGTCCGTCCTCGACGACGCGAATCGCGTTCTTGCGTGCCCAGGCGCGCACGGCGAAGGCGTGTTCGGCGACGGGAGCGCGGACGTCGAGCCGGTCGCCCGGGCCGAGCGCCGCGTAGGCACGCCGCACCCGCTCCAACGCCCCCGGCTCGGTGCAGAGGTCCTCTGCGCCGCTGAGGTCGATCGAGTGGATCCGCGTCGTGCTCAGGAGATTGCCGCCTCCTTCTCCACCGGCACGCCGACGGCGTTGCCCCATTCGCTCCACGATCCGTCGTAGTTGGTGACCACGGGATAGCCGAGCAGGTACGTGAGCACGAACCATGTGTGCGATGAGCGTTCGCCGATCCGGCAGTACGCGATGACCGAGGCCTCCGGCGTCACCCCTTGGGCGCCGTAGAGCTCGCGCAGCTGCTCGACAGGCTTGAACGTGTCGTCCTCGAGGATGGCCTGCGCCCAGGGGATGTTGACGGCGCCGGGGATGTGGCCCGAGCGCTGCGCTCCCTCGGTCGCGTACTCCGGCGGCGCGGCGATCTCACCCTTGTACTCAGCGGGCGAGCGCACGTCGACGAGCCTGAAGTCGTCTCTGCCGAGGATCTGGCGCACGTCGGGAAGGAAGCTGCGCAACCCGCCGTTGGCCTCCGGCGCGCTGTACTGCGCTGCGCTGAAGCTCGGGATCTCCTCGCTGATCGGGCGTCCTTCCTCGATCCATTTGCGGCGCCCGCCATTGATGAGGCGGACGTCCTCATGGCCGTAGATCTTGAACGTCCAGAACGCAAACGCGGCGAACCAGTTGCGCATGTCGCCGTAGAGGATCAGCGTCGTGTCCGGTGTGGCGCCGAGCCGGCCCATGAGCCGCTCGAACTGCTCGCGCGGCAGGATGTCGCGGCGCGTGGCGTGGTTGATGTCCTTCTTCCAGTCGACGAGCGCTGCGCCGGGAATGTGCCCGAGCTCGTAGGCGCTGCTGGGGTCGTAGTCGACCTCCAGGATGCGTACCGCCGGATCGTTCAGATGGTCCTCGGCCCACGCCGTGGTGACGAGGACCTCGGGATGCGCGTAGTCGGACACAGACGGTCTCCTTCACATGGTCCGGGGGAGGCTTCGTAAAACCCGACGATGATACTCAAGATTCTCTCGCCACCCGAAGCATTCAGATCTGACCGCACGGGGCGCACAATGCGGGCGTGGAGGATGCAGCCCCGGTCGAGGGCACCGTCCGTCTGATGACCGACGAGCCGCTGGAAATGCCGGCCACCGAGATGGGCGAGCTCCGCGAGCGGGTCGCCGAAGCGGTCAACCGGCGCCCCTGGCTCGTGCCCGCCGTGCTGATGGCGCTCGGCGTGGCCTTCCTCCTGCTGCGGCGGCGGCGGTAGCGCCGGCGCCGGGCCGGGCCGGCACGGGCGGCGGGCTTCGGGAGCCCGCGAAGACGTCGAGCAGCAGCGCCTCGAACGCCAGCCGCGGCTGCGCGTAGGTCGCCACCGCTTCGCAGGCGGCGAGGATGCGCGCCAGGATGGCGACGATGCGCTCGGCGGGCAGGTCCTCGGCCCAGCGCTCCAGGGCGGGCCGGTAGGCCGACCACACAGCCAGCTCCGGGGCGGCCAGCGCGAAACACGCCGCGTCGCGCACGAACGTGGCCCATGCGCCGAGCGTCACCAGCGCTCGCTCCCGACCCTCGGCGCCGGCGCCCGGAGCCACAGCCGCCGCGGTGCGGAGCGCGCCGGCGGTGCCGGAACCCCCGGTGGCAAGGAAGCGGTCCAGCGCCTCGAGCTCGGCCTCGAGGGCGCCGGCTTCCGCGGCCAGGTGCAGCGCGCGGGCCGGGCATCCTGCCGCCAGTGCGGTGGCGCCGGTGGCGCGCTCCGCTTCGATGCCGTGCTCCTCCCGCAGCCAGTGCGTGATCTGCGCCGCCGGCACCGGGCCGAAGACCACCACCTCGCAGCGCGAGAGCACGGTCTCGGGCAGCCGCTCCGGGTGAGCGGCGCACAGGATGAGGTGGGTTCGGGGCGGAGGCTCCTCGATCGTCTTGAGCAGGCAGTCGGCGGCCGGTTCGGTGAGCCGGTCGGCGCGGGCCAGGATGGCGACGCGGCGGCCGCCCGCGTAGGTGCGCAGCGCCAGAAAGTCCTGCAGCGTCGGACCCTGCTCGCCGCCGGCGCGGACACGCTGGATCGACAGGTTCTCCGCGTCCGAGTCCTCGAGCCACAGGTCGGGATGCGCGGCGATGCCGCCCGGCCAGTGCGCCGCATCGATGATCTGCGCGGCGAGCGCGACGGCGGCGGTGGTCTTGCCCACACCGTCTGGGCCGGTGAACAGCAGCGCGTGCGTGAGCGTGTCGGCGCCCGCCTCGCGCGCCAGGCGCGCGACGGCGCCGGCGTGGCCGATCACCGCGGCAAGGGTGGTCACAGATTCGATTGTGCAGAATTGCCCGTCAGTGACCCAGACCCACACCGACCTTGCGGCTCCGGCCGGGAGGCCCGGTGCTGGCGAGAGCGGCCGCCACTACGTGGCGCGGGTCGCGATCCTCATCGAGGGGCCGCTGGCGCTGCTGCTCTCCTTCGACCTGCTGCAGCGCGGCGCTGCTGCCCACGACGCTGGGCTCCTCGCCGCGGGAGCCTTCGCCGTGGTCGGAGGTCCCACGCTCATCGCCGGCGGACTGCGCATGCGCCGCGATGTCGAGCAGCCGCGCACCGAACGATCGAGCGGTGACGCCGGGCGCCCCGTTCCCTGGGACTGGTCGGACTTCATCCTGTTCTGGCCGGGCGCCTTCGTCGCCGCGGCGGTGCTCGGCGGCGTGGTCGTCCCGTCGGTGCACTCCCTCGACGCCAGCGCCGGCGCGGATACGCGCAACGCCGTCGAGGCCGTGGTGCAGCAGGCGACGTACTACGGCGGCGCGCTCATCCATCTGTACGTGCTGGCCGGGCTGCGCCGCGGGGCGACTCTGGAGGAACTCGGCTGGCGCGGCTTCCGCTGGTGGTGGGTGCTGATCGCGCTGGTGGCGGCCGCGGCCGCGTACTTCGGGGCCGCGTTTCTCGAACAGGCCAGCGTGCACCTCTTCCCCAGCGCGCCGCAGACGCAGTGCATCGCGGTGCGGCGCGATTACAGCCACTCGGTGGCGCTCGCGGTCGTCGTGGTCTGCGTCTTCGCACCGCTTGCGGAGGAGAGCATCTTCCGCGGGTTTGTGTACGGCTACGTGCGCCGCTGGGCGCCGATCCCGGTAGCGGTGCTCGTCAGCGGCGCCGTCTTCTCCGCGCTGCATTTCGAACTGCTCCTGCTGCTCCCGCTGCTCGCCGTCGGCTGCATCCTCGCGCTGGTGTTCCAGGGTTCGAGGAGCCTGTGGCCGGGGGCACTGGTGCACGCGCTCTTCAACCTGCCCAACGTGCTGATCCTGCTCAGCCCGACCTTCAGCTGTTGACGTCGGCAGCGCGCTCAGGTGGGACGCAGGCCCCTCCGTTTATCGCTGCTTGAACGCCTGGCGGCGTTCAATGCCGCTACTGCGGGCCACGGCGGACCAGCCGTGGCCCGCAGATGCACTGCGCGACCTGCGTCCCACCCGAGCAGGGCAACGCTCATCACGCTATACGACGGAGCGGATCAGCCCACCGTCTACGGCCAGCATCGCGCCTGTCACGTAGGATGCTGCTGCAGATGACAGAAACACGGCGACCCGCGCGAACTCCGCCGGCTCGCCGATGCGCGCCAGCGGCACGTCGCGGCTGAGCATCGCCCAGCGTTCTTCGAGGCTCGCCGTGCCGGCGGCTCGGGCGAGCTCCAGCTGGCGCTCGGTGCGGATGCGCCCGGGCAGCAGCGTGTTGACACGCACGCCCGGGGCCAGCTCGTCGGCGAGCGTGCGGGCCAGTCCGGCGACGGCGCCGCGCACGGAATTGCTCAGCGTCAGCCCCGGGATGGGCTGGCGCACCGACGAGGACGACACGAAGACGATCGACGCCGCGTCCGACGTGCGCAGCGCGGGCAGGGCCGCGCGGATGAGGTGCACGGCACTCTTGAACGTCATCTGATAGGTGGCATCCCACTGCGCATCGTCGAGCTCCTCGAATTGCCCTGGCCCGGGTCCGCCAGCATTGACCACCAGCGCGTCGAGGCGGCCCAGCTCGGCGACGGTCCGCTCCACCGCGGCGGTGGCCTGTGCGGCGACGCTCACATCGGCCACCGTGGCTACCACTCGCACACCCTGCGCGCGCACCGCATCCGCCGCGTCGCGCAGCGCATCTCCCCCGCGGGCGCACATGCCTACGTCGGCGCCCTCCGCGGCGAAGCCCTCGGCGATGGCCCGGCCCATGCCCTTGCTCGACCCCGCCACGAAGGCGGCGCGTCCTGTCAATCCGAGGTCCATGCCTGATTCAGTGCTCCGTAGCCGGCGGCGCCGTGCCGTGCTCCAGCTCAGCCGGCCAGTCGAGAAACAGCCGCTTACGCCGAACCAGATACGCGACGATGATCGCGTTGATGACGAAGGCCAGCCCCTTGAAGACGGTTGGATGGCGGATGAGCTCGTCGACCTCCAGCGGGATGAACGCGGCCGTGGCCAGCAGCACCAGGTACTCCGCCCAGCGGCGGCGCATGATCAGCGCCGTCCCCTCGACGACCTCGAGCATGCCGTAGAGGATCGCAGCCACCCCTACCGCGAGCTCCGCGACTCGGCTGAGCGAGGTGAAGCGCTGCAGCAGCGCCTCGGCCAGTCGCAACCAGAGATGCCGGCCGGGATCGAGGTTCAACTCCGTCTGCAGTTGTTGGGTGATGTGCTCGATGCCGCCCGTCGCGGTGACCACCATCAGCACGACACCACCGGCCAGCAGCACGAAGGCCTTGACGAACCGATCGAGGATGATCAGGCGCAGTCCCACCGTCAATTCGATGCGGCGCTCGAGCTCCCAGCGCGCCCAGGCCTTCAGGCGTCCGAACACAGCAGCCGAAAACCTCCTCGACGGCGCAGGCTGAAAAGACCTTTACAGAGCCGGCGCTCGGCCGGTTACGATAGCCGGGGCGGAAGGTGATCGGAAATCAGGGGAATATGTTATGGACGTTGAGGTTCAGTCGGGGCACGACGGGGCAGTGGCCACGGGGGACGCGATGGATGAGCCCAGAGTTTTAGCGGCGATGCCACCTCCATCCACGGATTCGCCACCGCGCGACGTCCTGCCCGCGCTGCCGCTCGGCACGCCGGTGTTCCACTCGCTGCCGGGGCGCGCCCTGGTCCTGCCGGCGCTGGCGCCGGCGGTGGGCGACGGCATCGTGGTGCCCCGCCTGGGCGAATCTGCGGGCGTGCTGCTGATCCGCGGCGGCGAGATCGTCGAGTGCTTCTGCATCGACGGCGGCGAGACCATCACCGGCGACGCGGCGCTGCAGCGCATGACCCGCTGGGGCGACGCCAGCGTGTCCGCCACCCAGCTGTCGGTGGCCGAGGCCAGCCTCATCTCGCAGCTCTTCCATGGCGAACCGGTCTACGAGGACCTGCGGCTGGGCTGGGTCGACTGGTCGGGGATCCTCGCCGACCTGCGTCAGCGCCGGGGCGGATTCGTCGTGGAGCTGACCACGCCGACGGGCCGGGGGGTCACCAGCATCCGCGAGGGCTCGCACGTGGTGACCTACACCGACCAGCATCCCGGGCTCGGCGACCCGACCATGCTCGATGACCTCGCCGAGCACAAGCAGGGCACCATCCGGGTGCTGCGCGATGACTCCGAGGGCACGGCGCCGTCGTGGGCCGAGTCCGCAGAGATGGCGGGACCGGTAGTCGCGCTCGACACCCCGCTGCCGGCGCAGCCGCCCGTCGAGACGGACTCGAGTTCGTTCACGGAGCTGTTCGGGACTCGCGAGGAGCACACGACGTCCACGGCCGTCGAGGAGCCCCCTGTTGAGGACGCCACGCTGGCGCCACCGCCAGCCGCCGAAGACTTCACCGAGCTGCTTCCCGACCTGAAGCTGCTGGTGCGCAGCCGCCTGCAGATGTCGTCGCCGCGCGTCGAGATCCTTCTCGAAGATGCAGTCGCCTCGGGGCGACCGCTGGAGTGGGTCGCCGACCAGGTGCGTGTCATGGCGATCCGCGGCGTGCAGGAGGCGACGCTCGAACGTCTCGCCGACGACATGATCGCCCTGGCAGGCCAGCGCGCTCGCTGAGGTCAGGCGGCTGCCCGCTCCACCTTGTAAGCGTTCTTGAAGTAGCGCAGCTGGGTCAGCTGCCGGTAGCGGCGGCTGCGATACCACGGCGTCAGTCGCACCAACGCAGGCGGGCTCCCTCGGTGCAGCACGACGGCACATCCGCTGTCCAGCCGGCGGAGCGCATCGGGTGTTGCCATTGAATCGCGCTGCACCGAATAGGCATGCGTGCTTCGACCGTCGCCCGTCCGGCTCACCTGAACATCGGTGAACTCGCCGCGACCGACCAGGCGCGAAACGATGTCGCCCGTTTCGGGGTCGCTGACACCCGGCAGCACCACCTTGCACCCGTGGTTGTTGAGGATCGAGTAAGCGCGATCACTCCCATATCGCGTGCGCAGCTGGCTCAGATCCTGCACGATCGACATCAACACCACGCCACGTCCAGCCCCCTGCGATGCGAGTGACGGCAGATCCTCGACGGGCACGACGTTGCATAACTCGTCAAGGAAGAGACCGAGCATCCGCTCCGGGTTCCGATGTGCGGCGTCGTCGCTCAGCGCATACGCGGCTGTGACCACACTCATCAGAATGCCCACGAACAAGCTGGCGATGCGCTCTGGTGATTGCCGCGGCGTGCACAGGTACAGCGTGCCGTCGTCGCGGACGAAAGCCTGCGGATCGAAGCTCGAAGCAACCGTCGACGCCATGACCGCTCGCTCGTTGAAGACGTTGAAGATGCGCATGACGGTTGAGAAGACGGTTCCGCGCTCCCGCTCCGGACGTTGATCGACGGACACGAGCATGCGTATGGCACGATCAGGGTCCTCATCGACCTCGGCGTCTGCTGTGAACACGAGATCCTCGAGCAGCCCCATCGGTGTTGCCAGGTCGAAACCGTGCACCCACGCATGGACATCCGACATCGCGCCTGACGTGCGCGCCGCGACGAAGAGCAAGGGCGCGATCAACAGTTTGCCCGATTCAGCCCAGTGCGCCCAGTCGTTGTCGCCGCGGCTGCTGCCCTGGTGCAGCGCGGCGCACATCCACGACGCCACCAGCCAGGCGCGGTCGAGATCCTCACAGCCGGCCAGCGGTGACCACCCGACCGACGTGAAGCGCGCGGCGCCGTCACCCGTGGGGTCATAGACGAACACGGGACCGACAGTCTGACGGTGGCCGGCAGTGAGCTCGACCAGCTCGGTCTTCGTGCTCGTCACGACGGCGGGGCCGCGCCAGTCGAGCAGATTCGGCACCACGAGGGAGCTGGTCTTGCCCGACCTGGTCGGACCGATGACAAGAACGCTCGTCTCGCGCTGCGTGGCGATGCGGAATGCGCCGTGACGCCCGAGGCCGAAGGAGCCGGCGGAGTGACCGTGAACACGCAGTCCGCGCATGTCGTGGTTTCGCGCCCAGTGAGAGTGACGCTGCAGCAGAGCAGGCCCTGACGTGAGCCGCGCGACGCGCACTCGCCGCCGCAGCGATAGCCAGGCGGCGAAGACACAGGACGCGAGTGCGACGAGGACGATCCAGAAGAACGCTGCGTTGACGGGACTCGACGTATCGACCAGCCGCCACGGGTGTGCCGCGGCGCCGGCGCGCAAGCGCTCGGTAATCCTCGCGGGGCTGACGAAATCCATGGGCGTGGATCGCGGGTGCCCGCCCGCGAGCGCCGCGGCCGCCATCAGTGTCGCCCAGGGCGGCAACCACACCGCCGTCGCAAGCAACAGGACGCGTGCATCGTGGCCGGCGTGGCGTGCGTTGACAGGTGCAGTGGCTGACATCAGCCGCACATTGGCGGCGAGCAGCGGACGATCCGCGGACGAAGGGCAGAATGGACCCGCTGAATCCTCAGCTATGGCCGAGGGGCAGCGGAATCGGCACCAGCGCGGCACCGGTGGGTACGGCGAACTGCGCCTGGGCGCCGTCGCGGAACCGCCGTCGCCACACGTGCGATGCCGGGTCGTAGCGATCGACGGAGGCCAGCCTGCGCGCGCCCAGACTGAACTCGCACCGCTCCATCGCAGCATCGCGGCTGACCGTCATGGTGCAGCTGCCCTTGGCCGGCTGACCGGCGAGAGTCGACACAGCCGCTGCCCGGATGGTGCCGTCTGGCCGCGTCTTGATCACAAGCGCCACGTCACCGGTGTACACGCGAGCGTCGGCGAGTCCGAGCGGATGACTGCGCAGCAGAGTTGCATCGGCGAAGTGGACCACCGTCGCTGTGCCGTACACGGCGACCGGCGCTGCGAAAACGCTCAGCAGGGAGGCAGAGATTGCGAGGCCCAGGCCGAGCAGCGCGGTCGCCTGGCTGGCGTGGCCCCGCCAGACGCGGACGAGGCTCGACGCGCGGACATGGACGGGAGCGAGACCGCCGAGCGGTATGGGCAGATTCTGGCGAGAACTCATCCTGGGCAGGGCGCGAGCTCGACGCTGCAGTCGACGACGCAACAGGGTTCGATGAGCAATCGCATACGCAGCTGGA
>Ga0066710_100006374_pt1 | contig 10998 bp, 8 predicted proteins | sample GraSoiAngelo_159_FD_79666 | JGI IMG/M metagenome (GOLD analysis project Ga0066710, IMG submission 79666) | Grasslands soil microbial communities from the Angelo Coastal Reserve, California, USA - 14_1009_16_40cm | ecosystem: Environmental > Terrestrial > Soil > Grasslands | place: USA...
AAATCATCGTGCGCATGTCCGTTCCTCACTCCGGTGGGCGGACGTTTCCGACCGACTCGCCCCCGGATGCTAGGCGGCCCGCTCCAGCGTTGTCAACGAGCGACGAGCGGCGGGGCGGCCTTACGCGCCCGCGGTGAACCCTTGCGGCGGCAGTCGAAAGGCCTTGGCGAACTTGCTGGCGAAGGTCTGGTACCCCACGATGAACGTCAGCTCGACGACCTCGGCCTCCGAGAAGTGCTCGCGGAGCCGGCTGACACATGCGTCGGTCACGTCGCGATCCTCACGCGTGATCGCCTCGGCATACTCGAGCGCCGCGCGCTCGCGCGCGGTGAACCGGTCGCTGGTCGAGTAGCGGACAAGCGCGTCGAGCTTCTCGAGCGGAATGCCTCGCTTCGCGCCGACGGCGCGGCGGATGTCCATTCAATACGCGCTGCCGTAGAGCGCGGCGACGTGCACGTTCAGCAGGGCCCGCAGCGGCGCGTCGATCCGGCCGAGCCACTCGAGCGAGCCGTAGAGCGCGCCGAGCCCCAGCATGAGCGGGACGCGGTGAGCCATGATCCGCTCCGGCGTCGGTACCTTGCCGAACATCGCCTCGCCGATCTTGTAAAAGGCGCGAACCGCCAGTCCCGGCCGTTCCACTTCGCTGATCGTGGTCATGGGCGTCCTCCTCGGGTTTCGTGCGGTTGGACCGATCGGCCTCCACCTCCAGTTTCCCACCTGAGGCCAGAGCCGGGCCGGGGCCGTGTGGTAACGTGTGGGACCGCATGAGCGCGTCAGGCGGATCCACTCTGGAACAGCGCCGCCTCGGTCGGACCGACATCGTGGCGAGCGTGCTGGGCTTCGGCGGCTCCGAGATCGGCTACCAGGGCGTGACCGGCCGCACCGTCGCCCGGCTCCTCGGGAGCGCGATCGACGCCGGGCTCAACGTCATCGACACCGCCGAGTGCTACGAGGACAGCGAGAGCCTGATCGGGAAGGCGATCGGCGCGCGGCGGCGCGAAGTCTACCTGTTCACCAAGTGCGGGCATGCCGGCGGCTGGGCGCGCGCGGATTGGCGGCGGACCCCGCTCCTGACCGGCATCGAGCGCAGTCTTCGGCGCCTGGCGACCGACTACGTCGATCTCATCCAGCTCCACAGCTGCGCGCTCGAGACGCTGCGCAAGGGCGAGGCCATCGAGGCGCTGGAGCAGGCGCGCGAGCGCGGCTGGGCGCGGTACATCGGCTACAGCGGCGACGGGGCGGCGGCCCGCTACGCCGTCGAGTGCGGGCGCTTCGACACGCTGCAGACCTCGGTCAGCATCGCGGACCAGGAGGCCATCGAGGGCACGCTGCCGATGGCGACCGCGCGGCAGATGGGTGTCATCGCCAAGCGCCCGCTCGCCAATGTCGCCTGGCGATACCAGAAAAAGCCGGCCGAGTCGTACTACCAGACCTACTGGTCGCGCCTCAAGACGCTCGACTATCGATTCCTCACGAGTGCGCCCGAGACGGCCGCCGGCACCGCGCTGCGCTTCACCCTGAGCGTGCCCGGCGTTCACACCGCCATCGTCGGCACCACCAGGCCGGAGCGATGGCAAGAGAACGCGGCGCTGCTCCGGGCGGGCGGGCTGCCGCCGCGAGAGTTCGAGCAGATCCGCGCGCGCTGGCGCGAGGTCGCCGACGGGTCGTGGGAGGGTCAGGTCTGATGGCGCCGCCCGCGCCGGCCGGTGCGTCGATCTTCGTTCCCGCCACCCGGCGCGAGCGCGCCGAGAACTTCGAGGGCTACTGGGCGTATCTCCGGCAGAAGAACGGCGAGCTCTTCGAGCGCGAGCAGGCGCTGGCGGAGAAGCAGCGAGTCCTCGGCCGCTTCCGCGAGCACGCCGTCCGCTCGCGCCGGCCGCTGGCGGCGCCGGAGCTCTTCTATCGCAACAACGTCGTCATGCGGGACGATCCGCGGGCGCTCGATCGGACGACGCTCTTGCTGACCTTCCTCTACAAGTTCGCCCGCCACGAATGGGTGGGCATCTCCGCGGCGTGGGACGTGACGCCGACCCTGGCCGACTCGGTGTACGTGACCGACAAGATCAGCCGCTATCATCTCGCCGAGGAGTTCGGCCACATGCGGCTCTTCCACGAGATGTTCGAGACGTTCCGTCTCGATCGGGTGCAATGGGTTCCGCTGGCCCCGTGGGTGCGCCGGGCCTACGCCTTCTTCACGCGGATGCCCCCGGCGCTCATGGCGTCGGCGGCCTTCGTGACCGAGCTGATGGGATTCACGGTCTACCTGCACCTCGACCGGATTCTCGACACGATCCTCGCCGAGGAGCCCGAAGCGCGCGAGCGGGTGCGCGCGCTCCTGTACGAGATCGCGGGCGACGAGCTCGGGCACATCGGTCTGCGCCGGAATTATCTGGGACCGCTCGGCTGCCGCACGGCAAAGCTCATGATCGGACCGATGTTCCGCGCGTTCCTGCGCAGCATGCCGGAGTCGGCGCTCCTGTTCGACGTCCGCCAGATGGTGAAGGACGCTCAGGGGTTCACCTACGGCGCCGTCTCGCCGGCGATCTCGAAGGGCGCCTGGGTGCCCTCGTACGTCCGCCTTCGCCCCTGATCGAGGACCCGGCCAGCGCCGTCTGTCAGATCTGACACTCCGCTAGCCTGGCCGCTCGAATCCGCCCGCCCAGTGCGGCTGAAGCCCCGATTTCTAAAGCCGAAGATACTTGGCTTGGGCCTTGCTTATTAATGGTGGACCTCTATGTCGGAAAGGAATTGGGGGAGCTCGATGAAGAGGAAGTGGCTCGTCACAGCGGTGCTCGCCGTCTCGCTGCTCGCGGGTTTCGGAACTCACGGCTGGTCGCAGAGCCGGCCGCTCTCGTTCGGCGTCATCATCTGGCGCAGCCCCACGCTGACCGCGCAGTTCTGGAATCCAATCCTGCGCTACGTGTCCGAGCGAAGCGGGGTGCCGCTCCAGCTGAAGGTCGCCCAGACCGGGACGGAGCACAGCGCCATGGTCCGGCGCGGCGAGCTCGATTTCCTGTACTCGAATCACAACTTCATCAAGGAGAACGGCGAGAGCGGCTACCGCGTCTTCGCGCGAACCCGGGGTGACGCCGAGCGCGGGGAGATCGTGGTCCTGCAGCAGTCGCCCATCCAGTCGCTGTCCGACCTCGAAGGCAAGGAGATGGTGTTCCCGCACGCCGCCGCGTTCCTGGGCTATCACCTCCCGATGGACGCGCTGCTGCGCAAGGGAATTCACGTGAAGCCGCTCTTCGCGGGCAATCAAGAGGGCGCGATGGGCCAGCTGAAGGCCGGTCGCGTCGTCGCCGCGGGCGTGAACGCCGAGGTGATGCGGGCGTTCGCCCAGCGCGAGAACGTCGCCTATCGCGTGCTGTGGAGCTCCGAGAAATACCTGAGCCTCGCGCTCTCCGCGCTCCCGTCGGTACCGCCCGAGAAGGTCAAGGCGGTGCGGGAGGTTTTCCTCCAGATGGCGGAAGATCCGGAGGGCGCCAAGGTGCTGGAGTCGAGCGCCGCCGTCCTCAAGCAGGCGTCGCCGCTCCGCTTCATCGCGGCGAAAGACGCCGAGTTCGAAAACATGCGGCGGTTCTATCGGACCGCGCTGGTCAAGGTCGAGCTCCAGTAGTGACTCTTCCGCTCGGCCGGCTGTGGCGAGACCGGTTCTCGCTCACGGCCCGCCTCGTGCTCGGCTCCGGCCTGGCCCTGGTGGGATGCGCCGTCGCGCTCCTGTATTTCATCCTGAAGGGCGAGATCGCAGACCACCGGGTCACGCTCCGCGAGCGGCTCGACGAGGAGATGCGGTTCGCCATTCCCGCGTTGAGCGGCCCCGCGGTGGTCGGCGACTACGCGGTGATCGAGCAGCTGGCACGGGCCACGGCGCGACATCCGGTCGTTTCCCGGTTCTCGTGGACGGACAACACCGGCCATCCGGTCGCGGCCGTGGGCGCCGGGATCAAGACCGACGCGCCCCAGTGGTTCATCGACTGGGTCGACCTTCCCGTCCTGGAGCAGTCGCAGGCGGTCATCGTGGGCGGGGATCGCTACGGCACGGTCTTTCTGCGGCTCGACCCCGCGACCTCCATCAACAAGCTGTGGCACGGATTCCTCCAGAGGCTCGGCATCCTGCTCCTGGGCGCCGGCGTGTCCTTGGGCGTCACGCTCGTCACGCTACGCGGCGCCGTGCAACCACTTCACGAGCTGGCGGCGAGCGCCCGCCGCTTCGGTCACGGTGACTACGCCGTACGGATTTCGCTCGCCGGTCCGCCGGAGACCGCCCAATGCATCCGGGCGTTCAACAGCATGGCGGAGAACATCGAGTCCCTGCTGGGCTCGCTGCACCGGAGCGAGCAGAAGAACCGCTTGCTCGTCACGCAGGTCGAGCAATCGAGCGACGCCATCTTCTCGCACAATCAGAACGGGGTCGTTACCTCGTGGAATCGGGGCGCCACACGCCTCTACGGCTACAGCCCGGCGGAGGCGATCGGCCGGCCGCTGCGCGAGCTCGACCTCTGGCAGGGACGTGGCCCGCGGGGCGATACCGCGGCGCGAGGCGAGCGCGCGGAGCCGGCGTCGTTCGAAGCCCACGCCAGGACCCGCTCCGGAGAGCTCGTCGTGGTGTCGGTCGTGACGACGCCGCTCCACGACGAGGGCGGTCACCCGCTGGGCGAGCTCGCCATCGTCCGCGACATCAGCTCGCTCAAGCAAAAGGAAGCGGCCGCCGAGGCCGCCAACCGGGCGAAGTCGGAGTTTCTGGCCACCATGCGCCACGAGATCCGCACGCCGATGAACGGCGTGATCGGGATGACCGCGCTCCTCCTCGACACCACGCTGACCCGGGAACAGCGCGAGTACGCCGAGACCGTCCACCGATCGGGCGAGGCGCTGCTGTCGATCATCAACGACATTCTCGACTTCTCGAAGATCGAGGCGGGCCGGCTCGAGCTGGAGCCGGTGCCCTTCGGCCTGCGCGAGACGCTGGGCGAGATGCTCAAGACGCTCGGGCCCCTCGCCCACGGCAAGGGGCTCGAGCTCGCGTACGAGATCCGGCCCGACGTCCCGGACGATCTGGTCGGCGACACCGGCCGGCTCGGCCAGATCCTCCTCAACCTGGTCGGCAACGCGATCAAGTTCACCGAGCGGGGCGAAGTCGCTGTGCGCGTCGACACCGAGGCGGTGACGGCGGAGACGGTGACGCTGAAGGTCTCCGTGCAGGACACGGGCATCGGAATTCCCGACGACAAGCGCACGCTCATCTTCGACGCCTTCGCCCAGGCGGATGCCTCCACCACGCGCCGGTTCGGCGGAACGGGACTGGGACTCGCGATCTCCCGGAGCCTGGTCGAGCGCATGTCCGGCCGGATCTGGCTCGAGAGCGAGGTCGGCCGGGGCAGCACGTTCCACTTCGCCGTGGAGCTGCGGCGAGCCGAGCAGCCGGTGCCCAAACGCGTGGCCGCGCCGCCCCGCGCGCTGCGGGGGCTGACCGTGCTGGCCGCCGACGACAACGCCACCAACCGGCGGCTGCTCGAAGCGACGCTCACCTCGTGGGGCGTGGCCGCGACGATCGTGGCCGACGGTCGCTCGGCGCTGGCCGCCCTCGAGCAGGCGCGGGCCTCCGGACGCATGTTCCGCCTGGTTCTCCTCGACGCCCGCATGCCGGATCTCGACGGCTTCGCCGTGGCCGAGCGCATCCGGCAGGAGCCGGGGCTGGCGGGCGTGATCGTGATGCTCCTGACGTCGGACGTGATGAGCGGCGATCTCGCCCGCTGCCGCCAGCTCGGGGTCGCGCGCCATCTCGTCAAGCCGCTCTCGCCCTCCGAGCTGCTCAACGCGGTGCTGCTGGCGCTCGGACAATCGCCGGAGGCTCCGTCGCCGCCGGCCCAGGGCCGCGCCGACACCTCGCCTCGCCTGCACGTGCTGGTCGCCGAGGACAATCCGGTCAACCAGGTATTGATCGTGCGCTTGCTCGAAAAGCTGGGCCATCATTCGGTGCTCGCCGGCAACGGCGAGGAGGCCGTGCGCGCCTACGAGACGCGGGCGTTCGATGTGGTCTTGATGGACGTCCAGATGCCTGTGATGGACGGGCTGGCCGCGACGGCGGCGATCCGCGAGCGCGAGGCGCGCGATCCGAGTCGGCGCCGACTGCCGATCATGGCCCTCACCGCCTTTGCGCTGCGCGGCGACCGGGAGCGATGCCTGGCCGCCGGGATGGATGACTACCTCACCAAGCCGATCAAGCCCGACGACCTGGCGGCGGCGCTGAACCGGCTCAGCGGCGACGAGCGGCCGGCCGCGCCCCCGGCGGCGTCAGCGGCCAGCGCGCCGGCGGCCGGGCCGGGATTCGATTTCTCCGCCGCCCTCAGCTATGTCGGCGGTGACCGCGCGCTCCTCGACGAGCTGCTTGCCATCTTCGCCGAGGACGCGCCCGTGCGGATGGACGCGATCCGCCGGGCGATCGCCAGCGGCGACGCCCAGGAGCTGATGCGCGAAGCTCACACGCTGAAGGGCGCCCTGAAAGTGCTGGGCGCGGCGGCGGCGGCGGGGCTGGCGCAGGACCTCGAGACGCGGGGGGGCGACGGCGACCTGAACGGCGCGCGCGAGGCGGGCGCGGCGCTCGAGAGGGCGATGGATCGCCTGACTCAGGAGCTCCTGGCGTCCAGGCGCGGCTGAAGCAAGACCAGCAGATCGTCCGGGCCGACCGCGTCGCCCGGCTCGACGTAGACCTCGACCACCACGGCCTCTTGCTCCGCGATGATGTGCGTCTCCAGCTTCATCGCCTCGATCGCCAGGAGCGTCGCGCCCCGGGCGACGAGCTGACCGGGTCGCACCGCGATTGCGACGACGGTTCCGGCCAGTCCGGCGCTCACGTGCGCGGGATTGCCCGCCTGAGCCCGCGCGCGCGCGGCCCGCGCGGTCGCGGCGGCGGTGGCCACCCGGATCAGCTGCAGCTGGCCGTTCAGCGTCATGAAGAGCGTGACGAACCCGTCCGCGTCCGGGGCCGTGCGCGCCTGCAGACCGATCGCGTGCCGCGTCCCGGGGGCGACCTCGATCTCGATTTCCTCGCCTTCCTCGAGCCCGTAGAGAAACGCGGGAGTCGGCAGCACCGAGACGTCCCCGAAGCGGCGCCGATGCCGCGCGTAGTCGAGGAACAGCCCCGGGAACAGCAGCGACGACGATAGCTCCCGCTCGCCCACCGGCCGGCGCAGCGGGGCCTCGAGATCGCGGCGGCGGGCGGCGAGATCGACCGAGGGCAGGTACGCGGCGGCCCGCCCGTAGATGGCCGGCGCGCCGTTGAGCACCTTCTTCTGCAGCTCCGCCGGGAAGCCCTCGGGCGGGTAGCCGACCTCGCCGCGGAACAGCGCGACGACCGACTTCGGGAAGGCGATGTCGCGTCCCGGGTCCCGCACGTCGTCGCGGCTCAGCCCGTTCGCGACCATGCAGAGCGCCATGTCGGCGACCGCGGTAGACGTCGGGGTGATCTTCACGAGATCGCCGAACAACAAGTTCACCTCGGCGTACCGGCGGCAGATCTCGTCCCACCGGTGCTCGAGCCCCATGCCGCGGGCCTGCGCGCGGAGATTCGTGTACTGCGGCCCCGGCATCTCGTGACGATAGACGTCCGCCGTGCCGCCGCGGATGTCGGCCTCGAACGGCGCGTAGTAGCGACGCACGGTCTCCCAGTAGCGAGACAGGGCCTGCAGGGCTTCGGGGTCCAGCCCGGGATCGAGCGGGGTGCCGGCCAGCGCCGACGCCATCGCGCTGAGATTCGGCTGCGCCGTCAGCCCGCTCATCGCGTCGAGGGCGCCATAGACGGCGTCGGCGCCCGCGTCGATGGCGGCCAGCACGCTGGCGGCGGCGATGCCGCTCGTATCGTGCGTGTCGAAGTGGATGGGCAGCCCCACCTCGTCGCGCAGCGCCTCGACCAGCGCCCGCGCCGCGCGCGGCTTGCACACACCGGCCATGTCCTTGATGCCGAGGACCTGGGCGCCGGCCTTCTCGAGCTGCCGGGCGAGATCGACGTAGTAGCGGAGGCTCCACTTCGGCCGCGCCGTGTCGAACAGATCGCCCGTGTAGCACATCGCCGCCTCGCACAGCGCCCCGGACTGGCGCACGGCGTCGATGGCGACCCGCATGTTGTCGATGCCGTTCAGGGAATCGAAGACGCGGAACAGATCGATGCCCGTGCGCGCGGCCTCGGCGATGAAGTGCTGCAGCACGTTGTCGGGATAGCTCGTGTACCCGACCGCGTTCGAGGCCCGGACCATCATCTGTAAAATCACGTTGGGAACCGCCTCGCGCAGACGGGCCAGCCGCTCCCAGGGGTCCTCGCGCAGGAACCGGAGCATGACGTCGAACGTCGCGCCGCCCCAGCATTCGAGGGAAAAAAGCTGGGGCGCCAGACGGGCGTAGGCCGGCGCGACGGCCAGGAGATCGTGGGTGCGGACCCGCGTCGCCAGCAGCGACTGCTGCGCGTCGCGCATGGTGGTGTCGGTGAAGAGCATGCGCCGTTCCCGGCGCATCTCGGCGACGAATCGCTCCGGACCGAGCTCGCGGAGCCGATCACGGCTGCCCGCGGGGATCGGGCCGTCGACGTCGTAGTCGGGCACGCGCGCCGCCGGCAAGGGCGTCGCCGGGCGCGGGCGCGCACGCATCTCGGCATTGCCGTTGACGATCACGTCGCCCAGGAACTCGAGGAGCCCGGTAGGCCCGTCCGGCCACGGCGTGGCGTCCACGAGCTCCGGCGTCTCGTCGACGAAGCGCGTGGTGTACGCGCCCGACGCGAAGGTGTCATGCGAGATGACGCGGCCGAGGAACTCGAGATTGGTCGCCACCCCTCGAATACGCGTCTCGCCGAGCGCGCGGGCCATGCGCCCGATCGCCTCCTCCGGCGAGTCGCCCCACGCGGTCAGCTTCATGAGCAGGGAGTCGTAGTGCGGCGAGACGACCGCGCCGGTGAGCACGGTTCCGTCGTCGACGCGGATCCCGAAGCCGGCCGGCGTCTGGCACGCGGTGAGCCGACCGTGGGCGGGCGCGAAGCCCCGGGTCGGATCCTCGGTCGTCACGCGACACTGCAGCGCGTGGCCGGAGAGCGTGATCGCCTCCTGCGCCGGCACCCCCGACAAGGGATCGCCGATGCGCGCGCCGGCGGCGATGCGGAGCTGCGCCTTGACGATGTCGATCCCGGTCACCTGCTCGGTGACGGTGTGCTCGACCTGCAGGCGCGGATTGGCCTCGATGAAGTAGAACGCGCCGGTGTCGGCGTCCAGGAGGAACTCGACGCTTCCGGCGTGCGTGTAGCGCGCGGCGCGTGCCAGCGTCAGCGCCGCCGCGCAGAGGCGCCGCCGCTCGACCTCGGTCAGGAGGGGCGCGGGCGCCCGCTCGACGATCTTCTGATGGCGGCGCTGCACCGAGCAATCCCGCTCGAACAGGTGCACCAGGTTCCCGTGGAGATCGCCGAGGATCTGGACCTCGACGTGACGCGCGCGCCGCACGAGCTTCTCGACGTATACCTCGTCGTTGCCGAAGGCGAGCGCGGCTTCGCGTCGCGCCGCCTCCGCGAGCGGCTGGAGCTCCGACGGCGCCGCGACGACCCGGATGCCGCGGCCGCCGCCGCCGTGGCTGGCCTTGAGCATGAGCGGATAGCCGATGCCCTCGGCGATCGCCCGGGCCTCGCCGGGGTCGCGCGGCAGGGGGCCGCTCGCCGGCAGGGTTGGCACGCCCGCCGCCTGCGCCAGCGCGCGCGCGGCGATCTTGTTGCCCAGGGCGCGCATCGCCTCCGGCGTCGGGCCCACGAAGACGATGCCGGCCTGCGCGCACGCGACCGCGAAGTCCGGGCTCTCGGCGAGAAAGCCGTAGCCGGGATGGATGGCGTCCACTCGCGCCCGGAGGGCCACCCGGACGATGGCGTCCACGTCGAGATAGGCGTCGATCGGCGTGCGCTCCGCGCCGACGAGATAGCTCTCGTCCGCGACGAAGCGATGGCGCGCGCCGCGATCCTCGGGTGAGAAGATACCGACCGTGCGCTGATCGAGTTCCCGCGCGGCCCGCATCACGCGGATGGCGATCTCGCCGCGGTTGGCGACGAGCAGGCGGCGGATCGGCGCGGGCACGCGCGCGCCCTACGCCAGGGCCAGCAGCATCTTGAGCCCCAGTGCCCCGATGACGATGGCGAAGACGCGCTTGAGGGTCCGCTCCGACGTCCGGTGCGCCAGCCGCGCCCCGAAGGGCGCCAGCACGATGCTGCCCACGATGAAGCCGATCAGGGCCGGCAGGTAGATGTAGCCGAGGCTCTGCGCGGGGAGTCCCGCGGTTCCCCAGCCGTTCACCAAGTAGCCGATCGAGCCGACCACGGCGATCGGAAAGCCGACGGCCGCCGCCGTGCCGATCGCCATGTGAAAGGGCACGTTACAGAAGACCAGAAACGGGATCGTCAGCGTGGCGCCGCCCATCGCCGCGAGCGCCGAGCACACGCCGATCACGGTTCCGGCGACGAGGATGCCGGCCGGCCCGGGCAGGCGACGCGTCGGCTTGGGCTTCCAGTTGAAGAGCATGCTGGAGGCCATGTAGAGGACGAACACCACGAAGATCACCGCGAGCGGGAACGTGGGAATGTGCCGGGCCAGCAGGGTGCCGAGGCCCGTGCCGACGACGATCCCCGGGATCAGCCGCCGCAGCACGTCCCAGTTGACCGCGCCGTGCTGGTGGTGCGCCCGCAGGCTCGAGATCGACGTGAAGATGACGGTCGCCATGGCCGTCCCGAGCGCGACGTGCAGCATGTGCTCGCGCGGAAAGCCCTGAGCGGCGAACGCCATGGTCGTGAGCGGCACCTGGATGCCTCCGCCTCCCATGCCGAGCATGCCGGCAAAAAAGCCGATGAAGGCGCCGATTGCGACATAGACGAGAAGCCACTGATCGAGTGCCATGGCGGGTACGGCGTGAACTTCGCTCAGTCGACGGAAGGAATCAATGTTCAGGACTGCTGACTTGGTGTTTCAGACTGCCGAATAG
>Ga0066710_100006376_pt1 | contig 10996 bp, 9 predicted proteins | sample GraSoiAngelo_159_FD_79666 | JGI IMG/M metagenome (GOLD analysis project Ga0066710, IMG submission 79666) | Grasslands soil microbial communities from the Angelo Coastal Reserve, California, USA - 14_1009_16_40cm | ecosystem: Environmental > Terrestrial > Soil > Grasslands | place: USA...
CTGACTTTGCTGTCGGCCGCCAATGACAGGCACTTCCACCTACACCTCCTGGCCGCCACCCTGCGCAACGACCTCCGCATCCGTATCGCCACCGACGGCGAAAGCGCACTCGCAATCGCATCGGACGAGGAACCGCCCGACTTGATTCTTCCCGACGTGATCATCCCGCGGATCGACGGCTACGAGGTTTGCCGCCTGCTCAAGCAGCAGGAATCCACGCGCGACATTCCCGTCATCTTCGTGACGGGCGTCAGCGACGAAGAAGGCGAGACGCATGGATTGGAGCTCGGTGCCGTCGACTACATCACCAAGCCGATCAACTTGCGCATTACCCGCGCGCGAGTCCTGACGCACCTGAAGCTCAGGCAGGCTCAGGCCCATCTCGCGCAATTGAGCCAGATCGACGGCTTGACGACGATCGCCAACCGCCGTCGCTTCGACGAGGCGCTCGGCATCGAATGGCGCCGCAATCTGCGGATGTGCACGTCACTCGCATTGCTGATGGCCGATATCGATTACTTCAAGCAGTACAACGATCTGCATGGCCATCTCGCCGGCGACGATTGCTTGAAGCGCGTGGCGATCGCGTTCACTGCTGCGATGCGGCGGCCAACGGACTTGACGGCGCGCTACGGTGGCGAGGAATTCGTCGCGCTGCTCGGCGACACCGACATCGATGGCGCGTTGCGCGTTGCCGACGCCATGCGCCGGAAAGTCGAGCAGCTGATGATTCCGCATGGCGGCTCATCGCACCCATGTGTGACAGTGAGCTGCGGCATTGCGGTCGCTGTGCCCTCCGACGATTCGTCGCCGGAAGATCTTGTCATGCGTGCCGATCGCAAGCTCTACGAGGCGAAGGCGGCCGGGCGCAATCGAATCGCGCAGTGACCCTCACCCCAGCCCTCTGCGGCAAGCGGTAGAGGCTGCCGCGACAGCGGCGGGTGGGACGGTGACGACGCCTACATGCGCAGGAACGGCACCGCTGTAAATCGACCGCCGAGCGCGTTGCGCGCGTCAACATCCCACCAGCGCTCGAGCACCGTTGCGTAGACATCGCGAAAGTCCAGCGCGTGACGCGGATTGCCGTCGCTCGAGAGCAGCGTGAGATCGGGCGTTTCGCCGTACAGCCCACCCGCGACGCGGCCGCCCAGCGCGAAGTGCACATTGGACGTTCCGTGATCGGTGCCTAGTGAGAGATTTTCCCTGGGCCGCCTGCCGAATTCGGCGTACGTCAAGACAAGCGTTTCGTTCCAGCGCCCGAGCTCGACCAACGCACTCTTGAGCGCGGTCAATCCGCCGGCAAGCTCCGCCAGCAAGCGGGCCTGCGTGCCGGGCTGATTGGTATGCGTATCAAATCCGGTCAGCGTCAAGCGGACGGCCGCGACGCCTGATGGATTGGCGATCACCTGACACGCGGTCTTGACGGCGTTGCCGAATCCGCTCGCGGGAAATTCTATTTCGAACGCGCGCTCCGTGGCGAGATGGCCGCGTGCCTGCACGATATCCGCTTCGACCTTGAGAATATGCGCGAGCGCTTTGTTGGGTGCAGCCGCGGCAGGCTGCGCGAGCCGCGCGCGGCGCAGGAATGTTGGCGTGTCTGCCAGCGCAATCGTTCGCGCCCCGCTGCCCGAAAGCGGTCCAAGATCATTCGAGCCGATGACGACGCCGTCGGCGGCATAGCTCGCGGTGACGGGTTGTTGCGCGAACGTGCGTGTCAGCCAGCCGTCTTCGCGATATTCATCGCTACGCGATGCCGTATCCCAGATCTCGATCGAGCGAAAGTGCGAGAGATTGGGTTGTGGATAGCCCACGCCTTGCAGCACCGCCAATTCGCGGTCGCGCCAAAACGCGGAGAAGGGCGCGAGCGCCGGATGCAACCCCACGCGGTCCGACAGCTGAATGATTTGATCGCGCGCAATGGCGAGCTTGGGACGAAGCGCGTAGTACGCCGCATCGGTGTACGGCACGAGGGTGTTGAGCCCATCGTTGCCACCCTTGAGCTCGACCAGCACGAGCAGATGCCTATATCTGTCAAATGCGCTGTCAAATGCGCGATCGGTCGCGGGTGTGCCCGCGAACGCCACGCTCGCAGCGCCGAACGTCACGCAACCAACCGCACGGGCGATGGGCAACGCGGCCGTGGCGCGAAGGAAGCGGCGACGATTGCGATCGATGGTCATGGTCGATGGACCGTTATTTCAGCTGATAGGCAGGATCGAGCAGCGACGCGGCAACGGCCGTCGTCACGTCGGCATCGTCGGCCACCGGCAATTGTGCGGCGATCGGCAACAGAAGCCGCTTGGCAGCACCCAGCTTCTCGTCGCGCGTGGCCCCATTACGCTCCGAGAGCCAGCGCGCGGCTTCGAAGCGCAGATTGCGCGTGCTGCGATCGATCTGTCGCGCAATGCGTGCTGCGCGATTGATTTCCGCGAGCGTCGCTTCACGCGTGGCCATCATCGGTGCGGAATCGGTGTTCGTGTCCGCTAACTGCGCCGTCATGGTTGCGACAGCCGTGCGAGGCGGGGCGCCGGCATCGTTGCGCGCAATGCGATCGAGAAACTGCTTCCGCGCGAGCAGCGTGTTGCTGTTGATCCACACCTCGCCACCGGGCCATCCACGCACGTTGGGCGGCGCGAACAAATTCTGTCCCATCCCCGCGACGGCGAATGCGAGCGGCAGCGTGTCATCCGGCGCGATGTCGAGCTGCCGCAGCGCGCCGACAACGATCTCGACAGGACTTTTCACGAGCGTGCCGCGATTGTCGCTCGCCCAGAATGCGTTCGTTTCAAGCAGACCGCGAAGCGCGACCTTGAGATCGTACTTCGACGCCCGAAATGCCTGCGCGATTCGCTCGACGCTGCGCCGATCGGGTTCGGGCGAGACGAATTCCTTCCAGAGCTTTGCGATGATGAACTCGGCGGTCTCGCGCCGCTCGAGCACGAGGTCGAGAATGGCGTCGCCGTCGAAGCGCGCGGTCTTGCCGAAGACAGTCTTTTCGCCGTCATCGTGCAGCCGTGGCCGAAATGCAAACGTCCCGGTATCGCGATCGACTCCCCAGCCGGTAAACGCACGCGCGGCTTCCTTGATGTCCTGCTCGGTGTAATGGCCCTGGCCGAGCGTGAAGAGCTCCATGACCTCGCGCGCGAAATTTTCGTTGGCCGCGCCCTTGCGGTTCTGCGCATTGTCGAGATAGATCACCATCGCGGGATCTTTCGCGACGGCGTGCAGGAGCGATGCGAAATTGCCCAGCGCCTGTGCGCGCAACGTCGCGTTCTGCGCATACATGAGGCGTGCATCGCGCACCTTCTGCTCGCTCGACACAAAGTGGTTGTGCCAGAACAACGTCATCCGCTCGGTGAGCGGCGACGGCGTGACGAGCATCTCGCGGACCCAACATCCACGCAATTCAGCGGCGCGGCGCGTTTCGCCCTGCTGAAACGCTTTGCGCTCTTCCGCGCTCGCCACCGGACCCGGCCGACGAAACGGCCCCGGCTCGTTTATCCATGCCGGCGGTGCCGTTGCCGGCGTTGTGCGCACGTCGGCGAGCAACTTCGCAATCGCGTCATCGCGCGAAAGCGCAGCGTACGTGCGGACTTCGGTGGTCGTTGGTCCGAATCCGGTGCGAGCGAGCAGATGGCGCGCGTCGGACTCGCCCATGGATGCCGCCATCGCGACGGGCATCCATAAACCGATCGTGGTTGCTAAGAGCGCGCGTAGGGCGAGCAGAAACGCAGAAGATGGCATCGCGATGGGCCAACTAAATAAACCACTGCATCAACGCAGGAGCCTACGTCGCTGTTGACGCCTGCGCGCCGGCCGCTATGTAACCGGTTGTGTCGGCGTCGTTACGACTCCGACATCGCTCAGAAGCGCAGAGTGCCCCCGCCCAGCTCGACTACGCGGCCGGACACCTGAATGCGCCGATCGGCTGTCACCGTAAGGCCGAGACGGCAACGGCGTCGGACGGCCTCGCCTTGGTCGATCGATATGCGCTGCGGCAGCGTTGCGCCGGTGACGAGCAACCACCCGCCGAGGTTGGCGCAGGCCGAACCCGTGCCGGGATCCTCGACGACGGCGCCGTGCTTCGGAAAGAAGAAGCGCGCGAGCACGTGATCGCCGTCGCGCGCAAAGACGTACGCCATCGCACGCGCCCCGGTGCTGCCGTGGACTCGCAATGCTTGCGCGCTAGGGGCCGCGCGCTTGACGGCGTCAAACGACGCGAGCGGAATCACCAATTGCTCGCTGCCCGTGTCGATCCACAGCGGCGGCGCGTCGGCGAGATCGGCGGCGTCCAGTGAAAGCATCGTGGCAAGCTGTTCGCGGGTTGCCGCGGGGACGCGGTGCTTCGGCGGATTGGCTTGAAGTGCCCAGAGATCGCCGTCTGCCTGCACCGGAATGATGCCGGCACGAAGCTCGAGCGTAATCGCGTCGCCGACATTTTTGAGAGAGCGCATGACGTGCGCGCTGCCGAGCGTTGGATGCCCGGCAAACGGCATCTCGAATGTCGGCGTGAAAATGCGCACATGGGCCGTCGCACGCTCGGACGGCAGCAGGAACGTCGTTTCGGACAAGTTGAACTGCAATGCGAGCGCCTGCATCGTCGCGTCGTCGAGTCCGCGGCCATCCTCGAACACGCACAGCGGATTGCCTTCGAGCGGCGCTTCGGCGAACACGTTGACGATTCGATACGCGTAGTGGTTCATTTGAGTTCCTAGGCACCCACTGCCTCGTGTTCAGCGGTCCGTGCGAGGATATCGCGCGCCAGCGTGCGAAATCCGGCCGGAGAAATGTCGACCACTTCCACAATCGCGGCGTCGCAATGGCGCGGAAAGTTCCGCTCGATCGAGCGCGTGTAGGTCGGGTCGTAATGCAGCGTGAGCAATTCGGCTATCAACGCATCGTGATCGCCGTTTCCGGCCATCTCGTTCCAACGTTCAACGGTTTTCTTGCCATGGAGCGGCGCGAGCCGGGCGAGTCGGTTCGACAGTGATTCACTTGCAGTCAGAAAATGCGCGTATTCGTCCTTGAGCAGCGCAACGCGTGATGATCTGGGCGTTTCGATGCGCAGGCAAGGCGACATCCGCATTTGCGCGAGCAACGCGTCCGGAAGTTGCACGTCGCCGATCTTGCGGCTCTCCGACTCGACGTAAACAACGCGCCGGGGCTCGAACGAGGTAAGCGCAGCGAGCAGCTCGCTCTCGAAATATTTTTGCGACGGTTGCGCCGCGCCCGGCACGTCGCCCAACAGCGAGCCGCGATGACAGGCGATTCGCTCGAGATCGAGTACTTGTGCACCCTCCGCGGCAAGCGCGGCCAGCAAACGGGATTTGCCGCAACCGGTGAGACCACAGACGAGCCGGAAGCGGAATCGCTGCGGATGCGCTGCCAGCGACGCAACGACGTGCCGGCGGTACGCGCGATAGCCGCCGTCGAGCTGCGCCGCGCGCCAGCCGATTTCGCACAGCACGTGGACGAGCGAGCGGCTCCTCTGTCCGCCGCGCCAGCAATAGACGAGCGGCTGCCATTCCCGCGGCTTGTCGCGTGCATGAGTTTCGACGATGCGCGCGATATTGCGCGCGACCAATGCGGCACCGACCTTGCGCGCATCGAACGCAGAAATCTGCACGTACATCGTTCCAACACGCGTGCGCTCGTCGTTGCTCAGCACCGGCCAGTTCACCGCGCCCGGCACGTGATCTTCGGCAAATTCGGCTGGCGTGCGCACATCGATGCAGTCCGCGAACGCCGAGATCCCATCGACGGCCACTTTCCAATCGGGTCGCGGCGGCGGTCCGGGTGGCAGCGGAGCATTCACGATTTATGGAGAAGGGGAACGAGCGACGGCCAAACATTCGCCAGTATTCGCGATTGCGCGGCGGCAGTCGGATGAACGCGGTCGGCCTGAAACAGTGACAGGTCCTCGCCGAATCCGTTGAAGACGAACGGAACGACGGCGGCTTTGCGCGCCTTGGCGACATCGCTGAACATCGCGCCGAAGGTATGTACATACGCAGCGCCGTAATTCGGTGGCAGTTGCATGCCGACAAGCAGCACTTTTGCGCCTGCGGCTTGCGTACTCGCGACCATAGCATCGAGATTCGCGCGCGCCGTCGCGAGATCGCTGCCACGTAGCGCATCGTTACCGCCGAGCTCGATGATCGCGACCGCGGGCTGCTGCTCCTTGAGAAGCGTCGGAAGCCGTGCGCGTCCGCCCGCTGTCGTATCGCCTGAAATCGACGCATTGACCACGCGATAGTCATATCCGTCCGCCTTGAGCTTCGCGGCGAGCAGATTGACCCAGCCTTCGCCTGCCGCCAGGCCGTAACCGGCCGAGATGGAATCGCCGACGACAAGGAGCACGGGCGCTTCAGCCGCGCGTAGCGGCAGCGCAGTCACGCAGAGCGCAACGAACGCGGTGAGAAGGCGAAGCAGGGCGTGCGGCACGAGAGCCTGGATCGGAAGGGATTGAACGATTCTAGCGTGCGCAGCTCGAATGTTCGCCGGGCCGGTAACGTACAATCATCCAAGGTTTTGAACCGGCCGAGATCCCTGCGGTTCCTGCCCCGCTGAAAACGTCCGGCTTGAGAAACTGACGCGCAGCCCGCACGTGCGTCAGACGCTCCCCGCCAAAACCATGCAGCCGCTCATTCGCGCCGAGGGCCTGACCAAAATCGTGCAAAGCGGCGATGAGCCGCTGTCGATCCTGGAGAACGTCACCTTTGACGTCGAACCCGGCGCTGCAGTGGCGATCGTCGGCGCGTCGGGCTCGGGCAAAACGACGCTCCTCGGCCTTCTCGCCGGACTCGATCGTCCTACGGCAGGCGATGTCGTCATCGACGGCACGACGTTGTCGTCGCTCAGTGAGGATGCGCGTGCGGCGTTGCGCGCGCGCTTGCTCGGCTTCGTGTTCCAGTCGTTCCAGTTATTGCCGGCGCTGACGGCACTGGAAAACGTCATGCTGCCGCTCGAGCTCGCCAACGCGGCTGACGCAACGACGCGAGCGCGCACATGGCTCGATCGCGTCGGACTCGGCAAACGCACCGGGCATTATCCTCGGCAGCTCTCCGGCGGCGAGCAGCAACGCGTCGCGATCGCACGCGCGTTTGTCGGTGAGCCGAAATTGCTGATGGCCGATGAGCCCACCGGCAATCTGGATGGTGCCACCGGCGTAGAGATCGCCGAGCTGATGTTTCGTCTCAATCGCGAGCACGGCACGACGCTGGTGCTCGTCACGCATGACGTCAATCTCGCTTCGCGCTGCGTGCGTCGTCTGTCGTTGTCCGCCGGACGGCTGGTCGGCGACGAACGCGCGAACGCAACGGTTCCCGCATAAGAAGCGTGGGACGCCTTTGAGCACATTGCGACTTGCCTTACGCCTGCTGGGGCGCGATTGGCGCGCAGGCGAATTGCGCGTATTGATTGCGGCGCTCGTGTTAGCCGTAGCGAGCGTCGGTACCGTCGGCTTTTTCGCGGACCGCGTCAAGCTCGGGCTATCGGAACAAGCGAACCTCCTGCTCGGCGCCGATCTGATGATCTCAGGCGATCGGCCGCTGCCCGACGCGTACGCGACCGAAGCGCAACGACGCGGACTCGCCGTGTCGCCGGTGATCCGCTTCAACAGCATGGTGCAGATGGCGGCGCCGAATGCAAACGCACCCGTGCTCGCCGACGTCAAAGCGGTCGCGCCGGGTTATCCATTGCGCGGCGCGATCACGCTGCCCGATGCCGAATTGCCGGAGGGCCGACCCGTCGCTGGCATTCCCAATCGTGGCGAAGTGTGGATCGACACGCGTCTCGCACAGCGTCTTGGCGCAGCGCTCGGCGGGAAGATCGCCGTCGGCGAAGCCACGCTTGCGGTCGGCGCAATCTTTTTGCAGGAGCCCGAGATCGCCGGTCTCTCGTTTGCGCTGGGCCCGAAGCTGCTTCTCAATCGTGATGACATCGCGGCGACCAATCTTCTGCAACCCGGTAATCGCGCGACATGGCGACTGCTCGTGGCCGAGCGTAGTGGACGCGCGCTCGAAGGTTATCGCGAATGGCTGACGTCGCAGCTCGCTGCGGGTCAGCGTGTCGAAACGGTGCGCGACTTGCGTCCCGAAGTGCGGCAGACGCTCGAGCGCGCCGAGAAATTTCTCGGTCTCGCCGCGTTGGTGGCCGTGTTGCTTGCCGCCGTGGCAGTCGCGCTGGCGGCATCGCGATATCTGCGTCGCCATCTTGATGCGGCAGCCATGCTGCGTTGCTTTGGCGCATCGGTTGCGAAAACGCTGGTCTTGTTCGTCACGCAGTTTGTCGTTCTCGGCGCGCTGGCCTGCGTTGCGGGACTGATCGTTGCGCTGGCGGGACAAGAATTGCTCGTCGTGTTGCTGTCGAGCGCATTCACCGGGGGGTTGCCGGCGCCGACGTGGCCGCCTGGGCTCGCGGCATTCATCACGGGCATGTTGTTGCTGTTCGGATTCGCGTTACCGCCGCTCGTGGCGCTGGCGAAAGTTCCGCCGCTGCGCGTATTGCGCCGCGACCTGCCTCGACCGCGCGTTGGCGGTGCGCTCGCCTATTTGGCCGGCATCCTGGTCATCGGCGTGCTAATCGCATGGCAGGCGCGCGAAGCGCAAGCCGGCGCGATCATGGTCGGCGGTGTCGCGCTGCTCGTTGTCGCTTCGACGGCCATCGCACGGTTGCTGATCGCGCTCTTGAAACGTCTGCCGCAACGTGGCGTCTCGTGGCGCTTCGGACTGGCCAATCTGCGCCGGCGGGCGTTGGCCTCCAGCCTGCAGATCGGCGCGCTCGCGCTGGGATTGATGGCGCTGCTGTTACTGACCGTCGTGCGCGGCGACCTGATGCGCAATTGGCGCGCGACATTACCGCCGGACGCGCCAAACCAATTCCTGATCAACGTGCTTCCCGATCAGGTCGACGACGCACGCACAATCCTGAACACGTCGCTCAAGGCGGACACGACGTTTCGCCCGATGGTCCGCGGCCGACTCGTCGAAGTGAACGGACAGAAGCTCGACACGACGCGTTACGCCGATACGCGTGCGCGGCGGCTCGCTGAACGCGAATTCAATCTGTCATGGACGGATAAGCTCCCGAACGGCAATCGAATTGTTTCTGGGACGTTCTGGCTGGCATCGGCACGTGGCAGCGATGCCGGCATATCGCTGGAGGACGGTATCGCGCAAACGCTGGGCGTCAAACTCGGGGACGCCTTGACGTTCGATGTCGGTGGCAATCGTGTGACCGCGAAAGTAACGAGCCTTCGCAAAGTGGATTGGGACAGCTTCCGCGTCAATTTCTTCGCGCTGTTTCCGCCGGGTTCGCTCGATGATATGCCGACCACTTACATCGCCGCGTTTCGCGCGCCGGACGGCAATGGCGGATGGCTGTCGTCGCTCATCCAGAAATATCCGAACATTCTCGCGATCGATGTCGGCGAAATTCTCCGGCAAGTACAAGCGATCATGGAGAGGGTCGCGCGCGCGATCGAGTTCGTATTCCTCTTCACCCTCGCCGGAGGACTGCTCGTCCTGCAGGCGGCGATCGCTTCCACACAGGACGAGCGCCGATATGACGCCGCCGTGCTCCGCACGCTCGGCGCGTCGCAGAGGCAATTGCGCGGTGCGCAGATCGCCGAATTTCTATTGCTCGGCGCGATCGCGGGACTTGTCGCCGCAGCAGGCGCGACGGCTATCGGCTACGTGCTCGCCGATCGCGTATTCAACATTCCGTTCACCAGCAATCCGATGCTGTGGCTCTATGGCATCGGCGGCGGCGCGATCGCCGTGACGATTGCCGGATGGCTCGGGACGCGTTCGACCCTGCGGCAGCCGCCGCTTGCGATATTGCGGCAGTTCGGCTGAGCCACAATTCCGCCGGCGCCTGGGGGAGCGGCGGATCGGCGGTCATTGCCCTGGTACTCGGCAGCAGACCGAACGGGTGCCCATGGTGAACGTGGTTGTCAAGTCATTGTTGGTCATCCGGCAAGACCAGCCGTTCAGAAAACCCAGCGTCGGATCGCGCTTCTGGGTATCGTGATTGACGATCACCTGATTCCCAGTGGCCGACGAGCCGTCGAGATTGAACCAGTGGCAGCCGCCGCCGGTCAGCTTGTAACCCGCGGGGCAATCGGCGCCAATCGTGTTGAACGAGAGGGGGTTGAGCGTACCGTTATTTTGTATCGTCGTGCAGTCGAGCGCGGTCGCGGCCGGCGCCTTGAAGTACCGACGACGTCGATCGCAACGTTGGCCCCGCCGCCCCTAACCTGAACGCCGACCTGATTATTGGCCAAATTGATCCGGGCGGTCGTCGACGCAGACGTCAGTAGTACGTTGCCGAGATAAACGAGCGTCGCGGTGCTGCCAAACGTCGAACCCTGCGGCAGAATCTCGACATCGCCCGACGCTCCGCCGTTGACCGGAATGCCGAAGACCTGTAGCTGCACCGCCGAAGGGTTCAGTCCGCCTGGCAATTGGCTGAGGCACACGCCGTTGCCACCCTGTACTGCGTAGTTGCGAATTTCGCCGCCAGTGAATGCTCCAGCGCCCTGATAAACGGCCGCGAACGCGTTTCGCGTGTCTACCAGCCGGCACGGCTTCACCGGCGTGTACACCACATCATCGCCGGCATCGCCTAGAGCTTTGGCAGCGAGCCGATCAGGCTTGCCGCGAGCAGGTGATCCAAGCGCTGTCGGTTAGCTGCTCGGCGCTGATTCCGGAGGATGAGCGCGCGAGTTCTCCTCCCCACTCCCCAACTATCCGTTCCACGACCGCGGCACGGTTCTGGTCCACCGCCAGCAACGGATTCGCGGTGGGCTCGGCCTTCGCCGCGACCACTGCCACCGCCAACGAGATCATGAACGTGACCGAAATCCTGAGATGCGACATGGCTCCTCCCTTGATCCAAGGCGGCTCAAGAAATGATTGCAAGCCCTCGATTCGTTTCAGCTCATCGCCTGCGACAGTGGCGCAACTTCGGGGCGGCTGCATCCTACTCCGCCGAC
>Ga0066710_100006377_pt1 | contig 10995 bp, 11 predicted proteins | sample GraSoiAngelo_159_FD_79666 | JGI IMG/M metagenome (GOLD analysis project Ga0066710, IMG submission 79666) | Grasslands soil microbial communities from the Angelo Coastal Reserve, California, USA - 14_1009_16_40cm | ecosystem: Environmental > Terrestrial > Soil > Grasslands | place: USA...
ACGAATCGCCCCGTTCAAATCCTTGTGCAGCCCGGACAATTGCTCTTCAGGATGCCCGAAATCCGGTTTTCGCGGCTCCGGCTCCCGGATCTCTGCCGGTTTCCGGATCTCTGCCCATAGCCCGATAGAAAAACCGCGTTCGATTCTCCTACGCTTCGCCGCGTAACCTGTCCCTGGCGGCCGGGGAAATTCAGTGTCACGTTCGGAGCCCGCAACAACTTACACTCGTCTTCAAAGCGTCTCCCGAAATCTTTATTAAGCAACTCCTCGCTTGCGTCCTTAGCGGCTTCAGTCAGGGATCGGAGGACTGCTGTCAGATTGTTTTTAACGATTGTCGTTTTGGCTACCCATTTGGCGTCCGACACCCGCTTCTCGATTTCCGGCAGGAGACTATTTGCTGTCTTCTTTGCCTGCAATTCGGTCAGTTCGGATTGTTTTGCCTTGAGGGCTGCTTGCCGCTCATCAACTGATTTCTGGAGACCTGCAATATGCTCTGTCAGCCTGGTCTCTTCGGCGGATACTAGGGTCTCAGCGGCGACGAGTGATGAACCTTTTTCTTGCCACTCAACAGCCGAGCGAGCGGCAACACCAAGGTTGAGGTTCTTTATCCGCTCTACCACACCTGCCACGGGGTTCAGGACATCTTGTCCACCGTTTGTTTCAGCCGCGAACTGCTGCTGAAGCGTATCCATCTTGAGGTCGACAACTGGCGCAACGTAGTCACGAAGGCGACGTTCCGCGGCATCCAAAGCTGTTTTTATTTCATTATTTGAGAAATCGCGGTACTTCTTGATGAGTTCTACGGCCTTGGCAGTCAACGGTTGCTGACAGTAGGCGCACGGGTCGTTCGCGCCTGGATATGTCTTGTTCGTGTTCTTCTTGAGGTACTCTTCTCCAGCTTGTATGAACTGTCGCCATTCCGGCCCGAGGACGCCGGGAATTCCAAGGCCTTCGAAAGCCTTGTTGCCGGCATCATCACGCCGCTGGGAAGCCTGGTCCCGTGCCTGAACGTGGGATGCATACTTCGTAATATCAAATGCACTCGCTGTTTGAATCGCTGTCTTGAGTCCCTTCACAACCGCAACGCGGTCGCGCAACCGCTTCAATTCGTTCTGAATGTTCGACGACTTGAGTGCGTCGACCTCTATTTTCAGGGTTTCAATCGTGGAATCGATGTTTTCCGGGAGAACGGCGTATTTCCTGATCTCGTCGAGGTCCGTCGCCGCTCCGAGGGTTTCGATCATGGCATAAATGGAGCAGGAGCGGTCGAAGGAGACCAGCACTGTATTTGGTCCGGGAGTCCTAGCTGTTATCGCCTGCTCAAGCGCCGCACGCACCCGCTCCATCCCGTTCTGCACCAAAGGGAAGAGCGTCAGCTCGCCCGGCGTATAAACATATGTGAGATCGTCTTCAACATGAAGGCGGGCACCCCTCGCGTCGAAAATGCTCATACGATTGAGCGGGCCAACTCCAAATTCGTTTTTCCACTGGATCGTCTGACCAGTGGCTCCAACCGTGACAGCGAAGGTCCCGTTCGGCGACGGTCGCTTATCCGTACGAACATTGGGAAGGATCTCCTCGGCTGTTCTGACACCTGCCGCGCGCTTCAAGACGCGGACAAAGCCCGATTTACCAGAACCGTTCTCTCCGAAAATAACCGTCACGCCGGAAGCGAAATCGATTTGCGCGCCGGGCTTCAGTGCATTTACGCCGTCGCCAACGGTTAGCGAGTCCACGCGGACGGCTTCTAAAGGATTCCCATCGATCTGTTTTTCCTCAATCTTCTGAACCAGCTGATATGACTCATTCGAGAGCTTCTTCTCGGATAGCAGCAGTTTCAGATAGCGGTCAATGTCGAGGTCAGACGGCTGGACTCTGTTCTTAAGAATATCGCTCGCGATTGACCGAGCCCAACCGTCCTGGGCGTTGGCCCACCGCGGCAAGAGCGATTGCGGCGCTTGAGCGCCAGCTTGTTGCTGTTGATTTGGCATTTATATTTCCGCTCCTGCACCACAACTTCGGGATTTCGAATCCAATGGAAACCTCTTCGTCAATTTGTTTCTCGGAAGCTCACCTCTGCGACAGTCATCTGGCCCTCACCTTCTCTTACTGCATCCGCTGGGTATCTTCCCGGGCCCGTTTCACGCTGAATGTCAGGCACCTGCGCTACATCGCCAAAACCTCATGTGTGACATAAGACTTGAATTTATCAACGCTCGTGAAAACCCGAAAGCCGGCTTGGGCGGCGGATTCCGATGCGCCGTTTCGCCTGTCAGGCAAGAGGGCTACGGGTTGACTAAGATTCACTTGAAGGCCATCAGGCCAGGCTAAGTCCAGAATTTCAAGCTCCTGACCAGACTGGTCGGACATCTGGTAATTCAACACGCCCGAGGGCAATCCTTGGCTTACTACCCACTGGTTCAGCTCTATTAGCAGCTTCTCTTCTTCTTCCGCCTCCGAGACAACCGGTGCCGCTTTCTCCAAGATAGATGGCGCGGGTTTGCCCTCGGGAATCGAACCCTTCAAAAGGGTGTCGAGGAACTCGTTACCAGTCTGCGCCAGCAATTTCCGCCGCGCGGTGAGGAAGTCAGGATAGTTCTCCGGCTTCCACAGGCTCTTATCCATCGGTATCCAGTGCGATTGCAGCGCACCCGGATGCCGCTTTTCAACTTCCGGAAAATAGTCCTCTGGTTCGCGGTCCAGAATCCAGAGGTTTGCCGATTGCGTCAGGAACGTGAAATTGGCGATGGCGTTCACCTGGGGTCGGTCGTAGTTGTGCTTGTACAAGACCTTCTTGGGGAAGACGTGGTGAACTTGTAGCGTTTGTAGATGGCCAAGCAAATGGCTGGAAAGCTCGATGCCGCTCTCCCAATCCCTAGCCCTACAGACCCTGGTCAGCATGTAAAGCAACGGGTAAAATCGGGCACCCCTGCTCCAGCCGAAGAAGTCCTCCGGTCGAAGATTCAGATCTCCACGCGTCTGCCGCAGCTGGCCGATAAGCTTGTCGAGGGCCATATCGCGGATTCCACGGAGCCTGCATAACGTCCCCAGAGAAGCGTTTGCACGTACCAGTAGAGGAGCTTGTCGCGGTCTTTGTGGTCGGCAATCTTGTACTTCTTTTCAAATACGTAACGTGCCATACGGGAAAGGCGTAGCGGCTTCCAAGGACATCGCCATGGTCCAGCCCGAGCCGTGAGGCGATCAGGTTCAGCAACGTGTCGGTGGTTCGTTCAGCGGCCTTTAGCCCGTCGTGGAACTCTGAAGTGGTGACATCCTTCATTGCATCGAAGCGCGATTCGTTCCGCAGGATGGCGTTGACGTTGCGCAGGAGCCAGTCCAGGTCGAAGGTAAAACCTGCATTCTTCCACTTCGTGAGGCGATTTTTCATCTCCTCCCGCGCTGAGGGCCACTCGGCACAGATCTTGGCAAGAGCAAGATCGCCCTGCGAAAGTTTGGTGCCGCCGCTGTTCACGCGGTTGAAGATGCCGACGACAACATCGACGGTCTTATCCTCCCCGGTGACTTCTTCGATGTGGAGATCTATTTGTTTTATGTTCTCGATGGCGTTGAGTCGATTGATGTACTCGTTTACGTTAGGAGCAAGCTCTGGAGACGCCAGCACACGCTTCACACCGTCCGCGACACCCTTCATCATCAAGTCGGTGACGCTGAACCATAGCGGGTTGTCCTTCATCTTTAGCGGCGCATAGAACTCGAACGTTTCTTCCTGCAGGTTGAAGTAAAGTCCAGTGAAGGTCCGCGCGTTGCCGTCAAAGAATTTTGGCGGCTTGCCCCGGACGACGCCATAGAGCGATGTAATGCGTTGTTGGCCATCTAGTAAGAGCTTGACGATGCCTGGCGCAAGAGAGCCATCCCCGCGCGCATTGGCCTCTTCGCTCTTTGTGAGCCACACAAGCAATCCGCCGACGGGATGCTTGCGGTAAAGGGACTCCATCAGTCCCCTGACCTGGTCGCGGTTCCAGACGTAGCCACGCTGGAATTCTGGCAGCGCCATGCTGCCTAAATCGATCTGATCAAGGATGACACCGATCTTCATACTCTGGCTGCCTCCCTCATTGCTACCAGGCGTCTCCTAATCATCAAGTCCTTCGCCATCAACTCACACGTCATCCTATGCCTCTGCCCATTCCGCAGACAACGCTTCGGCCTGCTGCAGCACGGTCTGCACAGCTGCATCCTGAAGGTCCGGCGGGTAGCCATATTTGCGAAGGATTTTTTTCACAAGGACCCGCATTCTCGCGCGGGCAGCATCGCGGTGCATCCAGTCCACCGTCACAGTATTCTTAACGCTGGTGACCAGCTCGTGGGCAATGACGCGCAGCTTGGGCTCTCCCATGATGTCGCGGGCGCTGCCGTTCTGGGCGAGCGCATCGTAGAAGGCTATTTCCTCATCACTCAGGCCCGTCTCTTCGCCGCGCTGCCGCGCCTGCCGGATATCCTTGGCGAGGTTGATAAGCTCTTCGAGCACCTGCACCGTCGTTATCGCGTTTGCGTGGTAGCGGGCGATCGCGTCCTGCAGACGGTCACTGAAAGCTCTTGCCTGAACAACGTTGCGCTTGCTCTGGGAGCGAACCTCGCCGTTGATGAGCTTGCGCAAGGCTTCGAGGGCGAGGTTTTTCCGGTCCATCTCCCGCACTTCGGCAAGAAAATCATCCGAGAGTATGGAAATATCCGGCGTCTGGATGCCGGCAGCCTTCATAATGTCCACGATTTCCGTGGACACGACGGCGCGGCTCACAATCTGTTGTATCGCCAGCTCCCGGTCAGCCGCGCTTCTGCCGCCATTCGGCGTGCTCTTGACCATTGCGGCGCGGACGGCCTGGAAGAAACCGCCCTCTTCACGAATGTCTTTGGCTTCGTCGCTAGCCGCCGCCAGCGCGTAAGCCTTCGAGAGCGCCAGAACCGCGTCGCCGTAGCGGCGATGAACTCTCTTCTTAGCCTCGTCCGCGGTCCCGCGCGCGGCGTCCTCTTGCTGCATGGTCAGTATCCAGTCGATAGCCCCAGCCATGAGGCCGAGCCGCTCCTGAGGCGTCGCTTCCCGCAGCGTCGCGCGGCGATAGTCGAAGCCGTTGGCCGTATCGGGCCGGAACATGGCCCTGACGACTTCGTATTTTTCCATCATCACGGCCACGGCCTGTGCTTCATCGACGCCGGTGTTCTCCTGATCCGGCTCCGAATATTGGCGCAGCGCGTTTTTGAGCCGCTGGGCGATGCCGATATAATCCACGACGAGGCCCGCGGGCTTGTCGCGGAACACGCGGTTGACGCGGGCGATGGCCTGCATGAGCCCGTGGCCCTTCATCGGCTTGTCGAGATACATCGTGTGCATGCAGGGCGCATCGAAGCCCGTCAGCCACATGTCGCAGACAATGACCAGTTTCAGCTGTCAACTATAGCGGATTGGCAACGGGTGCTTTTAGCCTTTCCTCGTTATCACGTTCGCAATTGACAACAAAATTCAAGCGAATGGAATATGACTCGGCAATTAAAGAAGACCGCCGCTAAGATTAAAGATAGGGGCGCTCGTAACGGGACGTTCCGAGCGCTCAATCGGTCCTCCACAATTTTCCATAACGTCGAATGACAGGTTCAGTAAACACGTTGGCCGTATTAGACTTCTTGAAATATTCTACTCGGTCATGAATTTGCCGACGATATTCACCACCTGCAGGCCTCGTCCCGATGTTCTCGCCGGGACCATTCGTGATGACGAATTCATGGCCGATCTCTCGCGAGTCGTCAACCGAACTGCGCCTGCCGACTATTTGGATCCCGAAGCATTCTTTGCGAAAAGCTATGCCACGCGAGGGATGAAAGAGTTACTGAAAGCGGTGTGTCTTCGGCTGTCGGGCAAAGGTGGCGAGGTCTCTTCCATTATTCGGCTCGGTACTCAATACGGCGGGGGCAAAACGCACGGGCTTATTGCGCTTGTGCACGCCGTTCGCGCAGGAAGAACCGTATCGAATATTTCGGATTTCGTTGACCCGGCCATTCTCCCAACCGGCCCTGTAAGAATCGCTGCGCTCGATGGTGAAAACGCCGATCCTGCGAATGGGCTCACCCTCGAATCCGATCTTCTTGCACGTTCATTATGGGGAGAAATGGCATATCGTCTCGCGGGTCGCAAGGGCTACGAACGTATCCGCCAGAGTGATGAAAAGCACATCGCACCGGGTGCTGACACGATTCGCGAACTGTTCGGAGGTGAACCAACTCTGATTCTTCTGGACGAGATTTCCGTTTACCTCCGTAAAGTTGAGCGTGCATTTCCGGATGCGTCTAAGCAGTTTGCGGCATTCATCCATGATCTGTTCAAGGCGGTTGCATCGACACCACAGGTTGCGCTCGTGTATACCCTCGCGGTTGGCAAGGACGATCAAGCCAAGGACGCATACAAAGAGGAGAATGAGCGAGCTGCCGCCGCGATGGCCGAAGCGGAAAGTGTTGCTGTTCGAAGCACGACGCCCTTGAATCCAACTGAAGAAGACGAGACTCCAAACGTGCTGCGGGCGCGTTTGTTCGAATCTGTGGATTTCAATGCTGCGCGCGAGGTGGTCACGGGCTACAGCCAGGTGTGGAATACAAACCGGGAGGCTTTGCCAGCCGATGCGGTCAGCGCAGAGCTTCGGGATCAATTCGAGCGGAGTTACCCCCTTCATCCGAAACTTTTGGAGATGCTCACGGAAAAAACGGCATCCCTCAGCACATTCCAGCGCACTCGTGGCATGTTGCGCCTTCTGGCCCGTACGGTCTTTCAACTCTGGCGGACCCAACCGCCGGATCCGTTAAGTCGGGCTTGCCCAGTGAGATTGTGGTGAGTGGACATCCGCTTCTCGGAGCGGCGGCAGTCAATGCACTGAAAGAATGCAGGTTTGTAGATTTGTCTGAGAAACAACAACGTTACACGTTGACGATAGAATTTGAACAGACCGGCTCGGCTGGCGAACCAGGATCTGCCGCGATTGACTTGGTGCTTCCAAATTACATGCGAGTGACGGTGCGTCCGCCGGAAATCAATTACTCGACGGCCCAACCCGCCGCTGCAGCCGGCCGCTGAAAGGCGCGGCGGCTGAGCGGCAACCCGTTGGGCCGACAAGACGCGGCCACTGCAGGTCATCCGACGATGCGTCATTTCATCTATGAATTTCTGTGGGCGGTTGTTGGCGCCGGGTTGCTGATGGTCGGATCTTGTAATCCGATTGCGACTTCCCACATCGAAGGGAACGTTCCTTCACCAGAAACGTTTAGTGGCTTTCTGGAGCGTGACCTTGCGAAGTATTTCTCCGATAAGGGGATTGGCATCGCGAGCGTGAAATATGAAATGCTTCGAGAAGGCGCTACACAAACGGGTATTGCTTATCCAAAATTCTACGTATGGGTGTGGGTTACCGACAAAGCCGGGGCACTTCAGGAAGGCGCTGTCCGTTTGGCTGCAATAGATCGTAATGGGTTCGCGGTGACAGACTTTTTCTCGAGAAGCAGCATTCTGTCGGATCCGACTTCCATCGAGGCTGTGTTTCCGAAGCCCGTTTGTGAGAAGATCCGCGAGAAACTGAAATAGACTGGCGCGATTCTTGAGGCTGCCCAACACCACAATGCAGCCGACAAACGGCGCCCTGATTTAGTTTCGCGTAGGGTGATGTCCTCGCCGTTTGCGGCTGATCGTGAACCCGTTAGACCGCTACCATGGAAACACGTACCGGATACATGCTCGACACGAATGTTTTTAATGATGTCGTTGATGGAAAGATCGACATTGCGACTCTGAACGGCAGACGCTTGATTGCTACACACATTCAGAGAGATGAGCTCAACAACACAACCGACCAAAAGCGAAGGGAGTTGCTTCTCGCTGTCTTCGAGTTCATGTCTGAAGACCAGCTTGGTCTCGTTCCTACCGAATCCGCTCTATGGGGGGTGTCGAAGTGGGATGCAGCGAAGTGGGGAGCGGATGATGGAATTGTCGGAGCAATGCGGGCTGACTTGGACGCTCGCAACAAAGGCAAGCCGAATAATGCACAAGATATCCTTATCGCAGAGACGTCGCTTCGGAACGGATGGGTTTTAATCACAGCCGACAAAGATCTTTTTGCCGCCATTACCAAGTACGGAGGTGCGTGTGCAAACGCGTTCATCCTGCGAGCGGTCTAACAAGGCAATGAACCCGCCGCCGCAGATTTCGGTTCCGCTCTTGAATGGCTCAATGAAGGTAGCTTCGTTTCGCAAACCACATTAAGCTGGCGGCGCGGGTTATTGCCAGAGCCGTTAGACGCCTTGGGAATCAGCAGGCTTGACGTGTGTACTCAACCAGTCCGTAAATTGCTGGCGGTTCGTCTCTCCCGACGCCAAAGCGAGCATGATCTGCTCTTGGTCATCAAGGGAAGCGTCGATTTCAGCGCCATTGAGTAGAAGGAAAGTGGACATTGCCGCGTGCCCGGTTCGTTTATTACCGTCCACGAACGGGTGGCCCTGAACGATCGATAAACATAGAACAGCCGCCTTGTCTATGAGCGATGGGTACAGGTCGTTCATATCGAAGGTTGCTTTTGGTTGGGCGATCGCGGATTCGAGCGCTCCAAGGTCTCGAATACCGCCGCCTCCGCCAGTGGCTCTGGTAATCAAGTCATGCACTTCCACGACCTCAGCGAGCGTGAGATAGCGCATCAAGCCAAGCGTCGGTAAAGCACGCTGTACTTTTTGAGCACGCGCTCGGCAGCAATTTTAAAATCCTGATCGCGCTCCGAAAGGAGGTCACTCAAAGCTGCCCGCGCGAGTTCGTCCGGCGTTATCTTGAGTCGCTCGGCCTCTTGGCGTAGCCTTTCCTCTTGGGCCGGGGAGAGTTCAATATCGAGTTTCATCGTTCCTAATGTACCCTGACCGGACGGCGTCTAACAAGCCGATGAACCCGGCGCCGCTGCGGTCGCTGTTGCTCCCACAGCGGTTCCCTCGCTCGCAAAGAACGCTCGCTCGGCGCGGGTTATCGGCAAAATCGTTAGACCGCTGATCGACGGAGAGGAATCGTGAGCGTCTTCGAGTTCATGGTTACCGCAACAGGGTTGGTGATCGTTGTGACCCTGTTCATGAGTGTGAGGGCCCTACGCAGAATTGAAGTACGACTCGCGGAAATTGCCAAGCCTGCTGACGATTCCGCGCATGACGCTTTGCATCCCGTTTTCAGCGCGCGCGAGATTCGCCTGGCGAGACATCGGTTCGAGCACCACTACACGACTCAGTTGCGGCTTGAGAAACAGTTGTACGAAAGCGAACCGTGGTTGACGCGCCAAGAACAAACCGAGCTGTCGCCTCATTTGTGCAAGGATATGAGAGATATTTGCGAGCAGCTCGTTGAAGCTGAATCAGCGTGGAAAGAATACGCATTCATGGTCTTCGGAAACGTTTCTGCTGCTAATGAGAGCGAGTCCGGCCGGAGTATTATCGAGCGATGGAACAATTTATTGAAAGAGACGCGAGGTGTCGCCGCCAGGGACTTCGTTGCTCCGAACCGTGAGAAACTGCAACGCGTCGATAAGTGGTTTGAGAATTGGCGGGCACGTTTGAGCAATCAAGTATGCACCATCAAGCCGGGTGAGCCACCCAACATTCAGCCAATTGACGACGACCTGTTTCAGGACGTTTGGGAGGAACGAGAAGAATGGCGAGCACCCTACCGATGAACAGAAGCTCTGGGGCGGTCTAACAAGCCGATGAACCCGCCGCCGCTGCGGTCGCTATCGCGCCCTGCAGCGGTTCCTTCGCTCGCAAAGAACGCTCGCTCAGCGCGGGTTATCGGCAAGACCGTTGGGCGGACGGCAAGAAGAGGAAGCAAGCATGGCTCAGACTGATCGCGACATCCTGTTCTCCAATGAGGCGTTTGTTATCGGTATGCTTCAGGCTGTATCGGGCGCGGGTTTCGCGGCAGCGGTCTCGCAGTCGCAAGCCCTGATCAACCTTTCCGGAATGACGGCGTTCCTCCTCCTTCTCACCTCTATGGCCGTGGCACTCATGGTCGCGATGCTGGCCGCATACTGCAAGCATCAGTACAAACTCTGGGATGTAAAGGCCCAGGTGTCGGTCTCCAAAAATGAATCAGAAGAAGCGCAACTACGTTCTAAGAAGGCCAACAAATATTTGGAGGCGATGAGGATCGCTCTCGTGATTGCGTTGATCGCCATTCTGTTTGGCGTGGCTGCGCTTTTGGTCACGGCCTGGATTCGCGATACCTCCGGCGCAGCCCAATCGCTGCAGGGCACCGGCAGCTCTCTTGGCGTTCTAAAAACCGAGCCGGGTAGTCTTCCGACCAGCGCCAATCCGGCCCCGTCAGCAACCCACGATAATTGGCAGCGGATGAAAGACTGTGCAGAGCAAACGGACCGAATCCTCAAGCGGAGTCATTTAGAAGACGGCCAAACGATTGGCAATGGGGACAGCATCGGATTTTCCGAAAACCACTATAGTGTCAAATACGAACGCTGTTTCGTGCAGGTCCATATCACCACTTCTCTCCAGGTCATGCGTAGCTTACAGGGAGATCTCAAGAAGTCGACTCCGCCGTCGTATTGGAAACTGTATGACGCATTTGAAGGAAAAGACCTCTCTACGTGCACGTATAGCCAAGTTGAAAACTTCTGCGTCGTTGGGGGCTCGCCTGGGGATTGCTCGGAGTGCCGCAAGTTTGCGACCGAGCGCATTCAGAATTGACCACTACTGACACGGCGGGCAGACGATGAAGTGCGTAACGCTTGATACGAATATATTACGATGGAGAGCATAGAAGAAATAAGCGGGGTGTCCCAGGTATGAGGTCGTTCTTCCGGGTTCCGGAAGCGCTGTCAACGGGTGTTGGACGGGAAGAAATGGAGTCGCAGTAGGGGTATTATGTAAGCCGCGTCGTCGGCCCGCGCCGCCGCCGGGGAGCAAAGGCGGTCCGGTATGAAGTCTGGCGGTATCGCGTTCGCAATCGCTGATCGTCTGTTC
>Ga0066710_100006378_pt1 | contig 10995 bp, 6 predicted proteins | sample GraSoiAngelo_159_FD_79666 | JGI IMG/M metagenome (GOLD analysis project Ga0066710, IMG submission 79666) | Grasslands soil microbial communities from the Angelo Coastal Reserve, California, USA - 14_1009_16_40cm | ecosystem: Environmental > Terrestrial > Soil > Grasslands | place: USA...
GGCCCAACGCTGAGCAGACCGCCGAGGCTTGCGCGGCCACCCTACGCATAGCCGTCCCCACCTTCAAACCTGACATCACGTGTCAACGCGGCTGACGCCTCCACGCCCCTTCCCCTCCCTCGGTGCGTGGCGAGATTGGCGAGTTTTTCGGCAGTTAGGCGGCCTCGGGCGATGTCTGGCATCCCCCATGCAGAAACCGGCCCTTGGTGTGAAGGCCCCTTCCCGATAAAGGCACACTCGTCGCGAGGCGAGGTCGCAAAGCCACGGGTCAGGGTTGAGCCTGATAGCCGGGTTACCGAAGGAAGGGAGAGTGAGACTCCCCGGGAACATGGTGGACCTCCACACGATGGAGACACCACTATGCGCCCGAAGTCACGCACGCTTCTTGCCGCGCTGCTGCTCGCGGCGGTCGCCCACGCACTGTTCGCCACCGGGGTCGCGGCCCAAGGCCTCACCGACACCCTGAGCCATCAGCCGCCGCTCACAGGGCCGGAGCCGTACTCTCCCGGCGGAATCTGGCTCCCCGGGACGGGGGGCTTCCCCGCCCCCGGCAAGACCTACGTCGACCCGGTCTTCGGCACGACCATCCGACGGCTGACCGGGATGTGGCCCAACCCGGGCGACGCCGCGCTCTACGCCAAGAACGGCTTCTGGAACGCCGACGGCACCCGTCTCGCGTATAGCCACAGCGACACGGGCACCATCCACGTCACCGACACCACCACGGGCCAGGACGTCGCCAGCGGCCTCCCGGGCTACGGCAGCAGCGAGGTCAACTTTGACCCCAACTTCCCCGACGTCTGGTATTACGGCTCGGGCACCCAGCTCAGGAAGTATCTGCTCTCCACGGGCGGCACGGTGGTGGTGAAGGACTTCGGGCAGGGGATCGCCAACCTCGGCGGCACGGGCGACATGGTGGATAATTCCGGCCGCTACTTCGTCGTCAATCTCTCGGGACAAGCCTTCGTCTGGGACGGCATCGACGCCAACGGTCGCCTTCCCGGTGACCCGGCCTACGTCCCCCAGGCGGCCGGATCATCGGGGTTGCTGAGCGGGAGCTTCTCCGCCAGTTTCGGCGGTGGCTACGTCACCATGGCCCCCGATGGGTCGGGCGTGGAGATGATCGGCGGCGCGTCGGTCACCTGGTCTCCGATCAGCCGGACGGCGGGGACGTTCGGGCCCGCGGTCTCGCGAGGGTCGGTGGAAGGCGACCACGGCGATATCCTCTCGGCCTCGGACGGCAACACCTACCACATCTACGACCTCACGAGCCCGGGGCTCAGGATCATGAAGACGAACCTCACGCGGGGAGGCGCCAGCCAGGTCCTCGACCTCTCGGCGCTCAGCGTGTGGGACGATCTCCACTTCTCCTGCATCTCCCGGGGCGGCAACCGCGACTGGTGTGTGTTCGCCACGGAGACGAACCTGCTCAGCGACCTCGGGTCCTGGAGCCCGTGGCACCAAGAGATCATCATGGTGAACGTGGTCACCGGCGCGTTCAAGCGCCTCGCGCACCATCGCTCGCGGGAGATCAACGACTACATGCGCTCGCCCCGCGTCTCGGCGAACTGGGACGGGACCAAGATCGCCTATGCGTCGAGCTATGGCTATGACGTCAACAGCTACTCCGACATCTTCGCGATCGAGCTCGGCGGCAGCTCGCCCGGCCCACTACCGGCCCTCACCTCGGTCGCCCCGGCCCACCTGGTCGCCGGCGCGGCGAGCCTGGTCCTCACGGTGACCGGAAGCAACTTTGGTCCGACTTCGGTGGTTCGGTGGAATGGAGCGAATCGGACGACGACGTTCGTGAGTAGTACGCAATTGCAGGCGGCGGTTCCGGCCGCCGACGTCGCCACGCCGGGCGCCGCTCAGGTGACAGTGGTCAACCCGCCGCCCGGCGGGGGCACCTCGGTCGCGCAAAGCGTGACGATCAGCGTGGCCATGGTCGATCTCGGAGTCTACCGGGCCTCGACCACGAAGTGGTACATCCTGCGCGCCAGTGACGGCTCCGTGCAGCAGGTCCAGTGGGGCGCGGCGGGCGACATTCCGGTCTTCGGCGACTTCGACGGCGACGGCAAGGCCGACCTCGCCGTCTTCCGCCCGAGCAACGGAACCTGGTACGTCCTGCGCTCGAGCGACGGCACGCTCCAGCAGACCCAGTGGGGCGCGGCCGGCGACGTTCCCGTCCCCCGCGACTACGACGGCGACGGTAAGGCCGACCTCGCCGTCTTCCGCCCGAGCAACGGGACCTGGTACGTCCTGCGCTCGAGCAACGGCACGCTCCAGCAGACCCAGTGGGGCGCGGCCGGCGACGTTCCCGTCCCGCGCGACTACGACGGCGACGGTAAGGCCGACCTCGCCGTCTTCCGCCCCAGCACCGGGATCTGGTACGTCCTGCGCTCCCGTGACGGCTCGGTGCAGCAGGCCCCGTGGGGGCTCGCCGGGGACCAGCCCGTCCCCGCCGACTACGATGGCGACGGTAAGGCCGACCTCGCCGTCTTCCGCCCGAGCAACGGAACCTGGTACGTCCTGCGCTCGAGCGACGGCAAGCTCCAGCAGACCCAGTGGGGCGGGGCGGGCGACACTCCCATCCCCAGCGACTACGACGGCGCCGGAAAGGCCAATCTCGCCGTCTTCCGCCCGACCAACGGCACCTGGTACATCCTGCGCTCCACCGGCACGCTCGGCCAGGTCGTGTGGGGCGCGGTTGGCGACCAGCCCCTGGCGCCGTAGCCGCCGGCCAGAGGGACAGTCCGGGCCGTGGCGGAGGTCGCGCCGGGGTCGGGCGCTTGGCGCTCGGCTCCGGCGCGATCGTTCGTGAGCGGACGGCGGCGAATCGCCGTCTGTCTCGGGTGCACGAGGTCGGCGGATGGGCCGAGGCCCGTCAGGCAAGTCCACGCGCCACCCGCAGGGGCCGCAGGCCTCGATCTCCGTCGGGGCACGGGTGGGGGGCTGAGCCAGGGACCATTCCTCGCGCTCGACGTCCTGCGACCCACCGTCGACACAAGTCACCTCGCCGGCGCCGCGCGCGTGCGCAGGGACTCCCGATGAGACACGCGGCCGATGCTAGGCCGAACGGTGCCTGCCACGGCGCAGTGGAGGACGGGGGCAGCCGAGGGGCGGCACCCGCCGCCTCGAGCTTCGCCCTCGTGTGACACGGACGCGCTCGCTCGGACGAGCCGAGACGACGGCTGGCTGGCCGGGACTGGCGGTTTCGCCCACCGGCGACAGGGACGGAGGGGGCGGGGCGCGCGGGAGGCCTGAGGCCCTGGGGATGACGAGCTGGCTAGCTCACGGAGACCGGACCCGACGAGCCACAGCACAATCGAGACTCGGACGTGGCGCCCCGCCACGACGCGCTCCCCTCACCGTCGCGCGGGAACATCACTCGCGGCCCAGTTCGTCGAACCCCACGAGCGGCTTGGCGGCTGGTCTCTCCACGTGAGCGGGCGAGATCGGGCGCGCCGGGGTGATCAGGCGGAGGCGGTAGTCACGGTACTCGCCGGCATTCCCGGCGTGGCCATCGCAGGCGGCCAAGATTATGTTCACCATCTCGCGGGCGGTGACGAAATGAACGCGGTACCTGCCACCTGCCCGCGCCTCCTCCGTCAGTTCCTGGAGGAACCGCCGCAGGGGCGTCCCGAGCATGGCTTGATCGTCCCCGGGGTCCATCCCGTGGCAATGAAGCTTGATGAAGAGCCACTCGGGGCGATCTCGCACGGCGATCGCCAGACGCCGCCACAGACGTAGCCTCCCCATCGTCGCCGGATTGCGCGTCGTCAGCGCCCCGTTCTCGATGCACGGCGACGGCCACCCGCGCGCCCGCCGAGCGAGGCTCAGGGCGAGGGGGCCCTGGACGACCAACGGGAAGGTCCGCGGCGGCCGCCCGCGCCGAAGATCCCGCCCGCGGCGGTGGGGTGCCCGTTGGGTCAAGGGAAGCGCGGGCTCGTAGAGGGCATTGACCTTCGCCACTTGAGCCGGGTGCGGCGCCGACGGCAGGGTCAGGTCGGCGTAGCACCCCGTCTCCGCCAGGATCTGCATCTCCTCGTCGACGCCGCAGCACGCGCCGCCCGCTGAGTTGGCGAGCGCCCAGTTGCCGTGCACGAACGCGTACCGGGGTTGCCCCCGGCCGTCCCAGCGCGAGAGACATCCGTGGGCGGCCAGATTGTCCCTGAACTCGACGAGCGTCCGTCGCAGCTGAGTCGCCGTGTCCGGGGCCTGGACGCCGTGGTGCAGATGGACCTCGATCTCGCCCCAGCCGGCGTGGCAATGCTCCGCCAAGCGGCCGATCAGGGCCTCGTTGTACTGCTCGGCCGGATAGAAGTAGGTGTGACGGAACGGGTACCCCTCGGCGTCGCGCCAGCGCCCGACCGTCGTGGGGTAGGTCCGGCACCATCGCTCGACGCGACGCTCCTGCTCGTCGGCACTCGCGTAGATCCAGGGCTCGTCGGGCGTGATCGCCGGCTCGAAGTGGTCGGCCACCGCGATGACCAGATGCACGAGACCCGCGCGAGGCGGGCGGCGCACGAGCCGCTGCCAGGTGTAGCCTGGGAGCCAGCGGAGGCTCCGGAGCGCTTTCGCGATCTGTTCTATGGGAGCGCCTCCGCGGGCGTCTCGGCCCGGCGGCCGCGCGCGCGGCACGGGCGGGGCGTGAGGATAGGTCCGGGAGCCGGGTCCCCCGCCGGAGGTTCGCCGCGGTCACCGCCCTCGAGCCGACCTACCCCGCCCGTCGGCCCGTCTCTGAGGACTCGCTCCTTAGTTGCCGCGCCACCCTCGAGCCCCCGCAGGCCATCTTCGTTGTGCGCAGCCTGAGCGGGCCCCACCGCGCCCGACACCGTGGCCCGCGGCGGCGGCGCCGCCCGATGAACAGCGCGGGGTGGCCGCTGCGTTAGCGAGACATTCGTCATGAGTGAGATACGGCGGACACCCTGGGGGCGCGTCGGTGCGCCACTACCGGGCAGGGGCTTGGACCCGGAGCGGCCGGTCCGCCACGGCCGTCGGGCTCCGAAGGAGCGCGGCGCCCACGGCCTCTGCCACCACGGCCGCCCCGGCGGGGGTGAAGTGGACAAAGTCGTAATAGGTCTCGAGGCTCGGCTCGAGCGACGGCCAAAGCGTCAGGCTCTCCACGCGGAGCTCGTCCGCCACGACGGCCGCCCGGGCGTCTACGAGCGCCATCAGCCGGCAGAGGACCTCCGCCGTATAGTAGACGGTCACCTCCTCCTGCATGGGATCCCCGACCCCACCGTGCCAGATGTGGGCAAGCTCCTCAGGCGTGTAATTCTTCTCGAACCAGGGCTGCCGCACGAGGAGAACTCGATTCGCACGGCCCTTGGCTCCTCGGAGGAGTTGCCGAAGCTGCGCCTCGAAGAAGTCTAGCATCGGTGTCGGGTCCGGGGTCGTCGCTCGGATCTCCCTCGCTCGGGCCCGCATGGCCCGAGCCTTGGCCACCCAAGCGCCGGAGCCGCGGCGAACCTTCACGGGACGGAGCCATCGCCACCGGAGTCTTTTGAGGAGCTCGATCACGGCGAGCGCCCCGGGCCTCCAGCCGAACGGCCCCTCGGGGTGGTAGGAGAAGACCTTGGACGCCGGTAGCGGGGGATACTCGGGCGAGGGTGGGGCGCCCTTCCCCAGCCAATGGAAGACGTCGTTGCCGCCGACCATGATGATGATGGCGTCCAGCTGACGGTACCGAGCCAGGACCCGTTCGAGGATCAGATTGAGCGCCTGCGACGTGACGCCCGAGCTCCCGATATTGCCCACGTGCACCGCCGACGCGCCGAGCTTCCAGAGGTGTTCGGGCTTCTGGAGCAGCCGCTCGAGGGCGCCGGGCCAGCTTGTGGCTTGGTCGAGGAGGGCGCACTCGACGGGGCTTCCGCCGCCCACGAGGACCCGATAGAGGCCGTCCCGCGAGCGCGGCACCGCGCCCCCCCGCTCCCCGTCCGCGTTGATCTCGATTCGGGCCAACGGCTCAAGCTCGGGAAACACCGTCCGGTCCAGGTGGAGATAGAGTCTGAGGCCGGGAGGCCACACGTAGTACGCGCCCTGGCGGCGCAGCCACCAGCGCGTACCGAGTTCCACCACGATCCCGAGCAGGACCAGGGCGAGGGCGGCCTCCAGAATCAGTAGCCCGCCGCTCACGCCCGGCTCCACGCACGCAGCCGGGCGAGTCCACCCGGCAGATCGACGTAGGGGTCGTTCCGGTATACGAAGAGGATCCACGTCACCCCGAAGAGGGCGACCATCGCCGCCCCGGCCCCGACGAGGCCCACGATCGTGTGGATCCCCAGGCCCAGCCTAAACCAGAGCAGCAGGGCCAGGACCGGGAGGGCGCCGACGACCGACCGGACGACGACGTAGCGCACGTACTGGGTCACCGGCGTCTCGAGCTCCCGGCACGCGAACACCAGCACCACCAGGGCGAAGAGCACGTTCGGGATCGCGGTCCCCAGCGCCACCCCGGCCAGGCCCAGGGGGCCGACAAAGAGCACGCTGAGCCCCAGGTTGAGGACGCCCGCGACCAGGAAGGCGACCGTCGGAATCCCCGGCCGTCCGAGCCCCATGAGGATCGGTTGGGCCACCCCCCGCACCGGCAGGAAGACCAGGGCGGAGACCGTAAGGATCTGGAGCACTTGCCCCGCCGGCCCCTCGAAGGACTGACCGATCCACCACCCGAGAAACTGCGGCCCGAGGACGATCAGGAAGAGCCCCACCATCAGCGTCAGGGACATCGCGATCTTCGACCACTTCAGAAAAACCTCCCGGAGATCCGCGGCCCTCCCCTCGGTCTTCAGCTTGGTCGCCATGGGCATGACGACGGCGGCGATGGCGATGATGAACTCGATCAGGTAGATCACCAGCGTGTTGGCCACGGTATAGAAGGGAATCCAGCCCACGTTCATGAACGCGCCGATCACGAGGGAGTCGGTCTCAAAGCTGAGCCGGACGCCGGCGTTCAGGATCAGGACGTAGAGGCTGAAGGAGAAGATCCGCCGCACGGTGCTCCACTCGAAATCGACGAAGCTCAGCCGAACTCCCTGGTAGCGCCGACGGACTATGAGCCAGGAGACCGAGAACTCGAAGACGACGCAGGCGATCTGGACGAGGGCGAGGAAAACCAAGGACGCCCGCAGGGTCAGCAGCGCCAGTGTGAACCCGAGACGCAGGACAAGCCGTCCCAGCACGACCAGGTTGCGGAGTACGAAGTCATGGTGGGCGGCCATGATGCCTTCGGGAAGCATGGCGATGAACCCGGCCGCGACACTGAGGACCACCAGGAAGAAGGCGAGGCGCGCCTCCGGCTGCCAGCCCGCGGGGATGTGATAGGTCAGGGTGAAGAACGCGTACAGCCCGACGCCGACCAGAAGCGCCGCCGCGCCCATGATGAGGTAGAGCCCGGTACAGCTTCCGATCGCCGCGTTCAGCTTCCGCGGGTCCCGTTCGGCGACGTGCTCGGCGAAGTATCTTACCGAGGCCATGGGCACGCCCAAGACCAGCAGTCCCAGGTAGCCCGTGATGGAGTTGATCAGGTTCCAGGTTCCGTAGCCGTCTTGCCCGAGGGTGTGGAGGACGAAGGGCATGAGAAAGTAGGTGACCCCGATGGTCACCAGGATCACGGCCCAATTGGATCCGATATTTCGGAACATGCAGGTCGTCTCCAGACTCAGCGGCGTCTATCGGCTGTCCATCGCATCGCGTTCCGACGATCCGGGCACGGCCGGCTCCGGCACGTCGCCTGACCGCCGCAATCGGCGCTGAAGGCCGGACCGCAGGCGCGTTCGCAGGAGGTCGAGCCCCGAAACCGACTGAGCGAAGTGGGCCAAGTCCGCGGCACTGGCGTCGATCCGCTGAAGTTCGAAGATCGGCGTGTCCGCGGTATTCGAGCCGGCGACCGTCGTCACCGCGGCCACGTACCCCGCGCGGGCGACCGCCTCCACGGCCTGGGGCGTGTAGTCCTGTCTCCTGCCGTTGGGGTAGGCGAAGTGGGCCACCGGGGAGCCGAGATTGCGCTCCAGGTGCTCCTTGCACCCGCCGATCTCGTCCTGCAGACGTTCGGGAGGGACACGAGAAAGGACCGGGTGGGTCCGCGTGTGCGCGCCGACGTCAAACCCCTCCGCGGCAAGCGCACGAAGCTGGGCCCAGGTCATCGGCCGGTATTCCCTCGGGGCCGTGGCCGGGATGTCCACGCCGCACGCGTCGGCGATGGCTCCCAAGAGATCGTCCCGCTCGGCGACGGGGATCGTCTTGGCGTACTCCCGCCAGCTCTCCTCCAGTCTCCACCGGTCCTCCTCGTCTCGAATGCGAAGAACGCGGGCGGAGCCGCGGTGTTCGAAGACGACGGGACCGCGGGGCGCGTGCTCGAAGACGAATCGAAAGCGGTCGGTCCACGGCCAGAGGCGGCCGTCGACGAAGTCGCTGATCACAAAGACGGAGGCGGGGATGCCGTACGTCCGCAGCACGGGGACGGCCAGCGAGAAAAACTCTTCATAGCCGTCGTCGACGGTCACGGCGGCGGCGTAGGGCCGCACCTCCCCTTGCCGAAGCTGCCGCGCCAGGTCAGGCAGCGACACCACGCGGCGACAGCGGGCCAAGTATTCCATATACGCCGCGAACTTCGCGACGGGCAGTCCGCTGGGATCGCCCGTTCCCTCGCCGGCGAAGCGGTGAAACGTCAGAATGACCGCCTCCCGGCGGCGGGCGAGCTGCATGAGCCGAAGCAACCCCGCGCGAAACCCTACCTGGAGCGCCGCTTGCTTTGCGCCGAACACCGGACGGACCGCACCCTGCCCGCGTGGCTCCGGCGCCGCTGCCCTGCGCGCCGAGGTCGGCAGACTGTCCATCCCCGGGCGGGCCGGGTCACTTCCGCTTCCGGGCTGAGATGTCGCCAGAGTCAGCGTCCTCGACGCCGAGGACTACGTACACCCGACTTCAGACAGCCGGCGAAGCGCCCTGTCCAGCACCGCCAGTGCCCAGAGCCGTCGGCAGTGCTCCGGCCGCCGCTTCCTCGCGTAGAGTTCCATCAGCGACCGAACCGCAGACGACCTGATCCCGAGCTCGGTGAGGCGGCTCGCGCCCCCGAGCAGGTCGTGAAAGAACCCGGGCAGGCGATCGTTGAACCAGGCTTCCAGCGGCACCGCGAACCCTTGCTTGGGACGGTCGAGGATCTCTCGAGGTATCCGGTCCCGCATCACCCGCTTGAGGAGGTACTTGGTCTGCTCGGATCGGAGCCGCAGGGGAGCGGGAAGGGCGCACGCGAACTCGACCAGGTAGTGATCGAGCAGCGGAACCCGCGCCTCCAGCGAGTTCGCCATGCTCGCCCGGTCGACCTTGGTGAGGATGTCTCCGGGCAGGTAGGTGCGGAGGTCGAGGGCCTGGAGCCGCGACAGTGGATCCAGCCCGACGCTGTCCCCCGTATCGAACGGGGTCGCGCCGTCGGGCACGACCGCGAGATCGAGCAGACCACGAAGGGCCCGAGGCGGGAACAGCGAAATGGAGTCGAGGTATCGCTCCATCCGAGGCAGGGCGAGATTGTAGAGGAAGTTCTTCCCTGGGGTCCCCTCGGGCAAGCTCGCGCTCAGGACGCGCAGCCCCCCGCCGAGCCCCATGTCGCCAAGACGCCCAAGGTGCCGGCGGCGATAGTCCACCACGTAGCGGTCGTAGCCGGCAAACAGCTCGTCGCCCCCGTCGCCCGACAAGACGACCTTTACGTGCTGTCGGGCCAGGCGCGACACCAGGTACGTCGGGATCGACGACGCATCGGCGAACGGTTCGTCGACGGCCCGCAGAAGGTCGTCCAGCAGCCCGAGGTCTTGTGGACCGACGAGCAGCTCGTGGTGCTCCGTCGCGTACCGCTCGGCGACCTGGCGTGCGTAGGGCAGTTCGTTGTAGCCCTTCTCCCGGAATCCCACGGAGAACGTCTTGACCGGCGCGCCGAGCTCGGCCGCCATGATCGCCACCACGGTGGTCGAATCGACCCCCCCGCTCAGGAAGGCGCCGACGGGGACGTCGCTGACGAGGTGCGAGCGAACCGCGTCGCGCAAGAGGGTCCAGAGCCGCTCCGACGCGTCCTCCTCGCTGGGCGGGACCCCGGCGTTGCGGAAGCAGGCCGTCACCTCCCAGTAGCGGCGCGGAACGCCGGCGCGGCCGTCCTGGACGGTCAGCGTGTGCCCGGGGGGGAGCTTGGCCACGCGTTCGACGATGCTGAGCGGATCCGGCACGTACCCGTACTGGAGGTACGCCGCCAGGGCACGCCGATCCACGTGGCCGCGGGCCCAGGGGTTTTGCACGACCGCCTTCAGCTCGGACGCGAACACAAATCCTTTGGGTGTCTCGGCATAGTAGAGCGGCTTGATCCCCAGGCGGTCACGCGCCAGGAACAACGTGCGTCGAGAGTGGTCCCAAATGGCAAAGGCGAACATTCCCCGCAGTCGTTCGACGCCCGCCTCGCCGTACTCCTCGTACAGGTGCACGAGCACTTCCGTGTCCGACGCCGTCGCGAACCGGTGCCCCTTCGCCAGGAGCTCGGCGGTCAGCTCCCGGTAGTTGTAGATCTCGCCGTTGAAGACCACCCAGATGGATCCGTCCTCGTTGGCCAGCGGCTGGTTCCCGGTCTTGAGGTCGATGATACTGAGACGCCGCATCCCGATGCCGAGGGCGCCGTCCGTGTGGAGGCCGCCGCCGTCGGGCCCGCGGTGCGCGAGCACCTCCCCCATCCGGCGAAGCGTCTGCAGATCGGCGGGCCGGGAGGGATCGATGTTGAAGGCGCCGAAGATACCGCACATCGCGAGTCAGTCCCCCTTTCCGCGAGGCGTGGCCGCCGAAGCCCGGCACTCCGCCACGGGTCGTCGGCGCGCGCGGGTCACTCGGCTTGACCGGGCCGCCACGCGTACCCGAGCTGGCGGCCCGGGTCGTCCTTTGACACGACCGTGCCGAGCGCCAGACCGTTTCCCGAGCCCCCGCCGACCTGGCGCCTCCCCGTCCGCCGCTCGGTCCGCAAAC
>Ga0066710_100006381_pt1 | contig 10994 bp, 10 predicted proteins | sample GraSoiAngelo_159_FD_79666 | JGI IMG/M metagenome (GOLD analysis project Ga0066710, IMG submission 79666) | Grasslands soil microbial communities from the Angelo Coastal Reserve, California, USA - 14_1009_16_40cm | ecosystem: Environmental > Terrestrial > Soil > Grasslands | place: USA...
CGCCCCAGGCCCACGGCACCGGTCGCGATGACCTGATAACGATAGAGCCAGCTCTCGTCGCGCTCGCCGAACGTGTCGACGAAGGGCGAAGACCCAAAGAGGCCCTCCTGCCGATCCTGTTCGCGATGCCAGAATTGCCCGTAGTCGCCGCGCGCGGACGCCCCCAGATCGAGCCCGACCGGCGCGTCCCACACGTATCGGCGGTGCGAGGCCGAGACCATCCACGATTCCCGAACAGACCGCTCCTTCACCGTCTGGCCGCCGGATGGACCTCGCGATTCGGCGGACGCACGCGACCCGTCCACGAACGCGCTGGCCGCGAGCAACGTGCGTTGTGGGTCCGAGTCGCGCAGCCAGTATCCGTCCGTCCCAGCGGCCGCGCGCGCCTGGCGGCTGTGGGATTCGTACCGATCCTGGCTCGAGCCCAGACGGTAGGCATCACCCGACAGGCTCGCATCCCAGCGGTACGTCCGATGCTCCGGAATTCGGAAATCGGCGAAGGGGTCGGCGAGCGCCGAGACGGGGGTCAGCAAGAGAGCGAGCAGTGCGCAGCGGCGAGAGCGCATCGAATGCCTCTTGGCGAGATGGCGGCGCCGGCTCGGCGCTACGGCGCGGAGACGGCGGCCAGGAAACCCGGGCCGGCGCGGTGGACCGCAGCCACCAGGCTGGTGTCGGAAACAGCCCGGTCGCAGACCACGAAGGCGCGCTGCTGGCGGAGGCGCACATCGACCGCCGAAACGCCGGCGACCCGCGATAGCTCGCCGCTCACCTTGGCGGCGCACCCCGCACAGGTCATCCCGCCGACTTCGAGCGCGACCACGCGCTGCCCGGCGCGCGCCGCGAGGCTCTCTTGATGTGGCAGCGACTTGAGCTGCCCCGCGAGCCACGGGCCACCGATCGCGAGCGCGATCACGCCCGCCACCATCGCCAGGGTGTTCCAGTTTCCGGTTCGCATCGAATCCCTCGTCCGGCCGTACACCCAGAGCGTAGCCCAGGTGAACCTGGAACGAAACCGCGCGCTACGGCACAATGCGGTCCCTGGATGATCCCACGCGCCCGGCAGGCCGCACCCGCACTCGAAGGCCCTCGCGGCTGCCGCACCCCGAGCGGGCGCGTCATGAGCCCCCCGCCGCGCAGCCGAGCGGCCCTCGCCGCGGCGGCGATGGTCATCGGCCTCGCGGGGTGCGCGGGTCCTCGTCCCACCGGCGAGGCCACGCGTGACTCGCTCGCAGCCCTCGCGCATCCCGCTCCGGTCCCGTCACCGGTTCCCCCCGACACGGTGGTGCACCAGCCGGGCTATCGGACGGTCAAGATCCCGGACGACAAGACGCTCCGTACCCTCGCCCGCGAGCTCGGCCCGGCGCGCCTTTTACTCGTGCTCAAGGTGAACCGGCGCGACTCGCTTCACGTGCGCACCGGCGACAGCCTCATGGTGCCGACCGACACCACCGCGGACCTGCTCGCCTTGTCGCCCTTCCCACGCCAGGTGCCGGGCGCCCGAGACCTGGCGAAGCTGCTGCTCGTGTCACGTCGTGTCCAGGCGTTTGCGGCATACCAGAGCGGCTCGCTCGCCCGCTGGGGACCGACGAGCACCGGCCGAGAGTCGCTCCCCACGCCCGAGGGCCTCTATCACACGAACTGGAAGGACAAGGAGCGCACGAGCACGTTCAACGAAGAATGGCTGCTCAAATGGTACGTCAACCTGGAGAACTTCGTCGGCATCTCGTTCCATCTGTTCGACCTGCCGGGCTACCCGGCGAGCCACTCGTGCATACGGCTGCTCGAGGACGACGCGATCTGGCTCTACGATTGGGTCGACGAGTGGAAGCTCGATCGCAACGACCCGCGACGCATCCTTAAGCCCGGCACTCCAGTGGTGGTGTTCGGGGCCTTCGCCTACGGCAAGAAATCGCCCTGGCGACGCTTGGCCGCCGACTCCACGGCCACGAACGTGCCGCTCTACGAGATCGAGCGGGCGCTTAACGCCTACCTGGAACCCCCGGCGAGCGAAGCCGCCTCGAAACCTCCGGCGCGCGCGGACAGCCTTTCGGCCCCGTCCTCTCCTTCCCTACGATGAACCGACGCCGGCTCCGTGAGCGCGCGGGCGCGGTACTCGGGGGACTCGCCTGGCTCGCCTTCGCGACGGTCTCCCACGGCCGGGCGGAAGTCAGCCCGGCGGCGCCCGTCGAAACGCGCGCTGGCAACGTGCTCACCTGGGTGGTGACCCTGCCGACGACCGCCGTGGCTTCGGTTCTGGTGCGGTCGCTACGCGACCGCGGGGTGCCGGTCAACTTCATCGCCTTCGATCGGGAACGCCCGGTCAACCTGCCGAGCCGCGGGCTCAGCGTGGCCGCCGTCCTCGAAAGCCTGGTGCGACAGGATCGCGCCTACGGCTTCGTCCTGGTGCGGGGACGGATCGTGATTCATCCGCGGGACCCGAAGTTCTTCCGGCTGGTGACCCTGCCGCGCGAGGCGTTTACCGGGATCCCCCAGCCCGAGGCGGCGCGCCGCTATTCCCTGTGGCTACGCGGTCACGTAACGGGCTTCGCGTCGTGGGCAGTGCCGCCGCCCGCGAGCACCCGGGAGAACGCCGCGGCACCCTCCGTCACCTTGAGCCCACGCGCCACCGTGCTCGACCATTTGGTGGAGATCTTGGGCCCCGATCCCTCGCTGACGTTCACGGTCTCGCGGGGCCCGCCCGGGGGCCCGCGCTTCGGGCTCGAGCGGGTTTCGAGCCCTTGAGACCCGCTAGGTGTTGCGGAAGCTCGCCACCAACGCCACCGCGCGCCGCAGGCTGGGTCGTGGCCGCTTCGCGTGGCCGAGTCGCACCAGCATGAGCGGGTGCTCGCCCGGGGCGCCGAAGCTGCGCGCCAGATCGGGGCGGAAGCGTTCGACCTCGATCGCGGCGTTCATCGGCTGATGGGCGATGCCGAGCTGGGTGGCTTTGAGCGCGAACCGCTCGTAGGCCTGACCACCCGTGAGGCACGAGAACTCCGTGCGCCGCGGCGCGGCGAGCAGCGCCAGCGCCCCCGACGAGCCGATCGCCTCGCGGGCCTGCTTGCCGGCGCTCCCGGCTCCGAGCCCGATGAAACGGCTGCGCGGATTGAAATAGCGCCTCGCGAACCAGCGCGCCGGCCCACCCAGCTCGAGATCGTCCACGGTGACGCCGTCGCCGCGCTCGCGCGCCTGGTCGTCGCCGAACCGCATCCACGCCAGCCGCTCGCGCTCGGAGGCCGCGTCGAGCACCTGGGCACGCGTCGCGTCCTGGAGCAGGTCGGCGACGTTGCGGATCTGGTCGCGGTCGCCGATCCAGTGGAGCCTCAAGTCCTCGGACATCTGGGCGGCGAGAGCGGCCCGGTTCTGCATGAAGATCCCGCGTCCATCGTAGGAGCGCCGGTTGGTCCGGCGGTTGGGGATCGCGGCGAAGAGCTGGCGATCGCGCCGCGCTTCGTCGCCGGTCCAGGTCACCTCGGCGACCGGTCCGCGCGAGTCGCCCGCGGGAAAGTAACGGACGGTAGGCCTCAGACCGTAGGCGCGCATCGTCACCAACATGTTCTCGAGCGCGGCTCCCAGGGAGACCAGCATTCCGGAGCGGTCGGGATCCGTGACGGGCAGCGCTCGCGTCGGGTCGGCGAGAAGCCGGATCGAGCCGCCGTCCACCTCCATGCGCCAGGGCTGGCTGTTCCAGTTGCTGGGAGCCAGAATGGCGGCGCCAACCAGCGCCCGGGCCAGCTCGAGGGGGCTTGCGGGAGGATCGGCGGGAAGAGTCCAGGGCTGGAGCGCCGGCAACGGCAGGCCCAGCTTGCGCGACCACGCCGCATGCGGCGCCAGGGCCGCGTGGGCGGCCGCACCCCCAAGAACGATCAGGAACCTTCGCCGATCCAGCGAGGATCCCGTCGGGTTGGCGGTGGGTCCCTGGCCGGCGGCCTGCCGGGACGGGCTCATGTCGGGTGACACTGAGGGAAGCCGAGGGAGGCGTCAACCGCCTCCCCACGGGCCTGCTTGACACGCGGCCCCTAAGTCTTTGACGAAACGGCGGCTCGCGACTGCACATTCATGCAGCGGGACCTCAAGAGCCGGCGTAAGGTACCGCCCGCGCCACGATCAGCGTCAGATCGTCCGACAAGCCTCCCCTCCCCACGTGGAACCGCAGCTCCTCGAGCAGGCGCTCGCACAGCTGGTCCTCGGGTTCGAGGCAATGCTCCGCGAGCACCTGTTTCACGCGGTCGACGCCGAGAAACCGTCGGCTCCCGTCCATCGCTTCGGTGAGCCCATCGGTGTAGAGCAGAACGGTGTCGCCGGGCTCGAGTCGGGCGCCTTCGCGGGCGAAGGAGGCCTTGTCGAACAGGCCGAGCGGGGGCCCGGACCGATTCACGAACTCTTCGACCTCGCCGGTCTTGGCCCGCGCCACCAGCGGTGGCACGTGCCCCGCCAGGGCGTAGTCGACGCGCGCGCGCTCGAACACCACATAGCAGGCGGTCACGAATTGCCCGGCCAGGATGATCGGCGCGAAGCGGGCGTTCGCCGAGCACAGTGCGCGCTCCGGCGCGTCGAGCGCGGCCGGGTCGGTGTGCACGAGCGCGCGCATCATCGCCATCATCACCGCCGCGGGCGTGCCGTGCCCCGAGGCGTCGGCGATCAGGAATCCGATACGGCCTTGGTCGAGCGGGAAGAAGTCGTAGTAGTCGCCACCCGCCCGACGGCTGGGCGAATAGTGCACTGCGAAGCGCCACCCCGCAGGGCGTGGCGGCGCCGCGGGGAGCATGCGGCGCTGGATCTTGCCAACCGCCTGCAGCTCCTGGTCGAGCTGTTCGTACGCCTCCCTGAGCTCGAGCGACGTGGCGCGCTGTTTGTCCATCTCCAAGCGCAGCGCGGACAGCGTGAGCGCCACGGTGAGGTAGACTCCGGCCTCCACGGTGGCGTTCCAGAACAGCAGTCGGGGATCGAAAAGGAAGTGACGCACCAGCAGGTACGCGGCGACCCAGCTGGCCGTGGCGCCGGCCGAGAGCACCATCGCGGCCCGTCGCCCGACGAACCAGCCGGCCGCGGCCACGGGAACCAGGTACAAGAGCGAAACCGAGACTTCGGACCCGGTGGCGAAGTCCGCGCCGAACACCGCGAGCAGCGCGATCGAGGCCGCGAGCAGCCAGACCCTGCGCGACGTTACGAATGCGCGCACCGATCGTGCTTCCTTCCCGCCCGATCTCCCGCCCGCACATCAGCAGGGATGAGCCGAGGTGCGTGTCGGGCCCGCATCCGGATACTACGTCAGGAAGCGCACGCGGGAAGCGCTGGGCCGGCACAATTGACGGTAGCTTGGCAGGTCGCTGGGGCACGCCGCGACGGCGCGTCATGAACTCGAATCGCCAGCGAGCCTTTGGCCAAGGCGCCGAGGCTTCCAGCTCGTGGACCCGGTTTCTCACCGACACGTCGCTCGAGCATCTCGCCCGCAAGCTGCGCTTGCTGGGCTACGATGTCGTCACGATCCGGGGCGCCCGCCTCGAGGAGTTGCTCGAGGCCGCGCGGCGCGAGCGGCGCATCGTGCTGACGCAGAGTGCGCGGCACCCCGCGCGCTACGCCGACGTCGCGGTCATCACGGTGCCACGCGGCGATCCGGGGCCGGCGTTGCGCTTGCTCGTCGCGCAGCACGCGCCGGCGGGTGAACCGTTCAGCCGCTGCATGGTATGCAACGAGCCACTCCAGCGCCGCACCGCCTTCGAGGCGCGCGGCGAGGTCCCGGGGCGCGTGCTGCGCACGGCACGCGGGCTCACCTATTGCCCGCAGTGCGGGCGCTGGTACTGGGAGGGCTCGCACGTGGACCGGCTGCGGGCGTGGCTCGAGGGGACCTTGGGTCGGCCGCTGCCGCGGCGGGACCCGTCGGAGGAGAATGGGTGAGGCAGCCGTTGCCTTAACAGGCTGCTAAGGGCAGTTGAGCGAGGCGGCCAGCTGGCGCGCCTTGCGCGCCAGCGATTGCGCCCGCCACACTTCGTCGTGCGCCAGGGCCGCGCGCGTCTGGGCGAGCAGGCTCAAGGTCGTGTCGTACACCGATTCCTGGTCCGGCAGCAGCTTTCTCGACGCACACGGCTTGACGGCGGCGCTGGCGGAGGTGGTGTCGGCCACGATCTGCCCGAGGGCTGCTCTGCGCTCCTGCGGCGACATGACGCTCTCCACCGAGGGCCTGGGGGCAGCGGTGTCGCCCTTCGCCGGCGTCTCCTCCTTGGGGCTGTTCGGGGGCTCTTGCTTGGCGGATTTTGGCGCCGCACCGGGTGGCGGCTCTTCGAGCGCGCTGTCGGGGGGCGCCGGTGGAGTCGGACGCTTCTCGATCGGCATGCCCGCGAGCCGCGGTCGCGTCGTGGCGCAGCCGCCGAGCGGCAGCACGACAATCGTCGCCAGCACGAGGACGACCAGCGCCTGCTCGATCGGTCGCGCCCTCATGCCGCGCTCACCGTCTGATGGTCGCGCACCGGAAGCTGCAAGGTGATCTCGGTGCCCTGACCGGGGGCGGAGCGCAAGTGGACCCGCCCGCCGTGGAGCTGCGCCACCTGGCGCACCACCGCGAGCCCGATCCCGGAACCCGATTGCTTGGTGGTGAAGTAGAGATCGAATACGCGGGGTTGCATCTCCTCGGGGATGCCAACGCCGTCGTCGATCACCCGGATCTCCATCGCTTCGGCGTCTCGGCGCGCCGCCACCGTGACGTGACCACCGCCTGGCATCGCTTGCTCGGCGTTCGCGATCAGGTTGGAGAGCGCCTGCCTCAGCAACGCGGCATCGCCCCAGAATCGGTCGGGGACGCCGTCCTGCTCGAGTCGGATCTCGACCCGCCGTCCCACCGCCGTCTCGCGAGCGCGCTCCACCACCTCGCCCAGCAGCGCCGAGAGGTCGAACCATTGGGCCCGCATCTCGCCCAGCATCGAGAAGCGCCGGAAGCCGAGCACGATATGTTCGAGGCGCTTGAGCTCGTCCTCGAGCACCATGAGGTGGCGGGCCTGTTCGGGCGCGGCGTGCTTCCATTTGCGCTTGAGGTGCCCGAGATGGAGCGCGGCCGCATTCAGAGGGTCGGCCATCTCGTGGGCGAGCCCCGAGGCTACCTTCGCCCAGGCCGAGATCTGCCCGGTGGCTCGCAGCAGCTCCTCTGGATCCGCCTCACCTGCCGCCGCGCGCGCCCGCGTGGCCTCGAGCTGCTCGCCCAGCTTGTTAATGGTCGAGGCCAGCAGGGCCAGCTCGTCGCGGCCCTCGACCGCGAGCCGATGGCCGAATTCTCCCTCGCGCAAGCGCTCGAGCCCCATCACCACGGTGCGGACGCGAGCCGCGAGGAGCTGGGCGAAGCCGAGCGCGATCAGGATCGCCAGCATCAGCGCCGCCCCGGTGACCCATAGCCCGGTCCGGAGCGACCCCAGCAGCTGCTCGCGCAACAACGCGGTCGACACTCCGACCCGCGCCTCGCCGAAGGCTTCGGTTCCGGCTCGCAGCGGCACCACGTAATCGTAGGTGCGCGGCGGGCCCAGCAGGCGCAGCGCCAGCGTCAGGGGACTGCCGGTCTCGAGGTCGTCCACCGTCGCGCGCGGCTCCCCGCGCTGCCCGATCCGGGTGGTGTCGCTGTGGGCGAGCGCGAGGCCGCGAGCGTCGAACACGCCGAGATCGAACAATGTCGGATCGCCGGCGAGCGCGGTCTCGAGCAGCGACTTGAGGGCCGCGTCCTGCCGGACGGCGTCAGCGGGGTTGGGCGGGGCCGGTGGGGCGAAGATGATCTGGTCCTGGGGCTCGGCGCCCTCGCCGTTCGCGGCTCGACTCGCCAGCAGCGCTACCTGTTGAGCCCACGCCCGGGTGCGGATCACGGAGAGCGCGATCGTGGAACGCACCTCGAGCCCCAGGTGAACCGCGATCGTCGTCAACGAGACCAGCAGCGACAGCGCCACCATCGACGCCGCCAGCGAGGCTCTCAGCCCCAGCGGAACCTTCACGAGACCTCGGTACGGTAGCGCCTGAGCTTGTTGTGCAGGGTCTTGAGGCTGATTCCGAGGGCGCGGGCGGCACGCGTCTTGTTCTGTGCGAAGCGCTGGAGGGTGCCGAGGATCGCCTTGCGCTCGACCTCTTCCAACGGCTCGACCACCAACGAGGCTCCGCGCTCGATCACCACCACCGGGCGCGCGATTTGCTGGGGCAGATCGGCCAGCTCGATCGATGGCCCGCGCGCCAGCACCACCGCTCGCTCGATCGCGTTGCGCAACTCGCGGACGTTGCCGGGCCAGTCGAAGTGCTCGAGCGCCGCCAGGGCCTCGCTCGACAGCCCCTCCACCGGTCGCCCGTTCTGTCCCGCGAAGTGGGCGATGAACCGGGCGGCGAGCGGGGCGATGTCCTCACGACGCTCGCGCAGCGGCGGTACCGCGAGCTGGAAGACGTTGAGACGGTAGTAGAGATCCTCGCGCAGTCGGCCGTCGCTCACCGAGCGCTCGGGGTCCCGGTTCGTCGCGGCCACGATCCTGAGATCCGCGAGCCGCTCCTCGCGACCGCCGACTCGCCGGTAGCGGCGCGTCTCGAGCACGCGGAGCAGCTTGGCCTGGAGCCCGGGCGACATCTCGGTGATCTCGTCGAGGAAGAGGGTCCCGCCAGCCGCGTGCTCGAACAGCCCGGGGCGGTCGGCGAGCGCCCCCGTGAACGCCCCGCGCTCGTGGCCGAACAGCTCGCTCTCGAGGAGGGCCTCCGGAATCGCCGGACAGTTGACGGCGATGAACGGGGCCCGGGAGCGTCCGGACAGGTCGTGAAGCGTCTGGGCCACGAAGTCTTTGCCCGAGCCGCTTTCCCCGGTGATCAGGACCGAAGCCGAAGAGGGTGCGACCTGCTCGATCAGGTCGTGGAGCCGCCGCATGGCCAGCGAACGGCTGACGAGCCCGCTGTCGTCACCGAGCGTCGAGAGCTTGCGTTTGAGCCGAGTCACCTCGCTGCGCATCTCGTTGCGCTCGGCGATCCGGTTTACCAGCATGCGCAGGCGTTCGAGATCTACCGGCTTGGTGAGAAAGTCGAACGCCCCCTCGCGGATCGCCTTGACCGCATCTTCGATGGTGCCGTGCCCAGTGAGCATCAGGAATCCCACCCACGGATCCGCGGCCCGCACTTGGCGCAGCAACTCGAGGCCGCTCGGCCCCGGCGGCATCAGGAGGTCGCAGACCACCGCGTCGGGGCGCCAGTCGCCGAAGATACCAAGCGCTTCGTCGACGCCCGAAGCACTCTTCGCTTCATGCCCCCACTCCCGCAGATAATCGCGCAACCCTTCGGCCGAGGCGATGTGATCGTCGACGACCAGCACGCGCAAGGTGGTACCCCTCTCCGTTCGGACCGTGTCGTTTTTTCCGAGTCGGAATATTTTACCTAGCGCGGTAGGGGAAAGCAGGGGTTGTTTTTGGGAATACCCGGTCACGCGGCTCATGATGTAAGCTGCTCCCACGCAAGTTGTTACGACACTTTTCGCTCTCTTTTGGCTGCGGCTGCGCCGCTGGCACCGATCTGGCAATGGGCAATTGCCAGACCTGATCGGCGTTCGGGGTCCGCCCGATGAACCAAACGCCAGAGAAGGAAACGAACTGGCCTCGTATGAGCCCCTCGGGGCTCCGCAGCGCGCCTCTGAGCACACGGGCGCGTCGTGAGCGCAGGCGTAGATGGGAGCGGATCGCGGGGATCGCGACGCTGATCATGATGGCACTGGCGGCAATGACGCTGCTGGTGATTGCGACAAGGAGGTAGACGGGTGTTGTAGCCCTGGCGACTGCCTAGGGACGTGCGGTCGCCAGGGAAGAGCTTGAGCGGACTCATGTGCCGGCCCGGAGCCTGGAGAGAGATGTGGGGAGCGGCTCCGTAAGGCACAAGTCCGCTCAAGGAACACAACCGCCGAGTCGTAACGGGATCTCCCGTTGGGCTCGGCGGTTCTATTTCTTCGCCGCACGAGCGGTGGTAGACTCGTTGGCGCTCGAGCCGGTCTCCCCACCGCGGAGTCATCGTTGTCCCGCACGCTCTCCACCGTCATCGTCTACTATCGGGCGCGCGACGCGCTACTCCGGTGCCTGACGGCGCTCGAGGAAGACGCGGCGGGCCTCGACGTCGAGACGACGGTCATCGACAACCACTCCCAAGACGGGATCAGCGAGGCGCTGCGCATCGCCTTTCCCCACGTGCGCGTGCAGGCGAATCTGGCCAATTTGGGGTTCGCCCGCGCCGTCAACCAGGGCCTCGCGGCCGCTCGCGGCGAATACGTCCTCATCCTCAACCCGGATTGCGTCCTCGAGCGCGGTGCCTTGCGCGTGCTGCTCTCGCACATGACGAATCACCCCGAGGCCGGCGTGATCGGGCCGATGCTCATGAATCCGGGTGGCTCTCTCGAGTACTCCGCACGCAGCTTCCCGAGCCTTGCGACTTTCCTCTTCAATCGCTACTCGTTGCTCACCCGCCTGTTCCCGAAGAACCGCTTCTCGCGGCGTTACCTGCTCTCCGATTGGGATCATGCCTCGGTGCTGGACGTGGACTGGCTCTCGGGGGCCTGTCTGCTGGCGCGCCGGGTGGCGATCGACCACGTCGGTCCGATGGACGAGGCGTTCTTCATGTTCAACGAGGACGTCGACTGGTGCCGGCGCATGAAGCAGGCGGGGTGGAGGGTGACCTACGTGCCCCAGGCGCGCGCCATTCATCAGGTCGGAGCGAGTCGGCACAGGATCCCGGCGCGCCTGATCGTCGAGCGCCACCGCGGGATGATCCACTATTTCCACAAACACCACGCGCCGGGCCGGCTGGTCGCCTGGTGTGCCGATGGGCTCATCTACCTTCGCGCAGGATTGATGATCGCGGCTAACGCCTTGAAGCCGCGGTGACCTTCCGGGTCCCCTACTCGCTCGAGCTGGCGGTCGGGGCCCTCGCCATCACGATGGTCGCGACGCCGCTCACGATGGGGCTGGCCCGGCGTCTCGGCACGTTCGATCAGCCGGGGCCGCGCCGAATCCACGACC
>Ga0066710_100006383_pt1 | contig 10993 bp, 10 predicted proteins | sample GraSoiAngelo_159_FD_79666 | JGI IMG/M metagenome (GOLD analysis project Ga0066710, IMG submission 79666) | Grasslands soil microbial communities from the Angelo Coastal Reserve, California, USA - 14_1009_16_40cm | ecosystem: Environmental > Terrestrial > Soil > Grasslands | place: USA...
ACGAGGAGGTATGCTGCGATCCATCCGAGGTATCGGCCGAGGAATATTCCCTCGCTTGGGCGTGGGAGGAGGTAGACTGTTTTGGGATCGTCCGAAGTTCGTTTGACCATTATGTCGCCTATCCGGGTGTAGAGGTAGAGGTAGAGGACGCCGGGTAGTACGCCGCCAAGTATGCATCCGAGGATGGCGGTGGTGAATGTGCTGCTGCGGGCTTTCTTGAACTGTCGCTCGGCTATTTCTTCTCTTATCCGGCTGCCTTTGCGTGAGACTATGACCGAGCCGATTGCGAGGACTAAGAGAGCGACTGGTATGGTCTGGTAGGCGAGGATTCCTGGGACCCATGTGGGGAGGGTGGCTATGATCAGGGTGGTGAACAGGATTCCGAGGGCACGGGTGAGGCTGATGGAGATTTGGGCGACTGTGGCTGCTCGACGGATCTCGACCGGAGCGTCTTTCAGGGCCGTATATGGCAGAGGCTGGGCCACGCGTCCCTCATCTCGGAAGGACGTTTCCGAGAATCCGTGAAGAAAGGGGTTCTGATACCAGGGTTACACGTTCGAAAGCGCATGCTATGGGCAGGTTCGAGCGGTCTTACGAAGCAAGAAGGCACTGGTAGGAGCCCGTGAGCGTGGGAAACTCAGCGTTTCACGAAGGGCGGGGCGCGGGAAAATCAGCCACCCCGGGGGTCGCATAATAGTTAGCGAAAAAGAAAGTTTACGGGAAAAAATAGTTGGGACAAAAGAAAAGTTACGAATCAAACGCGTATGTCGAACCATTGGAAAGCGATCTGACGCTTCTCATGCGGGCCGACGGGACTACTCGTGAAGGTTGCCCTAGGGATCCAATTTTTCTTGGATGTTGTTTCTGTCTGGCTGGATTCTGGCCTGTTTCTTGAGGACGGGTTGGCATTCGGCTTGTCTGGCTGCTGTCGATCCCCCGTGGATTCGCCTTGGGTTAGCGTGGAAAGTTGGGTTTTGGAAAACGTGGATCCGGATTCGTGATCAGGGCTGATTATGGGCGATTTTTTTCCGCAAAGTAATCGGACTAGGGTCGAGGGGTCTTTCCAGCCCGCCAAGTCGAATGCCTGCCGAGCCAAGGGAGAAGAGAGAAAGAGCCGGACTAACAGGACATGAGAGGGCGGCGGGTCCAGCAAAAATGAGATTTCGCTGGAAGTATCTCGAAGCTCTCGGGGGCATTCTAACCTTCTTCGGAACGCTAGCAATTCTCCCCCGGATGCCCGTATTTCATCCTGTTCGCCTACGGCCCATGCGTTTTATCATCGTCTGAAGCGCAGACAGGGCTTGTCGTGGCTACTACAGGGGCTGTTCTAATCTTGGTAGGGGAAGTTGCCTGTCGCAAGAAGCCTACTCCAAAACCTCCCCTAGGAGAGAACCCTTTGTGAACCGGGATTCGGGGTGCTACTTCGAGCTGGTTATTTCCTTCCACGTGGACCCGCAAAAGCGACAGTCATGGTACCTGAAAGCAGCGTTAGATTCAGGTCCTGGAAAGATACAGGGGCTAATACTTCCGCAAACAGGACAGGTATGACTCATTTCTACTGTCTCGCTTCCGGGCTTGCCTGTGCCAGACGGCTAGGACTTAGCGCATGGTCGATCCGTTGCCTGTAGGCAGAAGCAGGATAGGCGCCTATTAGACTGTCCCTGACTGTTCCATTCTCGAACAGCATACTCGTTGGTATGCTCATGATATCATATTTCATCGCCAGTTGCTGATTATTGTCGACGTTGATCTTGACGAACTTGACCTTGCCCGCATACTCTTCCGACAGGGCTGCGATGGTAGGCGCGATCATATTGCAGGGTCCACACCAGTCAGCATAGAAGTCGACGAACACTGGAACCTCAGATTGGAGGACCGTCGAATCGAAATCGGTCTCGTTAACCGGAATCACTTTCTCGTTACTTACTGCTTGTTTGTTCATACACCCATGATCGGGCTGGTCTGGATATAAACGTATTGATGAACATCTATATGATTAGCTTAGACAGGATCATCGAACGAGACAACTAGTCGGGGTGCATAGATACATATCGACATGTTAATACGCACGCTGGGCAATAGAGATGGGTAATGAAGCTCGCAACCGAAGAATTTGACAGGATCAGCAAGGCCCTAGCGGACCCTCAGCGCCGAGAGATTCTCCAGAAGCTTGTCGCAAGAAGGATGAACTGCTCAGACGTTCACGCCATGTTCAACGTCTCACAGCCCACCGTGTCCCACCATCTGAAAGAACTCGCTATCGCAGGGATCCTTGATAAGGAGAAACAAGGCCAGTTCTGCTTCTACCAGGTGAAGGCCGAGGTTTTGTCCGCGTACGTAGCAGAGCTGCAGAAACGCTTAGGCGTGGGAGCAATAGCAGTTGCTCCGAGAATGAAGTAAGCGCGCATAGACGCTCATCAATACGTTTATATGTTTACCGCACACGTAGGCTTACATGTCTGAACATTCAGAGCCTCACGAATCATTACACCTGACAGTCGTGCAGGAATCAGCTAAGAACTACCACTTATTCCTCCATAAGAGAAAAGATCTAACGGAGAAGAAGTCAATCATCTCCAAACTCAGAAGAATTCTAACTGAAGAGGATCCAGTTGAGCAGAGTCCACGTCCAGCGGACACTGCAGGATTCAACTGAGACTACAGAATTTATTCAGTGAAACGGGCATGGAACAACTAGTTATCGAGAAGAGCGAAGACGCTCTCGCTCAGGCCGCGCCTCTCGTCAAAACTCGCACTCGACTAATTCTCGCCCTAATCATTACCGCAGGGTTCCTCGACGTCATAGACTTCTCAATCGTCCAAGTGGCTCTACCCACCATACAGACGGAACTAGTCGTCTCGCTAGCGGAAAGTCAGTGGATCATAGCAGCGTACGGGCTAACTCTGGCAGGGTTCCTACTACTCAGCGGCAGAGCAGGAGACATCTATGGTCAAAAGAAACTGTTCGTCTTCGGAATAGTCTTGTTTACCGTCGCATCCTTTACCGGGGGATTGGCCCCATCCCTTCTCTCGCTGATCATATCCAGGGCCATTCAGGGTATAGGAGCAGCGATCTCGACTGCCACAGCCTTCGCGATCCTCGTAACGACCTTCCCCGAAGGAAGGGAGAGAAACCGTGCCCTTGGCATCTTCGTCTCCGTACTATCCGCAGGCTTCGCAGCCGGATCCATCTCCGGAGGCATCCTCACCAGCGCTTTCGGCTGGAGATCAGTCCTCTTCGTCAACGTCCCCATCGGCACAGTTGCAGCCATACTCTCCCAGAAGTATCTAGCAAATAATCCCGGACGAGCCATGGACAAACACCTGGATCTACCAGGGGCGCTGTCCGTGACCAGCGGGCTAATACTCCTCGTGTACGCATTGACAAACGCTGCAAACGCTGGCTTTACGTCCATCCAGACCGTCCTACCACTCGGGCTCGGTGCTTTAGTCCTGGCGGGGTTCGTGGCAATAGAATATCGATCAAAGTCCCCTCTGATGCCCTTAGCGTTCCTCCGCCGCGGCACAGTCTTTACCGCGAACGTTCTCGCTCTGATACTGACCTCCTCCGCTGGAGGAGTGGTCTTCTTACTGACGATCTATCTCCAGCGAGTATCGGGCTACTTGCCATTAGCTGCAGGGCTGGAATTCGTCCCGGCTGCACTGATATTCTTTTTTGTGGGAGGCTGGGGCTCGTCCTGGCTCGTAAACCGTCTTGGCTTGAGACAGGTTTTGGTAATCTCGATGATGCTCATTACCTTGGGCTCTGCTCTGCTAACGCAGATCTCAGTCACTAGCGGATACTTCGGAATATTGCCTGGGATGGTTATCTGGTCGCTTGGGGCGTGCATTGGTTTTCCGGCTCTGAACATTGCCGCACTGGCCGGGACACAGCGCGGCGAAGAGGGACTGGCGTCAGGGATAATTGGTACGTCTCAGCGAGTCGGCTTTCCACTTGGCCTCGCCATACTGCTGACTATAGCAACTGTCACGGACCCGCCGCCAGCTGGGGCTGCGAGCCAGTTAGGATCATTGACAGGCGTGGTCACCGGGTTCCAGTATGCATTCCTCGCCTCCACAATCATCAGCGCAATAGGACTGCTGATCGCTTTACGTGTCAAGAATCCGAGAATGAGGGTTGAAAGACCAATCTTCAGCTAGAAGCAGTTTGTGATGCATCGAGAAGGTCCGTCACATATCTAGTCTTTGCTCTTGGTGTTCAGAATGCTGGAAACGTAGTCCATGAAGGGCTTGTCGTACATTCCTTCCGAGCTTCGATGAACGTCCTTGAACATTGGATGTTTTGCTATGGCTTCTAGGAAAGCGGACCATTGATTCCAGGTTTCTCTGTCAATCCACTTTCTCCTATAGAGGAGATGCGTTCTCTCGAAAAGTCCGTAAAGTAGGACGATATAGTTTCGAACTGTCATCTCATCTGCGGAGAGTGATGCCATGGTCGAATTTGGATTGATGGCCCTTGCCATGTCGATTTGTAACTTGCTGAGTTCAGGCTTTTCCAGAACCAATCTTATCGCGTCTGTATAATCATCTAGGATCTTCTGATACGCAGCTTCTTTGGTGGCATTGTTTTGGGTTCGAAACGACATTATGAAAATAACCAGCGTAAGCGTCAAAACAGTGGTTTGCGCGATAGTGCTGAACACTATCGGGTCAGTTATGTCAGTCAAATGCTAAGGGTCCCTACTTGATATTCCCATCCATCATCAACATCCAACAAATGTCTCAGCATTAGTTCGCTAGTTCACGAGGACTTGCCATGCGTCTTTTCTTAAAAGAATAGCCGTGTCGGTATCGGAGAAATCTGATACAATCGTTGAACGCCTGACCTGATATTTCATTATCCTAGTTCTGCCTTGCTCAAGTAGCGCGCAGCGGAAAAACGAAAGGGTCTCTCGATTCGTGGTCTAGCCTCGCTTTGTCCAAAGGGTTCAGCAAATGGGTCTATCGGCTAACACTGGCGAGATGGTACTACAACTATGCGTGGGGCTGGGTCATAGGATACTTTCTCAGCACCTTCACGATGATCGTAACGATCTACTATCTGATACCCGGTTTGCGTGATCTGGTCTCGTTTCCATTATTTCTCGGGGGCTCCGGGATCGGAGGCTCATCCTCAATACCAGAAAGCTCTGTTCTATGCGGAGCCCGAGGACACTATTGTTACGGAGGTGTTCTCAGAAAACTGGCCGAACGCGCCCCACCGGGTTTTGCGGTCGAGCGTCGAGGCTGCTCAAGCGTTCAAGGGAGAGATCGTGGGACAACGCAGGCTCAATGCCAGTGGGGAAATGGCCCCGGCGAAGCGGTTCGAGTCCTTCGTAGTGACGCGGGACACTACCGGGACACTAGAGGCCATGCCCCACTGGGCTGGAGAATCAGTTGCTAGCGTCAAGAAAATCCAGCCAGCGGCAGAGCTCATAAACGAGCTTGTCTCAGAAGCGGAGATACTCTTGCACCATTGGAAATGAGACTCCGCAGCTAAGCTGGTCCCGTGGAAATATGTCCCTGTCCTAAACCCTATTATCGCATACTAGTTCTCGCAGATTCCAATAATGCTGCGAAGGCTTCACATAGGCACATTCCGCCCGGCCTTGTCCTTCATTGGTCTATTATCATTCATAACCAGCTTCTTCGGGTCACGACTTTTCGCGACACTCAATCCGACAATTGTGATCCAACAGCAGGGAATCCACTTTCACCATTTCTGGTACGGGATAGCTCTGATGGGGATTGCCGGATGGCTTGCGATCACTTGGAAGAGCGAGAGGCTCGACCGGGCCTACGCGGTCATGTACGGTCTCGGAGCCGGATTCATCGGCGACGAGGTCGGACTCCTACTTACCCTCGGCAACTACCAGTCTGAGCTAACCTATGATTTCTTCATCGGAGCAATCTCGTCTGCTACACTGCTTCTGTTGGTCATCAGGTATCGTGTCGTCCTGAAGAGAGAGGTGTCGTATCTGATGACCCGTGAAGGGCTGGCCCTTTTGGGCGTGTTCGTTACAGGATTTTCTCTCATTCTCTTTGCTTTCGGGTCGTTGAGTTTTGGAACACCTCTCGCGCTTGTCGGAATCGTCGTTATTCTGAGAGAGGTGTTAGTGAAGCACGACACCGTTCTTGAAGGTAGAATGCCTAGAGGTGTCTCCTTCATAGCGGCCTTGTCCATTCTCGGTGGAGCAAACCTCATACTTGCTGGAGTCGGAAACATTCTCTTTCCACCAGTCATCAATACGTCTGACTTTGCTGGAATAGGCCTCCCGGCTGGAACTGTTGCATTAATCTCAACAATCTTCTTACTTCTTGCCTTCGTCGCATTGGCTCTCGGCTCTCTCAAGATTCTGGCGGGGCTGGTGCTCCGGACGGGCAAGAGCTGGGTTTGGAGTCTTGGAATAGCAACAAGCATATCTTCGATTTTCCTGGACGCATCCTCGCTGGGGGCGAGTCCTGAATTGCTTTCTGGATTGCTCACAGGGAACGGTATCGAGTTTCCGACATCCATCATCGCGATTATCTATCTTACGAGACCGTATGTGAAAGCCTTCTACAGAAAGACACCCGCTCAGGTCCAAGGCATCGGCTTGCCACATTCCACCAACTTGAGTGTGGAAGCTAGTTCTAGGGGCTGATCGTTGCCGGAAGAATTCCGGAACGTGGACTTCCCTAGTGGCCTGAAGAAAAAGAAAGGGGATTGAGAGTGTGGGGACGTTTAGGAGAGGCTGACCTTGAAGATTTGGCCTGGGCTCTGGAACGTGCCAAAGTAGGCAAATCCAGCCATTGGATCGATGGCAGCACTGCCAAGGAAGTCATTGTTGGACGTGGAAGCCGATCCGACCTCGGTCAGAGTTGACAGTTGGACTTTTACTATGAAACCATTAGCGCCGAAGTAGGCGAAGCCGGTGGAAATATTGATGACAGCGGATCCTAGGAAGGGTTCAAAGAAGTTGAGTGTCAGAGATCCGACTTCGCTGAAGGTCGCGAGGCTGATCTTCACCACAACACCTGGTGCGTCAAGGGTTCCGAAGTAGGCGAAACCTGACGAGGGGTCTATTACAGCTGATGCGGGTTGGTCTTCTCCTGGGTTCAGAGTTAGAGAGGACACTTCAGTCAGGTCGGACGTTTTCACCTTGACAATTACGCCCGGGAAGTCTGCTGTCCCAAAATAGACGAAACCTGAACCAACGTCTATGACGGCACTAACGGGGGAGTCCTCTCCCGGCGCGAGGCTTACTGCTCCAATGCGAGTAAAGTCAGAGAGCCTTACCTTGACTACCATGCCGGGAAATGTTCCTGTGCCGAAATAGGCGAAACCGTTTGTAGTGTCGATGGCGGCTACGCACGGAAGGTTCTCGCCCGGGTTGAGAGTCAGTTCCGCTACGCGCGTGAAGTCAGAGAGCCGGATCTTCAATATCTTGCCTGGCATGGTTCCAGCTCCGAAGTAAGCGAAGCCATTGGCTTGATCGATGACCGCGGAGCACAAGTTGCCTTCGCCTGGGTTTAGGAGTAATGTTCCAACTTTAGTGAAGTCGGAGAGTCTTATCTTCGTGATCGCACCAGTTATGTTGCCTGTTCCGAAAGCGGATGCTCCGGTACCGAAGTAGACGAAGCCTCCTGCTGGATCGAGGACTGCTGAGGAGAGATACTCTTCTCCTTGCTGAAGCTTCAGGGTTCCGGCTCGGCTCATGTTGGAGAGCTTGACTTTTATGACGAAACTTGGGGACGTGTATGTTGAGAAGTAGGCGAAGGTTCCACCTGAAGCCTCAATGTCGATTACGCTGCCCGCGGAGAGAAAGAGGAGCGTTTCGTATGGGGCAAGTGTCAGTGTGCTATCGCGCTTGAAATTTGAGAGGTTTATTTTGATGATCTCGGACGGTGAGGCTGCAGTTCCGGTCGCGAAGAGCGCGGAACCTTCTGATGTGTCGATTACTGCCGAGTTGACGTCGCCTTCCGTCGGGCCTAGGGTCAAGTTTCCGGTTATGGTAAGGTCTGAGAGACGTATTCTGAGGATCGATGCTGGGGCTCCAAGGGTTCCCCAGTAAGAGAGTCCATTGGCCGGGTCGATGAGAGGGGTTGGTCCGAGTGGTTGTCCGATAGTGAGCGAAGAGGCAAGTGTGAAGTTTGAGAGTCTGATCTTGTAGATGAACGCAGGCGAATTTGAGGTCGAGAAATAGGCAAAACCATTAGTCGTATCGATGGTCGATCCGAAGAGGCCGAATCTTGCGTTTGGAAGAGCTAGGGCGTCCACCTTGGTGAAGTCAGATAGTCGGATTTTCACGACGACTCCGGCGCCGAAATCTCCAAAATATGCGAAGCCGTTGGCTGTGTCAATGACTGCGGTTGTAAAACCAAGTCCTCTAAACGGCCTTGCAGATAAGGAAGCTACTTCAGTCAAGTCCGAGAGTCTGACTTTCACTATTATTCCAGTGAAAAAGCTGCCGAAATAAGCGAACCCGTTGACAGTGTCTATGACCGCTGCGGAAAGGAATTCCTCACGCGGCTGCAGTACAAGGGCTCCAACTCGCGTGAAATCTGAAAGTCGAACTTTTACTATTATTCCCGGACTTGTGTCGGCAGCAAAATATGCGAAGCCGTGAGCGCTGTCGATCAGCGCGGAGAACGAGTTGTCATCTCCCCTAGGGAGGGTTATCGATCCGACTACTGTCTGGCCTGCAACAGCCGGGATTGCTACGAACTCTGATACTGAAATGACTCCGACGACGATGATGATCCTGAGGAGTAAGCGAGCAAGTCTTCGTGTCTCACCCCATGTTTGGTTTACTTGATATATCTCAGTCATTTTCCCGACAGCCTCAGACAGTAGTTGACATAAGCTTTCCCAATTCCCCAAAGAATCTGGGCCTCTACGGGTATCTAATGCCAGCTTTAATCCACTGAGCCCAGTTTTCGGAATATTTCTATGAAAAACTCGTCGGCAGTTCTAAGTCTCTGGGACGAGGTGTCGCTGCACTAACATCGTCGGTCGGCCAGCTGAATCTGGAAAAACTGAAAAAGGGTAGCCAGTCTCGTTAATGTTTTCTTCAGGTGTTTTATTGTCCGCGTTCTGGCTGGACGGAGATTGTTCAGGTCAACCGTTGAAGAGCGGGATCAGGGGCGTTGCTAACATGCTGAAGAGAAGAATCGCTAGAACGGTTGCCGTGAGATAGACAAACCTCCGGTCTTTCTCGGCCGCAAATAGGAACAGGGAAAGCGCAACTCTGGCCACGGGAGTCGCGAGAAGGACCAGGAAGCCTAGCTGTATTATCGATGAGGGGTCGAGAGATGTGAGTCCCGAGGATATGCTGGAAAGGCTGACAGGGAAGCTGCCATGGGGAATCAGGACTGGATTGTATGCGAGATATGCGGACGTGTTATCCAGGGAGTGATTCGTGAGGAACAGTACTGTTCCGATCGCAATTATGACGCCGGAGAGAACGACGCCAGTCTTCAGTACAATTCCGAGGATGCGATTCATCGAATTAGGATCTCTAAGGTTCATCGTATCGTGCTCCACGTGGTCTGGTCTTGCATCTGATCAGAATCCTAGCGCTCTGAGTATCATCTCGATGGCGGACCCTGCTAGGACTAGTGCGAAGATCTTTCTGACCGCCGTGTTCCGGGCTTTGACAAGGAGACGTGTTCCGATGGATGCTCCGATGAGGATGCCTAGAGCGACCGGGGCGGTTATCAGCGGGTTGACGTCTCCCCGTGCGAAGTATATTCCGGCGCTCGCGGCGGCGGTGACTCCGATCATGAAGTTGGAGGTCGTTGTGGAGACTTTCATCGGAAGTTTCATTGCGAGGTCCATGGAGAGAACCTTGAACGTCCCGCTTCCTATGCCGAGAAGACCGGAGATCAACCCGGCCACGAGCATGCCTGCAAGACCTTTTCCGGGGCTTGTTGCATTGTACTCGATCTTCCTACCATCGCGCTCGACATAGTCGCCTCGGAGGTTGAGTTTCTTCGCGAGTCCCTTCAACTCCTGTTTTGTTGGATACTCTTCGCCTATCTTGCGTACGAGGGGTACGAGGGATAAGATCAGTATGGTTCCGAAGATGGCTTCGAGTATCGTAGCGCTGAGGTATGCGGCGATGGCCGCGCCGATTATGGCGCCCGTAGTTGTGCCGGTTTCGAGGAACATACCGATTCTCAGGTTAGTTATCCGATCCTTGACATAAGTGGCCGCGGCGCCGCTGGAGGTTGCTATTATCGAGACGATGCTCGCTCCAATGGCATAGTGTATGTCTACGCCCAGGAAGAGTGTGAGAATCGGGATCACGATCAGGCCTCCGCCGATGCCGACGATGGAGCCCAGGGCGCCGGCTGCGATGGAGGCGAGGAACAGTGTCAGGAAGAATAGGATTACAATCATTGGCAACGGGTCGGGCGTATGGTTTCCTAATTAAGCCACAGCACCGCTGGACCTGTGATTTCACGAAGGGCGGGCACGGGAAAATCGACCACCCCAGAGGGGTCGCTATGAAAAAGAATGCTTATTTTTTGGATGGTCGTACGTTTTTTGCAGCTGGAGACATTCGGCTTCTATCTTCCCGCCTGATTTGAGGTAGAGAAGTGAACCGGGTGCAAGGTGGTCAAGGAGGGCCAGTTTGTAGACCTTCATCCTCTTCTGGTGTAGCCGTTGCGCCTCGCGAGTGATGGCATTTCATGAGGGCTGATCCGATCCTCTTTTCACGGAACTTTGGAAGCACGTACGCTCCGTTGAATCTAGCTTCACCGGACCCGTAGGCGTCGGGCCGGAGAATGGCTAGCCCTACTAGTTTCTCGTCAAGGAAGGCTCCCATCCAACCGGGCTCCGTGCCAACGGACTTTTGACCCAGCTCCTGAGCTCTTCCGGTCCGCCCTGTTCTTCAATCCACCAGTCCCAATAGGGACGATGCCCTTCAACCCATACTTGTACTGCCTCGTTCGCATGTTCCTTCGACAGTTCCTCGGTCCGAACATTGCGGTGCTCTGTCGGCTG
>Ga0066710_100006385_pt1 | contig 10993 bp, 13 predicted proteins | sample GraSoiAngelo_159_FD_79666 | JGI IMG/M metagenome (GOLD analysis project Ga0066710, IMG submission 79666) | Grasslands soil microbial communities from the Angelo Coastal Reserve, California, USA - 14_1009_16_40cm | ecosystem: Environmental > Terrestrial > Soil > Grasslands | place: USA...
CACGCGAGCGATCAAACCGGAATCGTCATTATCACGCAGATGCATCCGATCTCGGTCGTCTTCACGTTGCCGGAACAAAATTTTGGCGAAATCTTGGATGAAGGCGGCGCAAACGGCGGGTTGAAAGTACTGGCGCTGGACCGTGGCAACACGAACACGCTCGATGAAGGATCGCTGGCAGTGGTTGATAACGAAATCGATCCGGCGACTGGCACGGTGAAACTGAAAGCGACGTTTCCCAATGACCAGTTGAAACTTTGGCCGGGAAAATTTGCGAACGCGCGACTGATTTTGACCACGCGCAAAAACGCCACGGTCATTCCTTCCAGCGTGGTGCAACGCGGCCCGCAGGGAACGTACGCTTACCTGATCAAGCCAGACAAGAGCGTCGAAATGCGGCCAATCAAAGTGGCGCAGACAGAGGGAAATCTCGCCCTAGTGGATGAAGGATTAAAGCCCGGGGAGCAGGTTGTCGTAGATTCCGTATTGGCGTAATTTGATTTTACGGGTGCTTCACCCCGAAAAGGGTCCATACACAGAGTAGCGCTGCCCAAAGACACGCGATTCCGATTAAACGTAATTCTATAACGTACTGCGGCTGTTTCACACGGCGCAAGCTGCTGTCTCTGGCGACCCAAAATCCCCAACGGCCGCTCTCGCACAAACCGATAGTAAATTCACGCACTCGTTTCGGGCGTCCGGTGCACAGCATTTCTGTGATGAGGAAAACGAAAAACGCGAAAACGAGCGGAATCATTGATACGACCCTCCGACGAATCATTCTCGATTTCCAATAGGAGTCGGAGACGGTTTGGGTTTCATTACGGATGTTGGCTGAGCGGGAAGACGGTGAACGCGGCGCTCATATCTGATGAACGCAATCGCAATTAGCGCGAGCATTACGATCAGGACCACGCGCTGTTCGTTTTTCGAAAGATCGAAGACTCGGAAGAAGCGTTTCATTTTTTGGCGTAGCGAATCGGATCTGTTATTTCGGCTTCGCGAAAACCTTTGAGCCGCAGGAGACAGGAATCGCATTCGCCGCAGGCGAGACCTTCGGGCGTGGGATCGTAACAACTGTGCGTGAGCGAAAGATCGACACCGAGCTCGATCGCTTTGCGAATGATGTCGGCTTTTGAGAATTTGATCAGCCGCGTGTGAATCTGAAAACGTCTGCCTTCCAGGCCGGCTTTTGTTCCAAGGTTGGCGAGAGTCTCAAACGCTTCGATGAATTCCGGTCGGCAATCGGGGTAGCCGCTGTAGTCGATGGCGTTTACGCCGAGAAAAATGTCGCTGGCTCCAATAACTTCTGCCCATGCAAGCGCGTAAGCGAGAAAGATGGTGTTGCGCGCCGGGACGTAGGTGATCGGAATTCCGTGCGCGATTTCCTTTTCCGAACGCTGCTTCGGCACATCGATCTCATCGGTGAGCGCGGAGCGCCCAAAGACGCGGAGGTCGATCTTTGCCATGCGATGTTCCTTTGCGCCTAACGAGTCGGCGACGCGGCGCGCGGCTTCGGTCTCGATCTGGTGGCGCTGGCCGTAATCGAATGAAAGAGCGTGCGCCTCGTAGCCTTCCGCGATTGCAATCGCCAGCGTGGTGGCCGAGTCGATTCCACCGCTTAAAAGAACGACTGCGCGTTTCATTTCCTAGCTAGGCTGCGTCCCGGACTAGATTAACCACGAATGGACACTAATTGACACGAATGTTTTCGCGCGCGCAGCGCGCTTGGAGTGCGGCGGTCTTCCACCGCTTTGTCATTTCTCGCCGCGGCTCGGCTTCTTATCCGGATATTCGGCGCGCACGGTGAGAGCGATTCCGCCGCGCGCAGAGAATTGCGCGGTCACGATGGCCTCGCGGGGCGCGCACGCTTTGACGAAATCGTCGAGAATGCGGTTGGTCACTGCTTCGTTGAACGCGCGCTCGTTGCGATACGAGGCGAGATAAAACTTGAGCGATTTGCTCTCGACGCAGAGGCGATCGGGCGCGTAATCGATATCGATCCGGGCGAAATCGGGCTGGCCGGTGACCGGGCAAACGGAAGTGAAATCGTCCGTTTCAAAATGAATCCGGTAATTGCGGTTCGGCGCCGGATTCGAAAAAGTCTCGAGTCGCGCCTTGGCGGGCGAAGCGGGGAGTTTCGCTTCGCTTCTGCCGAGAAGCGTTAATTGGCCTGGGCGTTTGGTTTTTGGCACAGCCTTAATTAATCCGTTACCGGCTCGGCGTTCAACTTGCGTCTCTGGGGTAGCGCATGCGTCTCGCATGCTGGTTTCGGCGTCGCGCCGAAACAATCTTTTTGAAAGATGTGGAAGCTTCCATGGAGTTCACGCGTCCAGAAAAGTTCGCGATCGCGAGACGCGCTCGCCAGCACGCGTGACGCGTGCGCTACCCGGAAAAGGCGCGCAGATCCGCGGCGGCGTTCGGATATTTTGCCGCGAGTGCTTCGACATCGCCGATTTCCACGTCAGCGGGCTCGACGCCCAGCCATTCGGTGCTCGCGCCGAGGAACCAGCCCCCGAAGGCCTTCGGGGACCACGCGCGCGGTGTGAAATGTATTGCCGGGAATGAGAAGCTGGACTTGTTGGCCTGCGCGCAGATGCGGCCCGACTACGATGCTCTCGGCTGTCCCATTTTCACGCAGCAGCAAAACTTCGATCGGATCGCCGAGGTAATAATGATAAAGCTGGTCGTTGCGGATCCGATGCAATCTGACTGGGGCCTCCGGCGTGACCATGAAATAGAGCGCGGAGCCGGCTGCCGTCCTTCGGCGAATGGCGGGGGCAAGCCGCCGGCGACGATCCGCTTTTCGATGACAAATGTCACACGCACAAAACCGCACGTAGCGTGCGGTTGAAGCTTGAGCAAGGCGCGAATTTCTTCGGCAGTTAGATCATCCGTCATTGTTTTCTTGAACATCGAACGCCAAACATCGAACGTCCAACGCCGAATCGTCTGAATGGACATCAAACCTCACACTTCAAAAATCAAAAATCGCGTCAGCATAGTCGATATCATCGCAGAGGATCCGAAAACGGGCGAAGTTGTTTTCGTGATGAACGAGCCAAACGAGTGGAACGGTTCTGACGAACGATTGCTGGCGTTGCAGGAGCGCTTCAACGCCTACGTTTCATTCATTCTCGACGGCGAAATGGCAGAGGCGCATCCGGAGCTGGCCGGCAAACCGGCGCGCATCGAATTGCGTTGCGCGCATGTGCCCGATACGCGCGCATTGGAGCTGCTCGGTCTCATCCATGATCAGCTCGCGTTTCAGGAAATTAAATTGGAAGTCGTTGTCAGGAACGAGCCAGGTTAAAAGGTTACAAAGTTACAAGAGTTACAACGCCGGTTTAAAAAACCGGAAACATTGGCCAGCTAAACATTGTAACTTTTGTAACTCTTTTAACTTTTTTAACCTCTCCGCATGACGCCGCCAGATATTGCGACGGCAGCGCTGCGCAGGGTCACACTGCGGTTGATTCCGTTTCTCTTCGTTCTCTATATCGTAGCGTGGCTCGATCGCGTGAATGTCGGCTTTGCGGCGCTGCAGATGAATTCCGATCTGGGATTCAGTTCGGCTGCGTTTGGGTTCGGTTCCGGCGTGTTTTTCGTGGGTTATTGCCTGTTCGAAGTGCCGAGCAATCTCGCTTTACACCGTGTTGGCGCGCGGCGCTGGATCGCGCGCATCATGTTCACTTGGGGCGCGATCTCAGTGGCCATGATGTTTGTGCGAACAACGCTGGCTTTCTACGTCCTGAGATTTCTGCTGGGCGCTGCCGAAGCAGGTTTCTTTCCCGGCGTGATTTACTACCTGAGCCACTGGTATCCGGAGGCGCAACGTGCACGCGCAATCGCGGCGTTTATGACAGCGGTCCCGGTGAGCGGCGTTATCGGCGGCCCGTTATCGGGGGCGCTGCTCACTCTGAATGGAACGCTCGGTCTCGCCGGATGGCAGTGGCTGTTTTTGGTCGAGGGAGTGCCCGCGATTTTGCTCGGCGTCATTGTGCTGCTTTATCTCAATGATAGGCCGGAGCTAGCGCGCTGGCTCTCTCCCGTCGAGCGGGAATGGCTCATCAACAGCCTCGCGAACGAACGAAATGCTCGCACGCCCGTACGACCCATTGGAATCTTGGCGGTGTTGACCGATCCAACGATATGGCAGCTGGGGATTATTTTTCTTTTAGCTGCAATCGGTTTCTACGGATACTCGTTTTGGGCTCCGCTCGTAATCAAATCGGTTACGAAGAGCAGCGATCTGGGCGTAGGACTCATCTTGGGCGCAATCAGCGTGGTGACGATCGCGTTCATGCTGTTGAACAGCGCGCATTCCGATCGCACTGATGAGCGTCCTTTGCATACAGCCATTCCATTGTTGGTCATGGGCGCAGGTTTTTTCGGTTGCGCTCTTTTGCCTGAGCACCCATTGGCGCTGTTATCGCTGGCGCTGATTCCGATCGGTCACTGCGCGGCATATGGTCCGTTTTGGTCAATACCGACGCGGTTCCTTACTGGTGCTGCGGCGGCAGGGGGCATTGCGCTAGTAGTAACGATCGCAAATGTAGGTGGTTTCCTCGGTCCCACGCTTATCGGCGCAATGAAAGATCGTTTCGGCACGCACGGCCCTGCATTCATGCTGCTCGCCGCGTGTGGGATCGTTGCGGCGGTGCTCGCGTTGCGGCTTCGGCGAGTTTCGTTCCTCGCGACGCATGTGCGTGAAACTCTTCAACGCTTTAACGCTTCAACGCTCCCCAGTCGCGCAAAGAAGTCCTCAAACAGCGACTCGTAGATTCGGCTTCGCTCAGGGTGATATTGCACCGCGAGTCCGAAGGGATACTTGCGCAGCCGCACCTGCTCGATGACGCCATCGTGCACAGCCCATGCTTCCACTTCTAATTTGTCGCCAAGATGTTCGATGGCTTGGTGATGTGCGCTATTGACTTTTGAGAAGCGATGCAACGCGCGGCGCGCGCTGCGCAGTGGTTGAACGTCGCGGTGCCGTTGCTCAGGCAGATTATGCCCTTTGATGTCGAGCTTCAACGTGCCGCCGAGCGCGACATTGAATACCTGAAGACCTTTGCAAATTGCCAGAATCGGCAGACCGCGCGCGAGAGCTTCCTGCACAGCCTGAAATTCCCAACGGTCGCGTTCCGGGTCGATGTCTTTGTTGATTACCGAAGGATCAGCCACTTTCTGGCGCAAAAATTCCGGCGAAATATCGGAGCCGCCGGTGAGCAGAAGTCCGTCGATCTGGTCGAGGCGAACGTGTCGATTTCGCCCATTCCAGACTTTGATTTCTGGATGTTTCGCAAACATCGGGTGAAACCATTTTGTGTCCTTGGGCCGAATCCAGGTGGCCAGGTTTGGCATCGCTGAATTTGCGAGTTGTGGATGGGTATGTAAAGAGCAGTTCGATGTCGGCCGTGGATGTCTCCAGCACGTTAAGTGAGGAATTGGAACGCCTCGGTGGCGAAAGCAAGGCTCGAGCGATCGCAGTAGCGCTGCACGATCTCGAGACCGGGTTCCGATTTTCTTTGCGAGGCGACCGGTGGTTTCATGCTGCAAGCACCATCAAAGTTGCTGTGCTTCTCGCGATTTTTCGCGCGGCAGATGAGGGCCGGCTTCGGCTGGATCATTCTCTCCACGTGCGAAATCGTTTCTTCAGCGCAGCAGACGGCTTTCCTTTTCACCTCAACCGCGACTCGGATGCAATGCCCGAGCTGTATGAGTCCATTGGACGGACAGCGAAAATTTCCGCGCTAGCGGAAGGGATGATTACCGCGAGCAGCAATCTTGCGACGAATTTACTGCTTGACTTTGTGGGCGTCGAATATGCGAGAAGAGTTCTGCGGAACGCGCTCGTGGACAGCGTGGAACTATGGCGAGGCGTCGAGGATCACGCGGCGCACGAGAGAGGGATAAACAATGAAGCCACGGCGAACGGGTTGCTGAAATTGCTGTCCGCGATCCGCGGTGATTTTCTTAGCAATGGAAGCAAACAAGAAGTGATCCGTATTTTGCTGGAGCAACGATTTGACTCGATGATTCCCGCCGGTCTTCCCGCGCATGCGACAGTCGCGCACAAGACAGGGGAAATTTCGACTGCCTGCCATGATATGGGCATCGTGTATCTGCCCGAACGCGAACCGTACATCGCCGTCATTTTGACTGAATTTGGTCAGGAAATAGAGGGGCGACGCGAAACTGTGGCAGCTATTTCCGAACTGATTTATCGATTCCTGGTGGGGAGGGAACCCAAATCAAATGAGGGCTGAGGTGTTGCGGACGGTTGACGGTTTGCGTCTCCCTGAAAAGTACCGCGCGCTGCTGCGACCGGGCGAAACGGAAACAGATCTTCTCGGCAATGTGCATCGTCTGCCGCGTTTCTTCTACGAAATCGGCAGTTGGGAGGAAGCGCATGAGATTCGGCTGGCGCCGCATTTCACGCTCGCGGAATTGATGCTGGTCGATTGCCGTGAAGCGCGGCTGCTCCTGAGCACGTTTCCGCATTATGTGCCGTTTGCAATCGTGTTACTGGCGAGATTTCTGGAGGATTTTCGGCGCGAAGTCGATGCGCCAGTGTTCATCAGCGCAAACGGCGGCTATCGCTCGCCGGCGCATCAGGTTGGCGGGGCAAAAAGCATTCACGCCTGGGGCACAGCCGCGAATATTTATCGCGTCGGAGACGCTTTTCTGTCTGATGCGAAATCAATTGAGAAATATGGAGTGATTGCGGCGTCGCTTAGTCCGGCTGTCTTTGTTCGGTCATTCGGACGGGAAAAAGGACAAACCGACGACCATCTCCATATCGATTTAGGGTATGTGAGCGTAACTCCTCGCGAATGCAGCGAGGCGAATTGAGCTCCTACTGGGCGCATGAAGGATTTCGGAATAGAGCGGATCGGCCGCGTGTATCGCGAACGCGCGATTGCCGCAACGCCGCCGCGCGCCGTGATTGGGTTGGAAGCGGAATTCCATCTTTTCGTCAACGGACGCAGACGGCGGCCGGAGAAAGTGTTTGGCGATCCCAGCCGCCTGGTGCGACAGCGAATGATTCCGCGGACCGGCAAATCGTTTCAGTTGCCCGCCGGCGGCGCGATCTATTTCGACACCGGAGTGATCGAAGTCGCCACCCCGATTGTGGAACTCGAGCCCGGTTGTTGTTATCGCGCCACGCGCTTGCTCTGGGAACAAATCCGCTATTTGCGAGTGGAGGTAGATTATTGGGCGAAGCGACACAGCTGCCAGTGCCGCCTCCAAGGCTTTAGCACGCATTACAATTTTTCTTTTCCGAACGCGCGGCGATCAAAGCTTCGCAATACAACCAAGCTGGCGTATCTGCTGGCGCACATTTTACCGGCCCCGGTAATTTTGCTGGCGACAAACCGGCAGAGCAGCGCGGTGGGCGTTCGTCCGCGCGGGAACCGAATTGAGGTTACAGCCGATTTTACACCGGACCCGGCGCTAATGCTGGCGACTTGCGCTTTCATCGCGGGTATTGTGCAAACGGTGCTCCGTTGGGAAGATTTTGGCCTGAGGCAATTGAACCAAAACGCAATTCCCCGCATCACACCGTTTCGCCTGCGAAAACATTCTTCGCGCCGCGGTTGGCGCGTCATGGGCGATTCGTTAGGCCAAAACCCATTCACGTCCGACATTAATGCGCCGCTTTGGAAATTACGCGACGACCGCGTGGTGAGCCTGCGCGCAATCGCGGCAGAAACTTTGAAGCCATTTCGCCGGCGAATCTGGCGCATCAGCGATTCCAGCACGCTCGAGCACATCGCTGCGGTTTTCGCCGGAGACGCGCGCGCGCTTCTCGACTTCGAGAAGCGCCCCGCCGCGTATGACGACGTGGGCCGCGCAATCGATTGGGGACGTCGGATGCGACGGTGGTCACGCTCCCGATACGAGAAAATCATCCATCAGGTTATCGCGCGTGAACCGATGCGCATCGGGCAGAAACGCTATCGAGCGGATCGGATGAATGGTTGGTATCAGGTTGACTTTCGAGAGGTGGGAACGAAACGCCGCTGCACGTTTAATCTCGATGAACTGGTGCAATTGTCGGCTGCTAAAAAGGCAGCTCCCCCCAAATCGCGCAAACGCACGCCTGTCGGAAAGCCTCGCGCCAAGTTCAAGGAATGACGGCTTCCCAGCCGTCACGTCTAACTCGACGGCTGGGAAGCCGTCGTTCCTTGTTAGCCAATGGCCTTCGCTACGTCGCTCTCGTACAAAATGTATTCGCCGGCGACTAAATATGCTTTCTCCGGATTTCGCCGAATATAACGAACACAGTTGCGGAAATGTTTCTCATCCCGCACAAGTCGATCAAAATAGCTTCGCTGCCACAAAGTCCCGGAATGCCCGAGTAATCGATTGATGGTTCGCGAAGTGAACGTTTTCCAACTGTGAAGCAGATCTTCCAGAGAATATTCTGGATGTTGAACCAAGAGCGCGTGAATGTGATTCGGCATGACGATAGATGAGATAAGCGCGAGACGTTTGCCATCGAAATGGCGCAGGGTTTCATCGACAACCCTAGGCAGTCGCTTTGCCGCAATATGCACGATCCATGCCCGGCATCGAGCCAACGTTCGATCGCAGCGGTGAAACGCTTGTGATATTCCTGTTCAGTCTCAGCATCCCACGGCTCAGGATGAAATCGCAGCCAGACCTGGCGTTCCTCTTCCCATTGAGTCCGCAAATGAATGGGGATGGAGTCTGCTAATCGAAATGTGATGAAGTAAGTAGCGCCTTTCTGCTGCCAATGCGGATTAAAGAAGCGCAATGAACCCATTGCAATCAAAGGAGTGGCCCCGAAAGTCTTCGGGCCACATCTAACTCGACGGCTGGGAAACCGTCGTTCCTTGAAGCATCAACTCGCGCACGTATTTCACCGGCGGGCTGCCGTAGGAAATCACCTCGTCGTTGTATTTTTTGAGATTGAAATCTTTGCCGAGCTTTTTCTGCTCAGCGGTGCGAAGATCGAGGTGTTCAGTGGCGCCGACAAAGTAGGTGGAAAGCTGCGCAGAAGTGAGCCGGGCGCGTTTCCATTTTGCAACTGCTTCACCTTCCTGTTGAAAAGCTTCTTTCATCATTAAATCCATTGCCTCCTTCTCACTCATGTTCCCGGCGTGAATGCTTTGGTCGAGGATGGCGTTGGCGATAGCGCGCAGCCGCATTTTCAACTGCTGCATTTTCACTTCGGGCCCGCCGTACCCCTGTTCCGCCATCATCTGCTCGCAATAAACGGCCCAGCCTTCGATGAATGTGCCGCTCTGGAAAACTGCGCGAACCAGCGTGGGCGCGCGGAATTCGTTGGCGTGAGCCAGTTGCACGAAATGGCCCGGCATCGCCTCGTGCACGGTCAAATCGCGAATCATGTAGTTGTTGTATTCCCGATAAAACGATTCCTTTCGCTCATTTGACCAGTCCTTTGGTGTCGGCGCGACGGCAAAAAATGTTTTGCCATTTTTCTCCAGCGGCCCCGGTGCGTCGCAGTAGGCAATGGCGACACCACGTTTGAATTGCGGCATCGCGATCACATCCAGCGGCACGTCCGGCACAGTCACCAAATTGTGTTGCTTAACGAAACCGGTCGCCTCCGCGACGACCTTTGTCGCGAAATCGACAACCGTGGCGTCGTTAGGATGTTGCTGGGCAAGTTTATCCAGCACCGCGGCGGTCACTTGATGTTTGTCCGCGAGTCCGGCAGCTGCCGGATCACCGTTCGGGAAATATTTTTTGTAAAGTGGCAGCGCGGTTTCGTAGATGGCGGCTTGCGTCTGTTGCAAGTCGGCCTTCGCGCGCTTCGTGATTTCTGCCATCGGCAAATCCGACGCGAGGGCGAAGCGCAATTTCTTTCGATATTTCTCTGCGCCGAGTCGAAAATTGCCATCGGAGCGGGGCAGCAAATCGTTTTGAAGCCATTTCTTGTAATCTCCCAGAGCAGCGGCGGTTTTTTCCTGCAACGACGCCAGCTCCTTTTTCATTTGTGGCGCCTGATCAAGCAGCGGCGCGAGTCCTTCGCGTGCGAGATTGATTGCGCCCTGCGTTTGTTCAATCGCTGTCTCCGTGTGAACGCGTGGCGGATGCTGGAGGTTCGCCTTCGCCTTTGCGATGACGCGCGGAATTTTCTCCATGCGCTGGCGCAAATTTGGAATTCGCTTTTCCGCGGGGGCGAAATCGCGTGCAACCAGCAAATAAAGGCTGTTGGCCAGGCTCTGCATGTAAACCAGCGGATTCCAGTCCGGCTCCTTCAGCTCCTCCGCCTGGAAGATTTGGTAATCGACGTTCTCCTTCAGAATGCGGAAATCGATGTTGTTCGCGCCGGTGAGCTGCGATCCATCGATAGCGTTTAGCTTGTCGCGAAATTCCTTTTGCGTTGCCAGGTCCTTCGCGCGCGCTTCGGGTGAGTAATCGGTTAGCTGACCGTCAAACCGATGATCGCCGAGCTCGGTCGCTTCCTCGGGATTGGCCTGTAAATATTGCTCGATGTAGTCGTGCGCAATTTTTTGGAACGCGTCGTCCTGAGAATTCGCGGGGACGGTAGAGATCGACAAAGACATCAAGAGCGAAATTCCGAGCACGATTTTCATTGTGCCTATGCCAATAGCCTATTCTTCTATGTCTTCAAAGCTGATGATCGCCTAGGCAGGAAGCAGACAACATAGATGAAAGTTCCCACGACTGCCGGAATCATAAAATAGCTTGCCTCGGTGCCAAGCTCGCCGCCGTTTATCCATGCGGATCCGGGAAATGTGACATTAAACAAACGGCCGTCCGGCACGCGGCCGCCATTGCGCGTTCCAATGATGAAGAGCTGGCCGTAATCGAACGCGGCATGCCAGCCGACCGCCCACCACAGCGATCCCGTGACGCGAACGCTGATACAGAGCGCGACGCCGAGAGCGAAAATCATTCCGATATCGATCGCGTTTTCGTGCGGTTTCTCCAGATGATCGCCAGCAAACAGTGCTGTCGTGATTAGTGCAGC
>Ga0066710_100006386_pt1 | contig 10992 bp, 8 predicted proteins | sample GraSoiAngelo_159_FD_79666 | JGI IMG/M metagenome (GOLD analysis project Ga0066710, IMG submission 79666) | Grasslands soil microbial communities from the Angelo Coastal Reserve, California, USA - 14_1009_16_40cm | ecosystem: Environmental > Terrestrial > Soil > Grasslands | place: USA...
TAGAAACTCGGCCGCGCGGTGATTGGCAAGCGGCAAGATACCTGCGATCACCGGGATTTTGCAATCTTCGATACGGCGCAAGAATTGTTCGAGTACCCCCTGGTCGAAGACCGGTTGGGTCAACACAAACTGGGCGCCAGCCTCGACCTTGTAGTGAAAACGCTTTAGTTCGTCATCATCCTTGATAGCTCCGGGATTCGCCCCGACACCGATGACAAATCCGGTGGGCTTTCCAATGGATTTTCCGCCAACGTCGATTCCCCGGTTCAGGCGATGGACCATGTTTGTCAGACCGATAGAATCGACATCGAAGACTGTTGTGGCATCGATGTAATCACCCGTCAATCGCGGATCACCGGTAATCAGCAGAAGATTGCGTAGGCCCAGAGCGTAAGCCCCGAGCAGGTCCGCCTGCATTCCCAACAGATTTCGATCCCGGCACGTATAGTGGGCGAGGCTTTCGATCTCCGTCGACTCCTTGAGAAGGATGGCCAGCGAGATCGCGCTCATGCGGGCGCTGGATCGCGGTGCATCTGTGACATTGATCGCGTCAACGTTATGGGCCTGGAGATATTTCGCCCGCTCGATCGCCTGGGAAAAATCATGTCCCATTGGGGGAATCATCTCGACCATCCGGACGAACTCTCCCCGGGCGATTTTGTAGCCGAGACGGGATCGTTGCTCGAGTGGAATGGCGTCGGAGCTCTCACCCCGTCCCCTTTCAAGATATGCTGCCATGGCCCCTGAGGCAGAAGACAGCCGCGAAGCCGCTGGCGAGGGTTGGAAGGGTGGACTTACGGACCTTACGGCGCTACGAATCGCTTTGATATGCTGCGGCGTCGTCCCGCAACAGCCGCCGACGATGCTCACTCCATACTCGACGAACTTTTTTGCGTAGGACGCCATGTATTCGGGCGAACAAAGATAGATATTTCTTCCTTCGATGTTCTTCGGTTTTCCCGCGTTCGGCTGGACCGACAACTTTTTCGCCGTAACGCTCGCGATTCGCTCGATGCTCTCCAGCATGGTATGAGGTCCGACACTGCAATTCAGGCCCAGGACATCCGCTCCCCACTCTTCCAACCTCCGCGTAAAAACTTCAGGCGGCGTGCCCTCCAGGCTGTTGCCATCCTCTTCAATCGACATTTGTGCGACGAGCGGACGGTCACTGACATCCCGGACGCCACGAATGGCGGCGAAGACCTCGTTCAAATCGGAGAAGGTCTCGAGAATGAAAATGCCGGCGCCACCCTCAAGTAATGCCTCTGCCTGTTGCCGGAAGATCGCGCGGGCATCGTCAATAGAAGTTTTTCCCCAGGGTTCAATTCGAATGCCGAGCGGTCCGATGGCGCCGGCCACGAAAATGTCGTCACCGGCGGCCTCGCGAGCTATCCGGGCGCCTTGAACATTGATCTCTCGCATTTGGGCTTCCAACCCATGCGACATCAGTTTCGTCCGATTGCTTCCGAACGTGTTGGTCTCAATGATGTCGACACCGGCTTTGACGTAGTCGAGGTGGACTTCGCGCACCAACTCCGGCTTCGAAAGATTCAATTCGTCGAAACAACGGCTGATGAAGATGCCCTTACTGTAGAGCATCGTACCCATCGCGCCGTCGCAGATGAGAACCCGGTTCCGCAGCTCTGAGAGAAAGTCCCTCATGAACGAGAAGTCTAGCATGCCGCGAATGATGCCAACGACGCGAATGCAATGGCGTAATTGGCGTCATTGGCGGCTATAATTTTTCTAATGAAGGACATTCTTATTGTTTCCGGGAAACGCACGCCCATGGCCGAATACGGCGGCGCGTTGCGGGACGTCAGCGCGCTGGAATTGGGCGCGATTGCCGCTCGCGGCGCAATCCAGCAATCGAAACTGGCGCCCACAGAGTTCGATCACGCGATTTTCGGCAATGCGCTCCAGACCAGTGGCGACGCGTTGTACGGCGCGCGGCACGTCGCGTTGAAGGCCGGCCTTCCTATCGAAGCCCCGGCGCTGACGGTGAACCGGCTCTGCGGATCGGGCATGCAGTCGATCATCGCGGCGGCGCAACTGATCGAACTCGGCGAAGCGACAGTGGTCCTTGCCGGCGGTATGGAATCCATGAGCCAGGCGCCCCACGTCATTCGTGGCGCCCGCTGGGGGTTCAAGCTGGGGCAGGGCAAGCTCGAAGATTCCCTCATGGTCGCACTGCTGGACACGTATTGCGGTTGTTCCATGGCCACGACTGCCGAAAACCTCGGACGCAAGTACGGCATCACTCGAGAGGCCCAAGATGAGTTCGCCGTTCGCAGTCAGAGGCTCGCTCAATCCGCGTGGGAAGCGGGCCGGTTCAGGGACGAAGTTACTCCGGTTGAGACGTTCGAGCGGGACGATCACATGCGTCCCGATACAACTTTGGAAGGTCTGTCTAAATTGAAGCCGGCGTTTTCAAAAGATGGATTCGTCACGGCCGGCAACGCCAGCGGAATTGTGGATGGCGGCGCAGCGGTTGTGGTCACGACCGCGGATCGAGCGAAGACGGCGGCGCTCGGGCGCATTGTGAGCTGGGGCATCGCGGGTGTCCAGCCTGAATTGATGGGAATTGGTCCGGTACCGGCGGCAAGAATTGCACTCGATAAAGCGAGTCTGAAGCTGGCGGACATCGATCTTATCGAAATCAATGAAGCGTTCGCTGCGCAATATCTCGCGGTCGAGAAGGCGCTCGAACTGGATCGAAACAAAGTGAACGTAAACGGCGGCGCGATTGCGCTCGGACATCCGCTTGGGGCATCAGGAACGCGGCTGACGATGACGGTGTTGTACGAATTGAAGCGCAGGAAGAAACGGTTCGGGCTGGCCGCTGCGTGCATTGGTGGAGGACAGGGAATCGCAATAATCGTGGAGGCGCTCTAATGGCAATCGAGAAAGTGGGCGTATTGGGTTGCGGGCTGATGGGATCCGGAATCGCTCAGGTTGTGGCCACCGCAGGCTATCCAACGGTAGTGAAGGAAGTCGCTGATGAATTTCTGAAAAAAGGAATGGGAGCGATCGAAAAGTCGCTATCCAAGCTTGCGGAAAAGGGGACGATCACACCAGACAAGCGGGCAAAGGCTCTGGAGCTGCTGAAAGGGACGACAAGTTTCAACGACCTGGCCGATTGCGACATTGTGATCGAGGCCATAACGGAAAATCTCCAGCTTAAACGCGAGACTTATTCCACCATCGACAAGCTCGTCAAGCCTGGCGCGATTTTCGCCAGCAACACGTCCTCGCTGGTAATTACCGAGATGATGACAGCAACCCAGCGTGTCGATCGCTTCATCGGCATGCATTTTTTCAATCCAGTGCCGCTGATGAAGCTTGTTGAAGTGGTCGGCACGATCACCACGTCTCCCGCCGTTTTGGATGAGGCGGTGAAATTTGCCGCGAGTCTCGGGAAGCTTCCAATACGGACAACGGACCGGTCCGGTTTCATCGTCAATCGATTGTTGGTTCCGTATCTGCTCGATGCGATCCGCGCGCTCGAAGAGGGTGTGGGAAATGTCGAAGATATCGACAAGGGCATGAAGCTTGGCTGCGGCTATCCTATGGGACCCTTCACCTTGCTCGATTTTGTGGGACTGGATACGACCTACTACATCGCGAATATCATGTTCGACGAGTTCCGTGAGAAAAGATTTGCCCCTCCGCCGCTGTTGAAGCGGCTGGTGCTGGCGGGACACCACGGAAAGAAAACCGGCCGCGGGTTTTACGATCATAGCGATCCGTCAAATCCGCGCGCCTTGTTTTAGCCGCGAATTACGCTAATTGCGCGAATGCAGTTGGCTAATTCGCGTCATGGGCGGCAAACATGTTTGAGAATCTAATATACGAGAAAAGGGATGGCATCGCGTACGTCACGCTCAACAGACCGGCCGTTAGAAATGCGCTCAATTCGCGGACGATTCGTGAATTGAAGAGCGCGTTTGAGCAAGCGAAGAATGACGACGCCGTCCTTGCCGTCATTCTGACCGGAGCTGGCGACAAGGCGTTTGCTGCCGGCGCGGATATCAACGAGCTTGCCATGCAGACTCCGGTTGCCGGTAAGGAATACTCGCTGGCTGGCCAGGAAGTGTTCGATTACATCGAGCAGATGGGAAAGCCGGTGATTGCAGCGATAAATGGTTATGCGCTGGGCGGCGGCTGCGAGCTGGCGATGGCATGTAGTTTTCGGATCGCATCAGAGAATGCCCAGTTGGGTCAGCCGGAAGTGAAGCTCGGCATCATCCCGGGATATGGAGGCACGCAGCGTCTTTCCCGGCTGGTGGGTAAAGGTCGAGCGATGCAGATTCTGCTCACCGGAGATATCGTGAGTGCGGCTGAAGCGTTTCGAATCGGACTTGTCAACCAGCTCGTCGGGCAGGCGGAGTTGATCTCCACCGCCGAAGCGATAGCAAGGAAGATTATGGCCAATGCTCCGGTGGCAGTAAAATTGTGCATCGACGCGGTCAACCGAGGAATGAGTATGACGCAAGATGAAGGTCAATTTCTCGAAGCTACGTTGTTCGGCTTGTGCTGTGCTAGCGACGATATGAAGGAAGGAACGAAAGCCTTCTTGGAGAAAAGGCCAGCGGTATTTAGAGGGAAATAATTGCGAATTTCGAATTGCGAATTTCGAATTTGCCGTCTTTGTTAAATTCGAAATTCGAAATTCGCAATTCGAAATGGGTTATGTTGTTCCGGTTTGCCATCGTTGCCAGCGAATACAATTCCGTCATTACGGACCGTCTGATCGCCGGAGCGGAGCGGGCGCTGAAGAATTACGAGCACGTTACGGTCGTTCGCGTTCCAGGAGCCTTTGAAATACCGCTGGCGGCGAAGCGAGCGGCGCGTTCACAAAAGTACGACGCGATTGTTGCATTGGGTTGCGTATTGCGTGGTGAGACGCCGCATTTCGAATATATCAGCAGCGCAGTGAGCAGTGCATTGGAGCAGGTTGCTCTGGAAACCGAAATTCCGATCGGTTTTGGGATCCTTACCGTCGACACCGTGGAACAAGCCATGGATCGCTCCGGCGAATCCGGTAATAAGGGCTTTGAAGCGGCGGTTGCCGCTCTCGAAATGATCAATGTGTTGCGACAGATTTAGAAAATGGGACCTCGACGAAAAGCCAGAGAATACGCGCTCCAGATGCTATTCCAGTGGGACATCACGCGCGACAGCATCGACCAGATCGCCGCGACATTTTTTGAGAATCACGAAGAACCAGCGGCCGTTGTGAACTTCGCCCGTCTTCTAGTAACTCGCACCGTCGAGCACATCGAAGAGATCGATCAAGCGATCCAGCGGCATGCCGAACACTGGCGGCTGGATCGAATGGCGACCGTCGATCGGAACATCCTGCGGCTGGCCACACAGGAGTTCCGTTATGACACGGAGACCCCGAAAACCGTCGTTATCAATGAAGCCATCGAGATTGCACGGCGCTTCAGCAGTCAGGAATCCCCACAGTTTATCAACGGCATTTTGGATAGTATTAAGAAGGAATTGGAAGAAGGTAGCCGCGGATAAACCGGTTATGGAACAACTCGAAGCGATTCGCGTTCAGAAGCTGGAACAAATCAAACAGCTTGGTTACGATCCTTATCCCACCTATTACCGGTACACTCATACACCGGCGCAACTTGCAAATGAATTTGCGTCAAGATCCGCCGAGGAGCTCGAACACACCCCGACAAAGGTACGTGTCGCCGGGCGGATTCTGACCAACCGCCCCTTCGGCAAGGCTGGATTTATGACGCTCTCCGATGGTGAAGGCCAGATACAGGTGTACGCGAAAAAGGATCAGCTTCCAGAACGCGACTTTCAGCTTTATAAATATCTGGACATTGCCGACTTCATCGGTGTGGAAGGCAGAATGTTCCGTACAAGGACCGGAGAGTTGACTGTCCTTGCCACCGAGATGACTTTTCTGGCGAAGGGCTTTTTGCCACTACCCGAGAAGTGGCATGGTCTGACCGATGTGGAGATTCGCTATCGCCGGCGTTATGTCGACCTTGTGGTGAATCGGGAAGTACGTGATGTCTTCGTCAAGCGAAGTATGATCGTACGCGAACTGCGATCCTTCCTTGACGAAAGGGGATATCTCGAGGTCGAGACCCCAATCCTGCATCCGATTGCCGGCGGTGCTCTCGCAAGGCCTTTCAAAACTCATCACAACGCGCTCGACATGCGGTTATACCTGCGTATTGCGCCTGAACTGTATCTGAAGCGGCTGGTCGTTGGCGGTCTGAACCGCGTGTACGACCTCAATCGCATCTTCAGGAACGAGGGCATCTCCACGCGGCATAACCCGGAGTTCACGATGCTTGAGTTCTACCAGGCCTACAGTAATTACACCGATCTGATGGATCTCACTGAAGAAATGCTGACCGGGATCGCGGAAAAAGTCTGTGGCTCACGTGTGATCACGTTTGACGAGCATCAAATCGATTTCGACAACTGGACGCGATTTTCGATGAAAGAGGCGATTTTGAAGTTCTGTCCGGAGAAGATTACCGAAGAACAACTGAAAGATCGGGGCACTGTCGAGCGCCTGCTGCAGCAATTGCATAAGGATTTTGATCCCAGAATGCCGATCGGCAATTTGATTGGACTTCTGTTCGAGACTGTAGCTGAAGAGCATCTCGTTCAGCCTACGTTCATCTATGACTATCCCATTGAGCTGTCGCCACTCTCTAAACAAAAGGCGGGCGATCCAAGACTTGTGGAACGATTCGAGCTGTACATCGGCGGTATGGAGATCGCGAATGGATACTCGGAATTGAATGATCCGGTGGATCAGCGCGAACGGTTTCTGTCACAGCTTGAGGCGCGCGAGCGTGGGGACGAAGAAGCGCACGAGATGGACGAAGACTACATTCGCGCTCTCAGTTACGGCATGCCGCCGACGGCGGGAGAAGGCATTGGCGTGGATCGTGTGACGATGCTGTTGACGAATTCGACGTCGATACGAGATGTGATCCTATTTCCCCATTTGAGGCCGGAGTGAAATTCGAACTCCTTGTCGCCATTCGCTACCTCAGAGCCAAGCGCAAACAGGCAGTCATTTCCCTGATTACCGTGATCTCCATTGTTGGAGTCGCTGCGGGCGTGGCGGCGCTGATCATCTCGCTGGCCATTACTGCGGGCTTCGCCGAGGACTTGCAGAACAAGCTCTTAGGTGCGCAAGCCCATATCACGCTTGTGTCGAAGGGTCGCGAGGGAATCGCCGACTACATGCGGATCACAAAAGAAGTCGAACAGGTGCCCGGCGTCATTTTCGCGGCGCCTGCAGTGTTTCAGACGGTTCTGATTTCAACGGAGACGCAGAGCAAAGGTGTCGTTTTGAAGGGCATCCTGCCGGAGATGGAGAGCCGGATGTCCGCGCTGTCGGCGAACATGGTCGAGGGGAGCTTGAACGACTTCACAGAAAACTCCATCATCATTGGGAAGGAACTGGCAAGCGCCTTAGGTACTTTCAAAGGCGACCGTATCAAAATCGTCAGCGTGGCGACCCGCTTGACGCCGCTCGGTGCCGTGCCGCGAAGCCGGAGCTTCCAGGTGGCGGGTTTGTTTTCATCCGGTTTGTATGAGTATGACACCTCGTGGGTGTATGTGCCCATCGCTGCCGCACAACAGTTGGTGGGACTGAACGATCTGGCATCCGCAATCGATGTCAAGGTTGCCGATATTTATCAGGCCAGGGTCATCGGCCGGAGAATCATGGATCGGGTCGGGACGAATCTGGAATTTACGGATTGGATGACCACGAATCAATCGATTTTCCAGGCCCTTCGCCTGGAGCGTCTCGTCACGGCAATCACAATCGGGCTCATTGTGCTTGTTGCCGCGCTGAACATCGTCGCGACGCTCATCATGATGGTGCTGGAGAAGACACGCGACATCGCGATCCTGATGTCCATGGGTGCGACAAAGAACAATATCCGCCGCATCTTCATACTCCAGGGTGTCATCATCGGCGTTATCGGAACCTTCTGTGGAGTCGTCATTGGCCAGACAGTCTGCTATTTTGCCGACAAATACCACATCATCAGCTTGGCGCCCGACGTCTATACGATCGCCTACGTCCCCTTCAGGGCTGAGCCGGTCGATTCGGTAATCGTTGCCGTTTCCGCGGTCTTGATCAGCTTCCTGGCGACCCTCTACCCTTCAGCTGCCGCCTCGAGGCTCCAACCTGTGGAGGCCTTACGGTATGAATAAGCTGTAGGCGCGGTCTATGACCGCGCGTCTCTCTCGCAGTGCTGGAAAACCTCGAGCTTGAAAGGAAAAACGTGCGGTCATAGACCGCACCTACAGTCAGGTAGGACGATGATCCGCGCCGAAAATCTCGCCAAAATCTACAACACGCCCGGCTCCGAGGTCATCGTCTTCGAAAAACTGAACCTCGACGTGATACGAGGAAGCCTGGTGGCCGTAATAGGTCCTTCGGGTGCTGGGAAAAGCACGTTACTTCACCTGCTTGGGGGCTTGGACAAGCCAACGGGCGGGAAAGTGCTCTTCAAAAACCAGAATATTTTTGAATGGGACGTTCAGCAACTGGCCGATTTCCGGAACCGGCATGTGGGTTTCGTCTTTCAGTTCCATCATCTTCTGCCGGAATTTACCGCTGTCGAAAACACGATGATGCCGAAACTCATCCGGGGTGATAAGGCCGCTGAAGTTGAGGTTGCCGCCCGGCAGATACTCGCACGGGTCGGGCTTTCCCATAGATTCACTCATAAAGTCGGTGAGCTTTCCGGCGGAGAGCAGCAGCGGGTGGCCATTGCGCGGGCTTTGGCCGGCAGTCCGGAGCTGCTCCTGGCCGACGAGCCGACGGGCAACTTGGACCACCGGACTGGCGAGGCCGTTTTCCACATGATTCGGGAGTTGCATGCCGAAAAAGGCTTGACTTCGGTGATCGTTACTCATAACGAGCGGATTGCCGTCCAATGCGATGAGGTTTGGGAACTCGACGCAGGAATTTTCCGAAAATTGGGCGATGTACCCTCAATTTCCCCTCCTGGTTTGGGGAGTTCCGGATAAAGTTATTGTTCGAGTCCCGCGCTTCGTTTAAAATCAAGAACAGCCGTAAAATCTGCGTGCTGACTGTCGCTGGTTAACTTTGTGGAATGGCAGTTCCGAGGTAAGGATTCGCACGGACACACGGCATTTGAGAGAAGCAAAGATTATGTTCGAAAGATACACTGAAAGAGCACGGCGGGTGATCTTCTTCGCTCGCTACGAAGCCAGTCAGTTCGGCAGTACGACTATTGAAACCGAGCATCTGTTGCTCGGTTTGATCCGCGAAGACAAGAATCTGACGAACCGATTCTTGCGCAACCATTCCTCAATCGAAAGTATCCGCAAGGAAATTGAAGGTCGAACGACCATTCGCGAGAAGGTGTCCACTTCGATTGATCTGCCTCTTTCGAACGAGTGCAAACGGATACTTGCCTACGCTGCCGAAGAGGCTGAGCGTCTGAACCACCGCCACATCGGCACCGAACACCTGCTGCTGGGAATTCTTCGCGAAGAAAAGTGTGTGGCCGCCGAAATTCTTCATGAACGCGGCTTGCGCCTGAACGCCATTCGCGAAGAGCTCGCGCGGTCGGTAGTGGATCGGCAAACGCTCATCAAGCCGAAAGAGACTCCTTTACTCAGCGAATTTTCGAGGGACTTGACCCAGGCGGCGATGGACGGTGTTCTGGATCCGTTGGTGGGGCGTGACGCGGAGATCGATCGGGTTATTCAGATCCTGTGCAGGCGCACGAAGAACAACCCGGTTCTGATCGGAGACCCTGGTGTCGGTAAAACAGCCATCGTTGAGGGCCTGGCGCAGCGCATCGTGGACGGCGAGGTTCCATCGTTCTTAGCCGACAAGCGCATCCTCGTGCTCGACCTTTCGCTGATTGTGGCAGGAACCAAATACCGCGGTCAGTTCGAGGAACGCCTGAAGACGATCATGAAGGAGCTTGTCGATAACCCGAACACCGTGGTGTTCATCGATGAGCTGCACACGCTGGTCGGCGCCGGTTCGGCCGAGGGCTCGCTCGACGCGGCGAACATCTTAAAGCCCGCTCTGTCGCGTGGCGAAATCCAGTGTATCGGGGCGACGACTCCAGCCGAGTACCGGAAGTCCATTGAGAAGGATCGCTCGCTGGAGCGGCGCTTCCAGGCCGTTAAAGTCGGAGCTCCCAGCGAGAGCGAAGCCGTGCGGATTCTCCAGGGCGTCAAATCGCGCTATGAAAAATTCCATATGGTGAACTACACGGACGAGTCGATCGAGTCTGCCGTGTATCTTTCCAACCGGTATATCCCCGACCGCTTCCTGCCGGACAAGGCGATCGATCTGCTGGATGAGGCCGGTGCGCGCGTGAAGCTGCGACAGGCGACGCTGCCGTCGGAGATGACCGATATCCAGCGCCGGATTAAGTTCATTGTCGCCAGAATGGAGAGCGCCATCTCCAGCAAGGATTTCGAGAAGGCCGAACACTACAAGAACCAGGAGCAGCTCGAACGCGAAAACCTGCGCAATGTTCGTGAGAAATTCAACATCAGTGAAACGACCAGCATGGGTGTTGTGACCAAACACGACATCGAAGACGTTGTCTCGCGCTGGACGGGTGTCCCCGTCAACGCAATCAAAGAAGAAGAAATGCAGCGGTTGTCTCGTATCGAAGAAGAGCTGCATCGGCGCATCGTGAGCCAGGATCAGGCTATCAATGCCCTGGCCCGGGCCATCCGTCGTTCGCGCGCGGGTCTGAAGTCGCCGAACCGGCCTGCGGGTTCGTTCCTGTTCCTTGGTCCGACGGGCGTCGGCAAGACCGAGATGGCGCGATCGTTAGCCCAGTTCCTGTTTGGCAGTGAGAAGGCGCTGATCCGTTTCGACATGTCTGAGTTCATGGAAAAGCACTCGGTTTCGAAGCTGATCGGCTCACCGCCGGGTTACGTTGGATATGAGGAGGGGGGCCAGCTAACCGAACGCGTTAA
>Ga0066710_100006388_pt1 | contig 10991 bp, 6 predicted proteins | sample GraSoiAngelo_159_FD_79666 | JGI IMG/M metagenome (GOLD analysis project Ga0066710, IMG submission 79666) | Grasslands soil microbial communities from the Angelo Coastal Reserve, California, USA - 14_1009_16_40cm | ecosystem: Environmental > Terrestrial > Soil > Grasslands | place: USA...
CCGAGGCCGGGTCGCAGGAGTCGGCGGTGCAGGGGTTGTTGTCGTTACAAACCAGCGGCGTGCCGGGCGTGCAGGAGCCGGTATGGCAGGTCTCATCCCCGTTGCAGACGTTGCCGTCGGAGCAGGAGGCGCCGTCGGGGACGGCGGCGCTGACGCACTTGTCGAGCTGCGGATCGCAGCGGTCGGCGGTGCAGGCGTTGCCGTCGTCGCACGAGGGAGCGGGCCCGGGCGTGCAGGCGCCGGCGTGGCAGGTCTCGGCGCCGTCGCAGAAGCGGCCGTCGGAGCAGGAGGTGCCGTCGGCGACCGGGGTATGGATGCAGCCGTTGGGACCGCAGGAGTCGGTGGTGCAGGGGTTGTTGTCCTCGCAGCTGAGCGGCGTCCCGGGTGTGCAGGCGCCGGCCTGGCAGGTTTCGGAGCCGTTGCAGACGTTGCCGTCGGAGCAGGAGGCGCCGTCCGCAGCGGTGACGTGCGAGCAGCCGCCCGTCGGGCTGCAGGCATCGACGGTGCAGGGGTTGGCGTCGTTGCAGTCGAGCGGCGTACCGGGCGAGCAGACGCCTGACTGGCAGGTCTCGGCGCCGTTACAGACGCTGCCGTCGGAGCAGGAGGTGCCGTTCGCGACCGCCGCATTGACGCAGGTCTTCGCGCTCTCGTTGCAGGAGTCGGTCGTGCAGGCGTTGTTGTCGTTGCAGGTCCTGATGGCTGCCGCCCGGCACTGACCGCTCTGGAGGTCGCAGGACTCCTGGCCGTTGCAGAAGACGCCGTCGTCACAGTCGCTGTTCGCGCGGCAGGGGCCCGGCTTGGCCCCGCAGGTGAAGACTTCGTGGACCGGGCTGGCCGTGCCCGAGAGGCCGCTGCCGATGGCGAAGATGTCGGTCCCGGTGTAGATGAACTGCGAGGCCATCTCCGAGCTGGGGGTCGGCTTGGAAGGCTCGGGCGGATACCAGGTGTCGGTGAAGGGGTCGTACGACAGGTTGAGGCTCAGGTTCGAGCCGGCGTAGCCGCCGACGGTGTAGATGCGCGACCCGCAGATCCCCGAGACCAGGTTGGAGCGCGGCGTGGGCATCGGCTTGCCCAGGCTCCAGGAGTCGGTCGCGGGGTCATAGATCTGCACCAGCGGGCTCACCGAGGTCCCGTTGTAGCCGCCAAACAGGTAAACCTTGCCCGTTCCCGGGAAGTGGGTCGTGGCGTAGATGTCCATCATTGGGAAGGGCATGCGGGCCCGCGGAACCCAGACCCCCAGCGCCACGTCGAAGGCCTCGTTGGCGTCGAGCGCGACGCCGCTGTGGGGGGCGGTGCCGGTGCTGCCGCCGAAGACGAAGACGCTTCCGAGGTTGCCGCCCGCGACGCCGACGCCGGGGACGAAAGCGGCCCCCAGGCCGCGCCGCGGGGTCGGCATCGGCGTACGGCCCGACCAGCTGTCGGTCAGGGGGTTGTAAACCTCGACGGTCGACAGGGGGCCGCTGCTGGAGCGCCCGCCGATCGCCACCACGTACCCTTGCCCGGCCTGATCCTGGACGCAGACGCCGGTCAGCTCCGATCGGCGGACGTCGGCCGGCTTCCCGGTCGTCCAGGCGTTCGTCGAGATGTTGTAGACGTAGTTGTCGGCGGTCTCCCCGGCGGTCGTGGCCCCGTGGGTGACGAAGATGCGGTTGCCGATGATGACGCCTGTCGAGCCCTCGTGGCCGACCGGCAGCGGCGCCCGGCTGGTCCAGCCGAGCGGGCCACCGACCTGCAACGGCCGGCAGCCACAGCTCGCCTGGAAGGCCAGGGCCGCCAGGCTACCGTTGACCGAGTGGCCGACCAGGGTGAATTTCGCGGTGACCGGGTTGATCTTGATCAGGTTGCCCGACGAGGCGCCGGTGCCGCCGTAAAGCGTGCCATCACAGGTGAAATGGAGCGCCGAGACGCCCCCTACGACCGCCAGATTCGAGGCATCGACGATCGGTCCGATCGCCGTGGCGGCGCCGGTGGCCGGGTTGATCCTGTACAGGGTGGGTGTCCCGCCGGTCAGCTGCTGATCCGCCGAGGAGCCGTAGAGGGTGCCGCCGGCGTCGAAGGCGATCGCCTCGATCCCGCCGGGCCCCCCGTTGATCCCGATTCCCGAGCCGAACGCTCCGACGACCCTGGCCAGGCCGGTGCTCTTGTCGAGGGTGACCAGCGTGTCCCCTCCGGTGCCGCCGTCGTCGACGATGTTGGCGGCGCCGTAGAGGACTCCGTTCGGGTCGAAGTCGAGGTCGGGGAGGGAGGCGAACCCCAGGCCTGCGCCGCCGACCAGGGTCGCCGCCGCGGTGGCGGGGTCCACCCGGTACAGCGCGGCATTGCCCTGTCCGCGGCTCGCATAGAGGAGTCCGGTCTTGGGATCGAAGGCCAGCCCGGGCGCCGCGAACCCGAGGGCGCCGATCTTCAGCGCCGCTCCGGTGGTGGGGTCGATGGTATAGAGGTTTCCCTGGTTCCCGTCCGTCCCGAAGAGCCTTCCTCCGCCAGGCGTCGCGCCGGCCGGAATCAGGCCGAGGGCCACCGCGAGGACCGTGAACAGGAGGAGGAACGTCCGTCGCTGCAGTTTCATGTCGTGCACCACCTCGCGCTTCGCCCACGGAGGAGCGGTGACGGCGGACCGGCGCCGGGGACGCGGCGCAAAAAGACCGGCGCCAGCGTCACCGCTGCCTCGATCCGTCGGGTGAATCAGCTTGTTATGAGAATGTGTGTGTAGAAATCCACTCCGCGTCCCCCCCATTGGACGCGCCGAGCCATGGCCCCGAATTGGCATACTTGCAGTTGGCGGACTTATACGCCGAGTCTCGGATCCTGTCAAGAACAAGGCTCCGGTGATAAGCTGCCGTTCCTGCGGAAGGGATGGGACCAGCAGCAATCCAGCCCGGCGATCGGGAGGCGGGGATGGCACGCGACGCCAGCGGTGTCGAGCGCGGAACGGCGCTCATCACGGGCGCCTCGAGCGGCATCGGGCGTGACCTGGCGATGGTCTTCGCCGAGCACGGGTACGACCTGATCCTCGTGGCGCGCAACGAGGCGCGGCTCAACGAGGTCGGCGCGAATCTCGAGCGGCGGCACGGCATCCGCGCGACCGTCCTGGCCATGGACCTCTCGGACCCGGAGGCCCCGGCGCGCATCGCGTCCTGGCTCTCCGTGGAGGGGCGGCGCCCCGGCGTCCTGGTCAACAACGCCGGCTTCGGCGTGCACGGGCCGTTCGCGCGCACGGACACCGGGCAGGAGCTGCGCATGATCCAGGTGAACGTCACGACCCTCGTGCACCTGACGAAGCTGGTGCTCCCCGGCATGATCGAGCGGCGCGCCGGGCGGATCCTGAACGTCGCCTCGACCGCAGCATTCCAGCCTGGCCCCTTCATGGCCGTCTATTACGCCACCAAGGCCTTCGTCCTCTCCTTCTCCGAGGCGCTGGCGAGCGAGCTCCTGGGAAGCGGCGTGACGGTCACGGCGCTATGCCCCGGGCCGACGCGCACCGCCTTTCAGGCGAGCGCGCGCATGGGCCCGACGCGGCTCGACGCCTCCGGGCTGGTGATGGAATCCGAGCCGGTGGCCCGCGCCGGGTTCGAGGGCGCCATGAAGGGGAAGACGGTCGTCATCCCGGGGTTGAAAAACCGCCTCCTGGCGGAGACCGTGCGCTTCCTGCCGCGCCGGACCGTGACCCGGGTCGTGCGCCGCGTGCAGGCTCCGGCGGAGCCGTGAGCAAGAGCACCAAGGCGACCGTCGTGTTTCTCGCCCTGATGGTGGGCGTGGTGGTCTACCTGAGCCTGCGGATCCCCGCCTTCGAGTGCGAGGTCTGCCTCACCTTCGGCCAGGAGCGGGTCTGCCGCACGGCGGCTTCGGGAAGCCGGAAGGAGGCGATCGAGAGCGCCGTGACCAGCGCCTGCGGGACTCTGGCCTCGGGCATGAGCGAGTCGATCCGCTGCCAGAACACCCGCCCCGACAGCGTCACCTGCGTCCCGAAGTAGCCTCTCCGGCGCGCGGCAAAAAAAGGGCGGCGGGTGGCTCCCGCGCCGCCCGCCGCCCCTGGCCTCTTGCGAGATGTCCGCGGGAGGACCCGCAGAGGTCTCTACATGCCGCCCCCCAGGACGAAGGTCAGGGAGGTCGTGCTCCCCAGGTAACGGCTGGCGTCCGCCCCGGACGGCGCGAAGGACGCCGACAGGGTCTTGCTGCCGTTCTTCTGGTTGAGCTTGAGCGAGGTGGCCGCCACGCCGCTGGCGTCGGTGACGGCGCTCGCCGACTGCGTGCCGAGCAGGAAGAGGATCGTCCGTCCGGCCAGCGGCGCGCCGCCGGCGTCCTGGAGCGTGGCGCTCAGGACCACCATCTTGTTCGGTCCGCCGGTCAGGGCCCCGGTGTACGCGAGCGAGGTCCCCTTGCGAGCGACGGTGAAGGGGGCCGAGGCCGAGCCCGGGCTGTAGAGGCCGTCCCCGGCGAAGCCCGCGCTCACCGCGTAGGCGCCGGCGTTGAGCTCCACCACGTGCGAGCGCGACGCCAGGCCGGCCGAGTTGGTGTTGGACGACCCCGCAGCCTCCGGGCCGATGGCGAAGTCGATCGTCCGGTTCGGGACGATCGAGCCGAGCTCATCGACGAGCGAGGCGTTGACGGACGTCTGCGTGTCGAACGTGCCGCCGTGATCGCCGAGGTAACCGACCGTCACGTCCCGCTTGCGGATGAGGACCGTGCGCATGTCGGAGGAGCAGGCCCAGTCCTTGTCGCAGACGACCAGGTTTGCCGTGTAGATCCCCGGTGCCGAGTAGGCGTGCATGACGCTCGGCCCGCCGGTGGCGCTCGGGGTGCCGTCGCCGAAGACCCAGCGGTACCGCAGCGTCGTCTGGTCGGAGCTCCCCGGATCGACCGCGCTGCCGTTGAAGACGACCGGCACGCCCCAGGGCGAGCTCGTGTCGGGCCCGGCGTCCACGAACGGGCTGAGGTTGTCGACGCCGATCGAGAAGTCCTTGACCGAGCTGTTGCCGGCCTGGTCGGTCACCACCAGCTGCGCGCTGTAGGTGGCATTGTCGGTGAAGGTATGGTAGGGCGCCTGGCCGAAGGCGATGCCGCCGTCGGAGAAGTTCCAGACGTACCCCAGGGTCGAAGCGCAGTTGTCGGTCGTGCCGGCGGCCGAGAAGCCGATGGCGCCGCCTTCATTGCCGGCGTACGGCCCGCCCGCGTTCACGATCGGCGGCTTGTTGTCGGCCTGGATCGGGCCGAGATCGACCTGCTCGCTCGGAGCGTTCAAATGCAAGGTGACCGTGGGCCCGGGGCCGAAGGTGCCGAGGTTGACCGTCCCGCCGACGGTGATGATGACGCTGGCCTCGACCTTGATCCCGACCGACGTCACCGCGAAGAGGCTGGGGTCGGAATGGTTCGACGACAAGTCGTAGAGCGCCTCGGCGCCGACCGGCGCGGTGCAGGCGATGGGGAAGTTGTCCGCCACGACGGCCGGGGTCGGTCCGTTGAAGTGCAGGGTGGTGGGACCGTTCCCGACCGACCCGGCGTAGCTCACGGTCCGGGTGGAGTCCACACCGTCCGGCGTGATGGTGAGGGTGGTCGTGACCGGCACGCTGATGTCCACGCTGGCGATGCCGAGAAAGTCCTCGTGGAGGATCGGGATCGACTTGACGGCGGAGCAGGCGTAGACACCGTCGCCGTTGAGCTTCAGGGTGCAGACGCCGGAGCCGGTCACCGCGAAGGAGAACGCCTGGGTGTCGCCGTCGTGGATCGAGGCATCCGAGGCGAAGGTCGAATTGAAGTAGACCCCGAAGTCGCCCGACACGCCGTAGGTCACGGTCAGCGGGCCCGGGCCTCCGGTGAGGGTGTCGACCAGATCGAGCGTTTCGCCCTGCCGGAGCAGCGAGGCGGAGTACTGGTGGTTCACCGTCGCCGTCGGCTTCCAGTCGGCGTTGACGTCGAGGCTGACGCGGACACCCAGCCCGACGTCATCCCCGCCGAACAAGAGGTCCGGGGCGCAGACGTCGCAGATGGCGGCTCCGAAGAGCCCCTGGACGCTGCGGTTGCCCGAGAAGGTGAGGTTGGTGGTGGCCGTCGAGCCCGACATCGGCACCGGCACGAGCTCGGGCATCACCGATGCGGCGCTCGAGAGCGGCGCCAGCGCCGGAACGTCCGCGGGCGCCTCGTTGCGGCAGGTGGAGGAGCAGCCGTCGCCGTCCGCGGTGTTGCCGTCGTCGCACTCCTCGCTCGGGTCGAGCGTGCCGTTGCCGCACAGCACGGGAATCAGCCCCGCGCCGCGCGCCAGAAGGTAGGGGGCGCCGGCGACCCCGTCCGGTCCGACGAAGTCCGAGCCGGCGTCCCTCGAGATCGCCAGCACGGTGAACGAGGAGGGCCAGGAGGTGAAGCCCGAGTCGCTGTCGCAGGCGGCGCGCCGATCCTGCCAGCGCGACAGGATGTCGTCGGTCAGGCCGTCGAGCGCCGGATGGCTGGCGATCACGTGGGCGTCCTGCGGGCAGCCGCTCTGCGTGGCGGCGACGAAGCGGCCGAATGGCTCGAGGATCGTCACCGGGCTGCCGGGCGCCGTGGAGTAGAAGCAGCCGGGCATGATGTAGGCGCCGGTGCCGGATCCGGAGGTCGCGAAGCCGATCCCCCGGTTGACCAGGGTCATGGCGCCCCAGCGGGCGCGGCCGTTGAAGGCCGGGTGGGTGCCGGTCACGAAAATGTTGCCCGTCACCGCCGGCCCCCAGGTGGCCTTGCTCGACTCCGCCGCCCCCAGGCGAGTGGTGTCCTCGCAATTCGTGTCACCCAAGATGATGGCTCGGTAGGTCGCGAAATCGGCGGTCGATTTCGCCGCCCACTCCTCGTCGCTGACGATGTCCACCGTGAGGCAGAGCGCGGCGGCCTGGGCGGCCTCCACGCTGGCCTTCCCCCCCCGGATGCTGCTGCCGAGGATCAGGACCGAGTGGTTGTCGCTTGCCGGTTGGGCCTGCGCCTGCGGGCCGGCCAGACAGGCCAGGCCGAGCGACAGGGCCACGCCACCGACGATCGTTGATGGTCTCCTGGTGCTTACCACGGCGCACTTCCTTTCCTGCCCGCCGGGCCTCTCGGACCCGCGCGAGGCGCGGTCTGACGACGGTCTGGACTGCTGGATGGACCCCCCCTTGATGCGCCTCACTCGCACGCGAGCGTCCCGTTCGCCTCCTCTCGGTGGGCGGTCGTCGTGCCCCGGCGTACACGTAGAGCCGATGGTTTGTTGCCTCCGCGCTCCGCTACGTGATGATGCAGGGAACCGAATTTGCCGCACTCTAACCCTTCTTTTGCAAATCCGTCAAGACCCCTGTGCGGCCGATGGGCCTTCCGGGTTGTCGAGAGGAGGGCGGCTTCGGGGCTCAGCGCGCCTCGGGAAGCGAGCGCTGGTCGACGTACGTGCGGTTGCGGCCGGCCTCCTTGGCGCGGTACAGCGCCATGTCGGCCGCCTGGACGAGTTCTTCGGGCTTCTGGATCCGGTCGTTGATCGGGAAGGTGGCGACGCCCGCGGAGACCGTGATGCGGATCGGGTCGGATCGCCCGGGGCCGAGGAAGTCGTGTCCCGCCGTGGTGCGGCGCACGCGGTCGGCCAGGCGCTGTCCCTGCGCGGCGGTCGTCTGGGGAAGGAGGGAGGTGAACTCTTCTCCCCCGTAACGCGCGATCAGGTCGGTCTCGCGGGCCGAATGCACCATGATCTGCCCGAAGTCACGCAGCGCCTCGTCTCCCGCCACGTGGCCGTAGCGATCGTTGACGCTCTTGAAATGGTCGATGTCGAAGATGGCCAGCGTCAGCGGGTTCCCGTAGCGGCGCGCGCGCTTGAACTCGTCGGCCAGCCGCTCCATGAAGTGGCGGTAGTTGTACAGATGGGTCTTCTCGTCGAACTGGATGAGGCGCGCCATCCGCTCGTTGGCGTGCCGCAGCTCCTCGTTGGCCCGTTCCAGCGCCCGGAACACCTCGCGCTTCTTGAGCATCGTGCGCACGCGGGTCTCGACCTCCTCGTAGACCAGCGGCTTGGTGAGCAGATCGTCGGCGCCGATCTCGTCGAAGATCGCGTGCCGGCGGGTGTCCTCGCGGCCCGTCAGCACGATGATGGGCACGCTCGAGAAGCGCTCCTCCTTCTTGAGCTGCCGCGCCACGCTCAGGCCGTCCACCTCGGGCATCACCTTGTCGAGGAGGATGAGGTCGGGTGGATCCTGGCGCGCCAGCTCGAGCGCTTCGCGCCCGTCGCGGGCGCAGCGCACGTAGTAGTCCTGGGAGGACAGCCACTCCCGCAGGAGCCCGAGGTTGTCCTCCCCGTCGTCGGCGACCAGGATCTTGTAGTGGTTGTCGGACATTTCAGTCCATCTGCTTCCTCAGGAACGTGGGGATCTCCAGCTCGTCCTGCAGGGCCGCGTAGTTGAGCGTGGTCGAAGCGTCGCCCCGCTGGGGGCTCCCGGGCGAGGACGGCGCCCGGCGCAGGAACGAGGGGGCGTCGAGGTCGCGCGCGGGCCGGGCCGCGACCGCGGCCGGCTCGGAGGCGACGGCGCGGCCCCCGTACGAGCGCTGCACGGCGGCCGGGCGGACCGGCTCGGCCGCGGGCTGCTCGTGGTTGAACCCCGTGGCGATCACGGTGATCTTCATCGCGTCGGCCATGGCCTTGTCGATGACCGTGCCGAAGATGATGTTGGCCTCCGGGTCGGCGGTCCGCTGCACCAGGCTCGAGGCCTCGGCCACCTCGTGCAGGGTCATGTCGGTGCCGCCCGTGATGTTGATCAGGATGCCACGGGCGCCGTCGATGGTGGCGTCCTCGAGGAGCGGCGAGGAGATGGCGCGCTGGGCCGCCTCGATGGCGCGGTTCGGGCCCGAGGCGACGCCGGTGCCCATGAGGGCCATCCCCATGCCGCTCATGATCGTCTTGACGTCGGCGAAGTCGAGATTGATCTCGCCCGGGATGGTGATCAGGTCGGAGATCCCCTGCACCGCCTGGCGCAGCACGTCGTCGGCGAACAGGAAGGCGGCCGCCAGCGGCATCGATTTGTCCACCGAGTTGAGGAGCTTCTCGTTGGGGATGCAGATCACCGTATCGACGCTCTCCTGCAGCTCGCGCAGGCCCTGCTCGGCCTGCTCGCGCCGCTTCTTCCCCTCGAAACCGAACGGCTTGGTCACCACGGCCACGACGAGCGCCCCCAGCTCGGATGCCAGGCTGGCGACGATCGGCACGGCGCCGGTCCCCGTGCCGCCCCCGAGGCCCGAGGTGATGAAGACCATGTCGGCGCCCTGCAGCGCCTCGATGATCTTCTCCGAGTCCTCCAGCGCCGCCTGGCGGCCGATGTCGGGATTGCTGCCCGCCCCCAGCCCCTTGGTCAGCTTGCCGCCGATCTGCAGCTTCAGGGGGGCGCGCGACGTCTTCAGGGCCTGGCAATCGGTGTTGGCGACCATGAACTCCACCCCTTGCAGGTTGGTGGAGATCATGCGGTTGACCGCGTTGCTGCCGCCGCCGCCGACGCCGATCACCTTGATGTTGGCCCCGACCGCCTTGGTCTCGTCGAAAGAGATCCGCGGCGCGTCTTTGGGGGCCCGATCGTCCATGAGAATCATCTCCCGGCCTCCTCTAGAAGAGTTCGCTCAACCAGCCTCTGACCATCTCGCCCATGCGCATCAGGAAGAACGGGTGGGACGCCCGCAGCGGCGCGCGCCCGCGCTGCCGGGCGCCGTAGAGCGCCAGCCCCACCGCCGTGCTGTACTGCGGCGTGCCGACCGAGTCGGAAAGGCCGCCCAGGCCCGAGGGGGCGGCGCGCCGGACCGGCACGTCCAGCGCGTCCTCGGCGATCTCCGTGATCCCCTCCAGCATCGATCCGCCGCCGGTGAGCACCACCCCCGAGGTGAGCGAGCGGTCGAAGCCGCTGCGCACGAACTCCTCGGCGATGAGGGAGAAGATCTCCTCGATGCGCGGCTGGATGATCTCGCATAGGATCTGGCGCGACAGGAGGCGCGACTTGCGCCCCCCCACGCTCGGAACCTCCACCGTGTCCTCGTGGTCCACCAGGCCCGCCAGGGCGCAGCCTTGGCGCTTCTTGATCTTCTCGGCCTCGACGAAAGGGGTGCGCAGCCCGACCGCGATGTCGTTGGTCACGTGCTCGCCGCCGGTCGGCAGCACCGCGATGTGCCTTATGGCGCCGCGCTCGAAGATCACCAGGTCGGTGGTCCCGCCGCCGATGTCGATGAGCGCCACCCCCATGTCCCTCTCGTCCTGCGTGAGCACGGCATCGGCGGCGGCGAGCTGCTCCAGCACGACCTCCTCGACCTCGACGCCGGCGCGGTTCACGCCGTTCACCAGGTTCTGGGCGGCGGTGACCGAGGCGGTGACGATGTGCACGTTGGCCTCGAGCTTGGCCCCGGTCATGCCCACCGGGTCGTGGATGCCGTCCTGGTCGTCCACGGTGAACTCCTGCGGCAGGACGTGGAAGATCTCGCGGTCCGAGGGGATGCTGACCGCGCGCGCCGCGCTCAGCACGCGCTGCACGTCCTCGCGGACCACCTCGTGGTCGCGGCCGGAGACGGCCACCACCCCCCGGCTGTTGAGGCCGCGCACGTGGGCGCCGGCGATGCCGACGAAGGCCCGATCGACGGAGCATCCGGCCATCAGCTCGGCCTCCTCGACCGCCTGCTTGATCGACGCGACGCAGGCGTCCAGGTTCACGACCACCCCCTTGCGCATGCCGCGGGAGGGGCACGATCCGACTCCGATGATGTCGACGGAGCCGGTCTCGGCGGGCTCGGCGATCAGCGCGCAGACCTTGGTGGTCCCGATGTCGAGACCGACGATCCGGCTGCTCGTCCTGGCCATGTCAGTCCGTCCTCGCAAGCGAAGGCTGGAATGCGATGCGGTCCTTGAACCTGAGATCGACGTAGGCCCCGTCGCCGAAGCGCGTCGTGAGGTAGCCGCGCAGCGTCAGGTAGCGATCGAGGTTGGAGCCGTAGTCCTTCGGGTTGAGGCGCACCACGGGCCCTCCCTGGTTCAGGCGCAGATCGAG
>Ga0066710_100006389_pt1 | contig 10991 bp, 7 predicted proteins | sample GraSoiAngelo_159_FD_79666 | JGI IMG/M metagenome (GOLD analysis project Ga0066710, IMG submission 79666) | Grasslands soil microbial communities from the Angelo Coastal Reserve, California, USA - 14_1009_16_40cm | ecosystem: Environmental > Terrestrial > Soil > Grasslands | place: USA...
ACGCAGCGTTCTCCAGAATCGGGCACTCGCTCCCGAACCTCGAACGCGCGGTCCCGCTCGGCTCACGTGAATACGAGAACCTGTTCGTCGATTCCGGGGTTGCGCCGATCGCCAGTGTCGACCCCACGGCGGCGGCGTGGCTCTTCTACACGAGTGGGACGACGGGTCGGCCGAAAGGCGTCGTCATCTCGCACGGCAACCTTTACGCAATGATCAATTGCTTCCTGGGCGACGTGGAAGCCATAGCGCCGGGCGACGCGATTATTCACGCAGCGCCGCTGTCGCACGGTTCCGGCCTCTATGTCCTGCCGCACGTGGCGCGAGGCGCCGTCAACGTCGTGCCTGAATCCAGCGGCTTCGATGCTGGCGAGACACTGGCGCTGCTTACGCCGTGGGATCACGCGCTGATGTTTGCGGCACCGACGATGGTGAAGCGGTTGATTGCCGCGCCGCTACTTGGCGATGCACGACTCGAGCGACTCAAGTGCATCGTGTACGGTGGCGGCCCAATGTATGTCGAAGACTGCAAGGCGGCGTTCGCTGCGCTTGGGCCGCGTCTTGCGCAGATTTACGGGCAAGGCGAGACGCCGATGACGATCACGGCGATGGATCGCTTGACGCTTGCCGAAGCGATCGCCCGCGACGATGACGCGCGCATCGGCTCGGTCGGGATCGCACAAACCGGGATCGACGTACAGATTGGCGATGAGCTCGATCGTGCATTGCCACCGGGAGAAGTCGGCGAAGTGCTGGTGCGCGGTCCGACCGTGATGCAGGGCTATTGGCGCAATCCCCACGCGTCCGCAAAAGCGCTGGCCGGAGGATGGCTGCATACCGGCGATCTCGGCACCGTCGATGCAGCCGGCTTCCTGACCCTCAAGGATCGTTCCAGGGATCTCATCATCAGCGGTGGCTCGAATATCTATCCACGCGAGGTTGAGGAAGCGTTGTTGCGACATGCCGGCGTCGCCGAAGCGGCGGTGATCGGACTGCGCCACGATGAATGGGGCGAGTCGGTCGTTGCATGCGTCGTCCCGCGCGCTCCGTTACTCGATGAGGCGGCGAGTGCGGCTTTCGAGCGAGTACTCGATGCGCATTGTCTCGAGCACATCGCGCGCTTCAAACGTCCGCGCACTTATGTCTTTTTGAGCGAGCTCCCCAAGAACAATACCGGCAAGGTGTTGAAGACGGCGCTCCGCGAGACGGTTTCGCGCGCAAAAGCAGGTTCCTCGGACGATAGAGCGCTGTCCTCGGAATGACAAAGTGGCATTGTCATCCCGAGCGCGAGCGAGCGACCTGTTTACCAACTATGGCGTTGCGGCCGCTGATCTTATTCTCGTGCCCGTCGCACACAGCGCAGCGACGGCCGTTATCGCAGCCGACAGCGCGAACGTTGTCGCTGCGCCGGAAGTCTCCAGCAGACGACCTCCCAGCGCATTGCCCGCGCCCACGCCGCTGATGATGCACGTCGACGACCAGGTGAACGCTTCGGTCGCGTAACGCGAAGGCGCGTTCGTCGTTATCAGTGTGGAGAACACGGTGAACAGTGGGGCAATCAACAGTCCGGCGATGAACGCAAGCGCCGATAAGATCCAAGGTGAGTCGGTGAGCGCCTGCAGCGCAACCGGCACGACCATCAATGCAAGCAGCCGCGGCGCGAGACGATCGACAGCAAAATTGAGATGCAGCGCGCCGTAGGCAAGGCCGCCGATCGCGCTACCAAGCGAATTGATTCCCAGCAAGACGCCGGCGAGGGCCGGAATTCCCAGCGCGGTCGCAAACCCGGGATAACCGACTTCGAGCAGACCGAGTGAGAAGGTGAACAGAAAGGTCGACGCATAGACGACGAGAAGCCGCGGCTCGGTCAGCGGCCCGAGCAAATGACGCTCGGCATCGGGTTCGTGCCGCCAATACTTGAGCGCCGGAGAGGCGAGAAACACCGGCACCGCCGCCGCGCAAAAGCACCACGACATTGCAAACGCAACGGTAGGTGTCGCAACGGCCAGCAACAACGCGACGAGCATCGGGCCGAGCGTGAACGCGAGCTCGATCAGCACAGCGTCGAGCGAATAGGCGGTCGTGCGTTCCGATGCGTCGTCGAAACGATAACGCCACATCGTTCGCGTCAACACGGTGATCGGCGGCGAGAACACGCCCGCGACAGCGGCGGCCGCAATCATTGCAGCGTTCGAGAGTTGCAGCGGCTCCGCTGCCAGCAGCACGGCGAGCGTCAAGGAAATATCGATTCCGGTGACGATCAAAATGGATCGCGGGCCACGGCGATCGACAACGCGTCCGACGCCGGGCGCGACGATTGCGGCGGCGGCCATGAATGCGCCCACCGCGGCGCCTGCGACCGCGAACGAACCCGCTCTCGCGCGCACATGGAGCAGCAACGACAACGACAACGTGCCGATCGGCATCCGCGTCACCAGTGCGACCACCAGCATCGTGGCGACATCGGGAAGACGCAGAAAATCGCGATAGCGGATAGCTGCGCGGCGGATCATCGCCTCGGCATCAGCTGAGGCTCGCTAATAGAGAACCTGCACGTTCTCCGGCGTGAGCCATTCGCGCAGCCGTTCGAGCAGCGCGTCATCGAGGTTGACGCGCCAATCGGCAGGCAACTCCACTTCGCCGCCCACGCGATCGTTGCGATACTCGATCGTCACCGGCTTCTCGCCGGGACGAAACGGTCCAAGAATGTCGGCCAGCCGATGCGCCGATGCATTGCCATTGCACGCGAGCTTGATGCCCTTGGCGAAGTGTTTGCGCACGGCGGCCAGGTCGTAGATCGTCTCCGCGACGACGCGCATGCCCTGCAGCTCGCCCTCATCGCTCATCCGCTGCATCACGCGGACATCGGCCGCAATGAGCTGGTCCTCGCGCAAGAGACTGCGTGCGCCGTCGAAGGTTTCGTTGTAGACGAGAATCTCGACGCGTCCCTTGCCGTCGTCCAGCGTGACGAACGCCATCTTGCCGCGGCGGCTGGTCTGGACGCGGAGCGCTGTCACGATGCCGGCCACCAGCACGCGGTCCGTGCGTGGCTGCAGGTTGGCAAGCGAGGTTCTGACAATCGGCGCCAGCTCCTCCGCGTATTCATAAAACGGATGTCCGGAAAGATAGAATCCGAGCGCGGCTTTCTCGTGCGTCAGGCGCTCCGAGTCCGTCCATTCACGGCTGGCAACCAATGTCGCGGTCGGAGACGACGGATCTTCCCCGAACAAGGAAACTTGCGCGCGCGTCGCATCAGCGTGCTCGGCCCATTCCAGCGCGTTGCCGACCGATGCAAGCAAGGCCGAGCGGCGCCGCTCGAGCGAATCGAATGCGCCGGCGCGGATCAGCGCTTCGACCGCGCGGCGGTTGACGCTCCGCTTGTCCACCCGCATGCAGAAGTCGAACAGATCGGTGAACGGGCCGCCGGTGTCGCGCGCCGCGACGATCGCCTCGATTGCAACAGCGCCGGTCCCTTTGATGGCGCCCAAGCCGTAGTTGATCCGTGTAGTGTCGACGGGCTCGAAGCGATGATTCGACGTATTGACGTTGGGTGGAAGGATCGCCAGACCCTGCGCCAACGCGTCATCGTAGAACGCCTTTACTTTATCGGTGTCGTCCATCACAAGCGACAGGTTCGCCGCCATGAACGCCGCCGCGTGATGTGCTTTGAAATACGCCGTCTGATAGGCGACCAGCGCGTACGCCGCCGAATGCGACTTGTTGAAGCCGTACCCCGCGAACTTTTCCATCAACCCGAACAGCTGCTCGGCTCTGTGTTTCGGGAGGCCGTTCCGCTGCGCGCCCGCGACGAAGATGTCGCGCTGCTGGGCCATCTCTTCGGGCTTCTTCTTGCCCATCGCGCGACGCAATAGATCGGCGCTGCCGAGCGTATAGCCGCCGATTTCCTGCGCGATCTGCATGACCTGTTCCTGATAGACCATGACGCCATACGTCGGCTCGAGAATCGGTGCGAGCCGCGGATCGACGTACTCGACGCGCTCGCGTCCGCTCTTGCGTGCCACATAGTCAGGAATGAGCTCCATCGGACCGGGACGATAGAGCGCAACAAGAGCGATGATGTCCTCGAAGCGCGTGGGCGGTGCTTGCTTCAACAAGTCGCGCATGCCGCGAGATTCAAATTGGAACACGCCGGTCGTGTTGCCGCGCTTGAAGACTTCGTAGGTCGCCTTGTCGTCGAGCGGCAATGACTCGAGTGTGATTTGCGCGCCAGGATCGAGCTTGCGGACGTAGCGGAGCGTCCAATCGAGGATCGTCAGCGTCGTGAGCCCGAGAAAGTCGAACTTCACGAGCCCGATCGCCTCGACATCGTCTTTGTCGAATTGCGAGACCGGCGCCTCGGCGCCCGCTTGCACGTAGAGCGGGCAGAAATCCGTGAGACGCCCTGGTGCGATCAACACGCCACCGGCGTGCATCCCGACATTGCGCGGCAGACCTTCGAGCTCTTCGGCCAGTGCCAACAGCTCGCGTACTTCCTCTTCCTCAGCCTCGCGTGTGCCGATGAGCAGCTCGACTTCGCGTGCGTAAATCGTATTGGTTTCGGGTTCGCCCTGCCGGCGCTGGAGCGTAACCGTCTTGCCGGGCTGAAACGGAATCAATTTGGCGATGCCGTCGACAAACGAGTACGGCAGATCGAGTACGCGGCCGACATCGCGCACGGCCGCTTTGGCGGCGAGCGTGCCAAACGTCGCAATTTGCGAGACGGACTCGGCCCCGTACTTCTGCTTCACATAGTCGATGACGCGATCGCGACCGTTCTGGCAGAAGTCGATGTCGAAGTCGGGCATCGACACGCGCTCCGGATTGAGGAATCGCTCGAACAGTAGCGAATAGCGCAACGGATCGAGATCAGTGATGCCGAGCGCATACGCAACGAGCGAGCCCGCACCGGAACCGCGCCCCGGTCCGACGGGGACAGCGTGGCTTTTGGCCCAATTGATGAAATCCGCAACGATCAGAAAGTAGCCGGAATAACCCATCTGCACGATCGTTCGTGTTTCGAAGTCCAATCGCGCGACATACTCAGGACGTTTGGTTTCACGTTGCGCAGCGTCCTGATAGATCTCTGCAAGTCGTCGCTCGAGACCGGCAACCGCTTCGTGACGCAGAAGGTCGTCGAGCGTCATTCCTTCGGGTGTCGGAAACAGTGGCAAATGGTTCTTGCCGAGAGGAATCGTCAGATTGCAGCGCTGGGCGATAGCGACGCTGTTGGCGAGCGCGGCCGGCAGATCGGCGAATTTTTCCAGCATCGCCGCCTGCGTCGTGAAGTATTGCTCCGGCGTGAATGGGCGTGGTCGTCGCGCGTCGGACAGGATATGTCCTTCGGCGATGCAGACGCGCGCCTCGTGTGCGCGAAAATCGGTCGGCCGGAGGAACTGGATCGGATGCGTGGCAACGATCGGTAGACGGATATCGCTCCCAAGCGAAGCGGTTGCCGCGACGAGCGCATCGTCGTCGTGTCGTCCAGCCCGCTGCACCTCGAGAAAGAAGCGCTTTGGGAACGCGTCGGCCCATTGTCGCGCCAGACGCTGCGCACCAGCGACATTGCCCTGCAACAGCGCTTGGCCGATGTCGCCGTCGCGAGCGCCGGAGAGTGCGATCAACCCTTCCGCGCCTTCGGCGAACCACTCGCGGCGAAGTTCCGCCCGACCGCGATGTTGATTCGTCAAATAGGCGCGAGTGAGCCACGTACAAAGCTTCAGATAGCCTTCGCGCGCGGCCGCAAGAAGCAACGCGCGAAACGGCGCGTCACGTTCGGCGTCGTGGGTTATCCACGCATCGCATCCGACGATGGGCTTAATGCCGTTCGCGCGCGCTGCCTTGTAGAACTTGACGAGCCCAAATTGATTCGCGAGGTCGGTCAGCGCGAGGGCGGGCATCGCGTCGGCGGCCGCGGCCTGCACGGCGTCATCGATGCGGACCGTGCCGTCCGAAATCGAAAATTCGCTGTGAAGACGAAGATGAATGAACGCGGGAGCGACCATGGAGTGCGTAGCGGAGCCTGTTAAAATTCTACTCTCCGCGATGCCGGATAAATCGACGATGATGGTGCATACCGCAACAATCTTCGCCGCATTGCGGCGCGTGCCGCTGATTTTCATCGTCATCGCGATCAGCGCAATGCTGCTCGCAAGCTGCGCGACAGTCGGACCAATGCCGGGCGTCACGGCACCACCGGTCCCTGCGCAGCCACCGCCGTCGGCGCCAACGGTTCCACGCAATACCGAGCCACCGCCGCCTAAAGTCAATCTGTCCGGGTTTCCGCTGCCTTATCGGCAAGGTTATGCCGACGGTTGTGCAAGTGCGGGTGGAACCGAACATAAGGATGCAGCGCGCTTCTCCGCGGACATGAATTATCGGACCGGATGGACTGACGGGCGCGCGCTGTGCACGAAGAAATGAGCGCCGCAGGACCGTCCCAAGGCGCGAACTGCTCCCCCTTTGGGGGCAGAGGGCAGAGCGTAGCGGCGAGAGCCGCAAGCGTGCGGGTAGACCATTGAGCGCCGCAGGGCGATGACGCCGTCGCGCTCGCAGTTTGTCATGCTGCGCGGCATGCGACATCACGCGCTGACGTGGGGCGACGCATCGGCGCCGAAACTCTTCCTTCTGCACGGCTGGATGGATGTCGGGGCTTCGTTTCAATTTCTGGTCGATGCGCTTACGCGCAATTGGTTTGTCGTAGCGCCTGACCTGCGCGGTTTCGGCGGCTCCGAATGGCAGCCGCAAGGTTATTGGTTTTACGACTACATTGCGGATCTCGAAGCGCTTATCGATCATTACGCGGCCGGTGAACCGGTCAATCTTGTCGGTCATAGTCTGGGCGGCAACATCGTCATGCAATACGCCGGCGTGCGAGCACAGCGCGTGCGGCGCGTCGTGTCGCTGGAGGGATTCGGCATCCCGGCGGAATCGGCCGGGATCGCACCGGTGAAAATCATGAAATGGCTCGATGCACTGCATGCAATGCCCGAATTCAAACCCTACGCAAATCTCGGCGCCGTCGCGGATCGACTGCAGAAGAACAATCCGCGTTTGAAGCGCGGTCAAGCAGAATTTTTAGCCATGCACTGGGCCGAGAAGATGGCCGATGGCGCGCGCCTCGTTTCCGATCCGCGACACAAGTTACCGTTTCCGATCGTGTATCGGATGGAAGAGATCGTCTCCATCTGGCGCAAGATCGAAGCGCCGGCGCTGTGGGTCGCCGCTGCCGACACGAACATTCTGCGCTGGCTTGCGAGTGGCACCGACGGCGATCCCGACGGCGATGGATTCGATATCGTCCGTCGCCGCCTCGCGCACATCCGCAACGGCCGACTCGAAATCGTCGCCGACGCTGGACACATGCTGCATCACGATCAACCCGAGGCTGTTGCGCGCTTGATCGAGCCGTTCTTGGCGAATTCCCAGTAAAACCAGGTCCGTCGGCTCTGCCTTGGGATAACAAAGAGGTGATTGTCATTCCGAGGCCGACGCTTTTTATCGGCCGAGGAACCTGCATTTTTCAAACGGGCTGAACGAAAACGATTCGTATTTACATTCGTGGCCAGATTTGCTATGTTTGAGTGTCCGTTGCTGCACCTGGGACCGTCTTGAAGTTGCGCTCATTGGTCGTCATCGCCGCCGTCTGGACGTTGCCCACGTTCGCGCAAGAGCTCGTCGTGTACAAGATCGTCGCCAAGGACGGCAAGTTGGAGCCAGCCTTGATTGAAGTGCCGGCGGGAAAGCGCTTCAAGCTCGAGGTCGCAAACGAAGGCACGACGGCGGTCGAATTCGAAAGCAAGGATTTGAAGCAGGAAAAAGTCGTCGCACCCGGCGCGAAAGCCTCGCTCTCCATCAACGCGCTGAAATCCGGCGAATACAAATTCTTCGACGAGTACCACGAGTCGACTGCGAAAGGCAAGATCATCGCCAAGTAGGCCACGCTGACCTGGAACCTCATGGGCAACGCACTGTTCATCATCTGGCGCGAATCAGCGGAGGCGATGCTGGTCGTCGGCATCCTCTACGCATGGCTCAAACGCCGGCCCGATGCCACAGTCGGCCTGCGGTACTTGTGGGGTGGCGTCGCCGCCGGTGTGGGCTTGGCGTTGGCGCTCGCAGCCGTGATGCTTGGCCTCGCGTCGGTCCTTTCGGATGACGCGCTCGAATATTTTCAGCTCGCGATGATGCTCATCGCCGCCGGCTTGATCGTCCAAATGGTGTTCTGGATGCGCCGCCACGGCCGCACTTTCAAAAAAGAGCTCGAAGCAGGAATGCAGCAAAAGGCGGCAGCCGCGAACTGGTGGGGTTTGCTCGCCGTCGTAGCGATTGCCGTCGGACGGGAAAGCGCCGAAACCGTCGTGTTTCTCTATGGGTTGGGCGCCGAGCAACACGGGATTTCGCGCCTGCTCGTCATCGTGCCCGTCGGCTTGGCGCTGGCATTCCTGACGTTTTGGGCGTTGCAGCAGGGCGGCCGGATTCTGACGTGGCGAACGTTCTTCCGCGTCAGCGAAATCCTGCTGCTGTTGCTCGCGGGTGCGCTCCTCGTGTCGGGCATCGAGAAATCAATCGGCCTCGGCATCCTGCCGCCGGTCGTCGATCAGCTTTGGGATTCGACCCTTGTTCTCGACGACTCGAGTCGTGTCGGTGGCGTGGTTGCTTCACTCACCGGTTATCGCGCGCGACCCGCGTTGTTGCCGTTGATCGCGCTTCTCGTCTACTGGGTCATTGTCTCACTGTCGCTACGCCGGCGCGCCTAGAAGCTGCTGCTCGCACCGGAGTAGAATACGAGACGCGCCCAGGTTCCCCTGTGGCGTTGTTTTTTTGCGCGCCCGCCATGACCCAGAACGCACCCGCCGATCTATCGAAGCTCCGCATCGATCGCAGCCTAGCGCCTGTCGTGCGGCGTCGGCGCAAGAAATGGATTTGGCTTGGAATCCTCGCCGCGATCGTGTTGTCGGGCGGCGCATGGTTCGCGCTGCAGCCGCGCGTAACGACGGTTCAGACGACACCGGTGGTCACGGCATACCCGTCACAGCAATTCGTCGTGCTGAATTCGACCGGTTACGTGGTCGCGCAGCGCAAGGCGGCGATTTCATCGAAGGCGACGGGCCGTCTCGAATGGCTCGGCGTTGCCGAAGGCTCGCGCGTCAAGGCGGGCGACCTGATTGCGCGACTCGACAATCGCGACGTCGCAGCGCAATCGCAAAGCGCGCTCGCGAACGTCCGCGCCGCGCAAGCCGCGCTCGAGCAGGCGTGGGCGGAGGAACGCGACGCGCAGGCGCAGCACAAACGCAACGTCGATCTTGTCGCGAAGGGTTTCGTCTCGCAATCGGCGACCGACACCTCAAAGGCGCGCGCCGACCGTGCAATCGCAGGCGTCGCGAATGCGCGCGCCGCGCTCGGAGCCGCGCAAGCGAATGCGCGCAACGCCGGCGTCGCGGTCGATTACACGATGATCCGCGCGCCATTCGACGGCGTGATCTTGTCGAAAAGCGCGAACGTAGGCGACATGGTGACGCCTTTTTCCAGCGCCACCGATTCGAAAGGCGCCGTCGTTACGATGGCCGATATGAGCACGCTCGAAGTGGAAGCCGACGTTTCCGAATCGAGCCTCGCCAAAATTAAGGTCGACATGCCGGCCGAGATTACGCTCGATGCGCTGCCGAACGATCGCTTCCGCGGCCGCATCAGCCGGATGGTGCCGACGGTCGATCGCGCGAAGGCGACGGTAATGACGAAGGTCAAGTTCGACACGATCGATCCGCGGGTCCTGCCCGAGATGAGCGCGAAAGTGAGCTTTCTGTCGCAGGACGTGACGCCGGAGCAGCAGAAGGCATTCGTCGCCGTCAGTCCCGACGCTTTCGCGCAGCGCGACGGTCGGACGGTGGTGTTCGTCGTCAAAGACAGCAAGGTAACCGCGGTTCCCGTCACGCCGGGCGCGAAGATCGGCGAGCTGACGGCGGTAACCGGCGATATCAAATCCGGCGACAAGGCCGTGCTGCGGCCTGACGACAAGCTCGTCGGCGGTTCGCTCGTCAAGGTCGCGACGAAATAGCGGTGAGTGACGCGATCTCTGAATCGCGCGTTGACGCTGCAATTGACAGCGTCCAACCGCTCGTTGCGATCCGTTCACTGTCGAAGTACTACACGCGCGGCGATCAGATCATTCCGGTTTTGCTCGACATCGACCTCGACGTGTTCCCCGGCGATTTCGTTGCATTGATGGGACCGTCGGGGTCCGGTAAGTCGACGTTGCTCAATCTCATCGCGGGTATCGACAAGCCGTCGTCGGGCGAGTTGCGGATCGGCGGCGTCGACATTGTGTTGCTCGCCGACGTCGATCTCGCGGCATGGCGCGCGGCCAACGTCGGTTTCATCTTCCAGTTCTACAACCTGATGCCGGTATTGACGGCATATCAGAACATCGAGCTGCCGCTGATGTTGACGTCGCTGTCGCGCACCGAGCGCCGCGAGCGCGTGGAGATGGCGCTTGCGCTGGTGGGACTCACCGATCGCCAGGATCATTACCCCAACGAATTGTCGGGCGGACAGGAGCAGCGCGTCGCGATTGCTCGCGCGCTCATCACCGATCCGTTGTTGATCGTCGCCGACGAGCCCACCGGCGATCTCGATCGCGTGACGGCGGCCGAGATTCTCGGCTTGCTCGACCGCCTGAATCGTGAGCTCGGCAAGACGATCATCATGGTGACGCACGATCCGAAGGCGGCCGAAGCGGCGCACCGAATGATCCATCTCGAGAAGGGCGTGCTCGTCCACTGACCGGCACGGATCGACATGTACGTCGCACTGTTGGTGCTGAAAAACGCGCTCCGCCACAAGCTTCGGACGATTCTGACGGTTGTCGGAATTGTCGTGGCAATCACCGCGTTCGGATTGCTGCGCACAATCGTCGACGCGTGGTATGCGGGCGCAAACGCCAGCTCGTCGGCGCGCCTGGTAACGCGCAACGCGGTATCGCTCGTGTTCTCGATGCC
>Ga0066710_100006391_pt1 | contig 10989 bp, 12 predicted proteins | sample GraSoiAngelo_159_FD_79666 | JGI IMG/M metagenome (GOLD analysis project Ga0066710, IMG submission 79666) | Grasslands soil microbial communities from the Angelo Coastal Reserve, California, USA - 14_1009_16_40cm | ecosystem: Environmental > Terrestrial > Soil > Grasslands | place: USA...
AGCGGGACACGAATCGCCCGCGCAGCTGTAAGTGCACAGCCCTCCCGGCATTGCGGGTGCCGGCGCGCAGCTGGAGCCGACGGAGCATTCTGAGTCGCCCGCGCAGGCCTCGCCGACCGTCCTCAGCGAAGCCGTCTTGCAGGCACCCGTGTCGCAGACGCGTCCGGGCCCGCACTGCGCATCGGATGTGCACCGCCCAGGCGCGCTGTCATCCGAGCACGCCCACACGCCGAGGGCCGCGATCGCTGCAGCCACAGTTCGCAATCGCACGCTTCCTCCCGGTGCGCGGGTTCGAGCCGTATCACAAGACACTCTAACCGGGGCGAAAGCTAAGGATTGCCCGCCCCCTGCGCCCGTGGTAGCCCGTCGCCCCGATGGCCGATCGCGTCCTCGTCGTGGACGACGAGCAGAGTCTCCGGAAAGTCCTCGCGGCCACGCTGCAGCGCGAAGGGTACGAGGTGACCGTTTGTGGGGACGGGGAGGAGGCCATCTCCGCTCTGGAGCGCGACGGCGCGGATGTGGTTGTGACCGACCTGGTCATGCCGCGCATGGACGGCCTGACCCTCCTGCGCAAGGTCGTCGCGCGGCACCCCGACGTGCCGGTGATCGTGGTCACTGCCCATGGCCGGATCGACAGCGCGGTCGAGGCGATGAAGGCGGGCGCCTTCGATTTCCTCGCCAAGCCGTTCGATCACGGGGAGCTCAAGGCGATCATCGCCAAGGCGGCGCGGCAGAGCGACTACAACCAGCGCAACGTCGTCCCCGAGGAGCGGCAGGAAGGCGCCGCGCGCCGCTACACGGAGATCATCGGCCGCGGCAGGCAGATGCAGGAGCTGCAGCAGATGATCGCCAAGGTCGCCGACGCGCCCTCGACCGTGCTCATCCAGGGCGAGAGCGGCACCGGCAAGGAGCTGGTCGCGACCGCGCTGCACGAGACCTCTTCCCGGCGCGAGCGGCCGTTCATCAAGATCAACTGCGCGGCCATCCCGCGCGAGCTGGTGGAAGCGGAGCTGTTCGGGTTCGAGAAGGGGGCTTTCACCGGCGCGGTGCAGTCCAAGCCGGGTCGATTCGAGCTGGCCGACGGGGGCACGCTCTTCCTCGACGAGATCGGCGAGATCCCGGTGGAGATGCAGGTGAAGCTCCTGCGCGCGATCCAGGAGAGCGAGTTCGAGCGGGTGGGTGGCGTGAAGACCACGCGCGTCGAGGTCCGCCTGGTGGCGGCCACCTCCCGCGACCTGGGCCGCGAGATCGGCGCCGGCCGCTTCCGCGAGGACCTCTACTACCGGCTGAACGTGGTCCCCATCCACCTGCCCCCGTTGCGCGAGCGCCGGGAGGACATCCCCTTGCTCGTGGAGCACTTCCGGCAGAAATACAACGCGCGGCTGCGCAAGAACGTCGAGCGGATCGAGGACGAGGCGCTGGCGTGCCTCGCTGCCTACGCCTGGCCAGGCAACATCCGCGAGCTGGAGAACGTGCTCGAGCGCACCATCCTCTTCGCGGAGGGGCCGCGCATCGGAGCGAACGACCTGCCGGCGTCGCTGCGCCGGCAGCCTCCGGACGCCCCGGCCGCCGAGGTGCAGGTCCCCGCCGCCAGCGGCCCTCCCGGTCCGCTCAAGGAGATCGTCAAGGGACAGGTGCAGGCCATCGAGCGCGACCTGATCGTCCGAGGCCTCGAAGTTACCGGCGGGAACGTGACCCGCACCGCCAAGCTCCTCAAGATCTCGCGCAAGTCGCTGCAGATGAAGATGAAGGAATTCGGCCTGCGCGGCGACGACGCCTGAGGAGCAGGAATTTTGACCCGTCCTCCGCGTACACCTACGCTGCGGACGGATGCGATTCGCTCGGGCGATCCCGGTCTTGCTGGTGGCGATGCCCGTTCTGGCGGCGCAGGTGACCGACGTTGCCACCGCGATGCAGGACGACCGGCCGTTCGAGCTGGACCTGCGCGCGGACTACCAGCACCGCCGCGACTCGACGCGCATCCGCCGCGAGAATCTTCAAGGCGGGACCATCACGCTGGTGGACGAGCTGCAACACGACCGCACCCTGGACCAGTTCGATTTCCGCATCGCGGCCGGCCTGCACCGCGGGCTCGAGCTGCACGTGATCGCGCCGTTCGTCCTGCGGGATGTGCAAGACTGGGACTACGCCACCGTGAACGGTGTCTCGGTCGCCGGCACCAGCACCCTGGCGAACAACACCATCTCCATCTCCGGCTGCGGCAATCCCGGCTCGTGCACGACGCCGCAGCCCATCGTGGTTGCCCCGGGCCACAGCCAGCGCTCCGGATTCCGCGACCCCACCATCGGCCTCGCCTGGGCGATCGTCGACGAAGGTCGCGAGGTGCGCCTTCGCCCGGATGTCTATCCGCCCGGCGCGGCGGTGGCGACCTGGGTGGTCGGCGCCGACTACACCTTCCCGGTGCCCGGCCAGATCGACGACCCGTCCGCGTTCGGCTCGGCCGCGGCGGCGGGCAACTCGATCTCCACCAAGGGATTCCGGCGCGCGCACGTGGTGAGCGGCTGGACGGCCTTCTCGAAGCGCTTCCGGGTGGCCGATCCTTACGTCATGCTGCGCGGCAGCGTCGCTTTCCCCGTCAAGGGCGCGTTCGACAACTGCGGCGACCCCGCCGCGCTTTCCGAGGTTGCTCCGGCCAACTGCGCGAGCGCCGCCTGGCGCGATCAAGCGCGCTACCAGCCTCCGGTGCAGGTTGGTCTCGCCCTGGGGAGCGAGTTCGTCCTGGGGGAGGACCCGCGTGCCGGGCAGAAGATCGCCCTCGACGTGCGCGGCGACGTGACCTGGTTCAGCGCCGGGCGCGACTACTCGCAAGTCTCCGACATGCTGGGCAAGCTCACCTACGCCCAGGAGTACGTGAACGCGACCGGCTCGCTCGGCGTGTACGGACGGTTTGCGCGCTGGGCGCAGCTGCGCGTCTACGGGACGGTCGGAATCGACACGCCGCGCTTCCTCACCACCGAATCTATCGGCAAGGACCTGGACGGCAACGGCACGGTCGACATCTCGGGCGGCCGCGGCATCCCGGCGCCCGAGCAGAACCCCACCTACGACTTCCGCCTCGACCAGCCCGGCCGCCGCCTCAAGGCCGACAACGTGCTCATCTGGGGCGTGGCTGGCACCCTCACGCTCAGCTTCTGAGCGCCCGCGCTACCGCTCCTTCAGCTTCAGCGCGAGCTGGTAGACCTCGCGCTTCGCGTGGCTTCCGGAGAGTGCCTCGGCGATGTCCTTGGGACGCTCGCCCCGCGAGAGGCGTTCGCGCACTTCGCGCTCCAGGTCGGCGGGATCCTCCCCGGCCTGCTCCGCCTCGGGTGCGCCGGACACCACCACGACGACTTCACCGCGCACCTCGCCGGAGAAACGGCCGGCCAGCTGGGAGAGCGTCCCGCGGGAAAGCTCCTCGTGCACCTTGGTCAGCTCGCGCGCGACCACGGCGGGACGGTCTCCGAGCGTCGACCGCAGATCGCGCAAGGTCGCCGCGAGCCGGTGCGGCGATTCGTAGAAGACGAGCTGAGCACGCAGCGCCCTGAGCTCGTCGAGCATCGCGGAGCGCGCCCCCGCCTTTCGCGGCAGGAAGCCGGCGAAGTGGAAGCGGGGCTCGGTGAATCCGCTGACGCTCACGGCCGCGATCGCGGCGCTCGGCCCGGGTACGGGCACGACCGGGACGCCCTGCTCGACCGCGCGGCGCACCAGGAGCGCGCCGGGATCGCTCACCGCCGGGGTGCCCGCATCGGTGACCAGCGCGAGCGAGGCGCCCTGCCCGAGCCGATCGAGGATCGCCTCTGCCCGGCGCGCCTCGTCATACGCCGGCAGCGCGTGGAACGGCTTCTTCTCGATGCCCAGGTGTTTGAGCAGCTGGCCCGTGTAGCGTGTGTCTTCGGCGACCACGCCGTCACAGCTGGCGAGCACCTCTCGCGCGCGAGCGGTCAGGTCCTGCAGATTGCCGATCGGCGTGGCGACGACGTACAGAGGCACGGCGCCTTCAGTATGGCGTATCGAACGCGCCGGGGAAGTGCTCGACGCGCGGGCCGCCCGGCGCATCCACCACCGCGATGACGTCGAAGCGGAGGTCCCGCGGCGCGCCTCGCCAGCGGGCGAGGAAGTCGCGCGCCGCCCGGATGAGTCGCTGCTGCTTCGCGGTTCCCACCGTCTCTTCCGGTCCGCCGAAGGCGGAAGTCGCGCGCGTGCGCACCTCGACGAACACGAGCAGGTCGCCGTGCTCGGCGACGAGGTCCACTTCACCGCGGGGGCAGCGGTGCTTGCGCGCGACGATCCGGTACCCCTGCCCGGCCAGCAGCTCCTCGGCGGCCTTCTCGCCCAGATCGCCAAAACGCTGGCGGGCGGTGCTCACGCCTGCACCACCAGGTCCGCGGTCCCCTGCGGAGGCTCTTCCGGGGTGCGGTGGATGATCTGCGTCTGCGCGGCGATGCCCTTCAGCATCTTGGCGATGAGCGCCCGCTTGGCAGGCTCGAGCGCGGAGAACGCGTCGTCCACGAGCACGGGGAGCCGCTTGTACGCCGCCACCCGCTCGAGGAGCGCGAGGCGCAGCGCCGCGTAGGCGAGGTCCTTCAGCTCGGGCGGAAGCCCGTGGTACGGCCCGCCGCGCCCGTCGGCGTTGGAGAGTACCCAGTGCCGCTTCTCGTCGGTGGTGCTGGAGACGATGCGCTTGTCGGTGAGCGCGGACAGATAGGCGGAGAGGCGCTGCCCGATGGCCTCCCAGACCTCGTCCGCCGAGAGGTTGAGCAGCTCGGCCGCCTTGTCGACCAGGTTCTGCGGCACCTCGGGCTCGGCCACCAGCGTCCCTCCGCGGCGGGAGCCGCCCAGGCCCATCGCGTGCCTGAGATCGATCTCGATCTCGCCGATCGGACGCGCGAAACCCTGCGCCGACACCTCGGCCTCCAGCTTTCGCTTCTCCTCCTCGAGCAGAGGCGTCTCGATGGGGACGCGGGCCAGGTCCGGGTGCTTGCGCAGCTCCTCGACCTGGGAGCGCGCGTCCTCGCGGGAGCGGATCACCTTCTCGCGCTCCTCGAAGAGCTGAACGAGATCGGAAGCGGAATCGACGTGCGCCGCCTTCATGGCGTTCTTCAGCAGGGCCTGCTCCTCGTTGTAGAGGCGGTGCACGGCCTGCTCGCGCTCCTTCAGGTCCTTGAGGTAGGTGGCGGCCTCCTTGTCCGCCTCGTCGACCTGGATCCAGCGCAGCAGCGCCACCAGCGCGGCGAAGAACGGCACCAGGCCGGCGAACGCGATCGGCGGATTGCGCAGCCACACGGCGAGGGCGTCGATGCCGATGCCGAGAAGCAGACCGCCGACGAACCAGAAGCTGCCCCACAGCGACTCCGCCGGCGGCGGCGTCGTCTGGATCGCCCGCTGCCGCTTGTACGCGAGCTCGCTCAGCGCGTCGTCGCGGCGCTTCTGGTCGTCCTTGGCGCGGCCGGCGCGCGTGGTGAGGTCCTTCATCTGCTCGGGCGTCCAAGGCGAGCGGGCCAGCTCGGCCTGGATGGAGTTGAGCTGGTCCTGCGCCTCGCGGAAGCTGCGGCCCAGCTCGCCCAGCTCGTGCAGGCGCTGCTGCACCTTGAAGAGGCGATCCTGCACCCCCTCGTAGCGCCGGGTCTGCTCCAGCTCCTGCTTGAGCGCCTGGGCCTTGGCGCTGTCCACCACCGCCTCGGGCCCCGCGACGCCGCGGGCGCGCGACGAAGGCAGCTCGTTCGACTCGAGCACGAAGAAGCTGAAGTAGTTGTCCGCGGCCGGCAGGCCGCACTCGACGCGCAGGAACGACTCGATCTCCAGATTGTCCTGCGACAGGGTCGAGAACTTCTTTCCGGCGGCGTCGAACCGCTGGAGCTGCCGCGCGCCACCCAGCTCGCGGAGCAGCCGGTAGGGAGTCCCGTCGCCGGAAACGAGCCCCAGCCCCACCCGGGTGGGGCCCTCGCCGTCGACGAGGCGCCGCAGGTCGTCCGGGCCTGGGAACAGCGCGGCGACCAGCGCGCTGCGCAGCGAGGCGGCGCGGGAGACCACGGCCACGTATCCGGGCCGCAGGGCGATCTGCCCCTGCGCACCGAGATCCTTCACCCGCTGGTAGAGCAGCTCGGTGAGCTGCACGTGGCCTTCGCCCCCGGTGAGTTACTGCGCGGCGCTTTCCTCGGCGCTCTTCAGCCGCGCCGCCTTGCCCTGCAACTCGCGCAGGTAGAACAGGCGCGCGCGCCGCACCTGTCCGCTCGCGATGATCTCGATCTTGTCGATCCGGGGAGAGTAGACGGGGAAGATGCGCTCGACCCCCACGCCGTACGATACCTTGCGTACGGTGAAGGTGGAGCTCAGGTGTCCGCGCTTCCTGCGGATGACGACGCCCTCGAAGATCTGGATGCGCTCCTTGTCCCCTTCGCTGATCTTCGTGTGCACCCGCACCGTGTCGCCCACCCGGAACGCCGGGACCTGGCCGCGGGCCTCGGGCTTGACGTTCTTCTGTTCCACCAGCTCGATCGCCTTCGCGCGCATCTTCGCACCGCTCCTTCGGACTTGCCTTTGTAGAGTGTCCTACTGCTCTCTGAAAACCAAGGAATCGTCAAGCTTCTTCTCGCTCGAGCAGCCGCAGATCCTCGGGCGAGAGGCGCAGCTTCTCGAACAGGTCCGGGCGCCTTTCCCGCGTGCGCAGCAAGGCCTGCCGCCTGCGCCAGCGCGCGATGCGGGCGTGGTCCCCGCTGAGCAGCGCCGGCGGGACGCCCGCGCCGCGGAATTCGGGCGGTCGGGTGTATTGCGGCCCCTCCAGCATCATCTCGCCCGCGAACGACTCGCGGGCGGCGCTCTCCTCGTTCCCCAGGACGCCGGGGACCAGCCGCGCGACCGCCTCGATCACCGCCAGCGCGGCGACCTCGCCTCCCTGCAGGACGAAATCGCCCAGGGAGAGCTCCTCGTCCACGTAGGAGAGCACGCGTTCGTCCACCCCCTCGTAGCGGCCGCACACCAGCACCAGCTTCCCCCGCGCGGAGAGCTCCTCCGCTTTGCGCTGGTCGAACGGCGTCCCCTGCGGCGAGAGCAGCACCACGCGCGCCCCCGGAAGCCCGGCCCGGGCCGCCTCGATGGCAGCCACCAGCGGCTCCGGCTTCATGACCATGCCGGCGCCGCCGCCGTACGGCACGTCGTCGGTGACGCGGTGCTTGCCCGAGGCGAAGTCGCGGATGTCCAGGACGCGCGCGCGCAGGAGGCCCTTCTCCTGGGCCTTGCCCAGGAGGCTCTCCGCGAGCGGCCCCGCCACCATGCGGGGAAACAGGGTCAGGACTGCGACTTCCACCTACTCCTCCAGCTCGAACAAGCCTTCCGGCGCCTCGATCACGATCCGCCGGCGCGCCTCGTCGATCTCCTTGAGCAGCGCGAATGGAACCAGCGACTCCCGGCCCGCATTGCGCACCCGCAGCAGCTCCTGCAGCCCAGCGCCCAGAAGCCCCACCACCTCGCCGCGCGGCGCGCCCGACTGGTCGTGGACCGCGTAGCCGACCAGATCGGCCGCGTAGACCTCGCCCTCGCCAGGTTCCGGCAAGGCTTCCCGCTCGACCAGCGCCTCGTTGCCGCGCAAGGCGTCCGCCGCGTCGCGATCGTCGATCCCGCGCAACGCGACTAGATAACCCTGGGCCGCGCGCTCCGCCTTGGCGATCTCGTACCGGCGCGGCTCGCCCTCTCCGATCCGCAGCCACAGGGCGGGGACCTGGGTCAGCGCATCGGATTCCGCGTTGTAGGGGACGAGCACGATGCGCCCGCGCACGCCGTGCGCGCGCGCGACACGCCCGATGGGCAGGAGTTGCTGCGCTTGCGCTTCCCGCTCCGGCATGGTCAGACCGGCTGGCGGCGGCTACCGCTTCGGCTGCTCCGCCGACTTGCGGGCGCGCTTGATCAGCTGCGCCACGGTGCTGGACGGCCGCGCGCCGAGCTTCAGCCAGTGCTCGATGCGGTCGTTCTTGAGATTCACGCGGGCAGGCTTGGTGTTGGGGTCGTAGGTGCCCACTTCCTCGGTGAACTTGCCGTCGCGCGGGTTGCGCGAGTCGGTCGCGACCACGTGGTAGAACGGCGCCTTCTTCGCGCCCCGGCGCGCGAGGCGCAGCTTGACGGACATCGGTTGGCTCCCTTGGAAAAGCGGGGCTGTGTACCCGAAGGTGTCGCTCGAGTCAAGCCAGCAGCCGCCAGGCGATCCACGCTGCCAGGGAGACAGCGAGGAGGGCCGGCAGCAGGCGGGGGATCGCCCGCTGGCTCATGGGCGCCTCCGGGCCAGCTCGCGCCGGTTGAAGAGAAGGGCGGCGACGAGCCAGGCGAAGAACACCCAACACGCATCGTAAAGCGCAGGCCCCAGCGCGTGGCGATCGAAGGCAAGCCCCAGGGGATCCTGCGGACCCAAGTACTTGCTCAGCTCCGCGGCGGCCGCGGCCCACTCGGGATGTCCGAGGAGGGCTGGCAAGGTGGTGCGGAGGGTCGCCCAGGCGATCGCCGCCACCACCAGCGCGCCGGCGTTCGTCCATCCCGGAAGGATGGCTCCCAGCGCGGTGAGCACCGAGAGCCATGCGAATGCCCAGAGGACCGCGAGCGGAAGCAGCGCGAGCGCGGAGAGCGGCAGCGCATGACCGCTGCCGAGCGACGCGACCGCCGCCGCGGCCCACGCTGCCGCGGTGACTGCGGCAAGCGCGACGCCCGCGCCGGCCAGGCGGCCGCCCAGCCAGGCAGCACGCGTGAGGGGGCGGAGGAGGACCAGCTGCGCGTGACCGGAGTCCAGCTCGTCCGAGAGCAAGCCCGCCCCCAGCGCCAGCGTCAACACCAGCAGGAACGCGACGCCGAATCCGCCGAAGGTGTCGCCGGGCGCGCCGGCGCGCCCGCCCAGCGCCGCCGCGGAGACGAAGCAGGCGCCGACCACCAGGATCGCCGGGGAGCGCAGCTTCTCGCGCGCCGCCGCGCGCGCTACGGGCCAGGAGATCACGCGCGGCCCTCGACGATCTGCAAATAGAGCTGCTCCAGCTCGGCGCCGCCGAGGCGGACCTCCAGGATCTCGGCGCCCGATGCGACCAGCTCCCTCACCAGGGCGGGGACCACGTCTTCCGAAGCGACCGGCACGCGGAACCGATCGCCTTCGAGCGCCCCGCCGGGGATCTTCTCGGCCAGGCGCGCGGACACCTGCACGGCGTTCGCGAGGCGCACCTCCGCGCGGCGTCCACCGGCGCGCACGTCGTGCGTGCGGAGCAGGCGGCCTTCCTTGATGAAGAGGACCCGGTCGCAGACCCGCTCTACCTCGCTGAGCAGGTGCGAGTTCAGCAGCACCGCCGCGCCGCGGCCGCGCAGCGAGACCAGCAGCTCGCGCATCGCCGCCACGCCCGCCGGATCGAGCCCCGCGGTGGGCTCGTCGAGCAGCACCAGGTCCGGGTCGCCGAGCAAGGCCAGCGCCAGCCCGAGCCGCTGCGCCTGGCCGCGCGAGTACGTGCCCGCGGGGCGCCGGGCCGGCTCGGCGACCCCGACCTGCTCCGCGAACCTCTCCGCGCGATCCCGCGCGGCGACGCGGCGGAACCCGAGCAGCTCGCCGTGGAGGGCCAGGATCTGCAGACCGGTCAGCCGGCGCGGAAAGAGCGGCGCGTCGGGCGCGTAGCCGACGCGCCGCCGCACCTCGAGCAGCTCGGGGTCGCGCCCGAAGAGACGCACCTCGCCGGCGTCGGGTTCGAGGAGCGCCAACGCGAGCTGCATCGCGGTGGTCTTGCCGGCCCCGTTCGGGCCGAGCAGGCCGACCACCTCGCCCGGCCGGACCGCGAAGCTCAAGCCGTCGACCGCCACCACCTGGCCGCCGCCCCGTGCGCGGTAGACCTTGCGCAGCCCGGCCGCTTCGAGCGCGGGCAGCGCGCCGGTCACTTCCGCATCACCTGTTGCAGCGTCTTTCCCAGGAGATGCGGCCCGGCCGCGATGTGCGCTCCGGCAGCCTGCAGCGCGGCGATCTTGTCCTTCGCCGTGCCTTTTCCCCCCGAGATGATCGCACCCGCGTGACCCATGCGCTTGCCCGGAGGCGCGGTGGCCCCGGCGATGAAGCCGACCACCGGCTTGTGGTAGTTCGCCTTGATCCACGCGGCGGCATCTTCCTCCTCGCCTCCGCCGATCTCGCCGATGAAGATCACGCCGTCGGTCTCCGGGTCGGCGGCGAACAGCTTCATGCAGTCCACGAAGTTGAGGCCGTGCACCGGATCCCCGCCGATGCCGATGGCCGTCGACTGGCCCATGCCGAGCTGGGTGACCTGGTGGACCGCCTCGTAGGTCAGGGTGCCGGAGCGGGACACGATCCCCACCCTGCCCTTCCTGTGGATGTGGCCCGGCATGATCCCGATCTTGCACTCGCCCGGCGTGATGATCCCGGGGCAGTTCGGGCCGATCAGCCGCACCGCAGAACCCTGCAGCGCGCGCCTCACCTTGACCATGTCGTTCACCGGGATGCCTTCGGTGATGGCGACGATCAGCGGGATGCCGGCGGCGGCCGCTTCGAGGATGGCGTCCGCGGCGAAGGGCGGAGGGACGAAGATGACGCTCGCGTTCGCGCCCGTCTCCTTCACCGCCTGTGCGACGGTGTCGAACACCGGCACGCGGTCCTCGAACCGCGTCCTTCCCTTGCCTGGCGTGACGCCCGCCACCAGCTGCGTCCCGTACGCGAGCATCTGCTTGGAGTGGAAGGAGCCCGCGCTGCCGGTGATCCCCTGGCAGAGGACGCGAGTGCTCTTGTCGATGAGGACGCTCATCGCGAGACCTCGGAATGTGGCGGCCAGACGCGCTCGCCGCCGTCGGTGAAGCTCCCCAACCTCTCCACCTCGCGCGGGAAGCCCAGCTCGCGCTGGCACTTTCGCGCGATGCTCTCCCCGGCGCCTCCGTCGGCGCGCCGGTAGACCCAGCCGAGCGGGAAGAGGTGCTTTACGCCCTTCTCGGTGGTCAGGCGGATCGCGGGACCGAGCGCGTGGGCGGGCACCCACT
>Ga0066710_100006392_pt1 | contig 10988 bp, 10 predicted proteins | sample GraSoiAngelo_159_FD_79666 | JGI IMG/M metagenome (GOLD analysis project Ga0066710, IMG submission 79666) | Grasslands soil microbial communities from the Angelo Coastal Reserve, California, USA - 14_1009_16_40cm | ecosystem: Environmental > Terrestrial > Soil > Grasslands | place: USA...
GCCGCAGCCGCCGTAATATCTTTTCCCAGGATAGCCCTCGGCATACTTGTTCGTGAAGACCGATCCCATGGCCTGGAGGACTGCTTCGCTGACGTAATTCTCCGAGGCGATGAGATTGATATTGCCTTCCTGTCGGAGGATTTCATCGGTTACCGCACGGGCTATCTCGGGGTCGGCTTGACAAAGGTCGGGTTTCAATCAAATCCCCCGGAGGGCCAGGACGGTATGGAGCCATGAGCGACAGGTTTCATCCTGGCCGGCAGCTCTGCTACAGTGTGGGAGCGGCATCCTATTACATCATTCTGGTGAGCGCAAACGCCAAGAAACAGTCGTTCATATACGAACCCCTGAAAAACTTAGTTGACTATCTTAGACTAAACTTTTATACTATGGCCTGACTAAATGGAAGAAGACGAGGTAACCTATTGATAAATTTTGAGAAATTCACGAACAAGGCTCGCGAGGCTTTGTCCGAAAGTCAGCGATTGGCCGCTTCCATGGGCCACCAGGCCATCACGATCGAACATCTTGTCCTCGCCTTGATTTCTCAGCCTGATGGAGTTGTCCCTTCCCTCCTGGACCAGATGGGGACGGACAGGACCTCCCTTGAGGCAGGCGTCCGGCAGCTGCTCCTGAAGCACCCACAAGTCAGCGGGTCGGGCATCGAGCCGAGGCTCTCGGAGGAGCTCCAGAGAGTTCTTGAATCGGCGGTGGAAATCGCCTCTCGTTTTGCCGATGACTACGTCAGTTCCGAGCACCTTTTCATGGCAGCCGTCCAGTCGCCCGGGAGTCTGGCCTCTCTCTTCCGCAGCCTCCGCCTGGATCCCCAGGGCCTCCTTAGCTCTCTCAAGGTCGTGCGCGGCCACCAGCGTGTCACGGACCCCGAACCCGAAGGGAAGTACCAAGCCCTGGTCCGTTATGGAAGGGACCTCACCGCTCTGGCCAAACAGCGAAAGCTCGATCCAGTCATCGGCCGGGACGATGAGATCCGCCGTGTGATTCAAGTCCTCTCCCGACGCACCAAGAACAACCCGGTTCTCATCGGCGAGCCGGGAGTGGGCAAGACCGCCATCGTAGAAGGGTTGGCGCTGCGAATTGTCGATGGGGACATCCCCGAAACGCTGAAGAACAAGCGACTCGTGGCGCTGGATCTGGGTGCACTCATCGCAGGAGCCAAGTACCGGGGCGAATTCGAAGATCGCCTCAAAGCTGTGCTGAAGGAGATCTACGAATCCCAGGGTTCGGTAATCCTCTTCATCGACGAGCTCCATACTCTCGTCGGGGCTGGCTCCGCGGAAGGGGCCATCGACGCTTCCAATATGCTCAAGCCAGCCCTGGCGCGCGGCGAGCTGCGCTGCGTGGGGGCCACCACACTGGACGAATATCGGAAGCACATCGAGAAGGACGCCGCGTTGGAGAGGCGCTTTCAGCCCGTTTTGGTTAAGGAACCGACGGTAGGAGACACCATCGCCATTCTCCGCGGACTCAAGGAGCGTTATGAGCTGCATCACGGGGTGCGGATCCAGGATTCGGCGCTCATCGCTGCCGCCACCCTTTCCCACCGCTACATCTCCGAGCGGTTTTTGCCCGACAAGGCCATCGATCTGATTGACGAGGCCGCCTCCCGGCTGCGTATTGAGATTGACTCCCTCCCCACGGAGATCGACGAGATCCAGCGCCGTATCGTACAGCTGGAGATCGAGCGGGAAGCTCTCAAGAAGGAGAAGGATCCCGCCTCCCGGGAGCGTCTCGAGAAACTGGCGGCGGAGTTGGCTCAGCTCGGGGAGCAGCGGGATCGGATGCGCGCCCACTGGGAGGCGGAGAAGAAAGTCATTCAGGAAATCCGCACCCTCAAGGAAGAGTCGGAAAACGCCCGCATGGCGGCTGAAAAGGCCGAACGAGAGGGAAACCTGGGCAGAGCAGCCGAGCTCAAGTACGGTACCTTGCAGGCGCTGCAGAAAAGGCTTGGCGAGGCCAACCAGCGGCTGAACGATCTGCAGAGAGAACAGAAGATGCTCAAGGAAGAGGTGGACGAGGAGGACGTGGCCGAAATCGTGGCGAAGTGGACCGGGATCCCGGTCTCGCGGTTGCTCCGCGGAGAAGTGGAAAGGCTCCTGGGTCTCGAGGAGCGGCTCGCGCGCCGCGTGGTGGGCCAGCCAGGTGCCATTGCAGCGGTCTCCAATGCCGTGCGCCGCGCCCGCGCCGGAATTCAGGACCCGAACCGTCCCCTCGGATCCTTCATCTTCATCGGTCCCACCGGGGTCGGCAAGACCGAACTGGCCAAGGCTCTGGCCGAGAACCTGTTCGACGACGAGCGGGCCATGGTGCGCATAGACATGTCTGAGTACACGGAGCGGCACGCCGTGGCGCGGCTCATCGGCGCCCCCCCGGGATATGTGGGGTATGAAGAAGGGGGCCAGCTCACAGAAGCCGTGCGCCGGCGTCCTTACACGGTGGTGCTCTTCGACGAGATAGAGAAAGCCCATCCGGAAGTGTTCGGCGTATTTCTACAGCTTCTCGACGATGGTCGCCTGACCGATGGGCAGGGTCGGGTGGTAGATTTCAGAAACACGCTGGTGATTATGACATCCAACATCCCTCTCCCCGCCACCGGCGCTCGCCGGGACGGGGAGAGGGAGTTGATCGCTGAACTCCGGAAGCATTTTCGGCCGGAGTTTTTGAATCGCATCGACGAGATCGTGCGTTTCGATCCTCTGACCCGTGAGGACCTGAGCCGAATCGTCGATATTCAGCTCGCCCGGGTGGAGCACTCCCTGTCGGACCGGAAGCTCACTCTCTCAGTGACGCCTCGGGCCAAGGAGTACCTGGCCCGGATCGGATACGACCCCGATTATGGTGCCCGGCCGCTGAAGCGGGCCATTCAGCGGGCCATCCTGGATCCATTGTCCGTGGAATTGCTTTCCGGGAGGCTGAAATCCGGCGACCGTGTGAACGTGAACTTAAACGCAAAAGGTAGCGACCTCGTCTTCGAAAGGGCGGCATGACAGCGGAGCAGAGAGTTTGACCGCAATCTAGGGTACCGGTAGACTCCGGACACCCTGCAAGACGCGTCAAGAGCGACGGGAGCGGCCGCCGATGCTCCCAGGAGGGCGACATGAGCATCGTACGAGATCCCTTCCGGGACCTGTCGAAGCTTCAGGAGCGGATGAACCAGATGTTCGACCAGACTTTCTTGCGAAGTGATGGACGGGAGGAAGAGATCCAGGAAGGGAGTTGGTCCCCTGCCGTGGACATTCAGGAAACGCCAGATCGGATCGTGCTTCGGGCGGACCTGCCCGGCATTTCGATTGAGCAGATTGAGCTGAAAATCGAAAACGACCGGCTGACGCTCAAGGGAGAAAGGATTTTCGATCCCGCCGCTCGCCGGGAGGACTTCCACAGGATCGAGCGGCCAATCGGCAAGTTTTGTCGGAGCTTCACCCTTCCCCGCACCCTCAACCAGACGGCGATCCAGGCGGAGCTAAAAAACGGAGTCCTGGAGGTGATCTTGCCCAAAAAGGCGGAGACTCAATCCAGGCAAATCAGGGTGGATGTGCGCTGATGGCGTGCTTCTATGACCCCGGAGATTCCACTTCATGATTAATGCGATGAAAACAGCGTTTCTTCTGGGCCTCCTCACGATTTTGATCGTGGCCGTGGGAGGTTATTTCGGCGGACGAAGCGGCGCCGCCCTGGCCCTGGCTCTCGCCGCGGGCATGAATTTCTTCTCGTACTGGTTTTCGGACAAGATGGTGCTGGCTGCCACTGGAGCTCGACCGATCTCACGGGAAGAGGCCCCTAGGCTGTACTCTATCGTCGAGCGACTTTGTGCCAGGTCCTCTCTTCCCATGCCGCGCCTCTACATGGTGCCCGAGCGAGCCCCTAACGCCTTCGCCACCGGCCGGAACCCGGACCATGCGGCGGTGGCTGTCACCCAGGGCATCCTGGAACTGCTGAACGACGAGGAGATGGAAGGCGTACTGGCCCATGAGCTGAGTCACGTGAAAAACCGGGACATTCTCATCAGTTCTGTCGCCGCCACACTGGCGGGAGCCGTCATGTTCCTTGCAAACATGGCCAAGTGGACCGCGATTTTCGGGGGCATGGGAGATCGTCGCGACAGCAACCGCGACAACTCTTTCATGGGACTCCTGGTGGCTGCCATCGTCGCCCCGGTTGCCGCGATGCTGATCCAAATGGCCGTTTCGCGTTCGAGGGAGTACCAGGCCGACGCCACCGGAGCGGAATTGGCCGGACACCCCTATGGTCTGGCTCGGGCACTGGAGAAGCTGGACCAACAATCCAAGCGGGTCCCTATGCTGGCAGCCGGAGGTCCCACGACAAGCCACCTTTTCATTGTGAAGCCCTTCTCGGCGGTCACGCTCATGAATCTCTTCAGCACCCACCCTCCCATCCCTGAGAGGATTCGGCGGCTGCTGGGTCGCCCCTGAGGTTTTTCGCCATGGACAGAACCAAGACTCCCCCCGAGTCGACGAGTTCCATTCCCTTCCGCGTTACAGACCGACGCCCGAACTACGAGAACCCGTCCGGAAAGGAACCGCAGGACTCGATCCCCGAGCCGCGCCACCCCAGCCTCGTCGTGGAATTGGAGGAAAGGGCCCGGGCAGCGGAGGCAAAGCTCGCGGAGGGGCTGAATCTGCTGCGCCGACGGGAGGCCGAGGCGGACGATTTCCGTGCCCGTCTCAAGCGGGAATCAGAACGCCGATCACGAGCCGAGATGGAGAGCTGGTTGAATGCCATGCTGGAAGTGATGGACAGCCTCGACCGGGGGGCGGCTTCCGCCGCCACCCAGAGCGACCCGGCAGCCCTGCGCGAGGGGATTCTCAAGGTCCGGGACCAGTTTCTGTCGACCCTGGCCCGGCAGGGCGTGGAGCCCATGGTGCTCGTGGGAACCCCTTACGACCCCCACCTCGCCGAGGCCGTGGAGGTCACCGGCGCCGCCACGCCGAGTGAGGACAACACGATCGTAGAGGAGGTCCGGCGGGGATACCAGATGGGCGGGCAGGTGCTGAGACCGGCGCAAGTGCGGGTGGCGCGCATCGCCACGGACGCGGTCACCTCCGACCCCGGGTCGAAACCTTCCCCTCTTCCTGAGTCATGAGCAACCCAAGAGGAACCCTTCCCTGGGCCTGGGGTGAGGGTCGAATTCCCAGAACAGCGCAGGCCAGCGAATAGATCTCCGCCGCCTCGACGCTCGAAATCTTCGCGCCCCTCTGAAAGGCAGTCCCCCAGCCGTAGAAGACTCCCCCCATCTCCTCCGCGGTGCCACGGTAGCCGTGAACACCTCCCCTGCGTCTTCGATCCGGGCCCCGCTCCCTGCCTAGCTCCACACCCACCGGCGCCAACAGAATCAGGTCACCGGTTCTTCCGGGGAACGAATAGCGCAGATCCTGAGGCAGGGTATTGGCAAAGAAGATCTCCAGTCCCGGCAGTCCGGAAAGGGCTTTCACCGCTCGTTCCCGGTCTTCTCTCTGGCCCAGATAGACATTCGCCGTACCACCCGACGTGAACGTACGCTGGGTCACATGGGCGCCCGCAAGTGCAGCTTGAGGATCCAACCATCCCCTCCGTGTGGCCATCCCATGGTCCGACACCAGCATCACCTGGAAGGCCTCCGATTCCGGAATTCCTTCGATCCCGCGAAGCAGCCTGCTAAGCAGGCGATCCAGAGATTGGAGTTTTCGATTCACTGCCACGGAGTCCGGTCCCCCCTCGTGCCCCTCGTGGTCAACCCCCGCCAGGTAGGCGGCCACGAGCCTGGGCCGGGCGGCCGGCGGCAGGCGTAGCCAATCGAGAACCTGGTCGATGGCCCCCTGATTATCGCGCGGCTGAAAGCCCACCTCGTGGTACGTAGCGGCCCTTCCACCCCACTGTCCGAACGAACCGCTCCAATTCAGCACTGCCGACTTCAACCCTTGCCTCTCTGCCGTGATCCAGATCGGCTCGCAGGCCAACCACCCCGGATCCTCCGACCGGTCGTACTCGCCCCTGCGGGTGTCGAGAAACCTGCTGTTTAGAATGCCGTGCCGCTCGGGATAGCAGCCCGTGGCCAGCGTCGCATGGGCGGGAAATGTGGAGGCCGGAAAGGGAGGAATGAGCCGATCGGCGCGAGATCCTTCCCGCGCCAGTTTTTCGAAGGCGCCACCTTTCACTCGTTCGGGATAATCATGCCGCACCCCGTCCAGGGACAACAAAACCAGCGTCGTCTCCCGCGATGCAGGGTCCCCCTGCGCGGGGGTGTCAAGAAGCGGCAGGACCAGCAGGCAGGCGAGTATTCGCCAGGTGAAGAGGAGGCCTACGGTCGTCGACGGGAAAGCCGCACGCTCAAAACAGGTACGCAACCGAGAACCCCACCTGCGCGAACATCATCATCAGGTACATGTGGGTCCACGAGGGATGGTTTTCGCTCGTGGCCAACTCCTCGGGTTGCCGGATCACCAGATAGGAGGTGTAGGTGCCCCAAACTACCAGAACGGTCCCGACGAGAGTCAGCATCACGGGATTGCCGGTCAGCAGACGCTGTGCGGGGTTTAGGGGATTCCGCAGGGCCGCACCGATGGGCATCAGAAGCCACGGGAGGACGAAGAAGGGCGTGATGAACCAGGCGGCTCTCCGCACCCCGTACCGGATGGGCAAGGTAATACATCCGTGGGCCTTGTCTCCCTCCATGTCCGAGAAATCCTTGGTCGTGCTTGCCCCCAGCAGGAACAATAGAAAAATCGTGCCGATGTACCAGGGCTCCAGATGGTGGACGCTGGCCACCATGGACCATCCTGCTACCTTGAGCAGACAGCCGCGGGGGATAGCGATGGTGACGTTGGCCCAAAATCCATTCCGCTTCGTCCTCCCAAAGGCGGGAACGGAGTAGACCAGGGTCAGAATCAGGCCTGCGAGATAGATGAAGAAGCACTCGTGCCGTGGCAACGGAGCTGCCGCCTTTTCTAGGAAGCCCCCATAAGGGTAAACCACCACGAGCCAGGTTGGCACTATGGCAAGAGCATAGAGAGCCACGGAGAACCACCACCCTTCCCCCAGGGAGATGGCCCCAGACACTAAGGGCCGGGTCGGCTTGTTCCTTCGATCGATCTCCAGGTCATAGACTTGGTTAATACCGTTGGACGCGGCGTTCAGAAACGCTGCGCAGAGGGACCCCAGGGCCACGGTGGCAAGAAGACTCAAGTTCACCCGATGTTGCGGGTCCGGATTGTGAGCGGAGCCGAAGGCGGTGAGTGCACCGGAGATCACTCCCAAGAGCGGCGGCAGCAGCGTGAACGGCCGGGAGAAGACCAGGAAAGTCTTCCAGCGAGAAAGCGGGCTCGCGAGCCCAAACGGGCTCGACGACGAGGGCTCCCCCAAAGCGTGCCAAGGCTTCACGACAAACCCCCGCCAAGACTTAGAAGGGCGAGGGCCACCAGGGCTCCTGCCAGCGTGTTGATAAAGTTGATGGTCTCGCTCTCCACGAGATTCCGTGCCTCGAGAGTCGCTCCCAGAAGGGATTCGAGGAAGGTCCCCAGAAGAGCAGCCACCCCAACGAAGCCGACCCACGCGGCAGGGATCACCCGCAGCAGGGCAGCCACGCTCCCAACCAGAAGCGCGCCCACACCACCTGCCGCCGTCCCCAGGAAGGAGACTGCCCCCGGAGTCCCGGCGGGGACCCGCCTGAGGTGTGTAAGCAGGAATGGATTTCCTCGAGCCAGCGGCCCGATCTCGGAGCCGAGTGTGTCACAGACGGCCGTGGCCAAGGAGGCCACGAAAGCGAGCCAGAGGGCCTCCTTAAGCGGCGAGGGAACGGAGCTGGCGAGAAATGCCAGGTAGGCGCCAACCGAGCAGTTCGCGAACGCGTGCACCGCCCCGCGGGCACCCCCCTTTTCCTGAGCAATTCCCCGTGCCGCCTTGCCGGCGTAGCCTAGCTTCGTGGCGGCGCTGGCAAGCAAGAATTGGAAGGTGAGAACACCGAAAGCCGGAATTCCTCCGAAGATTGCCGTGGTGAGCCCGACCGCAAGGCCTCCAGCCACGCCGGACCAGGAGACCGCCCCTGACGCGCGAGCCGCGAGTGCGACGATCAGGTTCACTAGAATCGCCAGCAAGAAGTCGCGCCACGGGGGCAGCGCCGATTCTCTCAAGAGAGTCGGGTCCACCTTGTCCAGAGATGCGACCAGTCCGGCGGCAAGGAAAGGAACGGAGAGGTTGTCATTGAGTTTCAGGGAAAGGCTCTCCACAGCGGCACAGGCCAGGGCCGCAGCCCCGGAGAGCACAAGCACACGCCCCCAGGTAGGCGGATGGCTCCCCCGCCCCGCCACCCAGTGCATGAAGACCGCGCCTCCCATAGTTCCCGACAAAACAAACGCTGTCGAGCCGACCCAACTTTTTTTTGGGTTCCAGGGCAGCCGCGGGCCTTCCAATCCTTTCCCTGCCAGGGTGGCAAAGCCGTCACCGAAAGCGAGGATTCCCCAGGCACAAGCGACAATTTCCAGATGCTGGCGAAAAATGAGAATCAGCACCAGGACCGAGAAGGAGTAGAGCCAGACTCCCGACTTGAGGAGGGACTCTCGTTCCTCCTGGCGCATGAGACGGCCTCCCCCGAGCTTCGGGATCCAGGTGGCGTTGGATGCAACCGCCACCGCCGCCAAGCATGCGGCGGCCCACCAGGGAAGGACACGCAGGAGAAGGGCGAATCCGCCCATGAGAACATGAATCGACTTCCTCAAGCCTTCGGATATCATCCAGTCGCTCGTGGTGCCTCCGCCTGCAAGGCTCGCACGGTCTGCTCAAGCCCCTGGGACAGGGGAGTGACCGTATAACCAAGATCCTCTTCCGCCCTCCTGCTCGTGTAGGCCCAATCGTGGCGGTAGATGCGCACCACTTCATCGGTGATCGGCGGTTCCTTGCCTGTGAGGTTTGCGCGCCAGCGGTGGCACCGTCCCGCGAGCTCCGCGAGGGAGTACGGAATTCGACGCGTGGGGGCAGGCACGCCGGTAAGCCGCCCCAGCTCACCGAAAAGTTCTCTCAGTGTCCGATTCTCTCCCCCCAGAATGTAGCGACTCCCTAACCGGGCCTCTCTCATCGCCAAGATGTGCCCATCGACCACATTGGCGACGTACGCATAACAGAATCTCCGGTCGCCGGCACCCAGGAGCCCCGGGAGGCGCCGAGCAAGAAAATCCGTCACCGTTTGTCCGACCAGATTACCGGAGGTAAGCGGACCTGGTCCGTAAACTACCCCCGGATAAAGAATCACCAGAGGAGCTCCCCTCGAAGCTTCTCCTCGGGCCAGCAGATCCCCGAGCGCTTTGGTTCGCTCGTATTCGTTGTGAAACGTGCGCCCTGGGGGATTCCAGTTCTCGTCTCCGGTGCTCCCATCGGTGGGCCCCAGGGCGATGAACGAGCTCGTGTAAACAATTCGCGAGACCTCTCGTTCCCGGGCGGCCTGGAGGAGGTTGCGCAATCCCCCAACGTTGACGGCCTCGAACCGGTGAGGGTCGCGGTCCCACACCTTGACATGGGCAGCGGCGTGGAACACTCGGTCGCATCCCTCCAGCCCCCGCCTCAACGATTCCAGATCCAACACATCTCCCCGGGAAACCCGAATAGACGGGAAGGGCATCCGGACCCGCGACGGGTCCCTGGCCAGGACGACCACCTCCTCTCCTTTCTCGGCTAGGCATGCCACCAGGTTCGCCCCGAGGTACCCCGTGCCCCCTGTCACAAAAATGGCCGCCACCTCACGACCCTCCTGGGCCTGCAAAGGTCGCTGCCATGGCCACTCGCCAGTCTCGGAGACGCCTGCCGCTCAGCTGGGTGAACTTCTGGCAGTCCAGCGCCGCGTTAGACCCCGTCGCTTCCCAGAAGGAGGCGGGGCCCGAACCACCCGTCAGCTCCGGGACGCTGGAAGCTTTCAGCAGGCCCGCCGCTTCCGCCGCCATCTGCGAGAGAAGGCAGGCCTCGCCGTTCCCGAGGTGCAGCACTCCCCTCCAGTCGGAACGAAGGACGGTCTGAAGCACCGAGACGAAGTCTTCCATCCAGAACAGGGAAACGGCACGATCTTCCCACGCGAGCGGTTCATTTCTTCTTACGGCCCGTTCCACGGCCAGGAGGGGATCTCCTCGTTCGCCGTCCCCGCACAGAAGAGACATCCTCAGGATTAGGTGATCGGGGACCTCCCGGGCACTCAATTCCCCGAGGTACCGCGTCCTTGCATACTGGGTGCGGGGATCGGGAATCTCCTCCTCTCGGTAGGGGGAGGACGCGGAGCCGCTGAACACGTCCACCGTGGAAAGGTGAATTAGACGGCAACCCAACTCACGGCAGGCCCGGGCGAGAGAAGCGACACCTCTGCAGTTCACTTCCAAGGATTCCTCGGGCGCCGATTCGGCTCGAAGGGGATCGGTGAGGGCGGAGCAGTTGATCGCCACCTCAGGGGGCGGATCCAGCCGCTCCATTTCCAAAGCCAGTCGCGCAGCATCGGTGAGATCCAGTTCCTCCCGGGTCGCTGCCACGACCCGGTCAGGAAATCGCTCCTGAAGAGCTGCCTCCAGCGCTCGGCCCACGCGCCCGCCCGCGCCTGTGATCAAGATCATGACGCCTGTTCCCTCGTGCCAGGATGACCCTGTGACCGCAGTCCCTCAAAAGCTGATGGGGACACCCGGAATGGACGTGGAGCCGCTGTTCAGGTCCAAGACGTTTCCGATTCCCTTCAGGTTGACCATCATTCTAAATTCCTGCTGGCTCACACCGACGTAGCTCCGATCCAACAGCTCGAAGGTGAAACCACAGCATTGCGTGTTGTAGCCCAAGGTATAGCGTTGGTCCTGGAGCTGGTTCTGGACCAGGTCATAGTGCCCCTGAAAGCCCAGCAAGAGCCGGTGATTGAGCAGGAGCGTCTGCGTCTGGAGCGTGAACTGGCTGCTGTCTTGGCTCAAGGCCTCCAGGGATTTCTGGAAAAACCAGGAAAAATCCACGGACCCCCA
>Ga0066710_100006394_pt1 | contig 10988 bp, 9 predicted proteins | sample GraSoiAngelo_159_FD_79666 | JGI IMG/M metagenome (GOLD analysis project Ga0066710, IMG submission 79666) | Grasslands soil microbial communities from the Angelo Coastal Reserve, California, USA - 14_1009_16_40cm | ecosystem: Environmental > Terrestrial > Soil > Grasslands | place: USA...
ACCGCGCCAGCCACGACCCGGTGGTCGAGCGAGAGCGACAGGTTGGTCATGTCCCGCGCCACGATCTGGTCGTCCACCACGACCGGCCGCTTCTCCACCTCGTGTACTCCGAGGATGCCGGCCTGCGGATGGAACAGGATGGGGGTGGCGAGCAGGCCCCCGCGGGCGCCGGTGCTGGTGACGGTGAAGGTGCCCCCCTTGAGCTCTTCGAGCTTGAGCTTGCCGGCGCGCGCCGCCATCGCGAGCCGCTGGATCTCGCGCGCCACCTCGATCAGGCTGAGACGGTCGGCGTCGTGAATCACGGGCACCGTCAGGCCTTCGTCGGTGGCGGTGGCGATTCCGACGTGGTAGCCGCGCTTGAGCACGATCTCGGACGTCTCGTCGTCGAGGCTCGCGTTCAAGAGCGGGTAGCGTGCCAGGGGCTCGACCAGCGCCTTCACCACGTAGGCCAGGTAGGTGACGTTGACTCCCGATTGGCGCGTGCGCCGCTGCAGGCCCTCGCGGTGCGCCGCCACGGCCGTCATGTCGCATTCGGCGACGAACGTGAAGTGGGCGGCGGTGTCGAGCGAGCGGCGCATGTGCTCGGCGATCTTGCGGCGCAGCCCGCGCAAAGGGATGCGCTCCTCGAGCGCTGTCGAGCCCTGGGGCGCCGTGGCGGCCCCGCCCGACGGGGTCCCCGGCGCGCGGGCGGCGGCCGCACGCACGTCGTCGGCGGTGACGCGCCCGCCCGGGCCCGTGCCGGCGACGCGCTCGAGGGCGACGTTCAGCTCGCGCGCCAGCTGGCGCACCGCGGGAGTCGCCTGCACGCCCGGCGCGGGTGGTGCGACGGTGGACGCGGCTGCCGGGCTCGCGATCGCGGCCGACGCATGCGAGGCCGTCGCGCCCGCGGCGGCGTGGTCCACGGCCTGGGGGCCGGTGCCGCCTCTGTCGGCCACCGCGATCGTCACGATCACGGTGCCCACCGGCACCACCTGGCCTTCCTCGGCCAGCAGGGCCTCGATCGTGCCCGCGCGCGGAGCAGGGATCTCGACGTTCGCCTTGTCGGTCATCACCTCGACCAGCGGCTGGTCCTCGCGCACCGCTTCGCCGGGCTTCACCATCCAGCGCACGATCTCGCCCTCGGCGATCCCTTCGCCGATGTCCGGCAGCTTGACCTCGTACCGCATCGCGCTCTTCTCCCCGCCGCTCAATAGCTCATCGCGTGCTCGAGCGCCCGCACGATGCGCCCGGCATCGGGAAGATAGGCGTGCTCGAGCGTGTAGGGGAAGGGCGTGTCGTAGCCCGTCACCCGGAGCACCGGCGCCTGCAGCGACGTGAGCGCTTGCTCGGCGATCAACGCGGCCAGCTCCGCCCCGTATCCGCAGGTGCGCGGGGCCTCGTGCACGATCACCACGCGGCCGGTCTTGCGCACGCTCGCCAGCACCGTCTCGACGTCGAGCGGTACGAGCGTGCGCAGATCGATCACCTCGATCGACCATCCTCGAGCCTCGGCCGTGCCGGCTGCTTCAACCGACACCGGCACCATCGCCCCGTAGGCGAGCACCGTGCAGTGCGTGCCGGCGCGCGCGGTTCGCGCCCGGGCGATGGGCACCCGGTGGCGACCCTCCGGCACCTCTTCCTTGGTCGTTCGATAGAGTCGCTTGGGCTCGAGGAAGATCACCGGGTCCTCGCCTTCGAGCGCGGAGAGCAGTAGCCCCTTGGCGTCCGCCGGGGTGGAGGGGATCACCACGGTCAGCCCGGCGGTGTGACAGAAGTAGGCTTCCGGGCTCTGCGAGTGGTAGAGGCCCCCCTTGATGCCGCCGCCGTAGGGAGCGCGCACCACCACCGGGCAGCCGTACTGGCCCGCCGAGCGCCAGCGCATCTTGGCCAGCTCCGAGACGATCTGATCGAAGGCGGGGTAGATGAAGTCGACGAACTGGATCTCGGCCACCGGCTTGAGGCCATAGAGGGCCATGCCGATCGCGCCGCCCACGATCCCGTTCTCGGCGAGGGGGGTATCGGCGACCCGCTCGGCGCCGAACTCCGCTTGGAGCCCTTCGGTGACGCGGAACACGCCGCCGTTCTTGCCCACGTCCTCGCCCAGGACGACGACGCGCGGATCTTCGCGCAACGCGACGCGCAGCGCGTCCTGGATCGCCTGGACCATCGTCATCGAAGGCATGGAGGCCGCTCCGGTGGAGGGACGGGCAGAGTAGCCGATGGGACAGGGGGCGGCAACCGCCGCGGTGCTCGCAGCGCGGCGGGCACGGCCTGCGAACCGGCTCCACGACGGGCCCGATTTAGCGTTGCCAAATCCGTGATTTAGTCTAGGCTAACGAGAACGGACCGCCGTGCCGATGGAGGCGTGGGATCGCACGGTCGCAACCGAGGAGACCATGGCCACTACCCATGCGCTTTCGACCCGCCTCGTTCGCTGGCTGCTCATCAGCGCAACGATCACGTTGGCGTCGTGGGGGCTGGCCGGGAATTGGCGTCTGCCCCTGCTCGACGTCTACGTCGCCGGGGCCGTCGTCTTCTTCTTGGTGGCCATGCTGATCCTGGATCCGGCGGTGGTGCGCGAACGCCTGCGGCCGAAGGAGGTGGGCATCGATCCCAAGCGCCTGGCGCTCATCCGTCTGCTGGTGTTGGTGCACTTGGTGGTGGGTCTGATCGACGTCGGCCGCGCCCGTTGGTCCAACACCGTGCCACGGCCGCTCCAGGTGTCGGCGCTGGTGGTGGTGGCGGGAGGCGCCGCGTGGGTGCTGTGGGCGATTACGGTGAACCCGTTCTTCGTCCCGGTGATCCGGATCCAGCCCGAACGCAACCACCAGGTCGTGACCGGCGGTCCGTATGCTTTCGTGCGGCATCCTGGATACGCGGGAATGGTGCTGATGGTCCCGGCGAGCGCGCTGGCGCTCGGATCCTGGGCCGCGCTGGTCCCGGCGCTCGCGGCCTCGGTGCTGTTGGTGCGCCGCACCGCCGACGAGGATCGCTTCCTGCAAGAGCGGCTCGAAGGCTACGGCCGTTACGCCGGCATGGTGCGCTATCGGCTGCTGCCCGGAGTGTGGTGATGGCCAGGCTCAGCGGCTCCCGCCAAGACTACCTCAAGGCTCTCTACGCGCTCGCGCCCCAGGGAGAGGTGGTGCCGACCTCGCGACTCGCCGCGCACCTGTCCGTTTCGGCGCCCTCGGTGACGAACATGCTGCGGCGGCTCGCCGAAGAGAAGCTCGTGCTCCACAAGCCCCGCGGAGGAGCCCGGCTCACGGCGCGAGGCCGGCGCGAGGCGATCCTCATGGTGCGCCGCCACCGGATCCTCGAGACGTTCCTGGTGCGCGTGCTCGGGCTCGATTGGGCCGAAGTGCATGCCGACGCCGAGGTGCTCGAGCATCACATCAGTGATCGCGTGCTCGAGGCCATCGACCGCGTCGCCGGTCGTCCCGACTTCGACCCGCACGGTCATCCGATTCCCGACCCGCGCGGGCGGATGCAGCGCCGCACCTTGCTGCCGCTCGCGAGCCTCGAGCGCGGCGCCCGGGCGGTGGTGCGCGAGATCCGCGACGCCGACGGCCCGCGCATGGCCCGCTGGCGGAGCGCGGGGCTCGTGCCGGGCGCCTCGGTGCGGATGCGCGAGGTCCAGCGGCTCGACGACGTGTTCGAGCTGGAGGTGGCGGGGGAACGGTTCGTCACCGGCAGCGAGGGGCTGGACGGCGTGCTGGTCGAGCGTCGCGGGGGAGCCGGACATGGCCGTTGATCGCTCGACGCCGTCGCTCCAGGAAGTTCACCGCTCGGTCCCGATCCCCGTCGGCGCGACCTGGATCCGGCGCCTGTTCGCCTTCGCCGGACCGGCGTATCTGGTGAGCGTCGGCTACATGGATCCCGGCAACTGGGCCACCGACCTGGCCGGCGGGGCGCGCTTCGGCTACCAGCTCCTGTGGGTGCTGCTCATGAGCAACCTGATGGCCGTGTTGCTGCAAACGCTGGCCGCACGGCTCGGCGTGGTCACGGGCAAGGACCTGGCCCAAGCCTGTCGTGACTACTACCCGGCATGGGTCTCGATGCCGCTGTGGGTGCTGTGCGAGGTGGCGATCATCGCCTGCGACCTGGCCGAGGTGCTGGGGGCGGCGATCGGGTTGAAGCTGCTGTTCGGAGTGCCCCTGCTGTGGGGAGTGATGATCACGGCGCTCGACGTGCTGCTGCTGCTGGCGCTCTCACGACTCGGCATGCGGCGCATGGAGGCCTTCATCGTCACGCTGGTGGCCACGATCGGAGCCTGCTTCGCGCTCGAGATCCTGCTCTCCCGGCCGGAGTTCGCCCAGATCCTGCGCGGTCTGATTCCTCGCGACGGCGACGGAAGGTTCAGCCTGCTCCGTCACGCACCGGGCGGCGGCTGGTCGGCCCTCGGCCTGAATCGCGAATCGCTCTACATCGCCATGGGCATCCTGGGCGCGACGGTAATGCCCCACAACCTCTACCTTCACAGCGCGCTGGTGCAGACGCGCGACGTGGCGGCCTCCGAGCAGGCCAAGCGCCAAGCCTGCCGCATGAACCTGGTGGATTCGGCAGTGGCGCTCAACTGTGCGTTCTTCGTCAACGCCGCGATCCTGGTGCTGGCGGGCGCGGTGTTCCACGGCACCGGCCACCAGGACGTCTCGCGGCTCGAGGACGCTCACCGGTTGCTGGCCCCGCTGCTCGGCACCTCGCTCGCCTCGGTGGTGTTTGCGGTGGCGCTCCTCTCGTCGGGACAGTCGAGCACGATCACCGGCACCCTGGCCGGGCAGATCGTGTTGGAGGGTTTCCTTCACATCCGAATCCGCCCCTGGCTGCGCCGCATGATCAGCCGTGGGCTGGCGATCATTCCGGCCGTGGCGTTCATCGCCGTGCGCGGGTCGAATGCGATCGACGAGCTGCTGGTCCTCTCGCAGGTGGTGCTGAGCCTGCAACTCTCGTTCGCCGTGATCCCGCTCGTGACCTTCACCAGCGACCGCTCGAAGATGGGGGTGTTCGCGAGCCCGCCCTGGGTCATAGCGCTCGCGTGCCTCACCTCGGCGATCATCCTCTCGCTCAACGCCAAGCTGGTGACGCAAGAGGTAGCCGGTTGGCTCGGCTCCTCGCCAGGGCCGTGGCTCTACCTGGTTGTGATCCCCGCGCTCGCGGTGATCGGAGGACTGCTCTTCTACATCGTGGCGACACCCTTGATCAGGCGACTGGCGCCCGCCTTGATGCGGGGCCTGCCCGAGCTGCCGCCGACGCCGGTCCTGCCCACGGCACGGGCGTCTTCCGAGGCCGAGAAGCCCACCGGAGTCGGGCGCTATCGGCGCATCGCGGTCGCGCTCGAGATGGGCCCGGCGGACCAAGCGGTGCTCGCTCACGTGCGCACGCTCGCGATTCCCGGCGAAACCGAGATCGTGTTGGTGCACGTCGCGGAAAGCGCGGCGAGCCGCTATCTGGGACCCCAGTCCTCCGATCAGGAGAGCCGCGAGGACCAGTTGGCGCTCGATTCCCTGGCCTCGCAGCTCCAAGGGCTCGGGATCCGAACCGAGACGAGGCTCGGCCACGGCGACGCCATCGGCGAGCTCGCGCGCCTGGTCAACGACGCCGCGCCCGACCTGCTCGTGACCGGTGCCCACCGGCACCAGCTGATCGGTGACCTGGTCCACGGCGCCACGGCGTCGGGAGTTCGCCACCGTGTGCGCTGCCCGGTGCTCACTGTGCCGCGCGACTGACTCGGGGAGGACGTCCGGGAATGTACTTGCTGCTCAAGCTGGTTCACGTGGCCTCGGCGATCGCGTTCCTGGGCAACATCACCACGGGCCTGTTCTGGCACGCGCACGCCGCGCGAACCAAGGACGCGCGCCACCTCGCCCACACCATGGACGGCATCATCCGCAGCGACCGCCTGTTCACGATCCCGGGAGTGATCGGCATCGTGGTCGCGGGCTTCGCCGCCGCGATCGTCGGGCACCTGCCGATCCTCCGCACGGGCTGGATCCTCTGGACCCTCGTGCTGTTCACGATCTCGGGCCTCGCGTTCATGATGCGCGTCGCCCCGCTGCAGCGTCAGCTGCGCGCCCTCGCCCTGGAGGGCAGCCAGAGTGGAACCTTCGAGTACCCGCGCTACCAGCGGGTGGCGCGTCGCTGGGAACTGTGGGGCTCGGTGGCCCTGGTCACGCCGCTCGTGGGGCTCGTGCTCATGGTTCTGAAGCCCCACTGAGCCGCCGAGTGCGCCGCGCGCCGGCTGGCGGCGCGCGAATCGCTCGGGCTAGAATGCTCGCCCTCATGAGCGATCGCCTGCACGCGGGACGCCTGGTGGCGTCGGTCGCCGATGTCGTGGACGCGGGGATCGAGTTGTTGCCGGATTTCGAGCTGGCGGCAATTCCGCTCTTGGATGGCGCCGAGCGCCCGGCGGAGTGGCCGCAAGTGCGCCGCCGCCTCCGGGCCGAGGGGATTCGCGCCTCCGACCACCGCGGCGTGCTCCTGCTCGTCCCCGGTGAGCTGGACCGTTTCGCCGGCGTCGGCATGCTGAACGGGAACGACGAGCTCTACCTGTGCTCCAAATGGGAGGACGAGTTCGAAGCATTCCCGGGTCGCGTCGGCTCGGACGCCAGCGACTTCAACCAGGGCACGCCGCTCGGGCTCGAAGAATGGATGGAGGACTCCGGCTGCGTGCTCGTGCTGGGCGACGGGGCGGGGCTCAACTTCGCCACGCTGGAGCGGGTGCTGGCGGCGCGCCTCCACGCGCGCTTCGCGATCGCTCGGGACTGATCGGGTGCTCCCTCGCTCGCGCCGGGAGGGGCCCTCGAGCATCGGCCCGCGGCTGATCTCCACGACGGTGCCGGGGCCCGCCGGGGCGCTCGAGGGATTGCTCACGGAGCGCGACATCGAGCACGCGTTGGCGGCCGTGGTATGCCACCCGCATCCCCTCTACGGCGGGACCCTCCACAACAAGGTCGTACATCGGCTCGCCTCCGTCCTGCACGGTCTCGGCGCGGCGGTCTTGCGGTTCAACTTCCGCGGCGTGGGCTTGAGCCAGGGGCGTTTCGACGGGAGCGAGGGCGAGGTGGAGGACGCTCGCGCCGCGTTGACCTTCCTCGAGGAACGCCACCCGTCGGCTCGGCTGTGGGCGGCAGGCTTTTCGTTCGGTTCGTGGGTGGCAGCACGCCTCGCCGCTTCGGAGAGAAGGGTCGAGCGGTTGGTGCTGGTGGCACCGCCGGTCGAGAGCAAGAGCTTCGACTTCTTGCGCGCGGCGAAGGTGCCCAAGCTGGTGATCCAGGGCGAAGACGACGACGTGTGCCCGCTGGCCTCCCTCGAACGCGAGTATCCTGCTTGGGCGGAGCCCAAGGAGCTGGCGCGCGTGGCCGGCGCCAATCACTTCTTCGACAGACAGTTGGGAGCGCTGGCGAAGGTTCTGGATCAAGTTCTGTCTGGGCCCGCGAAAGGGTCGACTTCATGAACTACTTGAAGTGGTGGGTCCTGGCTCTCGGCTCCGCCTGCTGGCTCGGCGCCGGATGCGTGGTGCCCGCGACACGAGGCGACAACGTGTTCGCGAGCCCGCTATGGGACGACGGCAGGGCCGAGTTCTCGACCTACGTGGGCACGACCCGCCGCTACGGCGAGGAGCGCGCGACCGAAGCGCGGCTGATCGTCGTCAAGGAAGACCTGCTGCGCGCCTCGCTGGTGAAGAGCGACGCGGGTCCGATCCCGGGCCGCACCGTGGAGGCGATCAAGCTCAACGTCGTCGCCGATTTTCGGACTGGCGTCTACACCTACCACCAGACCGCGTCCCTGTTCTTCGACCGGATGACGATGCAGGTGCTCAAGGAGGCGATGAGCCACACCGAGGCATGCGGCATCACCTACGTGCGCATCGGCCCCAAGGGCGGGAGGCTCGTGCACGAGGCGCACTCCTATTGGGACGGTGAGGCCGACCGTGAGGTGGCGCTCGCCTGGCCTGCGGGTGGCGAGCGCCTGTACTGGGATGGGCTGCCGGTCTCGCTTCGTCGCTGGATGTCCGAGAGAGCTCCTGTCACGCGGAAGGTGTGGCTGCTGCCGAGCCAGCTATCGGGTCAATCGCCGATCGAGAACACGCGACCGGTGGAGGCCTCGATCCACATGAGCGCCGGTGGAACGATCGCCGTGCCGGCGGGGCGCTTCGACGCGCGTCGCTTCGTGGTCGAGACGGCGCTCGGCGCCGACACGCTGTGGTTCGACGAGCGCTTCCCGCACCCTGTGCTCAAGCTCGATACGGCGGCGGGACGGCACCTCGCGCTGCTCGAGACGATGCGACTGGACTACTGGAATCATCACGCCGAAGGGGACGAGAGGCTCCTGCGCTCGGCGGACTAGGAGAGCCCGCTCCAGGCGTCGCGCGGATCGACGTTTTTCATCGTCTTGACCAGACGCGGGCGTATTCTGCGTCAAAGGAAGAACAAGCGGGGGCGAAGAGGAGCCTCGAGCGGCACCGGTCCACGGGGTCGGGCCAAGAGCGTGGATCGAGGAGGGGTCTTGAAGCGCGGCCAATGGATCGTGCTCGCGGCGCTGGTCGTCGTCGTCGCGGGCGGATGGTGGTGGAGATCACGGGGCGGGGCCGAAGCACCGAAGTTTCGCACCGCGGCGGTCGAACGAGGCGTTGTCGAAGCCACGGTCGCGGCGACCGGGACCGTGGAGCCGGTCGTCCAGGTGGAGGTCGGAAGCCAGGTGAGCGGGACCGTCCACCGCATCATGGCCGACTACAACTCGCGCGTGCATGCCGGGCAGGTGCTGTGTCAGATCGAGCCTTCCTCGTTCCGGGCGCGAGTCGTCCAAGCCCAGGCCGAGGTGGCCAAGGCCGAGGCGGCTGTCAAGGACGCCCAGCGCGTGCGCGCGCGGGCGCGCGAGCTGCTCAAGCAGAACTACATCTCGCAGGCCGAGGTCGACGCGGCCGACGTGGCCCTGGAGCAGCGTCAAGCCGAGCTTCAGCAGGCGCAGGCGCAGCTCGCAATCACGCACGTGGATCTCGCGAACACCACGATTCGCGCGCCGATCGACGGCGTGGTGATCGCTCGCTCGATCGACCTGGGCCAGACCGTGGCGGCGAGCCTCCAGGCGCCCACGCTGTTCGTGATCGCGAACGACCTCTCCCGCATGCAGGTCGAAACGCGCATCGACGAGGCGGACATCGGACGCATCCACGTGGGCCAGCCGGTGAGGTTCACGGTGGACGCCTTCCCGGACGACGTCTTCGAGGGGAGCGTGGGGCAAGTGCGTCTCGAGCCGATCGTGGACCAAGGAGTGGTCACCTATACGATCGTGATCCTCACCGCCAACCCGGATGCCAAGCTGCGTCCCGGGATGACCGCCAACGTCTCGGTGCGGACGGCGCGGCGGGACGACGTGCTCAAGGTGCCGAGCGCAGCTCTGAGGTTCAAGCCGCCGTCGCCACGGGGGCAAGCGGGAAGCGAAGCACGGGCGGGCGGTGCGCGCGGTGGGGGCGACCGAGCCGAAGCGAGCGGTGCGCCAGGGGGCGGGCGCGGCGGCGCAGGCGGGGGCCAAGGAGCGCGGGGAAAGATGCGCGCGGGGGAGGGCGCCGCGCAAGGACGGTGGGCGAGCGGGCCGGCGGGCGGTGCGCGCGGCAGATCGGGCACGACCGGGCACCGGCCTTCGGGCCCGGCCTCCACCGACCCCGAAGACACCCTCAAGCCGGGGAACGTCTATGTGCTGCGCGACGGCAAGCCCGAGCCGGTCTCCGTGACGACCGGGCTCACCGACGGCGCCTTCTTCGAAGTGAAGAGCGAGAGCTTGAAGCCCGGCGACAAGGTCATCGTCGGGCTCGAGATCAGCGCTCGCAACACGAACCTGCAGCCGCCCCCGGGGATGGGTGGCCCCTTCGGCGGCCGGCCCGGCGGTGGGGCGGGGCGGCGGTGAATCTCGCGGCCCTGATTCAGCTCGGGCTCGGCGCGCTGACGCGCAATCGCCTGCGCGCCGCGCTCACGGTGCTCGGGATCGTGATCGGGGTGGCCGCGGTGATCGCCACGCTGGCGATCGGCCAGGGGGCCCGCGAGGCCGTGCAGGCGCAGATCCGCGCCCTGGGGGCGAACACGCTCACGGTGATCCCGGGCACGATCACGGCCGGCGGAGCGCGCGGCGGCATGGGCACCATCACCACCATGACCACCGACGACGCGGCGGCGATCCGTCGCGACTGCCCGGCGGTCGATGCGGTCGCCCCCGGGGTGCGTACGCTCGGCCAGGTGGTGTACGGCAACCAGAACTGGAACACCCAGATCCAGGGGACCACCGGCGACTTCTCGATCATTCGCCAATGGCCGATCGAGAGCGGGGTCGGCATCACCGACTCCGACGTGCGCGGAGCCGCCAAGGTGTGCGTGCTCGGCGCCAGCGTGGTGCGACAGCTGTTCGCGGACTCGGACCCGGTCGGGCAAACGGTCCGCATCAAGGACGTCCCGTTCCGCGTGGTGGGGGTGCTCGCGTACAAGGGGGGGACCGGCTGGGGCGGCGATCAGGACGATACCGTGCTGATTCCGCTCACCACCGCCCAGCGCAAGCTGATGGGAATCACCTACGTGAACTGGATCTCGATCTCCGCGGTGAGCGAGCCGCAGGTCAACGACGCGGTCCAGCAGATCACCGACCTGCTGCACCAACGCCACCGCATCCAGGCGGGGGAGAGCGACGACTTCTTCATCCGCACGCAGCTCGAGGCCGCCACCACCGCCGAATCGACCTCGCGCGTCATGACGCTCCTGCTCGCCAGCATCGCGGCGGTGTCGCTGGTCGTGGGAGGGATCGGGATCATGAACATCATGCTGGTCTCGGTCACCGAGCGGACGCGCGAGATCGGGATCCGCCGCGCGATCGGCGCGCGGCGGCGCGACATCTTGCTCCAGTTCCTGGTGGAGTCCGCGATCCTCTCGCTCGCGGGCGGAGCCCTCGGGGTGGTGCTCGGCGTCGTCTCGGCGGCGCTCATCTCGCAGCTCGCGCGCTGGCCCACCTTGATCCAGCCCGGGGCGGTG
>Ga0066710_100006395_pt1 | contig 10987 bp, 6 predicted proteins | sample GraSoiAngelo_159_FD_79666 | JGI IMG/M metagenome (GOLD analysis project Ga0066710, IMG submission 79666) | Grasslands soil microbial communities from the Angelo Coastal Reserve, California, USA - 14_1009_16_40cm | ecosystem: Environmental > Terrestrial > Soil > Grasslands | place: USA...
CTGCAAGAACTGATTCGCGAAATCGCCCAGGATGCAGAGTTCGAAGCTCAAAGCCGCAAGTGTCATGTCGACGTAACCAAGGTGGATGACTGCATGGTGATGGGAGATCCTTCGTTGTTGCGCAGCGCCGTCGAAAACGTCGTGCGTAATGCAATCCAGTACACACGCGAAGGCACAGACGTGCAGATCCATTTAGAGTGCCGCCAGGGAGCAACTGGCACGGAAGCAATCATCAAAATTTCCGACTCTGGTCCTGGCGTGCCTGACGAAGCGCTCGACAAACTCTTTCGACCGTTTTATCGCATCGACGACGCCCGTGGCCGGCAAACCGGTGGCGTCGGACTGGGCCTGGCCATCACCGAGCGCGCAGTTCGCTTGCATGGTGGAACTATAAAGGCCAGCAATCGAAGTGAAGGCGGTCTGATAATCGAGATCCGATTGCCGGCACTTCCGGCCGAGAACGAGACCAATTGACGCAGCACGGCGGTCGCGATAATCGTTTTTGGGTGGCGCAGCGCTTCAGCGCTGCGATTCAGGCTGCCTGACTCGCCGCCTAACCGCCAGCGAACTGGACATCGCTGGCAACTTTCAATCATCCCACGGGTTCCAATCACTGTCGGGCGTTTGCTCTTCCCACGCATTCCTGATACACAAATTGAGGTTATCCTGGATCGTTTCCTAAGCAATGAGGAGAGAGAATGCGGATGAAGTGTGGCACTTGGGTCTGGATTGTCATTCTGGTTGGGCTGGGCTTTTCGGTGAGTTGTTCGACCAACAGCTCCTCTTCATCAGGCACTGGCGCCCTATACGTGACTACTCAGGGCGATGCTTTAGTCTCACTTTTCAGCGTAGACCTGAACACCGGAAGCATCACCGCGAATGGTACCGGCATCGCTACCGGCAGCACGCCGTCAGCCATGATTTTGACGCCATCCGGCGACGCGGCCTTCGTGGCCAACCGCGACTCCAATGACATTTCCCGCTACACCGTCAAGTCGGATAACACTTTGGCGGCGGTTGGTGGCAACACTTCCGCAGGAACCACGCCGGTAAGCATGGCGATCGACTCTGCGGGCCATTTCCTGTTTGTGGCGAATCGTGGATCGGACGACATCTCTGTGTTTTCTATCAGCTCGGGTGCCGGACTGACCGAAATCGTTGGATCCCCATTCCCTGCGGCGCCTAATCCCGTCGCGGTTGCGGTCACGGCTTCGGGCAGCTTTTTGTATGTGGCTAACAACATCAGCGGTGTAGTCTCGGCTTACTCAGTCGACTCGGCCGGAGCGCTTTTGCCCGTGCCTGGTCCGTCTTTCACGGCGGGCACCACTCCTTCCGGAGTTGTTGTGACTCCCGACGGAAAAGTTTTGTACGCCACCAACTCAGGTTCAAACAATGTCTCCGCTTTCACCATCAATTCCGACGGCAGCCTAACCTCGATCTCGGGATCTCCCTATTCAGCGGGCACCGGTCCTGTCTCGCCGCGCGTGGACCCTTCCGGAACGTTTCTCTACGTGGCCGATGAGCAATCCAACCAGGTCTCGGGATACAAAATCAGCTCAAGCACAGGAACGCTCACGGCACTCTCTACCCCCACCATCTCTACTGGAGTGAATCCGGTCTGGCTCGCGATCCATCCGGGAGGGTTGTACCTCTATGTGGCGAATAACGGCGCCGCGTCGATCTCCGCATTCAAGATCAATACCACGAGTGGAGTTCTGGGCGTGGTGGGATCCCCGTTCACGACCGGAGGCCAGCCTTCAGCGATTGTGTTGAAATAATTTTCAAATTGCTGGAAGGTCTTCAGGTCGGCACCTTCAGAATCAAATACCCGCCGGTTAACCCAAAGATCAGATCGGGAGCCCATGCCGCCAGTATCGGCGGTAATTGGCTGACGTTTCCCATGGCCTCAAACAGGTTCGAAACCACCGTATAGACCACGGCAATACCCACGGCCACGGCAACGCTGGTGATGGCGCCGCGCTTCGAAGGCGAAAGCGAAAAGGGAATTGCCAGCACCGCCATGACCAGCGCGATGAAGGGGAAGGCAAACTTCTTCTGCAGTTGCACCTTCAACCGAACCACGTCAAAACCACTCTGCTGCAGATCGTGGATATAGCGGCGCAGTTCTTCGTAGTTCATCTCGGAAGACTGCTTCACTTCCTTCTTGAAGTAGACCGGAGGCTCATTGATGGCCGCGAACGTGGATACGTCAAAAGTGCGGTAATTCTCAATGGCAGGACCGCGCAGAGTGCGCTCCCAGCCCTGCTCGCAAATCCAGCGCTGCAGATTGTCTTCCCAATGCGCCCGTTCGGCGTAGACCCGATGGGTCAATTGAAAAGTCGCAGGATCAAACTGGAATACTGAAAGATTGCCGAACTGATCGCGTTCTGAATCGAAGAACCGGTAATAGTAGATGCTGGAAAGCTGCCCGAAAATCCACTTGCGGTCAGGATTGAGATAAGTTTGCGCCGGTTTGCCCTTGATCAGATTGCGCAGCGCGTCCTGCCGTTTATTGGCGTGCGGCAGATAGAACTGGTCGAAGAAAAAAAGCCCGGCGGCCAGCAGACTTGCCGTTATCAATACCGGCACCACGATACGGTAAATGCTGATGCCGGTGGCTTTGATGGCGACGATTTCGTTGGAGCGCTGCATCAAACCGAAAGTGATGAGCACCGCAAGCAATACGCATAACGGAGTGATGTTGTAGAGAAAGTAAGGCGAGACGCTGAGAAGGTATTCTCCGACCACCACGGGCGAGATCTGATTTCGCAGAATATCTCCCAGCAGTTCAAAAAGAGTGAAAACCAGAAGCAACATCAGAAATGTGGCGAGGACTATCATCATATAAGCGATGAAATCGCGCATCACATAGTCGTCCAGGATCATGGGGAAGCGGGCGCTGAATACACGCCAGCGACTGGCCGCGCGTTTGAAGGCATCCTCCGGCGGGCTGGGGCGGATCAGGATTCCTCCGCCCTCTTGCAGTCCCGCTTTGAAGGGATGCCACAGGCTACGCAGTGGTGCGATGTCAAAAGGTTTGTGTTCTGCCCGCCACAGCAGAAACGCGCCCGCGATAAGGAATACGATGTTCGCCAGCCAGACACCCAACCCAGGCGACAGCTTTCCCTGCCGCGCCAATGAAACTCCGACCAGTGAAACCGAGTAATAAGCGAATACCAGCAGGATGGTCAGAACGAAACCCGTAGACTTGCCACCTTTTTTCGACGACAGCCCCAGCGGAATACCCACGAGTGCGAGTACCAGGCAGGCCGTGGGAAGTGCAAAGCGGCGATGGAATTCGATCCAATACCAGCGCGCCATGTATTTTTTTACGCGGCCCGCTTCCTCTGCCAGCTCACGCGTGCCTAACTGGACAACCGGCACTGATGCCTGTTCGTCTTTATCGTTCTGCGGTACGCGAATAGGGATATCCGTCTGCTGAAAGGTTGAGACCTGGTATTGATCCGGAATCTTAGGATCAGTCTCGTGCGTCGCCCCGTTGCTTAAGTGCAGGTGAAGAGTGTCCGTACCCTGGCTTACCAGGATGCCCTGCTGCGCCAGCGTGATTCGCGGCGCAGAAGGCGTGCTGATATCGGCAATGAATACTCCCTTCCAAATCGCTGCTCCTTGAGCGCTCTTTACGTCCTGGACATAAAGCACGAGTTGAGGGAAGCCCTCATAAAACACGCGGGGCTGGATCTCAAAGGAAGCCTGTGAAGTCTTGAGCCGATCCTGCAGCCGTCCCAGCGCGGCCTGCGACCGCGGCGCCAGGTAAACACTGTTAACCAGCGCCAGCACCCAGGCTATGACGGCAAAGACGGAGACGATTCGAAGGAAGGTCCACACGCCGATGCCGCTGGCCCGCATGGCCGTGATTTCGCTATCAGCAGCCAGCCGGCTGAGGCCGATCAATATGCCCACCAGGACGCCCATCGGAATGGTGTAGATCAGCGCCACCGGCACAGTGAAAAAGAAAATTTCGGCAACGCTGGGAAACGGTGCGCTATTGCGGACGACCAGTTCGAGCAGTCGTCCCAAATCGCGAGTGAACAGGACAAAGGTAAACACCCCAGCCCCGATCAGGGCGTGCGAGGTAATTTCGCGCAGGATGTAGCGGGTCAGGATCCGCATGGGCGCCATCAGTTTGATCCTGAGAAAAATTGTTCTTCAGTCCTCAGAATGACAGCGAGTCTAGCATGGCGAATGGATTCCTAAATCAGGAACTCGGAAGCAGCAGAGGACGCTGGCATTTGGAATCTGCCGTGCAAGCACATTCACGGTTTCTTCGTTCGGATTCTGCGAGGAGATCAATGAAAGGCGAGCCCTCCCCTATGAATCGCACGACACTGCTTTGCGTGGACGATGATCCTAGAATCCGTGAATTGTATGAAGCCATGCTAGGCAGTCACGGATATGAAGTGCTTGTGGCTGAAGGCGGTTACCAGGCCTTAAACTTGTTTCTTTCCAGAACAAAAGAAATCGACGCGGTCATTTCCGACTATGAAATGCCCGGCATGAACGGCGCCCAGCTCGCTGCTGAACTGAAACGTTACGATCCGGAGATTCCGGTGATCGTGATCTCAGGCTCCTTGCCGGTTCTGGAAGAAGTCCCGTATTTTGTGGATGCTGCAGTTCCTAAAGGCGCATCGGTTGAAACGATTGTGGATCATATCGAAACTCTTCTTGAGGCACGTCGGGCCGGACAGATTTCCACTCGATTGCCTGGGAAGATACCGGATAGCTAAACGACTTGTCACCACACGTGCCCGAAACTAGCCCACGTCTGCCCACAGCTCGGCACTAGTGACGACTATTCGGCTTTGAGAAAGAGTGTTGACAGCGGAGGAAGCGTCAGATTGAGCTGATACGGTCGCCCGTGCACAGGACCAGGCTCGGCGGTTCGGCCCCCCAGATTTCCCAACCCGCTCCCACCATACTCCGCTGCGTCACTGTTCAAAAGTTCCCGCCAGAAGCCAGAAGAAGGAACTCCAACTCGATAACTTTGCCGTGGCACCGGGGTGAAGTTGCAAACGATCAATATCGTATCTTTCGGGGAGTCTCCCTTGCGCAGCAGGGAAATGACGCTGGCGGCAGTGTCGTTACAGTCGACCCACTCAAATCCAGCGGGGTCGGTATCAAACTGATGAAGACCTGGCTCGTTCCGGTATAGGCGGTTCAGTTGCTCCACCCAGCTTTGCACTCCACGATTCAGCGGAGATCCCAGCAAATGCCAGTCCAGGCTGCGGTCGTGCGCCCATTCACGTCCCTGCCCGAACTCGTCACCCATGAACAGCAGTTTCTTGCCGGGCTGCGCATACATATATCCGAAAAGCAGGCGCAGGTTGGCGAACCTTTGCCACTCGTCGCCCGGCATTTTATTGAGCAGCGAGCCCTTGCCATGGACGACTTCATCATGCGAGAGCGGCAGCACAAAGTTTTCGGTGAAGCCATACAACATCCGGAACGTAAGCGTATTGTGGTGGTAGCGACGATGAATGGGATCGTGCGAGAAGTAGAGCAGGGTATCGTGCATCCATCCCATATCCCATTTCATGCCAAAGCCGAGACCGCCGATGTAGGTAGGTCGCGATACCATGGGCCACGCTGTCGACTCTTCGGCGTAGGTCTGAATTCCGGGATGCTCCTTGTAAACTGCCAGATTAAACTGTCGAAGAAAATCAATCGCCTCCAGATTTTCCCGTCCACCATACTTATTCGGAATCCACTCGCCATGTTTGCGGGAATAGTCCAGGTACAACATCGAGGCAACCGCATCCACTCGCAATCCGTCGGCATGGTATTTGTCCAGCCAGAACATGGCGCTCGAAAGTAAAAAGCTGCGGACCTCGTTGCGTCCGTAATTGAAGATGTAAGTCTTCCAATCGGGATGGAACCCCTTGCGCACATCGGCATGTTCGAACAGATGAGTGCCGTCGAAGTAGGCCAGGCCATGCGCATCGGAAGGGAAGTGCGAGGGCACCCAGTCGAGGATCACGCCAATTCCGTTCTGGTGCAGATAATCCACCAGGAACATGAAATCCTGCGGCGTTCCGTAGCGCGACGTGGGCGCGAAATAACCAGTGGTCTGGTATCCCCAGGAACCATAGAACGGATGCTCCATTACCGGCAGCAGTTCCACGTGGGTAAACTGCATGCGCTTTACGTACTCCGCCAGGCGCGGCGCCAGCTCGCGATAATTCAACGATCGGTTATGCTCCTCGGGAATCCGCATCCAGGAGCCAAGATGCACTTCATAAATAGAAATCGGCGCCTGCAGCGAGCTTCCCTCCGGACGTTGAACCATCCATTCCCGATCATTCCATTCGTAAGCTAGATCCCAAACCACGGAAGCCGTGCGTGGCGGGTTCTCGTGAAAAACTCCGAATGGATCCGCTTTGTCGCCCACATAGCCCTGATTATGCGAGACGATGTGAAACTTATATAAAGCCCCCTTATTCAGTCCGGGCAGAAAGCCTTCCCAAATGCCCGAACTCGCACGCGCCCGCAGCGGATGAGAGTCAGGGTTCCAACGATTGAAGCTGCCCATCACAGAAACTTGGCGGGCATTCGGCGCCCACACGCTGAAGCTGGTGCCGATTTCGCCATTTACCCTGTAAGGGTGGGCGCCGAGCTTATCGTAAATACGGTAGTGATTGCCTTCATTGAAAAGATAGATATCCTGATCCGTCAAAAGACTGACGTCTGTACGACGCTCCGGAACCTGAATAATTTCGTTAGGCATATTTCGATCCCGCTCGTCACTAGTGTACCGGAGCAGCGGCGCGTCACATGCTAGACTGCCAGTTCGCCCCAATCTTTTGCCTTTTGGGACGAACTAATATCAATGCCTGTTTTACGCGTCATCATTCTCTGGCACCAGCATCAGCCTTTTTACAAAGACCTGGTCTCCGGCGAATATCGTCTGCCCTGGGTTCGCCTGCATGCCCTTAAAGATTATTACGGCATGGTCAAGCTGCTCGACGAATTTCCCAACGTCCACCAGACTTTCAACCTCGTTCCGTCGCTGATCGCCCAGATTCAGGACTACGTATCCGGAAGCGCGGACGATCCGTTTCTGCAAGTGGCGGCCAAGCCAGCGAAAGATCTTACTCCCGAGGAGCGCCGCTTCGCCCTGCAATATCTTTTCCAAGCCAATCCGCTTCACATGATAGGCCGCTATCCTCGTTACCGCGAGCTCTGGGAGCGTTTTCGTGGCAGCGGTAATACTCCCGAACGAGCCGAGAAATATTTCCAGCCGCAAGACTTTACCGACCTACAAGTGCTTTCGCAGATTGCCTGGTTTGACGAATTCTTTCTGCAGGATCCGGAAGTCGCCGCTTTGATCCAAAAAGGCCGTAACTACTCGCTGGACGATCAGCGCTTCGCCATCATTCATCAGCGCAAACTACTGGCCAAAGTCCTCCCCGCGCACGCGGAGGCCGCGCAGGGGGGCGCCATTGAGATCTCTACTTCTCCCTTCTACCACCCGATTCTGCCGCTAGTTTGTGATACGAACGCCGGCGCCGTTTCCACTCCGAGACTCTCGTTGCCGCAGAATCGTTTTCGTCATCCCGAAGATGCTCGTGCGCAGCTTCACCGCGGCCTCGATTTGCACCAGCAGGTCTTCGGCGTCCGTCCTCGGGGGGTGTGGCCTTCCGAAGGCGGCGTTTCCGAAGAAGTTCTGGCCATCGCTCAGGACCTGGGTGTGAAGTGGATGGCCACCGATGAAGAAGTCCTCGGGCGAACCCTCGGCGTTTCTTTTACCCGCGAAGGCGATGGCCGTCTGCCTGCCGAGTCCGCCGCAAAGCTCTACACCATTCATCGTTACCAGGGCGCCCAGAGCGAGATGAACATGATTTTTCGCGATCACACCATTTCCGATCTGATCGGCTTTGTCTATTCCGGCATGCCTCCGCAGGAGGCAGCGACTCACCTCATGCGAAGCATTAAACAATCCGCGCAACCAATTCTTGACAAAGGAAAAGACGCGGTGCTGCCAATCATTCTCGACGGCGAGAATGCATGGGAATATTATCCCCAATCTGGCAGGGAATTCTTGCGCCGCTTTTACGACGCTCTACAGCACGAGCCCAGCGTCGAAGCCGTCACCGTATCCGAGGCGATTCAGAGACATAAAGATTTCGGCCAACTTTCCTCGCTCGTTCCCGGCTCCTGGATTCATGCCAATTTCAACGTTTGGATCGGCGCTGCCGAGGACAACCGCGCCTGGGATTACCTCCACCATGCCCGCAACTTTTATGACCAGGCGTCCGCCAGCGCGACCGAGCCGCAGCGCAAACTGGCCTTTGAAGAGATTTTGATTGCCGAAGGCAGCGATTGGAATTGGTGGTACGGACCAGAGCATCACTCCGCCAACGATCGCGACTTCGATGAACTCTACCGCAAACATCTGTCCAACGTTTATCAGGCCCTGGGCGCGCGCCCGCCCGATTATCTTGCGCAGCCGATTATGGCCGGCATAGCGCGGCCCGCGTTTCTTCATCAGAGTGCCTACATTCACCCCCGAATCACCGGCGACATGGTGCGTTACTTCGAATGGATGGGTGCCGCTGTCTACACCGCCGACCACCGCTCCGGCTCCATGCACGGCAAACAGTTCCTTCTGGACTCGGTTTATGCCGGGATCGACGAGAGCAACGTTTACGGACGCCTGGATTTTGCGGATGGCAAAGTTCCAGAAATGGATTTCGATCTGGTGGTCAATCTGGAATCCTGGAACGCTGACTCGGCTGAGCATGATGGGTCGCGTCCTCGACGCGCCTTACGGCTCGACGTCAGCGTGCAAAACGGTCAAATTCACGACTGGAAAGTTAGCCTCGACGAAAACCAGCTCCTCGCCACTTCGCCAGAGTCCACCTCCGTAGCAACGCTGGCGCTGGCCAAGAACTTTGAATTCAAATTGCCCCTCGATTGGCTCCAGGCTGAGAGGGCAAGCAAGCTGCGCCTGCGTTTCAGCCTGTGGCGCCAGGGATTACCAGTAGACGCCTTACCGCTCGAAGGATGGATAGAGCTACAACTCGTCAGCGAAGAGGAGCTGGCAGCAACGGCCTAGCCTGAGAACTGATATCGGCAAACCAAGATTTTTACTGTCCACCACCGCCAGCCGCCGTCATCGCCATCGGACGGCTCAACTCCATCACCAACTCCGTTCCCGCTGGCAGCACTGCGGATCGCCTCTTTCCCAGCCAATGCGCGACTGTTGCCGTGGCCGCAATCGTTCCTCCGATCAACATGCCCTTGCCGCCGCTGATGAGGCCTCCCACCAACATGCCGCCACCGGTGCCCAAGCCGATCTCGGTCAGGTCCTTGCCGTCGTGTCCGGCGCCCTTGAACTGACCTTCTTCGTCCACATCGGTTCCATTGCGCAGGCTGGTGTCGATCACTGGTGCGTTGAGCATGTAGCGCTCGCCGTTTGGCAGAATCACAGTCTCCGGGAAGAGTCCAATGGTGGGCTTGCCGGCAATACGCCGCGGCTCGTTCACTTTTGTGACTCGTCCTTCCACCGTAGCGCCGGTAGGAATCACGGTCTTGCCACCCAGAACGACAGCTTCTGTGACTCGACCCGTGAAGGGATCTCCGCCCTTGCTGGAAAATGTGGAAAGCGTTTTTTCCAATTTCACTTTGAGTACGGTGCCTGCGGGCAGCGAGGGGTTGGTCTCTGCCACCACGATGGTCGTAGCCAACAACACACAAAGCAGTGCAACAAGTCTCTTCATCTTGCCTCCTAAATTTTTTCGCCGATTCTGAACTCGAATGTAAAGCACTGACTGGATCGGAACAATGGCGGAAGCGATGCCTGAACCAGCAGAGATAAGGGCCTGATTTATAATCGCGAGCTTCGAGGTCAGCGATGGGGAAGATCTATAGTGGCATCGGTTATCTTACGGGGCGGCGGCTTACTTTCGATCCGGATTTGCCGTGCGTCCCGCTCGAGGACTCCAAGGCCACTCATTCAGAGAAGGATAAACAGCAATCAATGACTAATATCGGCGATATTCGCGCCCGCGAAGTGCTCGACTCGCGCGGCAATCCTACGGTCGAAGCTGAAGTACAGCTTACGAACGGTGCGGTTGGACGCGCCATTGTGCCCAGCGGCGCTTCTACGGGTGAACATGAAGCGGTCGAACTCCGCGATGGCGACAACCGGCGCTATTTCGGCAAGGGCGTGTTGAAGGCGGTAGAAAACGTGAACGGCGAGATTGCCAATGCTCTCGCCAACATGGACGCCTCGCAGCAGCGTGCCATTGATCAAAAGCTCATCGAACTGGACGGCACGGAAAATAAAGCCCGCCTCGGCGCAAACGCGATCCTCGCTGTTTCGATGGCAGTGTCCCGCGCGGCAGCCGCCGAGTATCAGCTCCCCCTTTATCGTTACCTGGGTGGTGAAGCGGTCAATTTGCTGCCCGTGCCTATGATGAACATCCTCAACGGCGGCGCGCACGCCGATAACAACGTGGACTTTCAGGAATTCATGGTGATGCCCGTGGGAGCGGAGTTGTTTTCGGACGCACTACGTTGGGGCGTTGAAGTCTTCCACACCCTCAAAGGCGTGCTCAAGAAACGTGGCTACAACACCGCGGTCGGCGACGAAGGCGGATTCGCACCGTCCGTGAAATCAAATGTTGAAGCCATTGAGTTAGTTGTGGAAGCGATCCAGCAAGCGGGCTACAAACCTGGCGACGAAATCGCAATTGCCCTGGACCCAGCCGCCAGCGAGCTTTATCAAGACGGCAAATATGTTTTCAAGAAATCCGACAAGTCGGCCAAGACTTCGGAAGAAATGGTCCGCTACTGGGCAAAGTGGGTGCGGGACTATCCGATTGTCTCCATCGAAGATGGTCTCGCCGAGGACGATTGGGACGGCTGGCAATTGCTGACCAAAGAACTCGGCGGCAAAATTCAGCTTGTAGGCGACGATTTGTTCGTCACCAATACCGAGCGGCTACAAGACGGAATCGACCGGGGC
>Ga0066710_100006397_pt1 | contig 10987 bp, 7 predicted proteins | sample GraSoiAngelo_159_FD_79666 | JGI IMG/M metagenome (GOLD analysis project Ga0066710, IMG submission 79666) | Grasslands soil microbial communities from the Angelo Coastal Reserve, California, USA - 14_1009_16_40cm | ecosystem: Environmental > Terrestrial > Soil > Grasslands | place: USA...
ATTCAAGTAGCCGAAGGTGGCATGGTTCAACAGTGTAGGGGAGAAAGTGTGCTCCCAATTAAAACGGGAGATGGGCGAATTCTGCGGTCGCGTAGGAGATTCGGTCGCAATCGCAATCGGAAGTGCGGTGGCCGTATTGTACCCGGTGAACTGCCGCCACCAGAAGAAATAGAAGTGGTCCTTATCGCCATATTGATGATCGATCCGCGTCATGTAAACGTTGGAGTTGCTGGTGAGCGTATCTGGCACGGCTTTGGGCAGGGTGTAATTGGAAGTGGGATTGGAATTCGTCGGCGTCGGCAAAGCCGCCATGTAGGCTGCCGCAATGGGGCTAATGCATCCTTGAGGAATCTGATTGCCCGGGAATTGCTGTCCAGGACCGACGCCTGCGGCCGCTTGACAGGACGCAGAAGCGTTACCAGGCATATAGATCGGGATCAGGAGGCCCGTTTTTGCATCCACCCAGTCAGAAAAATCACCGTTCCGCTCCAGAAGCGAAGGAATCGAGATGGTCGGAGTGTTAGAGCCGCCGGCCTGGTGATAAGACTCCCAGTTGAAATAGAGGAATGTCTTATGCTTTCCGCTATTAACCCACGGAAGTTTGGCTGGTCCGCCAAAGTTGGCTCCGAAATTGTGTTCATTGTCTGGAGGCCTGGGATTGCCATTAAAATTATTGGTCCAAGTATTTGCATTCAGCGCTGCGTTACGGGCATATTCGAACGCTGCCCCGTGAAATTGTGAAGTGCCGCCCTTGCTGACCATGGTGATCTGGCCGGAAGTCGACGACCCATATTGTGGATCGTAACTCGAAGTGAGCACCTTAACTTCCTGAACCATGTCGGGCGACATCTGGAAATCCTGATGGATTGAAACCATGCCGCTCTGGCTCATGAAGCCTTCCTGCATGGTTGCGCCATCCAGCAGAGCTTCGTCCCCTGATTCCTGCCCGCCGTTGATGCGCGCCTGGAAAGCCTGATTGCCGCCCCCCGTTGAAATTCCAGGAAGCAAAACAGCCAAAGCCGCAGACGAACGTGGCTTGCCCTCAATCGCGAGCGGCAGATCCTTGATGGTTTCCGGGTCGGCGCCTCCCTGTAAAGTTCCGTTGTCGTAGTTGATTGGGGAATTTTCACCCACAACCGTCACGGTTTCGTTCTGGGCGCCGATCTTAAGAACGGCATCGGCGTGCGCCGACTGATTGATGGTTACCACGATACCTTTTTGGACATAAGTTTGAAATCCGGGCTTGGAAACCTTTAAGTCGTAGGTACCTGGAGTCAGGTTGCGAAAGGTATACTCTCCGCGGTCGTTGGAGGTGAATTTGGCTTCGAATCCGGTGGCCGCGTTGGTTAGCGTCAGTTCAGCATCGGGCACGGCGGCGCCCGACGGATCTGTAACCGTTCCGCCCAGTCCGGCGTTACCAATTTGTGCGTGAGCCGAAATGGCGAAGGCGCACAGGCAAAGAATCAAAAGTAGACTGAAACCGAGAGCTTTCGATCGGGCGCTATTCGCGAACATGGTTTTCACCCCCACAGTTGAACTACGTCGCAAGACCCACATTGTCTAGATTCGTGTCCCTGTGTAAGCGTTGACGGACGCTTACCTGCCTAATGGTTTTGGATTATTCGCACTCAGCATTCCTGACTGTCAAGACTAAAATTTTCAAAGCTTCTGTTCAGTACAACTAAACGATCGCATGGATCGTAATGTAAACGATTACACATTTATGAAATTGTCCGGAAAAATACTCTGGTTAATTCAGCTTGTCAAGAACTTTCGTGATAAGAGATTGGCCCGCCTTCACGGAATCTTGCCATTCCTGGGTTTCTGCTTCGGGAATGCGGGAAGCTGGAGAACGTTGAGCAATTCGCCAGAAAAACAGGACCTTTCGGCGCGTTGTTCGTTCCTGGATCTAACCCCGGGGCATCTCGGCAGGCTTTCTGAACAGGTTCCCGACCGCAATCAGCCGGCAGTAATCGCGTACATTTTTAGACACTTTCTCGAGCTCTTCCTCGCGAACAAACATGGTGTCCTGCTGCGGCTCGCCTTCTCATTCAACGATACATCGCATTTGTACGCTGCAGCCTCCACCTTCAGCAGCAATTTCTTTTGCAACGTGCTTGGCTTGAATTTCGTCAATGTCCAGGACGGATACGCGCGCGCCATTGGCGGCGAATCTCTGGGCAAGCTGCAACCAATTCCAGAGCCGCCACCGGTAATGACCGCGATCTTATTGTCCAGCCGAAAATTTCTAGCCCTCTCGTCGGGAGATTTCAGAGTGACACGCCCCTCTTCCAGGGTATGAAATCGTCTTGCGCCAGCAACTCCGCTTTGGTGCGGATCTCTCCGCTTCCCACGTTGAGAGTAAAGTTGAGGATCGCCTCGCCCGTCTCTTCGATGCTTGCCTCCCCCGCAATAATGGCGCCGGTGTCGATGTCAATGATGTCCGGCATGCGTTTGGCTAATGCGGAATTCGAAGATATTTTGATCACAGGGGCGATCGGATTACCGGTCGGAGTTCCCAACCCCGTGGTGAACAGAATCACGTTTGCGCCCGCAGCAACCTGGGCGGTGACGCATTCAACGTCATTTCCTGGGGTACACAAGAGGTTCAATCCAGGCTCAGTAGCATATTCGGGGTAATCGAGCACCGAGGTCACGGGAGAAGTGCCCCCTTTTTTGGCAGCACCGGCCGACTTCATGGCGTCAGTGATCAACCCGTCGCGGATATTTCCGGGCGACGGATTCATCTCGAAACCCGAGCGGACTGCTTTGGCGCGGGCGGCGTAATCTCGCATCAATGTAACGAAGCGGTCCGACACTTCTTTTTGCACACAACGATTGATGAGCTCCTGCTCCACGCCGCAGAGCTCAGGAAATTCCGCGAGAATTCCTGTACCTCTGAGAGCTGCAATCAGATCAGCCGCGTGACCGATCGCGGGGTTGGCAGAAATACCCGAAAACCCATCTGACCCTCCGCACTTCAGACCGACGCACAGGTGAGAAATCGAAGCTGGCCGCCGTGTAGCCTTGTTAGCCTCCACCAGGCCCATGAACGTCTCTCGAATCGCCTGGGAAATCATGGCGGATTCCGACGCGCTTTGCTGTTGTTCGAAAATGAACAAGGGTTTTGCGAACTTCGGATCGCGACGCGCCAACTCTTCGCGGAGAATTGCGACTTGGGCATTCTGGCAGCCCAAACTGAGTACCGTGGCGCCGGCCACGTTAGGGTGATGCAAGTAGCCACTCAGCAGGCCGCAGAGATTTCTGGCATCCTCGCGGGTTCCGCCGCATCCGCCTTCATGGGTCAGGAACTTGATTCCGTCCACATTCGCAAACAGCTTTGGCAAACCCGTGGTGGAAGTCTTGTCTGCGAACGTGTGATTCTCGATATCGGATGTTTTTCCTTCACGATATAGTCTGGCCAGTTCCGCAACCTGCCGGCGATAAATCTGAGGCGCAGCAAAACCTAGTTCTTCTTCAAAAGCCTGCTTCAGAACTGCAAGGTTTCTGTTTTCGCAAAAGACAAGCGGAATGACGAGCCAGCAATTTCGCGTGCCAACCTGACCGTCCAGCCGGTGATATCCGAGAAATGTTCTTTGCTGCCATTTCGAAATATCAGGCGGACGCCACTGATGGGGTTCACGCTCTTCACCGAAGGATGCGACTTCGTGGCGAATATTACGAGTGGTGATCACTTCTCCCTGACGGATCGCCATGACGGCCTTTCCAACCAGAACTCCGTACATGAAAATCGGATCGCCGAGTGCGAAGTCGCGGAGGGCAAACTTATGTTTAGCCGGGACGTCAGTTAGCAGGACACATCGCTGGCCATCGAAGCTCACCGGATGACCTTTGGTCAAATCGGTTAGCGCGATCAAGACATTGTCTTTCGGATCGAGTTGCAGAACGGTGTTTCGCATTACGTCCATGCCAAGGCGGTGATCCAGCGAAGAGTGTTTCAATGGGCGTCACAAAACATAACGCACCTCACGATGACAATTGCGCCGACTTCGCCATCTCCAAAGTGACACGCTGCTTCTGCCGGTAGGCTGCATTCGCCATGTGCGCTGCGATGGCCGAGCGGTATCCGATATCCACGGATGCGTTCGGCGTTTTGCGACTGCGCATACAGTCAATCCAATTGGCCATGTGATTCTGATCGGGGCTTTGTGCAGTGAGCGCTGACCCACGCGCCCGGTTTGCTTTCTCGGGAAAGTAACGAATGCTTTCTTCAGAGTTGTCGCGGACCATATCGTTGGCTCCTGCGGCATGCTCGATCGTGCCGTCGCTTCCCAGGAAACGCTCGCCCAACCCGTAACGGCTATTGCTGAAGGTGGATTGCCACGTAACCACAGTGTCGTTGGGGAAATCCAGCGTGACCGCAATCGTATCCGGCACTTCGCGGCCATCCTTTTCTGAGAATATTCCGCCTGACATATAAGCGGAGTCGGGCAAGGGGAGATCGAGCGCCGTCATAATCCACGCAATTTGGTGAACCATGTTTTCGGTTACGTTGCCACCGGAGAATTCCCAGAATAAGCGCCAGTTGATCAACTTGTAGGGATCGAAGGGGCGTTCTGGACGTCCATTAAGAAATGCGGCCCAGTTCACATTTTGTGGAGTACAGTCCGCTGGCACTGGGCGCACCCATTGGCCTTTTCCATGAGGAGTGTTGCGGCTCATCCATGACTCCACCTGCGTGACCTTTCCCACCAATCCGTCTTTAATCCACTTTTTCGCATCCGCCAGCGCGCCGGAACTTTCATGCTGCAATCCGATCTGGATGACCCGATCAGATTTCTTTGCCGCTTCCAGGCATTGATCAGCCTCAGGAATAGACCACGTCATGGTTTTTTCCGCATACAGATCTCTGCCGGCAGCAAGCGTATCCATAAAATGCCGCGCATGAATATGCAAGGGGCTGGCAACAATGACGCCGTCGATATCTTTCATGTCAAGCAAGCGACGATGATCGTCCAGCGTCTGAATACCTGGTGCCGCTTTCTTTGCTTCTTCGCGACGACGACTGTAGATATCGGCAATTGCTACCAGTTGAACATCGCGCAGTTCTAGAACTTGTTTCAATAGTTCCTGCCCACGCCCGCCCACGCCAATCATCCCTACGCGCACGCGATCATTCGCACCGAGTACCCGCTCCGGCGGATACGCCAGAAACGCCGCAGTGCCCAAAACGCTCTGTTTTACGAAGTCACGCCGCGTCTTCTTCTTCGCCATTTTTTATGCACCTCGCATGGTCGAATGGTGATTCGGTGCAGCCGAATGCATGCCTTGTTTTGAACCAGCATCCCGGAGATATTGGGTAACGACCCGAGCAAAATCTGGAAATGCGATTTCGGGCTCCTCGATGTCAGAATGCCAAACCTTTTCCCATTCAAATGAGTAATAACCCTTGTAGCCGATTTTCACCAGCGCCTGGACTTGCTGTTTCACCGGAACCTGCCCACGACCTGTGAGCACATAGTGAACATCGTTGCCCTCTTTACGAGAATCCTTGAGGTGGGTGTGATGAATGTATTTTCCAAGCTGACCTACAGTAAACGACGGGTCCTCTTTGCCGTCGACATAAGTATGATGTGCGTCCCAAAGCAGTCCAACGTGCTTCGAATTAGCTTGCTCCAGAATTGTGCGTAATGTCGGTGAATCGGTAAAGTCGCCGTGCGACTCGATCAGAACTGTGACATGTTTTGGACCAGCGTAATCACCAAGCTCACGCAGAGATTTTGCAACCTTTTGGAGGGCCTGATCCCGGGGACCAACAATTTTGTTTCCGAAAACCCGTACATAAGGAACTCCTAGCGCGTGCGCCAGATCAATGAACCGGCGGGCGTCGGCCAATTGCTCCTTGTGCTTCTTAGGATCGGTATCGTGCATATTGGCCGAGCTGCTCACGCATGAGATATGCAGGCCATGGGCGGCAACCTCTTTCTTCGACTCGGCGACACGTCCGGGACCGAACTCAGGACGCGCAGGCAGATCCATGGTTCCTTGCAATCCGCGTAGCTCAATCGCACCGAAGCCATGTTGCTGCGCAAAAGTGAGAATTTTGGCCCACTCCCAGCCCGGACAGCCAAGAGTCGAAAAGCCAATCGGCAATGACTTGCTTGCGGCCGCCGAGCCAAAAATGGGCCAGGCTGCCGCGACCATAGCTGAATTCTGGATGAACTGACGTCGAGTTAAATGCGTCATGACCGATCACCAGTTCCACATAGTTCCATCGAGCTTGCGGTTGACGGGCAAATAAGCGCGCTCATAAGGAAACTTGGCCGCTAACTTATCATCAAAATCCACTCCGTGCCCTGGCTTGTCCCCAGGATACAAATAGCCGCCCTTGAAATGATACGTATGCGGGAAGACGTCGTCCGTTTCTTTGGAATGCCGCATGTATTCCTGGATTCCAAAATTGCTCACAGAAATGTCGAAGTGCAAGGCCGCGCCCATAGTCACCGGCGAAAGGTCGGTTGCACCATGACTTCCAGTGCGCACGTGATACATATCTGCAAAAGCTGCGATTTTCTTCAGCGGCGTGATACCGCCACCGCGGACCACGGTCATCCGCAAATAATCGATCAACTGCTCGGTAATTAAAACATTAGCATCCCACACTGTATCGAAGATTTCACCGACCGCTAAAGGCGTGGTGGTGTGTTGGCGAATGATGCGAAATCCCTGCTGCAGTTCCGCCGCTACGGGATCCTCCAACCAGAAAAGGCGGTACGGCTCCAGTTCCTTACCCAACCGGGCGGCCTCGATTGGGGTCAATCGATGGTGCGAGTCGTGCAGCAAGTGGATTTCATCGCCAAACTTTGCCCGAAGAGCCTTGAACAATTTCGGGACCTGCATCAGGTATTTTTCCGTGGACCATACATTCTCAGGAGGCAATCCTTTTGCAGCCGGTTCGTAGAACATCTTGTCGTCGGACACGCCGTAGGTTGTGGGCAGGCCAGGGACTCCCGACTGTGCGCGGACTGCGAGATATCCCTGCTCAATATACTTAGCGACTTCATCAACCGTTTCTTCGATATCGCGGCCGTTGGCATGGCCGTAGACCATGACGCCAGTGCGGCTCTTGCCGCCTAACAGATTGTATAAGGGCGTATTTAATGCCTTGCCCTTGATGTCCCACAGCGCCATATCCACCGCGCCGATCGCGCTCATAGTGACCGGCCCTTTGCGCCAGTAAGCTCCACGATAGAGGTATTGCCACAGGTCTTCGGTCTGAAATGGATCTCGTCCGATGATGCAAGGGATCACATGGTCAGTGAGATAACTGGCTACCGCGAGCTCGCGGCCATTTAAGGTGCAATCTCCGAGGCCGTAGATTCCTTCATCGGTGTAAATCTTCAGCGTGACAAAATTTCTTCCTGGCGAGCAGACGAAGACCTTTGCATCCTTAATCTTCATCTACTCGCCTCCTTGATCACCCCAACGAGGATTCGCTTCAACGACAAATCTCCGAATGGATCAGTGCGCGAGGATTTACAGTGCCCCAGCTTTTTGCAGCGCGTCTTTCATTCCCTTCCAGCTTTCTATAGTGGACGCTTCCGGCGTACCGGCACCCCGCCAGTGGGTCTCCAGGCTTACAGCGTGGTGATAGGCGTCGCGCTTGAGCGCCTTGAACTGCCCGATCCAGTCGATAATTCCTCGCCCAATGGCTGCCCAGTCATAGCCATCCGCCTTCTTCACCACATCTTTGCAGTGGCAATGACCAATGCGATCCTTCGGCAGGAGATTGTAACCCTCGGGATAAGGATTTTCGCCATGAGCCGCGGCGTTTCCGGGATCCCAGTTCAACATGAAATACCGTGATTTCACCGCATCCAGCACTCGTGCTGCTTCAGCTCCGGTCGCTGTGTTGCACGCATGCTCATTTTCCAAAACCAACGTCACGCCTTTCTTGCCAGCTTTGTTAGCGGCATCCTGCAACTTTTCGTTGATGGCGGCACGGTATGGTTTTTGATCGTCCAGTCTCCAGAAATCGAAGCAACGAACACGATCGGTCCCCAAGGTTTTAGCCAACTCGATGCCGCGATCGAGCACCTCACCTTGCTGATCAAATGTGAAGTCAGCATTGAACTGATCGCGTTTCGGGCTGAACTTCGACTTTGGAGCACCAGGCCAATCCACTTTAAACAATGGACTCGCTATATCTGTGACCTGTAATTTGTTCTTTTTCAGTGTGCGGCTTGCTTCCGCGATTTCGCTTGAATCTAGCCTGAGTACGTTCTTGTCCCACAGGCTGCGCAGTTCGATCCACCTCATGCCGAGTTTTTGTGAGGCGACTTCGCACGCATGGCCAAAGTCCTGCGCAATCTCGTCATTGATCACAGCAATTCGGAATGGTGATTTTGCGATATCCGGCGATTTAGGCATTTCCAGAGCCGGGAGTTTCACAGCGGCCGCCAGTGCAGCAGTCTTAGCGAGAAATTCACGACGCGAACCCCAAAACGGCATTCAGACTCCTGCCTCGCAAGGGAACTTGTAACTATACGATGCACACGTCAGAGTAGCTTCTGGTCCGCCTTGTCAAATTGCGTATCCGGCAGTGGCTTGCTGTTATGAACGCTAAAATTCTCCACATTCTTGAGAACGAAGGTTGGAACTTCGGGTGCCTGCGCGACCTTGATGTGAGTAAAGTCCGCTCCCTGGACATCCTCGAGCGAAAATCCCGGCCTGAGATCTTGCTCCATAGGCTTCACTTCGATGTCGTGCATCTCGATACTCTTCACGTGGCGAATGTAAAAGGCGTGAACCGGCATGGCTCCGAATCGACTAGGTTCAGGATAAACATCCTCCAGTTCCGGTGGTCGGATCGCAGCGTCCTCTTTTCTGCCGCCACCCTGATGAAGGACATAAATGTCGCTCAACTTCACATCTTCGATGGAATGCCCGGGAATACCAGTGATGATCGCAGCCTGCCGCGAAGCGCAATTCGATACGATGACATTGCTGATCCTCACACGACGCAATTCGCCAATGGGTGTCCCTTGAGGACCACGCATGCGCCTGCCTAGCCGGAGAAACATTGGCACGTCCGTAATATCCCGCATGGTGATGTTGCTAATTGACACATCTTCGAGGTGTGCGCCGTCCACCGCCTCGAGAGCCAAGCCGCGGCAATCTTCGACTACACAATTGGAAACAGTAATATTCCGGAAACCACCGTTGCTCTCAGTCCCAAACTTGATGCGCCCGTTGCGCGGGGCCTCGCCAATGCGTTTATAGGTCGCGTCGAGCATCGTGCCTTCCTCGTATCCACCAGTAACGTAACAGTTACATATCGTGACGTGGTCGGTGGACCGCGCTAAGCCCAGTCCATAGGAACTCTTCAGACAAATTCCGTCGTCCCACGGTGAGTTGATGCTGCAATTTGAAATCCGCACATTGCGACAACAGTCGACATCGATGGCATCGCGATTTGTATCGATCCTAAGATTGTCGATGGTGAGATTGTCCACGCCGGTCGCGAGAATGGCGAAATGCCCACCGTGCAGGATCGAAACGTCGCGAAGAGTAACGTTGCGACAATTCTTGAGGCTAATAGATTTGTTGCCGACACCAGCGGCGAGGGCGGTGTCTCCTTCACCTCTGCTCAAGCCCTTTCCCCAAATCAGTCCCGGCCCAAGGATAGACAGATTTTCGATACCCTCTCCCCAGAGTAGGCTATTGCGCCAATGGCTATGGCCGAAGTCCTGAAACTTGTCCCAGGAGTTTGGCTCCGGTGGATCGTACCCGCCACCGCCGCCTTGCGCGGGCGAAGCGGCCACAATGGTAGCTCCGGGATCGAGCAACAAGACAATATTGCTCTTGAGATGGACTGAGTAGCACAAATACGCGCCCGCTGAGAACCGAACAATGCCGCCACCGGCAGCCGCCGCCACTTCAATTGCTTTGTTGACCGCCGGCGTATCGAGCGTCTTACCATCCCCCTTGGCGCCGAATACTCTCACATGGTAATGACCGGCGGCCGCCGGCGCGTGGTTTCCTTCCGCGCCCGCCAAAGACGCAGGTGCGCCTAGCCCGACAATCCCCGCTCCTGTCATCTTCAGGAAATTTCGTCGTGCCACATCCTCAGTGAACATTGGTTCATCTCCGATTCACTTGTTCCCGGTCCCGCGATGTTGTCAGCGTCAAGCTTTAGCGTAGAAATCCCACGCGCAAGCCATCACGCAAAGCAACAGAACATGGACCAGCATTGGCCCGCAGACTATAGAAACCGGCTCGCCAGTGTGTCAAACCACAAAAAGTAAAGTCGAAATTCAGTCAGGCTCAATTGAACATGCCGCGGTCCAGCGGTGCATTATCATGATTCCATCAAAGTATGGCAATCCACATCGGTCTGATTGGTGGCGGAAATATCACGGAGACACACGCCCGCGCGGCGCGTGCGATTCCGGGCGTCGAGATTGCCGCAATTTACGGTACAAATGCGGAGAAGGTGGATCGCCTCTGCAAGGAATACAGAGGAACGCGGTATGAGAACTTCGACAAATTCCTCGCGCACCGCCCGATGGACCTGGTTGCAATAGGAAGTCCGTCCGGTCTGCACGCGACTCAGGGTATTGCGGCGGCCCAACGCGGTCTGCATGTGTTGACCGAAAAGCCGATCGACATCAGCACCGAACGCGCTGATGCGCTGATCGAGGCGGCAGACCGCAACCGCGTAAAACTTGGGTTGATTTTTCAAGACCGGCTAAAACCGGACATCTGCAGACTCAAACAGTGGGTTGCGGGTGGCGTGATTGGCAAGCCCATGCTCGCGGATGCGCACGTGAAATGGTATCGGCCTCCTGACTATTACAGCAATTCGAGGTGGCGCGGAACATTGTCGCTCGATGGCGGCGGTGCACTGATAAACCAGGGCGTCCATACCGTTGATTTGCTGCTTTGGCTGTTCGGCGACGTCACTCGTGTCCAGGCGCGCACCTCCACGGCGCTGCATGCGATTGAGGCTGAAGACACTGCTGTC
>Ga0066710_100006398_pt1 | contig 10987 bp, 8 predicted proteins | sample GraSoiAngelo_159_FD_79666 | JGI IMG/M metagenome (GOLD analysis project Ga0066710, IMG submission 79666) | Grasslands soil microbial communities from the Angelo Coastal Reserve, California, USA - 14_1009_16_40cm | ecosystem: Environmental > Terrestrial > Soil > Grasslands | place: USA...
CCGGTCCGAGGGTCGGGCTTGCCGATGTAGCCTTTCTGGTTGGCCGTGAACCAGACGTTGCCGCTCGCGTCCTCGACCAGACCGTGCGGGCCAGACTGCGGGGTCTTGAGGGCGTACTCCTTCATCGCGCCCGTCTTCGGGTCGAGCCGGCCGAGGACGTTGGCAAACATGCCCGTCCACCAGATGGCCCCGTCGCGCGTCGCGAGCGGGTCGTGAGGACGGGATCCGAGTGAGGGGACCATCCATTCCTTGATTGAGACCGCCGCGTTGCCGGGAATGACGACGGCCGGAGGACGCGGCTTCTCCGGAAAGTGCTGCGCGAGGTAGTCGGTGACCAGACGAGACTGATCCTGCGGCAACGCCACCATCGAGCCGAGAAGGTTCGTCCAGCCTTCCCGCGTGTAGCCGCCAGAGTTGGTCAGCTGGGTGAGCGCGTGACATCTCACGCACACCACCTCGACGACCTCTTTCCCGGCGCCGTCGGGCAACACGACGGACTGGCCCCGCTGTGCCCGTACGAGCACCGGCTGAAGGCTGACGAGCAACGCCCCGGTCAACGCCAACGCCGTCAACGACAACCACATCCGCATGACGCCTCCTCGTATTACGCACACCGGACTCAAAGTGTAATACCCGGGGGCCGTCCTGCGCCGATTGAAGTACACTCCTTCGTCCACGGTTGGCGGGCATCCACAGGAGAGAGGCGATGGTCAGAATGAAGCTGGTCGGAATCGGCGCGGCAGCGGCTGTTTCGTTTGCCGGCCTGATAGGCGTCAGCGCTCAACAGGCGGGATTCAAACGGACTGTACTTCAGCAAGGCGACCTTTCGGCGCCCGGGCGCGAGGCAGTGATGGCGGTGGCCGAACTGCAGCCGGGTGGCGCGTCGGGCCGACATACCCACCCTGGAGAAGAGATCGCCTATGTCCTCACGGGACCGGTGGTCATCGAGTTCGACGGCAAGCCATCCAAGACGCTCCAAACCGGTGAGTCGTTCCTGATCCCGGCTGGCACCGTGCACAACGCCAAGAACATGGGTGGTGCGGTGGCCAAGGTTGTCGCCACGTATGTGGTCGAGAAGGGCAAGCCGGTCGCGACGCCTGCCCCGTAGTCGCGTGGCGTACTACCACCCGCAGTTCGTTCACTTCGCCATCGCCTTGCTGGCAGCCGGCGTGGTTTTCCGCCTGGTCTCGCTGCTGGGGAGGCCCGCCTTCGTGGGACCCGCGGCGGCTGTCCTCATTCTGGCCGGCACCGGCGCCGCGGCGCTCTGTGTTCAATCGGGTACTGCCGCGCACGGTCCCGTCGAGCGGACGCCAGGCTTGCGCGCGGCGGTGACCGAGCACGAGAAGTGGGGCATCCGTACGCGTAATGTGTTTTACGGCGTCTCGATCATCGAGCTGATTGCGCTCGTGCTGTGGCGCTCGCCGCAACGTCGCGTGGCCCACGCGGCGTCGACGGTGGTCGGGCTCGTCGGGTTGTTTGCCCTGTATGAAGCTGGCTCGCACGGAGGCACTCTCGTATATGCCTACGCGGGCGGCGTTGGGATCCGCAGCGGTGACCCGACCGATGTCGATCGGCTGCTCCTGACCGGTCTGTATCAGGAAGCTCTGAGCGAACGGAAGGCGGGACGGCCCGACGAGGCCGCGCGGCTGTTGAGCCTGGCGGCCGAGCGCCACCCAGACGACGTCGAAGTGCAGCTGGCGGCGGCCGAATCGATGCTCCTCGATCGGAAGGACGCGCGCGCGGCGATCGATGAACTCCAGAAGATCTCCCCGCCGCAGAGCAACCGTCCGCTGCGTATCCGGCACGGCCTGCTGACGGCGGACGCGCTCGAAGCCGCTGGTCAACGGGACGGCGCAGCGGCCGTCGTGCAAGGCCTGGTGACGGCCTATCCCGACGTGCCACGACTCAAGCAGCGCCTGGCGGCCTTGAAGTAGGCACCGATCATGATTGGGGGGCTGATGATGATCAGGTCCACGTGGCTGGTCTCCCTCGCTGCGGCGGCGTGTCTCGGCACGACGGCCCTCACACAAGCACCTGACGCACCCCGAAACGACCTGCCGCAGCCCTATCGCACGACTCGCGACTGGGGACAGCTCCCGTCAGGCGTGAAGTGGGCTGCGGTGACGGCGGTTGAGCCGTCCGCCGACGGGACGATCTACGTCGTGCACCGGTGCTTTGCGAACTCCTGCGCCGGCCGCAAAGAAGCGCCGATTCTGAAGTACGACGCCAGCGGGCGGCTGCTCAAGACGTGGGGTAAGGGGATGTTCATCTTTCCGCACGGCGCCACCGTCGATCGGGACGGCAACCTCTGGGTGACCGACGCGCGCGGGGAGAACGGCAAGGGGCATCAGGTCTTCAAGTTCAACCCGGAGGGTCAGGTGCTGCTGACGCTCGGGAAGGCCGGTGTTTCCGGGTCGGGACCTGATCTCTTCGATCAACCGACCGATGTTGTCGTGTCGCCGACCACGGGCGACATCTTCGTCACCGACAGCCATCGCAACGGCAGGAACAACCGCGTCGTCAAGTTTGCCAAGGACGGTCGGTTCATCAAGGAGTGGGGACGCAAAGGCACGGGCCCCGGCGAGATCAGCGAGCCGCATACGATCGCCATGGACTCACGGGGCCGCCTCTTTGTCGGAGACCGCGAGAACAACCGGATCCAGATCTTCGATCAAGACGGGCGTTTCATGGACCAGTGGCGTCAATTCGGCCGACCGAGCGGCATCTTCATCACCGCCGACGACACGCTGTACGTCACCGACTCGGAATCCGGCCCCGACACCGGCGCACACGAGCTGCCCGGCATCAAGAAGGGCATTCGGATCGGCAGCGCCCGCGACGGCAAGGTCACGGCGTTCATCGAGGACATGGAATCCACCACTGGGGAACATTCGGGGGCCGAAGGCGTCGGCGTCGATGCGCAGGGCAACGTCTACGGCGCCGTGGTCCGGCGCCAGATGCTCGAACGTCACGTCCGCAGGTAAGCGGGAGCGCAGGTGCGAAGTGACCCGACGCAAAATGTTCGGCGTTGACACGCGGCTCGCGAGCGCGTTCGTCGTGCTCGTCGTCTTGACGCCTGGACCCCTTCTTGCCCAGCCGAGAACGGTGCAAGACGGTGTGTACAGCGAAGGACAGGCGGGCCGCGGTCAGGGCGTGTACAAGGCGCGGTGCGCGACCTGCCACGGTGCGTCGCTGGCGGGCGGGCTTGCGCCTCCTCTGTCGGGGGACGAATTCACGAGCAGATGGAATGCGCAGCCCCTCGCCGAGCTGGCGGGAAAGATACGGAACACGATGCCCGCCAACGCTGTCGGTTCGCTCACGCCGGAGCAGACGGCCGACGTGACGGCGTACATTCTCCAGGTTGGCAAATTCCCCCCCGGGCGCGGCGACCTGCCGACCGACGAAGCGGGCCTCAAGCAAATCGGCTGGCCACCGCGAGGCCGGCCCGCGGCGACGCCAGCCGCGAGCGCCCCGCTGGCGGCATTTTCCCCTCCCCTTGGCAACCTCGCTCAGGTGATGCGCGGCATCCTGTTTCCGAGCTCGAACTTGATCTTCAACGTCCAGAGTTGGGATCCCGCCACGCTCAAGCCGCCCCCGGCCGGGTCGGGTGGAAACGCCGGGTTTTCGTGGGTTGACTGGGGAGCGGGCATCTACAAGGGCTGGGAACTGGTGGACTACGCCGCTGTCGCACTGGCCGAGTCCGCGCCGCTGATGCTGACTCCCGGCCGTCGCTGCGAGAACGGCAGGGCCGTCCCGGTCGAGCGTCCCGACTGGATCAAGTTCAGCGAGGAGCTGGCCGTGGCGGGGCGTGCCGCGTACAAAGCGTCGCAGGCAAGAAACCAGGACCTGGTCAGTGAAGTCACCGAACAGGTGTCGAATGCCTGCCTCCACTGTCACGAGGTCTATCGCGACAAGCCAGGCGGGACGGCAGCCGACCCGTCCAACAAAGCGGCACGCTGCGTGCCATAGCGCGCTACTTGAGGGCCTGACGGCCCTCGGGGTCGGGCCGGATGATGACGTAGGTAATATCGCCGTCCAATTGACTCCACCAGTGGGGCGTCCCGGCGGGGATGATGACGATGTCGCCTTTGGTCACGCGACGGCTGACGCCCCCCTCGATGCGTGAGCCTCTCACCGTGCGCCCCACACCTCCCACCGTGCCCTTGTCGGGATCCACGAGCGAGCCTCCCGTCACGAGTGTCCCGGCACCCTCGATCATCTGATAGACCTCCGTCACGCGCGTCTCGTGGAGCACGGCATCCTGCTTCACCGACTTGGGTCGGAACACACCGTACACGCCGACCTTGTAGCCGCCGACGTCCACGACGCGAATCGGGCGGTCGCTGACCGCATTGGGCGGCAGCTGCTTCACGAAGGCCTGCACGTCGGCCGCCGTGATGTCGGTGGCGGGAAGCGGCGGTTGAGCGGAGGACGGCAACGGAAAGAGCGCGACCAGCAGCACGAACAAGCCCTTCCTCATCGGTCCCTCCTTGCGCTCCGTGAACGAGAGTGCTCGACATAGCCGACACCGCGCACGACAGGTTGTCAAGTGCTAAGCTTGGGGCCTCTGCTCGCGGCAGGCGAGCGCTTTCAACTGGAGGTCGCTCTGTGAAACCTCTCGCTGCCTCGATTGCCGGTGTCGTGTTTTGTGTCGTCACCATGGCTGCCCAGAATCCGCCGTCGCGCCCGTTGCCGGGCGACCGTCCCGCGGCCAATCGCCACTCCACGCGTTCGGTAGTGATGGGACGAGGTGGCATGATCGCCACCAGTCAGCCTCTCGCCTCGGCGGCCGGCCTTCGGGTACTCCAACAGGGCGGCAGCGCGGTGGATGCCGCGGTCACGGCAGCGGCCGTGCTCGCCGTCGTCGAGCCGAGCATGAACGGCATCGGCGGTGACTTGTTCGCACTCGTCTACGACGGGAAGCAGCGGACGCTTCGAGGCCTGAACGGCAGCGGGCGCTCCGGTCGGGCGGCTACACCGGCAGCCTTCTCGGCGCGAAGCCTGACGAGGATGCCGGCCTCCGGCGTGTACTCGGTGACGGTGCCTGGAGTCGTTGACGGCTGGGCAACGCTCCTCAAGACGTACGGGACATTCACCCTGGCGCAGGCGCTCGCCCCCGCCATCGACTACGCCAGGCGCGGGTACGCGGTTTCCGAGATCATCAGCGGACAGTGGGTGGCCAGCGAGCAGAAGCTCGCGGCCGATCCGGCCGCCGCCGCCACGTTTCTTCCCCATGGACACGCACCGCTCCCTGGAGAGGTGTTCGCGAACCCCAACCTGGCGACGACCCTGTCGGCAATCGCCAGCGGCGGCAGAGACGCTTTCTACAAGGGGCCGATCGCCGAGGCGATAGCCGCCGACATGAAGCGCCGCGACGGGTTGCTCGATGCGCGCGATTTCGCCGAACACCACTCTGACTGGGTCGAGCCCATCTCGACCACCTATCGGGGCTACCAGGTGTACGAGCTTCCGCCGAACACCCAGGGGTTCGTCGCCCTCGAGATGCTTAACATCCTCGAAGGCTTCGACCTCAAAGCCTTCGGCCACAACTCGGCCGAGTACCTCCATGCGTTGACGGAGGCCAAACGGATTGCCTTTGCCGATCGGGCCGCGTTCCTCGCCGATCCCCGCCTGGTTCCAGCGCCAACCCTGGGCACGCTCATCTCGAAGGAGTACGCGGCGCTCCGACGCAAGGAAATCAACCCCGCGCGCACAGCGCCGTTCTATCCTCCCGCCGACCTTCCGGCGACGCGCTCGAACTCGAAGCCGTCGGCCGAAGCGAGTCTGACTGGACGCGACCGGGGCGACACGATCTATCTGACCGTCGCCGACGGCGCCGGCAACGTCGTGTCGCTGATCCAATCGCTCTTCAGCGACTTCGGCGCCGGAATTGTCGCGGGAGAGACCGGCGTGGTGCTTCACAACCGCGGGGCGCTGTTCAACCTGACCCCCGGGCATCCCGATCAGATTGCGCCGGAAAAGAGGCCGCTGCACACACTGGTTCCCGCCTTCGTGATGAAGGACGGCACGCCGTGGTTGTCGTTCGGCGTCATGGGGGGCGACCATCAGGCTCAGGGTCACGTGCAGGTGCTCGTCAACCTGATCGACTTCGGCATGAACATTCAGGAAGCCGGCGAAGCTGCACGCGTCAACCACGGGAACAACGGACTGCAGGTTGAAAGTGCAGTGCCGCAGACGGTGCGCTCAGCTCTTGCCTCGCGCGGGCATCAGGTCAGCGAGAGCGTCGGTTCGTTCGGCGGGTTCCAGGGAATCCTGATTGACCCTCGAACGGGCGTCCTGATGGGGGGATCTGATCCAAGGAAGGACGGCTTGGCGATTGGATTCTGATCGCGCCGGCGACCTGCTCGCTTGCGCAGAGTTACTCGCCTTGCCGATCGCCGCCGTTCAGGCGGGTGCGGAGAGCTGATACGAGCACGGCGCCGGACGCAATCTCCCGTTGAACAAACGCCGAGGTCCTGAGGACCGGCCCGACGACATACTGATCCACGGGGACCTGCAACTGCACCGGTCCAAAATTGTGCACCGCCGTGACGGCGCCTGCCAGCATCGCCAGGTGAATTATTCGTCGAAGATCCATGAGGGCGTACCCGATTTCTCTCACAGCGCGGAGGTGTAAGCAGCCCTCGTGCCGCGATTCTTGCGCACGGCTGCGTGTTTCACACCGACGCCGGTGGCTCGATTCTGCACACGGACATCGAAATTGTTGGCTCCGTGTAACTGGGCGATTTGTCGCCGCGCGACGTTTGCACATTCTTTCCCAGGAGTGCCACTAATCTCTGACGGACATCACAGTTGGCTGGATGCTTGACCGATCTGAGCACTCTGGTGCAATCGTAACGAGACTGGATCGTCATCTGCACACAATGAAGGATTTGCATCAGCTCGGCAGTAACAGTTACACATCCGGAGATACGAAACCCTACAGCCACCGCGGGCCTTCGAAATCCTCGACACTCGAAATTCGGCCGCATCGGGCGCCAACGCCCACCCTCTCACCCTCTCCCGCCCGCCATCTACTGGCACGTCGGTTGCCCCAGTAACGATAATTGCGCTTAGTACTCACTTTTGTAGGGGTTCTCGGTACCGGAATGGTGCTAACGACCGCCTTTGCAGGCCCGCGCGGAACCGCGAAACCCGCACCTGGCGGTCATCGTAACAAGCCGCTCGCCAACATCGCCCAGAAGATTCAGTCCAAACCCGCGCTCGCTGCGCGTATAAAGCCGCTCATGCCGCCCGGAATGACGATGGAGGACGCCTCGGCGGGGTTTGCCGATGAAGCACACTTCATCACAGCCTTGCATGTCGCCAGAAACCTCGACGTTCCTTTCGCGGAGCTGAAGACCGAAGTCACGTCGTCGGAAGGCGACGCCCTGGCCCGCGCGGTGAGAGCGCTCAAGCCTACTGAGAACCACGGGGTCGCCGTTACGCTGGCTGAGCGCCAGACGCGGCACGACCTGAACCTGGCAGAGCAGCCGGAGCTCCCGCCCGACACCGACGCGAAAACTAACCCCTCCTTCTCAGCTGTTGGAGCACCCTCGATCGGCCGATAGCCAACGTTGAGAGGCTTCCCACTCCATGCTGCCGCAGGGTATAGAGCCGGCGGTCGAGGCCGCGCTTCTGCGCGGCGTGCTCGACAACCCAACAATCTGCCTGCTACGCCTCGGAACCGACGGCGTCGTCCTGGCTGCAAACGAAGCCACCTCCTCGCTTGTCGTGGCCGCCAGCCCGGGTGAGATGCTCGGAAAGCCGTTCACCGCCTGGATTGCTCCTGAACGTCACGCCGAGTGGCACACGTTTCTGCTGCAGGTCTCAGCGGGCCGCCCGGCGTCGCTTCATTGCGATCTGATCACCGCGACCGGATCGCGGCGAGCCGCCCTGCTGCACGGCGTACCGGTTGAAGACGCACCGGACGGCATCAAGTCGATTGCCATCGCGGCCCTCGACAGCGTGGAGTCGGGCGCAGGCTCGTACGTTCCCGACTTTGTCGTCGGGCGCGACAACTTGTCGAACGGCGTGCTGGCACGGACGGCCAACGCGATCGCCCAGGCGTCCGAACGGCAACGCCTCGAAGGCAAGGTGCACGAGCTCGAAGGTCGCCTCCGGGATCTCACGACCGAGTACGAGGAGGTGCGTCGCCATTCCGGATCGGCGTCCGATGGCACCGACTACGACGAGCGCAGCGCCGAGGAGTTGTTCGACGAGCAGCAGATTATCCTCGCCGTTCGCGAAACGTCCATCTGGCACCAGCTCGAGGTCTCCATCGGCGAGCGCGAGATCCTCCTTTCACAGCTCGAACGCGATCTCAACCTCACCAGGACCGAACTGCAGCGGGCGCACTCGGAAAGCCAGCGCATGGCCGCCGAGTGGCGGGCCGACCGCGAACGGCTCGAAGGGATGGTCGCCGGCCAACCCACACCGGCGGCCGCTATGTTGGCCCTCCCCCAGCCTTACGACGAATACCGTGTTCCGCCCGTCCATGTCGAGCTCGAGCGAGAAGCGGCACGCGCCCAGCTCGAGCAGGCTCTTGCCGATCGGGAGCACCTCCAAGCGACCGTCAGATCCCTCGAGAACCGCGAGCGGGATCTCATCACGAAGCACGCTCTCGAGCTCGGCGGCCTGGAAGAACGTCTCGAGACAATGCTCGCGCAGAATGAGGCGAAACCCTATTCGCCACCCGAGGGCGACCCATCGATCTGGTCCACGCCCGACTACCCTGCCGAGAACTCATTTGCAGCCGAGCACGTGCGGCGGCTCGAACGCGACCTCGAGGAGACTCGAGCGGCGCTTGCCCAAGCTCGAACCGACGGGGAGCGGCTGGAACAAACCCTGCAGGAAGCCGCCAACCGGCCGCAAGTTGAAGCCGACACCGCTCCGCTCCGCGCGGAGCTCAACGCCATGCGGGCCGATCGCGACCGCCTCGCCGCCTCGCTCCTGGATGCCGACGAAAATCAGCTGCGCCTGATTGCGGCGCACGCGGCGGCCCGGGCGAAGCTGGAAGACGCGATCGACGAACGCGGTCGTCAGCTGCACGAGCTCGAAGCCGAGATCGCCCTCACACGCGACGAGGCCGAGCAGTCGCAGTCCCGATTCGCCCAGACTCAGAGAGACCTCGAGCAGACCCGCGCACGATTCGAACACGCGCAAGCCCAGGTCGACGAGTCGCGGCCGCGCTTCGAACAGGCGTTGACCGACCTCGAACAGACTCTTTCGAAGTTCGACGAGTCTCGGAGCGAGCTCGCGCAGACACGCTCACGATTCGAGCAGTCTCAAACCGAGCTCGAGCAGACGCGCGTGGAGCTCGAACGTACGCTGACGCTGATCGCCCAGTCGCGTTCGCAGTCTGAGCAATCCACCTCCCAGGCCAGTGAGTGGCGAGCTGAGATTGAGCGGATCAGCGCCGAGCTCGAGCGCGCGCATGCTCTGCGTGAGCAGTCGCGAAGCGAGCTCGAGGACTCGCGCAACAGGCAAGCCCAGTCGCAGGCTGCGCTCGAGCAGGCCCACGCCGAGCTCGCACAGAACCGGACCCGGCTCGAACAGTCGGGATCGCAGCTCGAACGATCTCAGACGGAGATCGAGCAGGCGCGGGTCCAGTTCGCACAAGCCCAGGCCGAGCTCGAGCGGACGCGCTCGCAATCCGAGCAGGTCACCGCGCAGGCCGATCAGTGGCGTACAGAACTCGCGCAGCTCCGAGCGGAGCTCGAGCGCGCGCACGCTCTGCGTGACCAGTCGCGAAGCGAGCTCGATGGGTCGCGGAGTGAGCTCGATCGGTCGGAGGGTAAGCTCGAGCAGTCCAAGGCTGCCCTCGGGCAGTCTCAAGCGGCACTGGAACACGCGCAATTGCAGCTTGTGCAGAAACAGGCCGAGCTCGACGAGTCACACGCCGGACGGCGGCGACTCGAGGGTGCTATCGCCGACCTCGAGGCCCGTGAACGCGAGGCCGCGGCCGCCCACGCCGCGGAGCGCGTCGACGTTGAAAAGCTCTTCGACGCGCTGGTCGCCCAGCATCAAGCGGAGCTCCGAGAAACGCAGCGCGCGGCCGAGGCTGCGGGCCTGGAGGCGGCTCGGGCCGAGATCGAGCAGAGTCGGACGGAGCGCGGCCGGCTCGAGGCCGCGTTGCAGGGTCTTCAGGCACAGCACGACCAGCTCGCCGCGGACCGTCTCGAGGAGTCCTCGCGCGCCGACCAGTTGCTGAAATCGGCGAAGGCCGAGCACGCCGCCCAACTCGCTGACGCGCACCGCGCCGCCGAGGCCCGGGTTCAGGACGCGACGCGCAGCCTCGATGCGATCGAGCCACAGCGGCAGGCGCTCGAGCAGGCCCTCGACACGTTGCGACAGCAACACGATGCGGTGCGCCAGGAATACGGCGCCCTTCAGCACCAGCGGGAGGCGGAACGCCAAGCCAACAGCGCCGCGCTGGATGGGACGATTGCCGAGAATCGACGGCTCGAGTCCGCAGTGCTGGACCTCGAGCGGCGTGAAGGATCGCTGGCGGCCGAGCGGCAGCAGCTCCTGACCCATATCCAGGACCTCGAAGGCAAGATTCAGCAGGGCGAGTCAACCCGTGGGGCGACCGGAGCCGAGCTCGCGCGACTGCAGGACCAGACCCAGCGTCTGGAGGCGACCATCACCGACTTGCAAGGGCAGCTGCGCTCCGCGCGCAAGACGGCCGAAGGGCGCGATCGCGAAGCTCGCGAAGCCGCCCGCACGCGGGACGCGCTTCAGAAACAGGTCGAAGCCGAGCGGGCGAGTCACAGCGCAGCCCTCGGTGCCGTACAGACCGAGCGGCAGCAGCTCCAGGCCACCGTTCAAGAGCTCGAAGCCAAGATCCGCGACGCTGAGTCCGCCCGTGGCGCCGCCGGAACAGAGCTCGAGCGGCTGCACAGCGAGACCCGTCGTCTCGAAGCGGCAGCGGCCGAGTTCGAGCGACAGGTCGTCGCGGCGCGGCAGGCGGCTGATGAGCGCGAGC